>ERZ778026.3393-NODE-3393-length-14154-cov-98.199092_pt1 | contig 14154 bp, 12 predicted proteins | sample MGYA00375756_ERZ778026 | MGnify/ENA primary metagenome ERZ778026 (study PRJEB29350, sample SAMN05389820) | bioreactor metagenome | isolation source: Ammonium sulfate bioreactor | place: South Africa: University of Cape Town | collected 2014-02-18 ... | reverse complement strand
GATAGAAAACTGCTGCGATGTTGCCTTTTGGCAACATCCGGCCGTAAAGGGTTAAGAAATAATGATAGTCGAATCCTCGTTTTTCGGTATTTTTACGAGAATGTAAAAGAGATCCTACAAAAGCATTATGTTGCTTTCGTAATGTTCAGTTTTCTTTTATACAAAGGAAAAACATCGCCATTTTATCTTTTAACAAACTGATAAATATTTCCTGAACTTCAGAAAAAAACTCCTGATTCACAATTAAAAATCCTTGATTTTCGAAATTTTGATCTGGCATCCCTGACGGTATCTCGTATACTTATATGCTTAACTCTACTATCATTTCACGTACTGGACATTTCATTTATCTATCTTTTAATTTTTATCCAAATCTTAAAGTGAGGAAAAAAAGAATTTCGACGCATTTTATTCTTTTAGAAAAAAATAGCAATGTCACTAAACCATTTGTGCGATACAAATAGCATAAGGTAATTGTTCATCTTCAGTCCAAAAACAATCGATAATATGCATTGAATTTTTCTCCATCAATGCTTGAATATCTTCGTAGATATATTTAGTTGATAATTCTATTTGTATGGCATCGTATGATTGTAATTTCAAATTGAATTCTTGATGATCAGTTACTGTTTGAGATTTGAGACTGATAAGCCAACTTTCCATTTCTCGTTTTAATGGATTGTATGTAACATGATGTCGATAATTGTTAATATCAAAATTAAAATTAAGTTCACGATTGAGACGTGCGAGTAAATTATAATTAAATCCAGCTGTAATTCCTTTCGAATCATCATATGCTCGAATAAGTGTTTTCAGATTTTTACACATATCAAATGAGCATACAAGCCAATCGCCAATTTGTAGATTTTGACGAATTGAACTCAACAATTTCATAGCAGGTGCATCGTTTCCATATTTGACATTTGCAGAATCAAATGATGAAAAATTGCCAATTGTACTGCCCATGAGCATGACAACTCGTATTCCTTGAAAATCTATTTGTAATCGCTTGTACATTTCATCGAATGTTGAACATATGGGATTAACATGTTCTTGAATAATTTCTTTGCCAAATGTTTGTCCTAATAGTTGCACAAGTAAATCGATAGCACATTTTGATATATCAACAGGATGATAGACAAAAGGAATATCATTTCTTGTTTGAATCCATGGTTTTAAAAATGTTTGAATTTTACCACCATCACCACAACCTAATTCAATCAAATGAATTGTTGATGATAAATCTTTGGAATACTTTGAATGTTTAACAATTGCCGATTTAATATCATTAGATTTTCGTTTTAATAATTCAAATTCTTGTTTAAACAAATAATATTCTTTCATTTGAGTAATTAGACTAAAGATCATTGAACCATAGGTATCATAAAGATATTCTGAAGTAATTCGACGATGATCAGTATTACTAAGTAATGAAATAATTGCTTTACGATCGATTTCAGTAAGTGAATGATCTATTTGTTCGATACGTTTGACACATCGAAATGTCGCGAAAGCATATCGATATATATCTTGATACCAATTACGAAATGATTGTCGTACCAATGCTGAATTCGTAGCAAATGATGCACCTAATACGACATAATGTTGATTATCAAAAAAATCCGAAGAATAACCAGGATATGTTGGTAAACTACCACGATAATTTTCAAACGGTCGAAATGGACTTGATGTCCATTCGAATGCTGATCCTTGCCATTGAAGGCATTGTTTATTGTCGACACTTGAACATACAGACCTCGTATGAAAATGACGAAAATTAATATTTGAATCTTTAGCAAATGCACCAGTTTTTAAACAATCTGACCAATCCCACATAGCATAGACCCATTCGGCTTCTGTTGGCAAATCAATGCGTTCTCCTGTTTTATTCGATAGCCAACGGCAATAAGCTTTCGCTTCAACTTGACTAACAAGAACCGGATGATCAAGTACTTTTTCAATCGGAATATTTCGTTGTAATACGAAATTTACTCGATAAGATCCATTTTCAAACATCCATGAAGCTGGATGATGAATATCAGATGTTGTAATCCATTGAAAAACTTTTTCATCCCACCAATCACTTGTCATGTAGCCATTGTTCAGTACAAACTGAAGAAAATCTCCATTTCGAATAGGATGTGATTGCATTTCAAACGGTGGTATATACGCCGATTCACATGGAAATTCATTATCCCAACCAAAACTATATTTCTCAATCGAAACATCGTACGGTTTTCCAAGTGATGTTTGTCCGCCAGGTAATAACACCCAACTATTATCAGATAATGATGAAACATGCGACGATAAATAAAAATTATCTTCACAAGTCATATTTAATCGAAGTGATTCAATCGGTAAATGAACAAACATGTACATCATTGTTTCTTGATGTAACATTTCATGTTCCAAAGCAATATTTAGTATGTTTAATGTTTTTATATCATTTAAATCTAACTTGTAATCAGTTAATATATTGATTAATTTTTCACGAACTTTGTGTTTATAATCATTAACACTTGTTACGGAAAATGAACGCCAATAGTTTTCTTCATTTTTTGTATCCATTGAGAATTGACTTGAATGACTATGTTTGACGACACCTGTTTCAACATCTGTTTCAACATCTGGATCAACACCACGTTCAAAAATTTTATCGTACAATTTGTCAATTGATTCACCACTGTTTTTGTTAATATTTCGAAATTGTAACCAACTGAAACATGGTAAATGACCAAGATAGAATATTATTGGCAATCGTAACTGAATTGGCTGCCTATAATAATCATCTGTCGAACGTAGTAATGAGAACAATCGATCAGTTTGATTCCATACATCATGAAATTTTTTGCACCAATCTTGAACTGGCATACGTTTTTCAACATATTGATCGTTGACGACCATTGATGAATTGTATTACGTATTTAATTTTAAATGGAGATTAGTTGCGTTTCTTCAATACACAACTGAGAATATCGTGTGGATTATATACACCTCCGATATTTACGAGGTAAATGATGATTGGAAATAGCAATAATACATTATACATTTATCTGTCACATTTTTCATTTCTTTTCTTATTATAACGTCAAGGATAGACATATAAACTATGAGTACAAAGTCAAAATATGAATAGTATCTGTATCAATCATAATCATATAGATAATATGCATTAGTTATCGATACTTTTGCGTATAATAATATTATTCACCTTGCGCAAACAGAAAAAGAACAGAAGGAGAAAATGTGCACAAAAGTAGTAAAACGATTGTTGACTGTTTCAACTTTTGTCGTTCGTTACATCGAACGATGTTTCCATTTCTATTCACTTCGTGTATGAAATTGACTTTGTTTTTATGCATGATCTCGAATTTATCATTAAAAAAAGTACAATTTTAGCCAACAATCTGATTAGATATTCTATAATTTTGTTGATAAAAAGATAAAAGACATAAAGAATGAGAAAAAAGAGTGGCTAAGGACACAAGATGAGTATTTTCCGTTCGACGGAAAAATTTTCTTGACAGAACGCAAAAGATGATTTGTCCTATGCTCGTAGTCACCTTTTTTTCTTAAAAAAAATGTACATATATGATGATCAATGTTGAGTGACACTCATTTACCTAATGAACTTATCTTAAAGATCTGCAATTATTTAACTACAGTTCATATATTCAAAGCTTTTCTAAATTACAATTGAATAATACATGTTTGCGTATTGTCGAACGATAAATTTAAGTAATTGATCCTATTTAGATATGATGTTGTTTGCACAATATTATGTCGAAAGAATGAACTTGAACTACATAAAATAATCATTAGAAATGATACATGGCCAAGTCAAATTAAGGTTGCTTTCGATATGTACAACTTGCCTCTCAAACATATCCAATATTTAAGATTATTTAATTCTTAGAGAAGTGATTTTTCTTACATTTATTCTTACCTTAAATAAGTTGGAATGTGAGAATCATAGAACGATCAGTATTCAAATCATAGTCTCAATCTCGATCATTCAGGATCCTCAAGTTATAGAATCCTGCCAAGTTTAATTGAGGATCTTGTTTGATATTATGACAAGATTCTCATTCAAGTTCTTGGCAAGTTTTGATTAGGATATTGATTTAATTCTTCAAGGATCCTATGTAGATTTTAGAAGGAACTTTGAAAAGATCCTGTCACAAAGCTGCCAAGATATGCTAAACGATTCTTGTCAGGATCTTTGCGATAGTGTCAAGTAAGATATGGGCAAAAATTCTTCGAGAACCAACCAAGATCATGACAGATACCTTTAAAAGGTAATCATTTACGAAATAGAAAATAATAGCTCGCAAGCTTATAGGATCTTGCTAAGATTTTTCCAGATCCTTTAACGACAAAAAAAGAATACATGCGAGAAAATCTTAGTAAGTTTTTAGTACAATCCTGATCAGTTCTGGAATCAGGATTGTCGCTAAAACAACTTTTTTGAATTTGTCAAGATCTTCTCATGAGCTTAAAAAGAACTAGCTTTCGCTATCTAAGAATTTGCTCCTGACAAGAAATGAAAACGTACAGATCAAGATCCTTTGATTTATAATTGAAATTAATTATTAAATGTAATCATTAGGATTGTATCGCGATTTGCATTTGTACAATGCAAGGGCGTACGATTGACTGTTGGACAGAATTGATTTCGATAAATACAATTAGGATTGTTACAAGTCACTCTGTAATAAAGAATGTGTACATTGTAAAGAATATCATCATAATTGTCTAACGTATTCGTAGCACAACTATGGCGCATTGCAGTTCCACAATCAATAGAAATGAGATTGGCCATTTGTTTTCCCAAAGATTCAAACGAAAAAATACGATTTTGATCGAAACGAGTAAAATAAAGATAGCGAACAATCGAACGTGAACATTGTTTGTTGAGTTTCGAATAACAGATGAATCCATAAAGTTTACTGAAAACAAATGGTAACGAGTAAAGATGTAGCAATCCATTGTATATTGGCATATCTCAAGGTTCATCTTCGTTATCAAAAACCAATTGATTAGATGATGAGAATTTATGTTCAAATTCTTCAAGATTATATCCTTCTTTAATACTAAATGATATATAGACATTAAACGAATCAAATGTATTTTTATATCGCTGAATAGTTGACCATATATCTTCATCAAACGAAATAGTAAGCAACTGTAAAGTGATTTTTTCAGATTTGTTTTGTACAATGTTAAGTAAGTGATGGATTCCATTAAGATTCACATTTAAATGAGTAAGATTTTCATGAACATACGTTGGGACAAAAAAATTATTTGAAGATAACTGTCGTAGTGGCAGAAGTGATTCATATCGTAGAAAACGATGAGGTCCATTAATATGATTACTTTTCATCCAAATTTTCAGATTCTGTAAATTCATATGATGTAATAAGTCTAGTCAATCGAATACACATATCTAATAAATAAATCAAAACCATATCGATCTACTTTGACTGATTCAACCGACTGACAAATGTATTTTAATTCTGATCGATAAATCGGCCAATTATCAGTTAGATATCGACAATTAAGTTGAGTAAATGCTTTCAAAATATCGGGTATAGCCAAAAATTCGAATACACAATTAATTATTTCATTTGGAAGTACAGTAAACAATGCTCTTTCTGTCGCCATATTGTGCAAGATAAGAGAAAACAAAAGCTAAAATGAAATCAGTATATAGTATATAACAAAACAATTTGATAAGATATCTTTATTCAACAAATTTAGTTTTACGTATGTTTGGAATGTGTCTACATCTATCGAGCGAAATAAATAAAGGATTATACAATTGATAGGCATATAGAGTGTACCGATCTTTTATTTCTCTTTCGAATACACATATCGATATATAAAAGATATATTGTGATAGTAATGAATATCAATGGAGAATAATCATTTTATTAATAATACTTTCGAAGAACTTGATGATGCAAATCGTAATCCTATATGTGGTTATGAAAATTATCCGTTAATGACATTAGAAGAGTCAGTAGAAAAAATCTTAATCGAAAATTTTTGAATACGATCATTCATACTATCACTAACATAAATATTGTTTTGTTTATCGAACGCAAAGCTGATAGGATGCGAAAGTTGATTTGATTGTTTTCCTTCACCTTGTTTTGCTCCTTTGAACCAATGAACGATTCGATGATTTCCACGATCAGCAATATACATAGCCTCGAACACATCAACAAATACTTCTTCGGGAAGATTCAATTGTGTTAGACTATTTCCATGACCTTGTCCACCAGCAACAACAATTCCTTCTTTCGCACCTTTTATCCATTTTGTTACACGATGGTTTCCCCATTCAGACACATAAACAGATTCATTGTCATCAACAAAGATATAACGAGGCTGGCTTATTTGATAAAGACGATCATCTCTTCCATTTCCACCAGCAACTACTGTTCCTTCATCACCACCTTGTGCTTTCCACTTCGAACTTCGTGCTTGTCTTCGACAGCAACATAAATATCACCATTGTTATTCATAGCTAATCCAACACAACGGACGTTTGAGATTATTACTTGACCAGTTTGACCATTTCGACGAGGCCATCGAGCAATTCGTTGATTACCCCATTCAGCAATAATCAGTTCGTTATTATGATGATGATCGATGATTACATCTTTTCTCTTTTCCACAATACGATGACTGTGAAGTTCAGCAATAACGATAGCTTCATCATCATCGATATCGATTCCATGAGGCCAATTGAGCTGATTTAAATGTCCACCACGACCATTTCCTCCAGCAACTGTAACTGCACTTTGATTCCATTTTGGAAATAATTTTCTTGGCAAAAATTTCTCTCTTCTCGAGAATAAAATATTTTCACAGGCCGATTTCAATGAATTATTCTGTCTTTGTATTTGAATCAAATGATGAAATAACTTTGGATGATTATCAATAAACAAATGAGTTTGATTTACTAATATGGATGAATTCGATATATCAGAGGTGATCATCTCTCCATCAACATTGACTGTTAAGATATTTTTATTTGATGTTGATAATACATGTTCAAGACGTAATTTTTTCATCATTTTTTCAAAAGATCAAGTAAATAATGGATCCGATGATGATAAAATACTTTTGCCTTGAGATAATTATAATTGATCAAGTAAATACTGAAAAATAATTGAATTAAAATCAAAAAATATATTTCCATCGTCATCAATATGCAATCGTTGTTCCCATCGACCATTGAATAAAATTGAAAATAAACTTTTTGGAAGTAACGTTAAAGTCTGTCGAGTTGTTGCAAGAACTTCACCACCAATATTCAAATGAATAACATCGATTTCATCAATATTTCGAGTTATTTCTTTCTCATCTCTTGACAATTATATCGATTTATGAGAAATGATCTGTTGAAAGGAGGAGACAACAGATAAGCAGTTATATTATACTAAAAGGAGCACCACGTGTTATTTTTTTTTTATTCTTTTATTATCATTAGTAAATTGTTGCAAAAAATTATAAATTTTCTTTAATATATTGAACAAGATCAGTCGTCATTTTAGTTGCAATATCCAATAAGACTGGTCCATGCTTTAAAAATCCTAGACTTCCATGAAATATATGTGGATAATGATTATGAATAACTTTAACACCAACACGTCTAAGACGACCTTCATAAATGAAAATCTCATCACGAAATCGATCATGATCAACACTTATCAAGTAGGTCAATGGTAATTTTGCTAATTGTTCATCTTCAACAAGTAATGGAGAAACTTCTGGATTAAGAGTCAATTTAGCGTTTTGAATTAGATTTGGATCACCTTCATCATCATCATCATCTGTAATACAATGCTTATCAATTGTTCGATATTTTGATGGAATTAAAGACCAATCAACATATTTTCCATAATATTTTTTCTGTTCAACAGTTGTATGTTTGTTTTCATTGATTGATTTGTCAATTGTTTGATTAAAATATAATGATAGAGTATGTTCGAAAGAAACATGAAAAAATGCATAATGTTCTCTCATATGAGATGGAAGCGTCAAATCAAAGAATTGTAATGCCGGATAAATAAGAATTTGAAGAGAGGGCGAGTGTTTACCAACAGGTTGACTAGCAAAACGTATGGCAATAATAGCAGCAAAATTACCACCTCAAATATTTTATTGTTTAAAAAGGAAAATTTTGAAAAAGTATGTCTATACCAGCTGAATCACCAGCTAAAGCAACACGATTTTGATCAATGTGAAATTTGTTCGAATCATCACGTTCGAGAATATATTTTGCAACAGTATAACAATCTTCAAGACCAGCTGGAAATGGATGTTCAGGTGCAAGACGATATCTAAATTATAACTTATAACGAAATCATAGATTAGATATATTGAACTTACCCAACAGAGATCACAACGACATATATGCTTCTGATGATAAGTTTGTATATAAAATCAAATTTGTATAATTGGAATTATTCATCCAAATGAGAATTCGTCCGTTGTCACGATTGATTGTATAAATTGAATTATTCGTATCAATGTACAAAGCGCAAGGATATGTCCAGATTTGAGTCTGATCTGCAAATGTCGTTGCATTTTGATTCCAAGTTGAATTCGAAACAAACATCGGTTGATTATACAATTGACCTTTGGAAAAGAAAAGTTTTTGTTTTCAAAAATAAAAATCTTTAACTTTGAATTTATTGAACGAATATAAAAATGACGAAAAATTGAAAACAAATGATAAAACTCATCATGAAGAAAACTGAAATGTTTTTTTACATAGGTTTTGATATTGATTTAGAATTTGTTAATGTTAATATAAAAGTTTGATTTTAATGCAAACTATTTCTTTAGGAATCGCGGACAAATGTTTATTTGATTTTCAAATAAAAATATTGAAGGTAACAATAATTGAACCAACACCCTCATGAGAAACGTTTGCTTTGACATTGATGAACTGTGAAAAGAAAAATCGTCTTGGCGTTCACTTCGAGTTATAAAACGGACAAAACAAACGCTTGAATATATTTCCTTTCGAAAAATCTAAAAATAAATTATGATAAAATGAGAGAAGCAGAAGAGAATCAATTCATAGTCTCGATAGATTAAACTTGTAAAATCATGAAAATTTACATAGAAGGCACATTTGTTGATCGATGATATTTAATGACGTGACTTATCGTTTTATTGACAAAATAATTTGTTTTAAAAACATGTTGAAAGTTGAAATCAACAGACAAAATAAAAAAATATTTTCATTTGAAATGTTTCTTCGGATTTGGATTGGTTTGTTCATCCAACAACAATATTTTACTATTGCAACTTTTTCATTTAATCAACCGAGATTTCGAACTAATGCTACTTGGAATTCAATTGCAACGACTTTTGCCAAGCAAAGTTTTGTGGGCCAATATCCGATTGGTATTTTTGTCAATTCAAACAATTCAATTTACTTACCCAATCGACAAACTGGTCAAATTCATATGTGGCAAAATGACAATCATCTTAATTCGACAAAAACTATTTCGGGTAGTTTATCTGATCCATACTCTATATTTGTAACAACGAACGGTGATATTTATGTTGACAATGGACAATTCAATGGTCGTGTTGATAAATGGATTGTAGAAAATGAAACATGGATATCGGTTATGAATGTTACATCACCATGTTTTGGTCTTTTCATCGATATTTATGAGAATTTATATTGTTCAATGTTTTATAATCATCGAGTTGATAAAAAATGGTCGAATGGCACAACAACAATCGTTGCTGGAACAGGTGTTCAAGGATCTCAATCAGATATGCTCAATCATCCTTGGGGAATATTCGTTGATATTAATTTAGATTTATATGTTGCAGATTCTGGAAATAATCGAATTCAATTATTTCGATTAAATCAACGAAATGGAATAACTGTTGTAGGAAAAGAATCATCTAAAGTAACAATCGAACTTCTCTATCCGACAGGAATCGTTCTCGATGGTGATCGATATCTATTTATTGTTGATTGTGGAAATAATCGAATAATTGGTTCGGATGAAAATGGTTTTCGTTGTATTTTTGGATGTTCTGGTTACGGTCACACAAACGATAAATTATATAATCCTTTTAGTATATCATTTGATAGCTATGGAAATATTTATATCACCGACCGTGATAATCATCGAGTACAAAAAATCGTGAAAAATAAACCCTGTAGTAAGTTTTTTTGCTTTTGATTTTAAGTAAAAAACTGTTTTCCTCGAAGTTCCACCAACAAGTAATTCAACCGAATCAAAAATAACAACAAGTGAATTGAGTTATTAAAAAAAAGAAACATTAATCGAGTTGAATTCATTTTTCAGAAAATCTTCATAAAAGTACAACAGTAACTCGTACTACTACTGCATCAACTGTTAGCTACAATGAAGGCAAATCACTTTTTATGTCAATCTATGATTGTCGATCATATGTTTTGTTTTTGTTCGCTTTTTGTATGGTTAACCTGCTTATCTAACATTTTGATTGTTTGCCTTTGCTTATGTATGTGAGAAGGTATGTAGCGAAGGAGAAAAGTATAATGGGCTGCCATTTCTTTAAAAGAATAAACATATATCTACTTTACTGTCTGCTCAAGATACAATGTAGCGATGATATTACCTATATATTTTGAATGAATAGCTGATACTCAACATTCAAATTTGAGGCTACCATTGCTCTCGATGAATTTGTTTTTTGAATTTCTTGTTAGCTGTTTAGAAATTGTTCTCTAGTAATTTGAATTACGTATGAAAATCAGGAATTAGTAGATTGAGCTAAATAAAGATGTTTTCAACGTATTTCAAACGCACAATTGGATGAAATTAATTTCTGCAGAATTAAAATTGATCTAACTACAATTTTGTGAATCATTTGCTAGCAATATCTACGTCAGATAATGTACCAATCGATGTAAACATAGTAAACGAGATCACATTTCCAGAAGAATAAATGACTTTGCATATAAGTGGTAGTACTGGACTTAGTGCTTCCTTTTGAGGTGCTCACATCTTGAATAGCACTAACTGTATTCTTAACATGTAGGATCCTATCGGAATCTTATCGGATCCGAATATCGGATTTGTCGACCTGGGAATGAAACAAAATTCATACTGTTGCAGAATTTTTTGCAATATTTTATTTTATGAAAAGGTTTAGGCGAATACATGCGTAAGTTAAAACTGTCAACTAATGATTGCTGCAATGAATATGCACATTCCAGTGCCATACAATAGCCAAGCTGCTCCAGCTCTTGAATACTCGACTGCCACTTGTGGATTAATTTTCTTTACTTGTTCATTTTCGTACAACCAAGGGAAAAAATTAAATCCGATACCATCCAAAATTAATGTTGTTCCAGCTAAAATAGTGATTACTGGGAAACGTTGTATAGGTGTACGAACGAAAATCGCTTCAACAGCATGTACCATACCATAGCTGAGTGGTAATGTCACTAAAAAAGTTGCTAATCGCTTTTGTTTGTTGGAATAACATAATGAAGCAGCATAGCGAATTTTAACAACACCAACACCCCAAAGAAAGGTACCTGCAGTGATTAAACTAGCTATTTGGTTTCCACTTAATAATGTTGCCATTATATAATTCGAATTGAAATAAATAAACAGTTTAATTTGTAAGAAAAAAGATAAACATCGAAAGAATATTCAATCTCGTAAATAAAAAGATCATCAACAATTCAAAACATTTGTGGATAATGGAGGTACCAATAGATATTCGCTCGACAGATGTCAGTGGACAAAAAGTGTATAATGTTTATAAGAGTCACAAAATGATAGTCTAACTACGAATACAACTGTAGCATGCGGAATATCATATGCCAGATGTAAATGTACCAGGCGGGCATGGCTTGGGACATAATTTTGGATCGGCACAATAATGACCAGGGTTGGGTGTGAGGGTGAATCACCACCGGAAAACAGCTGATTGACTTGAACACCAACATCCAACATGCACGTTGGTAAGCTGACTGTAATTCTTCGTCTGATGATGACCATTCAGATACAAAAGAGCGACGAACTCGGCATAAACGTTGAAGTGTATCTTTCCTGAAGTTTTGCACAATACATATATTATTCAATTCGACAGCGTCAAATAGCTTTCGGTCTTCTTCAGAAATAGGGATCGGTTCGGTAAGACGAGAATCGACAGAGGCCATATATGAGTGATGAGAATTACTCTGTATTGAAATTGTTCGCCTTCGTGTGAAGATTTATAGTATGATTGCAGCAAGATTTTTTTCTTTTTTCCTTTCTGTTCTTATTTCGTATGCTGATGTATAAAAATCTAAGTAGTGACTATAAAATATCCTTTGAATCCGTTGTTAATGACTCTTTATAACATGAAAAAAAACTAATTAGTCAAGATCGAAAGTTGGCCTGTAGGGATGAACGATTCGCCATGGTTCTGGTCCATATCCTTTTCGTATTTGAATCGGTTGTTTTACACAATCATTTCGAATGCGTTCAATCCATTCTTGACATTCTTTAGCTTCGGGTTCATGAAAAATAATCACCAGGTCAGCTGTCAAGATATGTTGACATTTTTCAGAATATTCTAGAGCTTTTTCAAATTGTCTTTGCCGATATAATGCACAAGCCATATTCCAATAGGCAAGTGCTAAATTCTGATTTGTACTTCGATTTCTAGATGAATTCTCTTCAGTTTCAATCATTTCTTGAAAGTATTGGATTGCTTCAGTGTATTTCTCTAGATAGATATATACTACACCAATATTGTTTTTCGTTATCAATAATTTCTGATCATCATCATTGGCATAGATTTCCAGTTCAATTTGTAGACAATTTTTGTAGTTATTTAATGCTTCTACATAGTATTCTTTCTTCAAACATACAGAAGCAATGTTACTATATTTGAGTGCTAAATCAGCTTGATCTACAGTTTCAATATTTAAAAGAATTTGAAATGCCTGATTGTGACATATATGAGCTTCGTACAGATCGCCCAGGTTTTCATAAACAGTTCCTAAATTAGTGTATATATTCGATAGAGAAACGGAAGCATCACCACTGTTATATTTTATATTTAATGCATTTTTAAAAGATGATTTTGCTTCACTAAGTTGCCCCTCACGTTTATATATGATTCCAAGTTGATAATAAACTAATGATAATAAATTTAAATTGGAAGTAATCGATGTATCATTTAAAGCTATTAGTAGGAAATGTTTGGCTTGTTCTAAATACTGCATGTGCCACAAGAATTTAATTAATCTTATTAGTGATGTATATGGTTTCATGAGATCATTCTTTATGATTGGACTTATTAAGTGCAAATGTGTCTCTTCTTCATCACTTATTTTTAATAAAACACTCCAAGTATTTGCATTATCATCTCGTGTAACTAAGATTATACGGAAAATAACACCCATAGTAAACAGTACTTCACTCTCAGCGTCGCCAAGTGCACTTTCATTTGAAATATTTGCATAAGAAAATTTATCTATATTGGTATCAATAGGAATTTTAAATAAAACACCTTGTTCTTTAGACGTTTCAGGCAAGTTATTGATACCAGCGTAAACGGCTGCCAAAGATTCATTTTCAGTTGTTGAGAGAAAGCTGTTTATTGAAAAGAATCCACCGATATTGTTTCGTATTTTTCTGTTGAATTCTTCATTATTCATGAGTTGTCCTCGATAAACCATACTCTGACAAGATGGCTGTTGAGATGCGTAGCGTTCTTGTAATCGTTGATAAAGATGTTTAATGAAATATCGAAGAGAGTAGATTGTTTCGATATCTTGCTCTCTGAGAGCTTTGTTGGCCAAACGATAGAGAAATATGTCGCGTGTATACCAAAATATAGCAACTGAAGATTCATAATATTCTTCAAATTCTTCGACATTATTTAAATCTGTTGGACTATCTGCATATTTTTGTCGACAAAAAGCAATCATTTCATCCTGTGATGATTCTGTTTCTTCTAATACAACATCTCGTAGAGTTTTGAAAATCAAATATTCAAATACATTTCGATCAAAATCCGTGGTTGATCTCTTCAATGGTAATTGATCTTCTGATAAACTAGTAACGATAAAGTCCATGCGCTGAAAATCATCTCTACGTTGACGTTTTATGCAAGGTA
>ERZ778026.3390-NODE-3390-length-14161-cov-9.786474_pt1 | contig 14161 bp, 18 predicted proteins | sample MGYA00375756_ERZ778026 | MGnify/ENA primary metagenome ERZ778026 (study PRJEB29350, sample SAMN05389820) | bioreactor metagenome | isolation source: Ammonium sulfate bioreactor | place: South Africa: University of Cape Town | collected 2014-02-18 ... | reverse complement strand
GGATTGGATTGGATTGATGATTGGATTGATGATTGGATTGATGATTGGATTGAATGCATTTCATGGTCGCTAGATTGCTGCGAGGAAGTGTACATGTGGGGCCAAGCATAACAACCGCGGCACAGATGCTTGCTTATTCGTCGTCGTCAATCATGAACGAAGGTGTGTCGGTCGTGTAGGTCGTGACGCTCGGCAGTGGTTCAGTCGAGTACGGCGACACGGTCGAGATCGGCTGCGTCGCAGTGGATGAAGACGACGAGGAGGAGGACGACGAGCTTGCTGGCGTGAGAACGAACTCGAGCTTCGTGTTGTTGTTCAAGCCTGCGACCTGTGCATCGTTCGATATCAACACGTCGCCATCGCGCAGGATCTGAGTGATTCCAGAGGCCGGGATCTTGAACTCGGCTGCGATGGTCTCGACCAGGCTTTGGTACGTGCGCTGTGTTGGCTTGATCTCGACGTAATGGAGAGCGCCCTGCTGCCGGACCGGGATCACTGGAACGATACGACACAAGAAGGCACCAAGCGTCAGCGAGTGTGGTTCTGTTCCGCAACAACAACCGCGCATTGCTGCGACGTACTCGTGCCTCCCAACAATCGAGGCAAAGGCAAGCGAGCTACACCATCACGACACGCACAACTTAGTGACGAGCGATAGACAGTTTGATAGCGAGCAAGTGAGAATGCACACGCACCGATGGCCTTCGAGTTGAGCAGGCCCGTCAGCTCGAGGTGCAGAATCTCCTTGATCGATGGACCTTCGAGCGTAGTCACGTGCAGAAAGGCAAGGGTCGCCGACACCATCTATGGCGCAAGGGCGCGTCAGTACACTCTGGACCTGGTGCATGCATGTGTGTGTCGCGCCCACTGCGTACGGTCGAGAGATACGCCAAGATCGTCAGGGCCAAGAAGGCGCCTGATGAGTCGGACCACGAGTTGAAGTCGTAGCGGCCAGTGTAGTTGCACCTTCCGTAGTAGACAGAGACCCACCAGCTGCGAACGTACGATAACTACGCTCACGCGACACGGCGACCATTGAGTCTGTCAGGAGACAATGCGCCATCGGAACTGCTACGAGTTGAGGGCTCGAGAGCAACGCAACGCACATCGAGCTTCGAGGTGTTGTAAACGGCATAGTACGACATGAGATGCAGCACGATCGCGTGTCCCACGAGCGCCACCAAGAACTGCATGTCGCATAGGTGAGCGTGTGATCACGTGAGCGAGTCCAATAGCGCACACCACACTCTCCAATCGTGTGCGAGTGAGGCACGCACCAGCGTCGCCCATCGTTTGTCTTGCGGATGCTTGAACTGGAAGAAGCCCGACGCCACGGAGCACAGCGCCGTGATGAGCGACAGCAGCAGCAGGAACATGATCATCATGGGCGACGTGACGTAAAAGTCGGTCGAACGCATCGAGCTGAACTGTACATAGACGTTGAACGACATGGCGGACTGGACGTCGCGCGTGATGGTAGCAATCACGAAGCCGAACGTCAAGAACTGTAGCCGAGCGATTCGTGTCAGCGCGAGATCCACGAAGCGATATCGTATGCGCGAGTGATGAGTAATGACGCACGAGAGTGATTGCGTAGCTCGAGCCACGCATGATATGCGTCATCTTGCATACTTCGGACATGATGGGTGCGTGGATGGGTGTGAGTGGCGCAAGGCAACGAAGCGAATGATGATCGTGTGTGTGTGCGTGTGTGTCTGCCACGTCGACATCATCGAACGACATCACATCACAATGGCCATCATTAGCCGCTTCCGGCTCCATTCCATCCTGATGACGACACATCGATGGGAATGATCGAACTACTTGCTAACGCTATACACTAGCAATGTGGGTTTGCGAGGTAGGTGGCTGGCTAGTATATTGCCCACACGGCGATGCGATTGGTTGAGGCCGACGCGAGCAGGTTGCTGCCTCGAGCCGCGAACGCTGCCGCTTGCACGGACTCCGTGTGGTACTTGAGGATCGCCAGCGGCTTCTGCTTGTTCCAGTTCCAGATCCGAACGCTGCCTCGCCACAAAATGCGAGTCAGCGAGACGATCATATGCGAAGGATGAGCGAGGCGGCACACGAGCTCCTGCGTACGTCGAGTCCCATCCCGCAGTGAGTGCGATACGCTCGTCCTCTCGGAGAGCCACGGCCGCCACTCCTGCCTTCTTCAGTGGCAGGCTCTTGTCGATCGCCAGCGCGCCAGTCGTGCGGTCAAAGGTCCATGAGCACAAGCAGTTGGCCGCTCCTGCAGACAGGCCTTTCGTGCCCTCGCGGTTCATGGTGAAGCAGATGGCTGCCAGGCCGACATCGAGGTAAACGTCGTATGCCACGTTCTCCATCTCTAGTGGTCACCACCGTACCTGGCAAGAGCTTGTGCGCCTCGATCCGCGACACTGGTTGCTCGATTAAGGCCTCAGTGTCGAGCTTCCACGAGAGAATCTCGCCATTCTCGTACGACGCCAGCAGCCACAATGATGGCGATCCGCTTGGCGCCTCGACTGGCAGCACGAGCCGTGTATCCATGCACATGCCTGCAAGCATGGCACATCAGTCACTCATCTCCGTGCTCCATTCGGTTGCGTGAGAGCACCGAATCAAGATGCTGGGCGCAGCACTTCCTCATACCGCATGACTCGCTGGGTTTGATCTCGTACACTGGTTGGTCCGAATCAGCGTTCGCATCCCAAACAGCGATCTGCCCACGCAAGCACCACACGCCATCAGTCTCAAACCTCCTGGATCTCACGCGCACGATAGCCGTACATGTGATTGATCCTCTGCCGGCGCAGCGATCCAGAGCGATGGTTGCTCGTGGTCTCCAGACGATGATGAGCGGCGTCGAGCCACAGCCGTGCAGCATCGTCCAAACGAGTGCGACCGCGTCACGATCACGCGACGTGCAGCAATGTACTGTGGCTCGAGCTGCTCGCTGTGTCTCAGTGAGGAGATGGCCGCCAGGTCGGTCTCGCTCGCGTCGAGCAGCTCGCGAGTAAAGACCGCTTCCTTGGACCACAACTTGACGGTGCCATCGCGCGCCTGGCTCACGAGCTCGGCATCGTCGGGCGTGAAGCTCAACGACAGCAGCGCCGCCGAGTGCAATTGCAGCACCCGCACGAGGCGGCGCGTGATGAGACTCCAGATGCACACGATGCCCGACGCGCTCCTGCAGCACGTCAGCGATTGCGTGATGCCAAACGGCGGCGTGGCACTCGTACCCTGAGAGCAGGAGCTTGCAGGTATCGTGCGCGGTACCGAACGCCAGACACGTGACATTGTCGCTATGCCCACCTCGCAGTATGTACAGTGGATCGGGAGCTTTGGGCGGCGTGGCTTGGGCGGGAGGGCGCTTGGATGCCATGGCGGCTGTTGTGTGATGCACGAGCAACAGAAGCAGCAGCCGAATGAACGAAGGAATGTAGTGGTTACTGTTCTTAGATAGATAGATAGATGATCCACGGTCGCAGTACAACTTCTCTTGGTGATGACGGTGAATAATGGCGCGCGCGTAATGAGGGAGGCAGATGGAGAGCACTACAGCTACAGCATGTCGTTATCGGAGGTCTCGACTCGCGCGCCAGGAGCGCCGGTGCGGTTGCGGTGCGCGTAGATGAAGAACAAGCCGCTCACCAGCACCAGCGCCACGAGCGCCACGCCGCTGATGATCCAGGGCACGACACCCCACCAGACAATGGAGTCGTCGTCGTCGTCACCGGTCCACGAGTAATCATACTGGATCAAGAGGTTTCGCTCGCGGTACACGGCCTGCCATGTGACCTCGTCCGAGTCCGGCAGCTCGTAATAGAAGCCATCGTAGTACGGAATGTCGCCAGAGCGCAGCGGCTCGACAAGCTCCGGCTCGACTGGCGGAGGCGTGGCATCAGGCGCGGGTGTGGCAGTAGGGGTGTCGGCAGGAGGCGCTTCATCGTCATTGCCGTCGTTCGCTGGAGCAGGCGTTGGTGTCGGCTCAGGCGTTGGTGTCGGCTCGGGCGAGGGCTCAGGGGCAGGCTCGGGCTCGGGGACCGGCGTGGCCTCAGGCTCAGGTGTTGGCTCAGGTTCGGGTGCTGCTTCGGGCTCAGGTGTCGGCGATGGCGATGGCAATGGCTCGTCGTCCTCTTCAATGTCATCGCGACGCTCCTGCTCGTGGAGGAATCGGCGCTGCATGGCAACCTCGGGTTCGACCTCGACCTCGAGGTCCGACTCGTGAACGTGGTCGTGGTCGTCGTCTTCCGGCACTACACCGGGCGGAAAGTAGGTGGCAAACTGATAGAGCAGCAGCACGGAGATGACATTGGGGCGCGCCTCGCCATTGTCGTAGATGGACTCGAAGATGAAGCTGTCGCCAGGGTCGATGCGGTAGTTGGGCGCGAGCTGGTTGAAGGCCGAGATCATGGCCGTGTCCTTGTAGCGTGGTATCGAGTTGAGCACCACGACGCCGGTCTGCTCGTGCGTCAGGTGTGCGTTGACGAGGCCCTCGCGGCCGTGGATGGTGGCGGTCAGGAGGCGCGCGCCGTACTGGAAGGTGTAGCGTGCTGATTCGCGGTCGGTGTGCTTGCCAAAGTAGTTCTCGGGGTCGAGCGTCTTGCGATACGGTGGCACGTCGTACAGCACCTGCGAGTGGTTCGAGCCGCCCGAGATCCACAGCCACACGGGCGACGCGAACTTGATCTCGTCGTCGCGCGCCTTGGGCGAGCACGCGAAGTCGTAGTCGTGAAGGATCGGATGCGGCAGCGCGTAGAACTCGATGCGCAGCTCGAGATACACGTTCTGCTGCGCTGGCAGCTTGTTGTACAGCTGCAACGCCGCGTCCCAGCGGTTGCCGGGTGCCACTGGCAGCACGTAGCCCTCGGGAACGTACAAGCGCGTCAAGTCGGCCGTGAAGAAGTACAGCGTGCCGAAGCTGCGCGTGCAGCGGAACGGCGACGGCTTGGCATGCGTAATGTACATTTGGCGTATGATCACCGAACGTTGCGAGACTCGATCGCCTTCATCGACTTGGCGGATTTGTAGTTGCATCTAAAACAAAGAAATCAATCGATCGAACGAACGAGCAATCGATCAATGGAGCGAGGTAAGTGATCGAGTACAATTCATCGATGATCGAGAGAAGCGCGTGTGTGTCAGTATGAGTGCAATGATTGGAACACGGTCTCACTTCCATACCGAAGTAACTCCAATGAGCTTGCCAGGGATCATGGTCGATGGCGAGGGCATGTTGGGGATGTAGTAATCGAAGGTGCCCGTCGGTGGCAGGCGGAAGGGCCCGAGCAAGAACAGCTCCGAGCGCAGCTCGTACTCCTCGAGCAACAACGGCTCGTCCTCGTGCGCCATACCGATTCCGATCACTGCCACCAAGGCCATGAGTGCCACTGCCAGCAGGCGGGATAGGTGGTGGCGAGTAGCCATCGTGGAAGAGTGAGGCAGAGATCGCGAGAGATCGCGAGAGAGAGAGAGAGAGAGATGCGTGAGCGAGCGAGCAACGAGAGAAAGAGAATCAACGAGCTAAAAATCGAAAGAGAAATCTCTCTCGCCATAGCGAAATCTCTCTGCTTCCTCTGCTTCATCCGCTGCATTCCTTCTCATGGCTGCCGCCTCCTCCTCGCTCTCTGAGCTCGAGGCTCAGTACCGCCAATACGACGAGCTCATCGCTTCGAAACGTGCGTGGCTCAAGCAATGCGGTGTCGTGACCGGCGCCGATTACTGGGAGGCTCTCGCCGAGCGACATTCGTCGTTGCCGTGCATCGAGGCCATCTCGGTGTCGCCCGTGCGCGTGCTGTCGTATCGCGAGGTCGAGCAGCACGCGAACCGCGTGGCGCACTGGGGCCTCTCGGTCGGACTGCGCCAGGGCGACGTCGTGGCGCTCATGTCCGAGAATCGATGGGAGTTCGTGACCGTGGTGCTGGGCCTCGCCAAGATCGGCGTCACGGCCGCCATGATCAACAACCATCTGCGCGAGGCATTGCTGCATCACGCGCTCAGCATCGCCAACACGCGCCACATCATCGCCACGCGATCCACCATGCCGGCCGTGATCCACCTCGTCGACTCGATACGTGCGGGCCCGACGCCTCAAGAGGCCGAGGCGTGGCAGTTGTGGTTGCTGCTCGACACCACGGATTCGAGCGTGCCGCACGAGCTCGTCGATGGCTCGCACTCCGCCGTCAAGTCGCTCGCCGAGGCACTCGCGCACTGCAGCACCGAGCGGCCCGATCGAGCGCTGCGTGATCGTGTGCGCCCACGCGACCCCATGTTCTACATCTACACCAGCGGCACCACGGGCAAGTCCAAGGCGGCGCGCTTCTCCAACAAGCGCTGGATCGGTGCCGGCGTCTGCTGGTCGGGCCCGTCGCTGCTCGGCCCGTCGGACAAGTACTACATCGCGCTGCCGCTGTTCCACGGCAACGCCATGGCCGTGGCGCTGTCTCCGTGTCTCTTTAGTGGCGCATGCGCCGTGATACGCGAAAAGTTCTCGGCCTCGAACTTTGTGTCGGACATGCGCGTCTATGGCGTACGTCGTCGATGGAGCAATCATGCATTCGCTCAATGACGGGGCTGCTGACCTGCGCTCTCTCTCGCAATGAGTCAGTGCACGGCAATTGTGTATATCGGAGAGGTGTGGCGCTACATTCTGTGGAACCTCAAGGACGAGCAGGACGTCTCTGACACGCCATTGCGCAAGATCATCGGCAATGGCCTTCGACCCGACATTTGGGATACGGTTCGTGTCGCTTGCTGCAATCCAATCGAGGGGTTGCGTTTCGGTGACTGTGACTGCGGTGCGAGCAGGTCGTTTCGCGGTTCAACATCTTGCGGGTCGTTGAGCACTACGGCTCTACTGAGATGCCTGGCGCAGCGGTGCTGAACTGGACCAACAAGAGCGGCTCGTGTGGTTACGTGCCGCCAAGCATTCGGCTGCTGCGCGAGTATGGCGATCGCATCATTCGCTACAACGTTCTCGACGGCTGCATCGAACGCGACCCGGCCACGGGCTTCTGCATCGAATGCAAGACCGGCGAGGCGGGCGAGTTGATCATGCCGTTGCCGAAAGCCAAGTACGATGGTTACGTCGATCCGAACGCCACCCACAACAAGATCTACCGCAACGTGTTCCGTGAGGGGGACACGTGGTGGAGCTCAGGCGATCTGCTTTCCATCGGTATGCTGTGAGCCGCACAAGTGAGCGAGTCAGCAGCATTGAATGGACGCCAATGTTCACTCTCGCGATAACACAGACGAGAACGGCTTCTACTATTTTGTCGATCGTGCTGGCGATTCCTTCCGCTGGAAGGGCGAGAACGTCTCGACCAATGAGGTTGGTGAGTTGCTTTCGAGCTTTCCGTCGATCGGTGAAGTCAACGGTGCGTGGTTGTGGCCGAATGTCAGGTTCGCGATGAATCTGACTCGCTCTCTCTGGCTCTCTGCAGTGTATGGAGTCGCAGTGCCGAATCATGACGGCAAGGCTGGCATGGCATCGATCACACTCTCGGCTGGCCAAAGTGAGCTCGACACTCGTGCATTCTTTGCGTTCGCAACCGAGCAGCTGCCGAGCTACGCACGCCCGTTGTTCTTGCGCATTCGCACGCAGGAGAACGACAAGACCGCGACGCTCAAGTACAAAAAGTACTCGTACTCGGTGCAAGGCTTCGACCCGAGCAACGCCGAGCTCGCTGGTGATCGGCTGTACTTTTGCGATGCAGAGGCGAAGGACTACATTCCGCTCACGCAGCAGGTGTACCAACACATTGTGTCGAATCACTATCGGCTGTGATCTCGTAACGAGATTGGCGCACTCACACATGCATATGAAGCGAGAGTGCGACATCTCTCAATACATACACATCCACGCACGGATTGCGTGCGTCAAGCAACTCGTGCCGCGTGCTTGGCCACATTATCGCGTGAAGATGCTCAAAAAGCGACTGAATGCTTGCTTGTGTATACTCGAGGAGATTACGCTACAAAGTGGATGGTTGGGAGATGTTGCTTGAGCTGCTGCTGTTACTGTTGCTGGCGTGCGTTGCTCACTTGTACTCAAAGAGCGCCGAGATGGAACTCGACGAGTAGGAGCGGCGAATGACCTTGGCCAAGAGCGGCGCAATGTCGATGACCTCGAGCTTGGCGCATCGCGTGACGTTGTCGCCTTGGTAGAGCGTGTTGGTGACAAAGAGCTTGGAGAATACCGAGTCGTTGATGTGGTCGAGCGCCGAGCCGCAGAAGAGACCGTGCGTGATGCAGCCGATGACGTCGATGGCGCCGTGGTCTCGCAGCACGGCGGCAGCGCGGCACAGGGTGCCACCCGTGTCGCAGAGGTCGTCAACGATGACGCACACCTTGCCGGCCACGTCTCCGATGAGGTCCATCGAGTCGACGACGCCAGCGCCGGCGCGTTGCTTGACGATGAAGGCCAAGCCGCCAGCGCCCGTGCACTCCTTGAGATGCTTGGCACGCGGCACACCACCGGCGTCGGGCGAGATGATGGCGACCTGCGTGCGCAGATCGAGGCCACGCTCGGCACACAGCGACTTGACGCAGTGCGCGAACTCGAGGTTGCCAAAGATGTTGTCGACCGGTCGCGTGGTCATGCCCTGGATCTGGCCGCAGTGCAGGTCCTGTACGTACGCGTCCATTCATCAATCCACACCGATCGAGAGAAGAGAGAGACGATGGCGCGAGCAAGCAAACGAACGATCATGGTACCATGGTGATGATCCTCGTGACGCCAGAGGCTTCGAGCAGGTTCATGACGAGCGCCGCCGTGATAGGTACGCGGCCTTCCGACTTGCGATCCTATTCTCGATGGCAACGAGTGAGTTGCACGCACATGTATGAGCCGATGCAGATGGCGTGCAAGTTCTCTGGACCTACCTGACGAGCATACGGAAACAGTGGCATGACGGCCGTGATCTCGGTAGCACTACACCACGTACACCACGATGCGCGACCAGCTGAGCACGAGAGAGAGCGCGAGAGAGCACGAGGCGTCAAAATCAAACGAACCTCGATCGCCTCAAGGTATCAGCGAGCACCAACACCTCCATGAGGTCATCGTTAATGTGCCCGGGTCGTGGCGAGCAGATGATGGTCACCGGCCGACCTCGGACGCTCTCGTTCAGCTTGACGCGCGTCTCGGAGTTGGTGAACTTGCTCACGTCGCACGACATGAGCGAGATGCCGACGTGCTGTGCGATAGCCTCGGCCAGCTGTCGGTTACCGTTACCAGCCACCATGGCGAAGTTTCGCACTCCATCTTGAAGGTCGTCGCCGGACATGGTGATCGACACACGACACGCTAAGCCACGATGTGATCGAGCGAGAGAGGTGTTGGTGGCGCAGGGCAACGAAGAGAAGAAGAGAGCGATCTGATCGACGACGTTGCTGTTCTTCTTCCTCAACTAGCATCAACATCAAGCCAATCTCGCTCGCTCTCTCGTGCCTGCCAACCAATCTCGCTCTCTCGTTCTCGTGCGTTGATGGAGGTTTGGTGCGGTCCTTGGACCTGGGCCGCTCCCAAATTCGAAGATATTCTCCTCGAGGACTCGAATACCACCGTCTATATTCCTGGCTCCAGCTGTCATGGAGGTAGTAGGCGACACACACACACACACACCTCTGTGTGAGGACTTGTCGATAAGCTTGGTGCTGATACGCGAGATCGGTGCGCGCCATCGCAGGCTACTCGTGTTGGTCCGAGTTCGAGATGACCCAACCCGGCACCTATCAGTTCTTCCTCCAGACTGAGGGCCAATCGTCGATGGTCGGCGTCGGGCACTGTCCGCGCTCGGACTGCTCGTGGGGCGAGAGCGTGCACCAGCTGACGCACTGGTGCAGCGGTGGCATGTTGGTGATGCTCGAGTTCCAGCTGAGCGATACGGAGGCGCGGCTGACGGTACAACCGGCGCGCAACATTGATGGCTTGTTGCTGCCGACGGAGAAGGAGTTGGTGTGCCACACGCTGGCGCTCCAGCAGCCGACCTATCCGTGGGTCGTGGTGTCGGGAACCATGCACAACGCGCGGCTGCGCGCCATGTTCCACGAGCTGCGTGAGTGGCAGCCGTCGCAACACTCGAAAGCGCCGCATGCCTTTCGCGAGCTGGTGCACGTACTCTTCCAGCTGCGGAACGACGATACGACCGTGTTGTCGGCGCTGCCTCGCGAGCTCATGTACCTGCTCGTCGACGCCATGTGGTGGAACTACGTCCACGACATCAGCCACGCCACGACGGGCTCGGACAAGACACACACACAAGCTGACGACAACGACTGACTCTCGCCAGCACCACGCCAGTACGCAGCCGGGGCAGCGTGAGAGCCCGAGTCGCGGGGTGGATACGAGAGCGCGAGATGGCTTGAGCGACATTCCTTCATTCGCCCTCGCTTACCAACACGCGCTCACACTCGCTCGCTCTTGGATCTTGCTGATGGCATCACGCTCGCCAGCGCCACTGCTGCTTGGCCTTGCTCGTCGCTCGATGGGCGTTTCGTCACACTCCCGCATGCTAGTACCTCGGACGATAGTAAAGCCAGGCGCTCGAACGTGGCATTCGTATTCCACCAGCAGCGTCAGCGATGACGATGATGCGACGCTTGAGTCCAGCAGACTGTACGACGCCAACGTGCACGAGCCGGTGGTCCTCGCTCGATGGCAGAAGGAGATTCTCCGCACACGGCTTCGCGAGATTGCGACACAGCGCCAGACACAACTACGTGCGCTACAGCAACAGCAGCGCCGCCTCCCGAGCGAACCACACGGACACAGCATCAAGCTGCTCTGTCGTGCATGCGGCAAGCCCAATGCCACGATCGCCACACGCTGCACGGCGTGCACCTTCCCGCTGCTCTCGTACGCTTCACACACAGCGAGAGACTGGAGTGTCGCCACTGATCAGAAGGTGGCATTGCAGGCCCGAGGATGCGGTGGCACTGCCGGAGAACCCGTTCCTTGCGATCGTGCACGGCAGCGATGTGCGTGTGTGCTTGTCTATTGACTGGAAGCTGGGTGGGTACTGACCCGGACGTGTGGCGCGATGCAGACCGAGCATCTAGTCGTGTATCGCAGCGACCGAGTGGTGGTATTCGAGGACAAGTTCAAGATCTCGCCGTACCACTTTGACTATATCCTCCCTCTCAGATATCTCGCTGTCTGCCTGTGTGCGAGTGCCGTGTGCTCAACCTGCCTGATTCGACGCGATTTGACTTGACTCGACTCCTCACGCATTCCAGTGGAACCGATCGCCGATATCTCGGTGCTGAATCGATCCCATGTGCCGTTGTTACAGGAGATGCTCGAGGCAGGCCTGGCGAGTGTACTGCCGTTCGCTCCGTCGTTCGTCACGAGAGCCAACGCGCTCGAGCACGTGATTACTGGGTACGCCGAGGCTCGAGCGAGTGATGCTCGTGATGCTCGTGATACTCGCGCTCACCACCGATGGCCACAGCTTCAACCTGCCCGTGTCAGTGAAGCACCTACATCTGCACGTCGTGCTGCCGCCATTGGTGCACGTCGATGCCTTCCGGTATCCGAGGTTCCACAGCTACACCAAGGTGCTCGGCGACCTCGAGAAGCACGGGCGAGTGATTTCGTATCACGAGGCACCGGACCAGCAGCAAGGCGACGAGTACTATCGGCGGGTGGTGATCGGCAGCCACGAGCGAATGTCGGCGCTCGCGAATGCCACCAAGAGCAGCAAGGAATCGCGTCGACGGTAGCATCGAACACCACGCACGCAATGACGAAATGTGAGAGAGGTCTTTACAAACGAATCGCTGCAGCCGCTGCTCTACTCGTGCGCCTGCGGGTGGTGCGGGTGGTGGTGGCGCTATGTCCGCGAGCAAGGTGGTGGATGCTTGGCGTGCGTGGCGCGACAGTAGCAGATTAATCGGCGGCCTTGAAGTGGTCCTCGTCGATGGTCGAGTACAGCAATCCATCGCCGCTGAGGATCTCGACTTGGCGTCTGCGACGAGAGTTTGTGAGTGTGCGAGTGGGGCAGTACGGGTGTGGGTGCGGCAAGAGCAGCGAGGCGTACCGAAGCTCGACGGGCGAGATGTGTCGCAGAGCTTGCTCGAGGTAGGCGATGTTGGCGCCCTCGCTCATGGGGCACTTCTTGATGACATCCAGGATGGCGCGGCCGACGTCGTTGGTATCGGAGGTGGTGGTCATAGGAGCTTGGTACGGATTGGCCACACCGCTGCCAAACTGGTTGTACGTCGCCGCCGCGGCACCGCCAGCGCTCTGCGATACGTGGGGCGTCGATGAGCGAGCGAGCGAACAAGATATCAACACAAAGAGAGAGAGAGAGAAGGAGCCTGTACCTCCAGCGGGCCCTTGAGGTTGTAGAGGTGCACGTAGATGGCCTCGAGGAAGTGGTAGGTGAGCTCGTTGAAGTTCTCGATCGGCAGCAAGCGGTACGCCACGATACTGCGGCGCTCCTGGAACGAACGCAGCTGCCCGATGACGCGCACATACATGCCGGGTCTGCGAGAGCGAGCGAGCGTGCGATGAGTGAGTGAGTGCTCGCAGCAGGGCTCCAACGCGTCCACGCGGCGAGTACGTACCGCCACTGCGCTCCGTTTTGCGCGCCCTCGTCCTCGCCGTCGAGCCAAATGCGCACGTCGACCGAGCCGGTGCCGTCGGTGATCTGGAACGTGATGTTGGTCGACGACGGCGTGGCGTTCAGCACCTGGCCGACGAACGTGATCTGGTGCAGCTCCTTGCCGTCGATGCGGAACGTGTCCTCGCTGTGCGCCTGCACGGCGTGCGAGAGCTGCGCCACCGTGACGGGCGTCAAGGTCTGCACCGTGGTGCTGGGCTTCGCGCCGCCCTTGCCGGGAGACGAGTCGCCGTGCTGCGGGCTCGACGAGAAGCCACCGCCGCCGTGCGACACGAAGCCGCCACCGCCACCGCCATAGTCGACGCCATAGTCACCGCCGTAGTCCATCTGATGTGTGTGGTGTTGTGTGGTGTGTGAGGCGAGGAGTGCGCGATGATGAGAGTGCGGCAACCAACCAACGAACGAGGTGTGCGGTTGGTCGCTCGCCCAAAGCCTTCCACGCACAAATTGGCGGGAAGAAGCCGGGGCACGATACGGCTTCGGGGCATGCGAAATCTTCGGCTACCGAAAGAGAGAGAGCAACACCGCCAGTCTTTCGCTCCCTCTCCTCGCTCGCCACACAACACACCAGCACCACCAGCAGCAGCAGCATGGCTCGCCTCGCTAGCATCCAGGACCTCGACGACAAGCTGTCCGAGCTCGACGCCTACAACCACACGATCGCCATCTTCACAGGCGTGTGCCTCAACCGCTCGTTCCGTCAGTTGCGCGAGTGCCAGCAGGCCGGCGGTGACTGCAGCGCCAAGCAGGCGGCCTTCATCAGCGAGTCGACGTCGCGCTCGTCGCCGTGCGTCAACTCCACGTACGTGTGCACCGCCACACGGCAGCAGCAGCAGCATACGCACACGCACGCGCAGATCCCGCAGCGAGGAGCTCGGTGCCGGTATTCGAGTCGCGAACGAGGCGCTACAATGCTCGACGACAACGACGACAACGCTCGTGGTTTCGCTGTGTTGGCGCCTTCTCGCTCTCTCTCTCGCTCTCTAGCGCACGCATAGCAGCTCGCGAATGTGTATTGCAGGCAGTTACTCATGCGCGTATGCTGTGGCTGCTCTGGCTGCCGGCTCTCTCGGTGCGTTACGGTGATGCAGCTTCGTGAGCGTGCAGGAGAAGCACCCGAACGAGTACAAGGCTGTGATCGACTGCCTGCGAGCGAACGAGAACTCGTTTGGTGCCTGCGCGCCGAGCGTCGATGCGCTGGTCAAGGCTGCATCGGCCATCGTCGACCAGTAAGCACGATCGCGTCGCCTGAGCCAACCAACCAACCCAACCGATCTCTCTCCTTCGCTTACTGCTACTCCCTCTCCTCTTCCTCTCCCCGGCACCCTATCACCACCGATGCACTGATATAAACCTCACCCTCCTTGCGGACCCCGCTAGCACTCGGGCCTGAGCCACAGCGAGCGAGAGCTCTCGTCGAGATAAACGCACGAGAGCGTGTGTATGCGCGTGACACCAGGTGGTTTATTGCGTTGCACAGCGGGATACCTCGAAATCAACCAAGCGCGAGCAGCGCCACGTACCTCTCGTCCTGAGGCTCCTTGATC
>ERZ778026.3387-NODE-3387-length-14168-cov-9.370793_pt1 | contig 14168 bp, 20 predicted proteins | sample MGYA00375756_ERZ778026 | MGnify/ENA primary metagenome ERZ778026 (study PRJEB29350, sample SAMN05389820) | bioreactor metagenome | isolation source: Ammonium sulfate bioreactor | place: South Africa: University of Cape Town | collected 2014-02-18 ... | reverse complement strand
CTCGCTCGCTCACGCACCGGAGGCACGCTTGCGTCGTTGTGTGAGAGCAGCAAGCCATCCAGAGGCCTGAGGTGCAGGGTCTGTCGCTCCCGTCGTACCTCATCATGCCCGTCCAACGATTGCCGCGATATGTGCTGTTGCTCGAGGCACGTAGCCTCCCCTTCCTGGTTCTGCCGCTGCGCTGCTCGAGAGGCTGCTCTAACCCTGGCATTCATGGCAACCTCTCGGCTCTCGACCACCACCACCAATGTGCGACGTGACGGTTTGCAGGATCTCAGCAAGAACACACCGCCCAAGCACGTCGACCACAAGCCCGGATTGCAGGTGCGACCTCGCTTCGAAGCGAGCGAGTTCGCTTGGTCGCGTATCTGGCGCACCTCCTTATCATTCTGCCTTCGCTTCTGTCCCAGGCACTGGATTTGCTACGCGAGGTGGCCGATTACGTCAATGAGGAGAAGCGCATCGTCGAGAACATGCAGGAGGTCATGCAGATCCAGTCGACACTCACTGGCGCACAGGTATGTTGCCATGGACCGCACGCACATCCACTCACTCATTCAGCGGCTCTAACGCCCCTTCTCTCGCATGCAGAACCTCGTGACCCGCGAGCGCTACTTTGTCAAAGAGGGCGACCTGATGGCACTCGACAAGAAGAAGGACGCACCCAAGCCAATCCACTACATGCTCTTCAACGGTGCGTATCCTCGTGCTTCTCTCTCTCTCTCTCTCTCTCTCTCGCACGGACCGCTGACCGACAGCTATCGTGTTCGTGTGTAGACACGCTCATCTTCATGCAAGAAAACAATGCGCTGCTGGCGACGCTGAATCTCTTCAACCTGTACGTGAGCTGCACTGCACTTGTTCGCTCACTGCGCGTGCTCCTGCCGAACCGAAATGAATGCCACGCGTGAGTGAGTGAGTGAGTGACAGCGTGCACTCACTCGTCGTCCTCGTCGGGCTACGACTTGCAGGGCATCTCGCACAACGTGGAAGCCGCTCGACACTTGCCACCTCCTCAACGTCGAGGTCACCGACATCAAGGACAAGCACGACCAGGCCAACTGCATCGAGGTCAAGGCGCAGAAGCAGTGGCTGTTCCAGTTCCCGACCGCGCAGGAGAAGTCCGACTGGCTCGACAAGTACTACGCCACCCGCGCCCGAGCGCCGGCCAAGAAGAAGTCCTAGAACCGATGCGTGCGCTGCCATGCTCCCGCCGGTATCCGTTCGTTCGTTCGTGCTTATGCGTCTTGTTGCTACTGTGTCCATTGTCGTCTCCCCGCATCCTCTATCCTCTTCCGCTGCTCTTGGCTTGTGGGCTTGGCTCACTTCCACCACCACTACTACTATCTATCTATTACCTGCTCCTGCTGCTGCTCCTGCTCGACGTAGTCTGAGGAGCGCTTGCCGTTGTTACTGCCGCTGCTTCTTGTTGCCGCATAATCGTCACCATCACCTTCACTGCTTCGGAAATCCACCCACCACCCATCCATCTATGCACCGAATGAATATCATAGATAGTATTGACTCAAGCTCACCCCATTTCAACAACAACAACAATACTGCCGCTGCCAAATCTATCTCGACGCAAGCAACAGCGCAACATCCGCCTGCGACAGTCGGCCTGAAACCAGCGGCTGCTTCGGCATGCTGCAAATCAAGGCAATGATTGGGTGTGAGTAACTCTCGCTCCGCTTGCTGCTTCGAACACGCCTCGTACCTTCCAGGGAAGCGGCGCGGGATGATATGCGCTTGCGCTGTCGGCGGTGCAAGCGTCAGTTGCGAGCCCGAGCGGCGTGCCTCGCCCGATACCACGACCGACCGAGGGCGCTCCGAATATCGCTCCTTGATGGCAAACTGCTCGAGGCGGTCGAGCTTCTTGCGCCGCTCGGCATCGCGAGCTTGCACGCCGGCGGCCTGCGGCGTGGTGCCCTGCTCGGCGACTCCGCGCTTGAACTTGTCCTCGACCTTGTTGCAAATCGGACACAGCGGCGAGGCGTTCTGCTCGATGTTGAGGCACACTTGGTGGTACGTGTGGCCGCACTGGTACATGAGCACACGCGAGTTCTCGCGCTCATTGACGCGTGCGCGGCTGCCAAGCGGCTTCTTGCACAGGTGGCACTGCGCGTCGCGCGATGCAAACGCTCGTCGCAGCTGCTTGACGTGCTCTTTGTTGGCTCTATGTACATCGGCTGTAGTTCGCGAGGAAGGTAAGGCGGCGGGAATCCAGAGGAGCGAACGACACCAACCAAACCACGGCTACGCAACGTACATTCTAGCAGGTGTGCGGCAGTCAGCAGGATGTTCCTCTCGTACGTGTATGTATCGAGCATCGTGATGATGATTCCCTTAAAGTCCTTAAACTACACGAATGCACACAAGCAACAGCAATGTCACCAGGAGCTCTCTCTCTCTCTCTCTCTCTCTCACGCTCCGTACGAACCTCGTCAGCTCCGTGGTCACGCACGATCTTTTGGAGGATCGACGTGATAGAGACGCAGCCCATCATCGTGCGCAGGATCTCACGCAAGAACGATGTCAACTTGTCCTGGATCTCGAGAATCTCGGGCGGCACCTTGACGTTCGGCAGTGCCAATGGAGCTCTTCCTTCGGCCATTGCTTTGAGGTCATCGCCACCCAACTACGCACACGCACGCAAACACACAGTTGGGCATTAGCCATGAGCCAGTGGGTGGTGCATGGTGTGTGAGGTCGAGTAGGTACCGGCGTGGCAACCGCTCGTCGATTCTGCTTGGCGCGCAGCTTGCGCAGCGGAACCACCAACGCATCGAGAAGCTTGAACCACAGCTGCTCGCTGTCCTTCTCGGTGCCAGCTCGCGAGCGCTCCGTGTGTCGTTGGCACACTGAGACCGCAATGTGGATGCTCTCGGTGATGCCGGCCTCCATCTTGGCGATCTCGGGGTTCTTGTCGGACGACAGGCCGGCGGCCACGTTGGCCAGCAGCTGCCGCTTCAGCTCGGCGATGCGCTTATCCAGCTGCGCCAGGATCAAATCCAGCGCTCCTGCCACATCGCCCGTTCTACGCAAACCTCCTCATGAGCCAGCCATGCCGCTGCTGGCTGCAACGCACGCGACGTACCGCTCGAGCAAGTAGGCCGTGGCATCGGTGATCTGCCGGCTCTGGCACAGATCGAGGCAGTAGTCGAGCCGATACGACGAGTGCTGCAGCAAGTAGGGATACACGTCCTTGGGCGCAAACTCGCACATGAGCGCAATGTACTTTTCGTGCAGCTGCTCGTTGGCAATCTCGAGGCCGCGCTCCTTGGACAAATCGCCCATGCGCTCCAAGCGATGGCGAGTGCGAGCGCCTGTGAGAATGCCCTTAATGTACTCGTACTGCGCATCGCGTTCCATCCATTCTGCATCAGACTCGGCACCAAGAGGGAGGGTAGCGCGAGCGAACGAGCCAACGCTTCGCTTGTACCTGAAGTCGGGGATGCTGCTCGAGTTGTGCCAACACTTGCTCGTGCTGGTCGGTGAAGGATTCGAGGATCAGGTTCGATGTGGCATCAGGATCGATCTGTGTTCGCAACGACGATACGCGTCAGCACACCACCAAGTGACAGCAACGAATCGAACGAGGCACGACTTGTGCACGTACGCGCACGAGCTCCGTCAAATGTATCAGCGTGGCAGTCTTGAGCTGCTCCTTCTCCTTGTCGGTCAGGTCGCCGTCTTCCATCAGCGTACGAATGAAGGTGAAGACGTGTTGGCTGCGGTCGGGATCCTTGAGATAGCACTCCATCGCCTGTCAAGAGAGCAAGACCGACATCCCGGCATGAGTCAGATACTTCACAGAACCCGGTGGTACATTGGAGACTGCTGCGGCAAGTACCTTGTCGTAGTTCTTGCGCTGCAAGAAGAAGAACTCGACCACCTTGTAAAAGCCGGAGCCTTCAGCAAGCAACAGCACTCGCTGCTCGTCGTAGTCGTTGCTCGGCAGAGCTCGCACGAGGTCAAGCAGCAGGCGCTCTCGTTCGGCCTTTTCGTCTGTGCGATCGTGCAGCATTGGTTGGTACGCGAGTCGGTGGCAACGATACCGCGAGCCGGTGCGTGCGTGTTTGTGACGTACGAGCGCTAACGTTTGTGACCCATGTAAGGCAGCTAAAGATGCGCTGCAGCAGATTGCTTCCAGTCGGCAGCGAGATCGTGCCGAGTGCAATGAACTTGGCCAGGAAGCAAAAGTACGCCACTTGGTCGTTGGGAGTAAAGGGCCACGCCGCATTGAGGCCCGGTGCCGCGAACGTCGGCTGCGCCGTGTCGACCAGCACGGCGGTCAACACGTCGACCATGCGTGCATGCGTCACGACGTGGTGCGACAGCGAGCTTGCGTGATGGATCGAGAAGCGCGTGTCGTTGAATGCGTTGCCGATGGCGTCGAGCGTCTCGGCCGTATCGAGCCGTAGCAGCTTCGTGATGCGAAACGACGGCGCCAGCGATTCGCGCACCGGAGTGCCGTCGTCGGCAGAAGCCATCGTGTTGGTGGCGGCCGCCGTGCGTTCGGCCGACGAGGGCTCGAGCGCCTCGAACAAGCACTGCAGAATCTGCGTCTTGGTCTCGAGCACGCGGCCTTTGGGGATCGGCGTGCCTTCGGGGAAGTTGCGTCCCGCTAGCGTGAACGACGTGTACGCGAGAATGTCGTGCTTGAGCTTTGCGACTACCGATTGATCGGCGGCATTCGATTCGAGCATGCCCATCAGCTCGAGCAACGGAGTGCTGTAGTCGAGGAGACCTCTGTGTGCAGCGATCGTGCCGTATGTCGTGCGTGAGCCACTCGGTAGCGCGCGCGCGAGGTAGCACGTAGGGACGATGGCGATAGCGCACCTGTTGTAGATGTAGATCAAAGCCGTTCCGAGATGGTGCGCACGGCAGAGTGTGACGACTTGATGAAAGTCCAGACTGAGAATGTCGAGATGTGTGATGCACTACGATGACCAACATGAAGGTTGGAGGATGAGGGGATGAGGACGAGGACGTGAGCCAAGCGGAGAGCGACCGTGGACCAACGAACCTGCTCGACTCGATCGAGCCAATTGTTCTCGCGATAGTGCGTGACGAACGCCTGCATGACGGCAGGGTTGAGATGCGTGAGCTTGTCGTTGAGGATGAAGGGCTCGAGCAACTCGAGGAAGACGGCCGCGCGCTCGTGCTGTCGGAAGAGCTGGTACATCGACTCGAACAGGCGGCCACGATTGGCGAACGAATCCGACGACGGAGCGCTACTGCTTGCGGCCGAGTCGGCTCCCGAGCCGCCGCCGTAGGTCTCGGACACGACGATCGCGTGGCCGATGCAGATGCTGGTCAGAACCTGCAGCTTACGCAGCTCGCGACCGGCGGCGCTGTTGGACGGCAGCGCCGTGGCGGTGTTGGCGCCCAGCTTGCGATTGGCGCGCTCGAGGAAGACCGAGATGAACTGCACGAGCAGGTCCTCCATCTTGAGCGCCGTCAGCTGGCGTACACGCGTGCCGTCCTTCGGCAGACCGACGACGGCATTGGCATTGCCCTCGTGGAAGCTGAGGCACAGCGACATGGCCTCGAGCCAGCGACCCTCGCGTGTCAGCAGGTCGATGCGCTCGCTCCACGACAGGATCGAGGCACAGTAGTACTGGCGAATGCCGAGCAGATACACTTGGCCCGACCAGGCGCGCACCGAGTTGTGGAACGAGCATTTGCTCTGCTGCTGCGCTGTGAGCGTCGGATCCGAGAAGCGCGTGTGATACACGAGTTGCATGCCCTACGTGCAGCTGTTCCGGTGAGACACACATACAGACGTGACACATGACTGCCGCATCCACCACCATACCGTGACATCGAGATTCTCGAGCTCGGTCAGTGCGAATGGATCGAGTACACGAAGTTGATCCTTGATATTGAGTAGCACCAGCACTAGAGAAAGAGAGAGTGAGCGAGTGAGCGAGTGAGTGAGAGAATGAGAGCGGGGGCGCAAGAGGATGTGAGACTACGGTACCTTGGGTACCGAGCCAATGCACGCCAGCCAGCGTAATGTCGGTCGTGTACTGCGACGATCGAATGAACTCGACGCCACGACGGTCGCGCACCGAGGACGGCACGGCCTGGAAGAGACTCACGTGTCGGCCGTAGGCGATCGCCAGCACGGGATCTCGCACGCGTGGCTTCGAATGCTCACCCGGCAGCGCGCTGACCGTGCTGCCGTAGGCGCTGCGCCACGTGAGGTACGGCAGCGCCATCTTGTTCTCGGCCACGGTGTCGGGATGCTTGAGCTTGAAGACGAGCGCCGTGTCGGGCGACGTGGCGATGACGAAGGTGGCGGTGCTCGAGCACATGGCCACGAGGCCCATCGAGTCGGTGGCGTGCGGCACGTTGCCGGCCTGCAGCACGGCGACGGCGAGGATCTGCCCGCTGCCGCCGTCGAGCAGCTTGACGCTCGCGACGCTGTAGTACAGCAGCAGGCTCGTGAGCGTCGTGCGGTACACCACGCCGACGAGATCGATCGAGAGCACGTGCGAGTGGTTGGGCGAGCTCTTGCCGGCCGCGGTGCTCGCGGCCACGTTGCGCACGAAGCGAACGTGCACGACCGGCGAGCCCTTGTGCAGCTCGGTCAGCACCTTGATCTCGGTCGCCTGCGCCACGTCCCACACGATGACGTAGCCGTTCTGGTGGCCGGTGGCGACCCACAGGCCATCGGGCGTCACGTCGATCGCCGTCACGGCGCCGTACTCGATGTGTTCGTTGTTGCCGAGGATCGCGCGCAGATGCTCCTGGTGGTCGAACACGAGCACCAGGCCGTGCGACGTGCCAATCACGATCGCCTTCGATACGGCGTGCACGGTCGGTAGTCCAGCCTCACTGCTCGATTGCACGATCGAGATCGATCAATCAATACCATTGGCTGGTAAGCTATCGCATTCATGGCACGACCACGACAACGACAACGATAACGAACCGACGAAGCTTCTCGGATGTCAGCGCCTGCGAGATACGCGTCATGGGCTTGGGTAGGAGCACGCGGTCCTGATTGCCACGAGCGCCGGCGCCTCGTTGCTTCTGGGTGCAGAGCTCGCGCACGAACTCGGTGCTCTTCTTGGTGAACGCCAGGATGGTCTTGTAGTTGATCGAGCGCAGAATGGCCGGCGCCTTGGCCGGATCGAGGAACGCTCCCGCTTGCTGCAGACACGACAGACGCACACGCACACACGAGCTCATGAGATATGGATCGATGTCGCTCATTCGTTCGTATCGACGGTCGTCGCCATCGCGGTCGTGTCGCGGTCCATCGACGCACGTACGCTGAGCGCCGCCTCCTCCTGCTCGCCTTCCTCGAGAATGCGCCGCACTTTCTCCTCGAGCGGACTCTCGGGACGCATGATCGACTCGCTGAGAATGTGCGCCGTGGGGCCTTTGGCTCGTGGTGGAGTACTACTACTACTACTACTACCCGAGGTTGTTGTTGGTTCTGTGGTGCTGGTGGTGGTAGTCGACGATGTGGGCACTGCTTGGGCATCGGGCGACTCGATGAGCACCGACGCCACTGCCATCGGCGCTGGTCGAGGACCCCTCACGGCCCGCGCGGCAGCACCTCGCGTACGTGCAGGCGCACTCGTCGTCGATGTTGTCGTTGTTGTCGACGCGGTGGCACTCGCACTCGCACTCGTACTCGATGCGGGCGAGGCGGGCGTGAAGGCGCTGGTGGTTCGCAGGTTGGTCAGCAGCGCCGAGGTCGAGAGCGTGGGGTCGGACGGCGCAGCGAGTATGGCAGCGATATCACCGTGGCCCTTATCGCGCAGAATGTCCTCGAGCGTCATATCTGGCGAGGCCTCGATGTCGTCGTCCTCTACGGCCAGGATGGCCTCGAGCGACGCCGGATCGGCCATGACGAAGCGGGGCGATGCGGGCGAGTGTGCGTGTGTGCGCGAGCGAGCGATGAAGCGAATGAACGAATGTGCGCGACAGCAACCAACAACCAATCGTGATTTATCGAATGTGCACAAGTAAACGTGGGGATACCCGATCTATCGCGAGCTTGATAGAAAGAGATTGCGCATGGCATCGGGGTCTCTGGAGCTGCCCAAACCTGCTGCCTTGAGGCGCTGATCGATCTCGGCCAGATATCGTGGAATCTCGCGCGCCACTACCACGAACACAACCCAAGTAGCACCGTTAGCACTAACATGTGTGTGCGTGACTGATCTCCAGGCGACGGTGCTTGGTTCCGTACTCGTGGGACTCTTCTTCTTGACCAGAGCAAAGTCTGCTTGAGCTTCGGCATAGCGACCCGCTTGGTAGAACGAGTAGCCTCGGTGCACTCGCGATCGTGAGTCGTCCTCGAGCTCCAACGAGCGAGTCAGGTCGGCAATCGATCGATCGAGATCTCCCAGACCTCGGTATGCTCGCCCACGAGCATACAGCGCATTGGCGTTCGTGGCACGCTGTGCAATCGCGGCATCGAGCATCTCGATCGCCTTACGAAAGTCGGCTTGTGCCTGCTCGGTGAGGCCCATTGCGAGGTACACGAATCCACGGTTGCTCCTGAACGCGCGTGAGCAACAGCACGATACGAGTGAGAGCATCGACACGTATGCGTGAGAGTGTTACTCGACTCGACTGGATTCGATTGCACAGGCGTTCGATATCAATCTGGCGTGTGTGTGCCACGCACACGTACCAAGCATTGCCAAAGTCGGGCTGCAGCTGCACGGCTCGCGACAGATCCTCGAGCGCTCGATCGAACATGTAGAGCGACGTGTACGCGAAGCCTCTCGAGTTGAGCGTGAAGCTGTCGTTCTCGTTGATGCGCAGTGCCTCGGTGAAGTCCTCGACCGCGCGTTCGAACATGGCCAGCGCGTGGTACGAGAGACCTCGCGAGTTGAGCACGTCGTCGGCGTCGATGTGGTTGCCGCCGAGCGCCTCGTTGATCTCGAGCGCACGCGTGAGATCCTCGACGGCGAGTGCATGTCGATCGGTGCGTTGGTACAACGATGCACGACGCACGTAGGCGCCTGCAAACTGTGGATCGAGAGTGATGCATTGATCGAAGTCGCGCTCGGCGTCGGCGGTGCGTGCCAGCTCCTGGTTTGCGTAGCCGCGATAAAAGTACGCGGTCGATAGGGCCGGCAGCAGCAACAGCGCCGCGTTCGAGTCGACGATCGTCTCGTACAGATGGCCCAGTGCCGCGTGACACGCAGCGCGCCACTCGAATGCATAGCCCGAGGAGCCCTTGTCGAGTCGTATGACCTTGGAGAAGACGTGCAGAGCGTCGAGGTAGCGAGCGCCGTCGTATGCTGCGCAGCCTTCGAAGAACAGCCACTCGATCTCAGGAGCAAATCCAAAGGTGCTGTTCATCTCGCATCAAGTACTTGATGAGTCGATATTGATGTATGAGTCGATACTGACGTGAACGAGCGGCGGCAGCGATACAACTGATCTGATCTGATCGATGTCGCTGTTCTTGATCGAGTCAGTCTCGTGGTGCCCGCGTCTCGCTCACATCAATACCCAACCCAACCCAACCCCATCAATCAATCATTCATTCACGTACATTCTCTTGTTATCCATGGGTCGTGTACAGCGTCACAAGAGGATCAAGGACTTGAAGGCGTGGGTCGATCGACCCGAGCACCTCAAGATCGATCACTCCAAGGACGCCAAGCTGCCACGATCGTTCCGCAACTTCCTTCAGATACAGAAGCTGGCAACGCAGCCCCCCAAGCCCAAGCCCAAGTCCCAACCTGCTACAACCCCCACCACCACCGATAAGACTTTGAAGAAGAAGAGCAGCAGCAGCAGCAGCACCTCCACGACCACGACGGCAGATACGAGCGACTCGCCCCACTTGAAGCCTCTGGTATGCCGCCAGCGCCTCATCCATCGACATCGTTCGATCACGAGCTGGTGGTGCTGGATGACGACGATATGATACTCACGATCGAGATCGCCACCTTCTAGAGCAAGATCGAGCAGCGTGAAGGCGAGTCGCTCGAGGACTTCTCGCGTCGTGTCGATCGTGCTGCACGTCGGCAGCTGACGCAGAATGAGGTCGAACTCCCGGCCGAAGTCAAGCCCATGCGACCGAGCCGCAAGCAGTACGGATGGAGTGCATGCAACCACACACCCAGACAAACAGACAGACAGAGGTGCGCTTGCTGACTCGACGAGTACGTGCTGCAGATACTTCCAACGCAAGCTCGAGCGCAAGAAGCGCAAACGCGACGACGACGAGCAGCTCGACTTTGATGACCTGCGTGACTCGGTCGAGTTCGGCGAGGTGGCCGATCGACCGCCCGAACTGCCGCAGCTGCCAGCCAAGCTCAAGGCCGTGCCCAAGAAGCCATCGGCCGCCTCGACACTGCCGCGATCAATGACACAGAAGGCCGACGAGGTCATGCTCAAGTACAAGCAACGCGCCGCCGACGGCTCGGGTCTCTCGGGTCGCGTGCTCGACATTGAGCGAGCCAAGGCCATCGGCAACTACCGTGTGGCCAAGAAGCGCAAGCGGCTCGCGAGTACCGATGTCTCACTGGGCGACGAATGAATGTGCACGATCGCCGTCGATCTACGTCGTGTATGAGAGAGAGAGAGAGCGTGGAAGCTGTACAGTAGTTGGCTGGTTGGCTCTATCCAACAGCAGATAGCCGCAGACACAGGCACAGGCTAGGAGCGCCAGCCTGCACGACCGCGCACCAGTGGGTCGATGCTTCTCTGATGCAGCGCTGTCGCGTTCGAGCATCGGATCGATCAGCGATGCCACAGCCTCACCGGCACAGGAGCCACCATCACATACCAAGCATATTGACGACCTCTGGTCGTGGTGCCGCTGGTGTCGCATCGAGTCCTGTGATCTCATCTGCTCGCACGCATCAGCCTCCAACCAACCAACCAGCCATCGAGCCATCCTATCGATCGACGTACAGAAGCCACTAAAGTGCATGAAGACCTCCATCGCAACACCGACCGTGAAGCAGCCAGTAAAGAACAATCTCCGTGATACTTGCATGGCAGCACCAGCAGTAGCAGTGGTAGTAATGGTGTATGTGTGTGTAGCTTCACGGCGAAGCCTCCAAGCTCTGACCCAGGTTGGTTGGTTGGTTGATGCGAGCAGGGCAGCGAGCGACAGAGCCCTCGCGCCATCGACGTCGAACAGCGACACTCGCTCGCTGCCCTGCTCGCATCAACATCAATCCGCAGCCCGCCACCGGCCGCTACAGTCCCGCGCACCACGACCATGGCTACTGTCAGCACCATGAACGCCGATCAACTCTTGGATTGGATCCAGACTTCCCCGTTGCAGCCGTTGACGATCGACGAGATCGCTACCGCGCACTCGGAGACCTCGCTCGCTGCCTTGCAGGAGCTCTTGGAGACCTTGATTGGCGACGGCCGCCTCTACAGCTTCGAGTTCTCGACGCCCGAGAGCAGCAAGCAGCCGCAAGCCGTGCGCGTCTACTGGACCCTGTCGTTCCTCGAGGCGCCCGCATCGCCGCCGCCGCCGCCGCCGCCGCCAGCGGTATCAACGCCCACCAGCCCTACGACCTCGCCCGTGCTGCTCAAGAACGTGTCGTCAGCAACTCCTTCTCCCAATCGAACGCTGGGAGCGAAGCCGAGCGGTGTGGCGCCGCGTATGGGTCTGCAGCGCAAGCGGCCACGCGAGAGTGCCTCGCCTCGCGCCAATGCCAACGACGACCTCGTGTCGCCAAGCAAGCGGCCGTGCTCGACTGGACCATCATCGCCGCCGTCCCCACAGTCGCCAACTGGAGGCGTGACAGCTGCATCGCCAAGCTCACCGTCGTCCCCGCCATCGCCGGCGAGTTCAGGCACTCTCGAGGAGCAGATTCGCTCGCTCGAGCAGCAGATTGCGCAAAAGAAGCACCAGCTGCACTCGGCGCGCGCAGCCACCGCGCGGTCGCTATCGCTCACGGTATCATGCGGCACGGCGCACACATCAGCGGCGTTGCGGTGATAGCTCGATATCGAGAGCCACCCACACTTACTCACTCGCATGATTTCGTGACACAGGCCGAGGACAAGCGCATCGACGAGCTGATCGAGAAGTGGACGCTGGTGTGCCAAGCCGCGGCGCAAGACCTGTACGACGCCATGCGGGCGCGCGGCTCCAACTCGTTCCGCACCTCGGACGACTCGAGCGAGGATGCCATCACGATGCTCAAGGTGCTGCAGCACATCAACATCGATCCGCGCACGATCCGCTACAATGCCGACACTGAGGAGTTCGAGTAGCGGCGCAATCGGTCCCGGTAACTAAGACGTTTGCGTGTGACTGTGTGCGCGTTAATTTACTGGGTGCGTAATAACGATAACGAGGAGAGGAAAGTGCCGCGTGAATGTACAAATCGACGAGGGGAGGGGAGGAGAGGGGAGCTCACGTTATAAGATGGTGGTTAACGATACGATGGGGTTGGTGGGGGTAGCGATGCGAGAACGAAAGCAAACGAGAACTGTACAGCGAGCGAAAGGATGCGATCTATCTACAAAACGACAATGATGTGCATCCTTGGTGGATAAAGGAGTGCGCAGGAGGAGTAGTAGGAGGGGGAGTGGGAGTACCAGAGGTGCTGGGAGAGTGAAGGAGGAGGAGGAGGAGCACGCTACAGAAAGCCAGCGTGCGACGACGTTGACATGAGCGACTCGTACTGCGAGATTAGGCCAGCCGAGTCGGCTTCGTCGTCGTCTTGGTGCGTCGAGCGCAGGAACTGGTGCTCGGAGAAGTCGGTCTCCGAGTCGAAGGGGAACAAGCCGTCGACGTCGAGCAGCAGCTCATTGTAGGAGGTTGGCTGCGACGGCGGCTCGGAGGGCAGCGTGCAGTCAAGCGCTGGCACCACGACTGCTGCATTATGCTGTTGCAGCGGTGGTTGTGGTTGTTGTGCTGGGGCGCGTTGCGGCAGCTGTTGCTGTTGTGGTTGCTGTGGTTGTTGTTGACCTTGTGCCGCATTTGTCCACGCCGAACTCTGTGGCAACTGCGAGAGCGACTGCGATCGACCAAAGAGCGGTGGGACGAGCAGTCGCGCCGGCCTTGCAACGTGTGGCGGAGCAGGCTCGCGCGAGTGGCGCGGCGGCTCGGGCTCGTCGTTCGCCAGCGACTCCTCGGTAGTGAGCGTGAGCGGCCTGGAGGCCATCGAAGAACCCAGCGACGACGACGAGCCGCTCAACGAGTCGGACGAACCGCTCAGCGACAGACTACAGCCAATCGAGTCCAGGCGCCACTGATCGACCACCGACGCAAAGTCGACGAGGAACACGCGCGCCACCGGCGTCTCGTCGAGAAACAAGAAGCTTCCCGGGCTCATGTCATGCGGCGTGTACGCTTCATCCTTGACGAGTGTGCCGCGCGCGTACACCAACAGCACTCGGCCGTTGGCATCGAAGCCGAGCCACGACGAAAAGTGCTGCACCAATAGCGTGTCAGTCTCGCGAGGCACTCACTCGCTCACTCGCTCACACTCGCTACGCACCTCATCAGCGCGAAACATTGGCGTATCGTCGCGCGCCAAGAACAACGCAGGCTCGAGCTCCCAGCGAACGGAGCGTGTGACCGACGTCGATCCGGTGGGCGCCGTGTGATTCGATTGCGCCATTTGGAACTGCAGAATCTCGGCCATCTCGAGCTGGCAGGCCGGGAGCGAGGCATCGGGCGTGTAGGCCACGTGAAACTTGAACAGATGCAAGGCCGGTCGCGGTCCTCGCAAATCAAGCCCGATGATCAACGACGGAATGCTCGGGTGGAAGGTCACGGCAGCGAGGCACTACGCACGCCACGGCGTACCGGTATGATTAGCGAGCATAGGGAGAGAGTGGAGAGGGAGTGTGTGTGTGTCGAGCTCGAGGCGAGCTACGTACTCGGTTCTCGTTGACGGCCACGCTCGCCATTGGCGACGTGGTGCCGGGGCGCACGTTGTACAGGCGCACCTCAGCGGGCCAAACGGTCGACACAAGCAAGGTGCCCAACGACGCCGAGCCATCGGACTGCTCGGTCGTGTGTTCCTGGATGCTGATCGAGGTGATGCCGCCCTGGACGCGGAATGAGATGGGAGACAGCGGTGCTGCGGCGGTGTTCGAAGCCGTTGCAATGTCGTAGAGGAACACGCAGTCCTCGTCATGAATGGCGAGCATTCGGTTTTGCTTGGACCATACGAGTCGTGCAGAGGTCGACCTGCGAA
>ERZ778026.3381-NODE-3381-length-14187-cov-10.219573_pt1 | contig 14187 bp, 17 predicted proteins | sample MGYA00375756_ERZ778026 | MGnify/ENA primary metagenome ERZ778026 (study PRJEB29350, sample SAMN05389820) | bioreactor metagenome | isolation source: Ammonium sulfate bioreactor | place: South Africa: University of Cape Town | collected 2014-02-18 ... | reverse complement strand
TGGATGATTGGTTGATGTTGAGGAGGCAGCATTGGTTGCTGTCTCTCCTGTACCAGCAGATCGGCTTCCAACTGCGCAGCTACTCGAGGTCGCTTGGTGGCCGTCTGTTCCAACTCATCATCCGTTCGCTGCCGCTTCAACCCATCCTCTGCCCCATTCGCGCCCGCGTTCTCTCCTTCTCCTTGCGGTGGTACCGGAGTGCCATCACCTGGCGCATCGGGAATCGGTGTCGAAGGACGCGATCCGCCAACTCCCGGCGAGCCGGGAAACGGACTCACAGGAGGAGTGCCCTGCTGCCGCAGACATGAGCTGTCAGTAACCCTGCCCCTTTGACACCGACGCTCACGGCACTCATACATGTCGCTCGGCGATAGCGGCTTTCAGCAGCTCGAGGGTCATATGGCGGTTGTTGCAACATCGCTGCTCAAAGTCCAAGAACTCGTTCCACACGGCGTCTTGGTAGACAGGCTACTCGCCGGCCAATGCAAGTTCGATCAGTACCGCTCAAATTCCGCTTGGGCGATCAACCGTACCGCGACAGAAGCAACAGCCTTGCAGTAAATGTGCTTGGCATTGGCAAGCCGCCCTCGCGAAATCGAAAATGCCGCATACGCGCGCCACACATGCGGCCGTGATGCCATCTCGGGATTCGAGACGAGCGCTCGTTCGTACAGCAGTTGCGCTTGCTTGTATTGGTGCCACGACGCCTCGCAACTCGCGAAATTGAGCCACAGATCGCGGTACTGCGTCGTCAACGGGATCCCGAGGAATACAGAAGAGTTAGAGACTTCGACTTCGCACGCAGGGAGCGTTTGCGTGTGTGCGTACCTCTGCGAACAACTCCTCGTCGATCACGGCGCCGTCGCCCAATTTGTTTCCCACAACTCGAATGGCGTCGTTGAACCGATCGCGTACCGATTTGGGCTCGGCCGGGTGAAGCCGCGTGTGCAACGACGCAAAGAGTGCCGTGAGCTTCGAGATGAAGGCCATTCGCTCAGTGGTCGCGCCCAGAGCCTTGGAACACACGCCGTAGGCTGCACGAGCAGCGTCCTCTTCCGAGCGGTTGAACAGGTCGCCGTGCATCTTTGCCTCCACTGATGCGAGCGTCAGTAAGCGGCTTCATGCGGTCCAGAGAGAGCATGATTGTTCATGCGAGTCCACGTACAAGAGGCCGCCAAATACCAAGTACCGTAGTCCGAGCTATCAGCATCGATGGTACACGTGAATGAGCAGAAGCAATTGCAAGCACGCACGCACACATACTGAACATACTCGTAAAATTGACACGACATAAGAAACTCTCGAATAGAATACAGTTCCGATACACAGTTCTCAGAGTACGATGATGGTGTTGGAGACGGCGATTGCTCGGCCCTTGAATCCAAACACACACGCGTATGTGTGTAAGCCTCACGAACGCGTGTACTGTTTCGAAGGGGCTCAATTCACAGCTCCTGCAACGTACGAGATGCTTTGCTCAAGATCTTTGAATACGAGGCTCATGCGATGCTGTACCATGGTTACAAACGTGGCGGTCTGTATTGCGTTGTAGCCAAGCCAGTCAGTACGCTCTAGTTCAGAGAGAGAGAGAGAGAGAGAGAGAGAGAGAGAGAGAGAGCGAGAGAGAGAGAGAGAGAGAGAGAGAACGACAGCGACAACTCCCGATTGGACGTACATGATTGGGATACCGTATAAACTTGATCGAGGCCTTGCGAGCCAGATAACGCGCCGCATTGACATCGAATCGAGTGAGCATCTCTTGCGTGGCGCTATCGAGCTGCTCTTGGTCCTTTTGCACGCGAGTGATCTCGGCATTCCACAGTTGTGCGAGCTCCGTCACCTTGCTCGCTGACATGCCCTCGGCCGCCGAGTGCAACTTGTTGTTGCGTAGAAATGCTCGTCGCAATTGCCACGATACCTGCAACCATGGAGGCCAGCGCCATTCGAGTGACGCCGATGCCTAGACGCCCATGAATGCTGCCACAGTCAGCAGTGGCCCTGTACCGGAATCAAGAGGGCCGCCAAGCTACGAACCGTCGAAAGTAACGCATTGGATTGCGTCTGCTTCAACGTGGCGATGCCATTGAAGAGGGGCAGCCTCAGAGCGGCTTCGAGCGTCTTGAGTGCATCCTCCACGTGCCCAGCGAGAACCAGCAATTCGATCGTCGAGGCCCAGAGCCATGCAGCGTGTTGATGGTAGCCGCACTTTCGCAGAAGACTCTCGTGGAGGCTGTACGGAACACAATAGGTGAGGGAGGGCGCTTGCTGCTCGTGGGTGATGCCCACATGTGCACGTACCACAGCAGTCGTGGCACTAGATGTGGGGCGGTGCCAGCCCACGAAGGCGCTTGCGAGCTCTTTGGCACGCATCGGCCACGCAGGTACTCAATGTACCATTCGGCGATCGTGTTGGACGAACTGACAAACGTCAACGCGAGCTCAAAGGCGCCAACCACTGGTCGATCGAACGCCGAGCTCGATGCCTCGCCTGCGAGCAGCTCGTCGTTGTCGAGAAGATACTTGAGCACCCTGTACATCGTGTGTGGCGCTCTCTCATGCACATGAGCCACGGTAGTGACGCTAGACGTGGCCATCGATTCAGCGAGCGTGACGGCGTTGACACGATGTCACGTACATCTTCCACAATCGAGGCGAGTACTGGAAGTGGCTGCGACCTCGAGGGATGCGCATGACGACGAGTTCGTCGTCCTCCTGCGTCGAGGCGGTGCCATCAGCCAGCGGCTCGTGTGTGCCATTGCCGGCACTCACAGTAGCAGGATCCGACGATGAACTCTCGCTCGCCGTGCCGTTCGATGCATCGGCTGGTATGGATGTAGATGCATCGAAGCGCATCACGAACGACGAGTGTCGCAGCGCTCGTGCCATCAGGTCGAGCAGATACTGCATTCGGTTCTGGACGAGGCCGCGCACACGAGGCGAGCCGACATCGAGTGGCTCGAACGCAAGCAGCTCTTGCATCGCCTCGGCTCCACTCGTCGTGGACAAGCAGCATAGCTCATACAAGATACGTCGGCCTTGTTCTACATGCACAAGCAAGCAGCAGCGGCAGCAGTGCGCAGTCGAGAGAGTGAGCAGTGAGGCCTCGCTCTCGCGCGCGGTCACGTGATGGACGGCGGAGCGTCACCTTCGATACTCAGTGCCTCATGCTCGTGTGCTTGCACTTGAACGGGATCGTGCAGTAGTGGCTGCCGTGGTTGATCATCATCTCGCTGTTGCAGCTGCTGCGGCGGCGGCTCTCGTGGTGCTTCGCGGGCACGATAGTCGTGTGCCGCGCGATGCTGCTGCACGCGCGCTCGCCAGGACTCCCAGCGCTCCTGAGCTTGCGCCAGCAGCTGACGCTCCTCTCCCGAGAGGAACACCTCGACGGCCGTGTTGGCCCATACCATGCCTGCTCGGCCGTTGCCCTAGAGAGCGCTTGTTGTGCAGCGTCGACCTCACCGAGCGGGAGAGAGCGCGCGCTTGCTTGCGTGCGTGCGCGAGCGAGCGAAGGAACGACTGCCTCATCGACCTCGACGACCTCGACGACCTCGACGACGCCATTCGCTTCGCTGCCTCGCCACGCACGCATCAACACATCGATAGCAACAGCATCTTCGATAGCAACGTCAACAGCAGCATCGACAGCAGCATCATCCATTGCTTCCTATCTTCATGACCCGAACCCACTGGTGATCGAGACGCATGTACTCCACGGCGACGAGGTCGTTGCTGTTCGCCTTCGTTCGACGAGCGACAGCGACAGCGACGCCTCATGCCGTGCGCCATCGCTCCGTGACTTCCGACACGCCAACGAGCAGCGCTGCTACTGCACCGAGTACGACAGCAACGAGCTCGCAAGCCGAGCTCGCACGTCGGATCTTGAGCTCGCACTCTTCGTCGAAGCCTCGACTGCAGTTCCGTTCAGCAGCACAAGAAGGCGCTTCGACGACGCACGCAGCCGATCCATCGAGTCTGGCTCATGCTCGAGAAGAGGCTGTCGATCACAACACACAGGCCGCGCGCGTGGGCTTGATCCTCAAGCGCTTCGAGAATCGCAAGCCGTTCGTGGCGTACCGGCAGCGGCCATCATCGACGGCTAACTCGACCAAGAGCTCCAGCGTCAAGGCGAGCACCACCACGACCATCACCAAGCCGGCGCCCGAAGTCGCGCGCTATGTGCCCGGCGCTCCGACCGCCAGCCAGACTCGACGTCGTTGGAAGGCGCCGTGGCGCGTAGCGCTCGATGAGGCGCAGCGCTTGATCGACGAAGGGCACACGCGAGCTGCCGAGTTGTCGCTGCGGCGTGCGCTCGCGCCAGGACCCGAACCGCACAGTCCCCTCGGCGCAATGCTTCGCACGCTCGATGCGAGTGCCGACGCCCCATCGAGCATGCAAATACCAGAAGCTCGCGAGATGCATAAGGAGCTCATCCGAGTCTTTGAGTCGCTCGTGCGTGGTTACGCGCGAGACCACGACTCGCGCGGCATGGTGCGCGCTCATGCTTGGCTCTGGGCCATGTCCTCGTCTCCTGCGCTGATGCGAGCCACGGCCGCCGCCGCCACGACCAACTCTTCCATCGCTGCCGACGTCAACGAGGACATGGACACGTCTCCGATCGCCGCTATGGTTGATGCACCGAACGTTCCTGGCGCACTCTCGCCCGCTTCGATGCGAATCATGGTCGAGTTCCACGCACAGCACGCAGAGTTCGAGGCAGCGATGCGAGTGCTGCGCCAACTACGCGCTGCTACGTTGCTAGCAGCTCGTTCGTCACCATCGATCGGCGAGCAAGGCAGCGAGAGTAACAGCGCATTCACAGCGGCCGTCGAGGCGCTCGCCATGGCATACGGCAAGCTGGGCCTCGTCGACAAGGTGCGCCTGCTGATGGGCATGGCTCGCGGTGTATCGCTCCGCACCACTCGGCACGAGAAGGAAAGCGAGTCATCAACATCAAGCGCCTCTGTACCCGTGCCATCCCTTGGGCTCTACCATGCTGCGATGACGGCTCATCGAGAAGCAGGAGACGGCACAGCAGCCGTGGCTCTGTTGCGCCGCATCATGCGGCTTCGAAGCGTACCACTCACGAGCGAATCATTCAACATTGTGCTGCGATACTACGTCGAGCAACATCGATTCGACACTCAACAATATCCCCAACAACAACAACAACAACAACAGCAGCAGCACCACCACCAACGACGCCGAGGCGGTACCGGAGTCGTGTTTAATCTGCTGAACGACATGGAGCAGGCGGGTGTTTCGCCTGACGCTACGACGTTCGAGCTGCTGCTCCAGCTGCACAGCCATCGAGGCGACACTCGCAGTATCGCTCGTACGTTGCACGAGATGAAGAGCCATCGCGTGCTGGCGACTCGAGTCGGCGTGAGAGCCGTGTTGGCGCTGTACGCCGATCAGGGCGACCTCGACGCCGTGCTCGAGGTAGCGAACGATATGCACCGCTCGTACGGGCTGGCGCACTCGGAGGACGTGCTGTTGTATGCTCTGCGAGCTACGTGCAACAGCGAGGCGATGACCGAGCTGCGTGCTGCGATCGACGAGCTGCACAGCAGCAACGTCGTGGCAGGAACGCGGGTCTTTGACGAATTGTGTGCCCAAGTGCTGCAGACCGATCACCGCTGGCTCGACGAGATGCAGGCCGTGTACCTGCAGCTGCGTTCGCGTGCTGCGCCATGTCGCAGTTCGCACAATGCTGCCGTGGCTCTGGCGTCACGCCACTCAGCCGAGCTCGCCGAGGCAGCGGTCGTCGAGATGGCGGCCGCCGGCTTCCCGGCCGACTCGCACACTTACACGCGATTGCTGGAGGCGTACTTGCGCGAGGACAAGCTCAAGGCCGCACGAGGCGTGCTGCGACGCGCCGAACTCGCTGGCTTTGCCATGACCGAAGCCATGTTGGAACCGCTGATGCTGTACCACACGAATCGCGACGACTCACGCAGCGTGTCACATCTGAGTCACCTGCTGGAGTTTGTCGGCTCGCCATCAAGCTCGAGCACTCAGTCGATATTGCACTCCAGCAAGCAAGCAACGAGATATGATAACAGCAGATAGACAGAGAGAGAGAGAGAGAGAGAGAGCGAATGTATGTATATCTCGAGATGAGAGGTTCACAATTGGTACAACACATGTATGTATATGGAGAGGTCTCGAGACTGCTTCGTCAGGGCCTCGGGTCGGATGATGGAGTCGCTGTCGGTGGTGGCGGTGGCGGCGGTGCGGTCGGAGTCAACAACTCGAAGCGAGCCAGCACGGGCATGTGGTCCGAGGCGCCGGTCTCGTAGCCGGGCAGGATGCGACAGGCGCGACACACGATCGAGGTCGAACCCATGGCCGTGATGGAGCCCGACTTGTACAGCACGTGGTCGAGGCGATGTGACACTGAGAGCCAGCCTCGGAGCACCTCCCAGCGATGTGTGGGACCGCTCGTGAGGTCCATCGCGTTGCGGAACTTGTAGTGCGTCGTCATGAGCTGCACTGCCGAGTAGGCCTCGGTCTCGTTGAAGTCGCCGGCCACGATGGTGGCGCACACCTCCCACGTCGGCTCGTTGACGTTGCTGTCGCTGGTACTCGATGTGCTGCTGCTGCTAGTACTCGATGTGCTGCTGCTACTGGTGCTTTGGGTGGATCGGTCGGGTGTCGGGCTCGCGGAACCACCGGGAGCGGCGACGTCGGTCTTGTCGAGATTGGCAATGAGATAGCGCAGTTCAGCAGCGCGATAGGGCGACGTCGAGCTCATGATCCATGGCGGCGGTATCGAGCCTGCTCACCGCCGGTACCAACCATCACGGCGACCACGAGCACACTATCAGAGGACGCTCGATGCCCAAGACACCGGCCGTGCGCCACGGTACCGTATTTCGCATTGTCGGCGATCGGAGGGCGCAGGTGCACGTTGCACAGCCGCACAGGCGCCGGCGCCCCGGGCACATGCAGCCGCGCCACCAACAACGAGAACCACGAGCCATCGACCTCGCGAGTGTTGTTCAGGATGCGTAGATCATCGAGCGCGAAGCGCGATAGGAACGCGATGCCGCCCGCGCCGCGGTACGACTTGTGCTTGAAGTAGTGCTGGTGCTCGTACGGTCGCGAGAGCGCCGCCGTCAGCACCGACTCCCACGCCGCGTTGGTCTCCTGGAGGAAGACGACATCGGCGTCGGCCTCGTCGATGGCTTGTGCGACCTTGTGAGCGCATGCTACCGGATCGCGGTCCTCCTCCGCGCGCCACGCGCAGCCATCCTCCATCGAGCAATTGACGTTGTAGGTCAAGAGCGAGAAGCTCGCGATCGCCGAGTCGCAGTCGTACGACACGAGGTTGGCCTCGTCGACCTCGGAGCTACTGCTACCGAATAGTCGATAGATGAGCGACATTCGAGCGAGTTCCGTACAGCTTGAATGTGAGCGTGAGAGATCTCAGGCGTGAGCACGCGAGCGAGCAACCAAGCAAACAACGGAATCTCGTTGGTGAGTCCAGGTCCAGCCGTCTGGTATGTTTACATGCTATGATCCAGTTTAATACGTCGAAATGCCACACATTTGTACAAGGACGACGAGAATAGATACGAGACACAAGTATGATGGGCTCAATGCTTACATAGGACAGCGGAACAGTGCGACAGCAACGAGGAGAGAGAGAGAGAGAGAGAGAGAGAGAGAGAGAGAGAGAGAGGCTGGTGTTATGAAGCACCACCGCCACCACCACCGCGAATGAATCCGATAGCCGATGTGAGGAACGACGTGGCACCGGAGAGGATGGTGGATGCGGTGCTTACGGTCGTAGAGGCCACGTCGGTGATGCCGACACCGTGTAGCTTGTCGTGCACCATGTCGTTGAAGCGCGCCATCAAGGCCGACGAGCTGGTTTGCAGCCAGTTGTTGAGCGCCTCTTCGGCTTCGAACTTTGGGCAGCCGGGCAGGAATCGGCGACTGAGCTCGTTCTCGAGATATGCGGTCGAGAGCGAATCGCGGCTCGACACTGGTGGGTCGGCCTCCGAGAGCACCATGAGAATGTTGAAGAACAGCGACACGTGGCGTCGCAGGCATTCATGCACACGATGGCAGAGAGCTGCAAACTCCTTGTAGCGCGGCGAATCCTGGCCGCCAATGACGTCGAGCATCTCGTACGTCAGTCGCATCAACGGCATTCCAATCTTGGGGTCCTGTGTATGTGTGTGTGTGTGTGTGTGTGTGTGTGTGTGAGTGTCGGTAGTGAGTGATACGACTGAGGCAGCGACGATGACGAGGCGGGTCTCGTCGAGGAGAGAGGAGCGCCTTCATACCTGGCCGAGCACATAGCCATAATCGATATGGAACAAGGTGCCATCGGGACGAGCCATGATGTTGTTCATGTGTCGATCGCCGACGCCGAGCAGGAGCGTGATGATGCACCAAGCGGCGAGTGTCTCCTGGAAACGATCGATGGCTTGCGGGCGCTGTTGAAAGTACTGTGAGAGTGTCGGAACGTCGTTGGATTCCTTTGGGTCCTTGGGCTTCTGGATGCTGTACAACGTGCGCGCTCCCTGGATCATCTCGAGGAAGCCGCAATCGGTGCCGGTGGGGATGACGCGATACGTGAGAATGTGGAGGTCCATGCCGTGCTTGCGTAGAATCAAGTCCATGAGTCGAATGGCGTTGAGGATCACCTGGTCCTTTCGAATGTCCTCGCGCTTGTACATGAGTTGGTAGAGCTCGAGCTTGGCGTCGACCGGTGGCATACTTGGCGCCACGAGTATCGGGCGCGAGTCGGCGTCGGTCTCGCCACTCCATGCAGTCGACGAGTAGCTGCCGGGCTCGGGGTTGGCGAGTGCGATCACGGGCACAATCAACGGTGCGGTCGAGCTGACGGCCGCCGATACCTTGTCGATATCGAAGCCGAGCACCGGCACGCGCGGGTCCGACGGGAGACACACGGGCGTCGCCGATGCGCCTTGCTGTGCGTACGCCATGGCTCGAATTCCGGCGCGCAGCCGATCGCGTTGCTCTTCGATCGACAGCGATCCCGGTACCGACTGGAAGAGGTCGCTCAATTCGCCAGTGTCGAGTATACGCAGAGCTTCCTCCTCGCCGAGTTGGCATGAGATTCTCGTCAGCAGGCGATGGCAGATACGATTGTAACGATTCTGTTTCGCACCTCTCTGGTGAGAGACTGTCGCAGGCAACGAGCGAGCGAGAGAGAGACACGAGAACAAGAACAATCACAATAACGTACTCGATACTTGGCACTCTCACTAGCAACGGTCAATGCCCAAAACAAATCATTGCGCAGGCGCGCATCTGATAGTGCAGCTTCGATCAGGAATTCGACGAGTGGCGACGGATCGGGCGTTGGCTCGTAGCGAATATCGTGAACCAGCGTGTTGAGGTAGCACAAGAGCTCTTCGACATCGACACCCTTGAGGCGATCGACAGCAAACTTGCGAACTTCGGCATTCGGCATATAACGTGAGAGCAGGTCCATTGCTCCATCGGGGCCTGGAACCACACGTGGTCGTAAGAAAGTGCTGATCGTATCGTCGACTACCGTTGCACCGGTACAACGGAAGCAACGGCTGCCGACGAGATGGACGTTGGGCGTTGTGCGACGGTGGATTGTGCATTGTGCTGTTCAGGCAGCACACGTACCAATACGGGATGAGCACGGCCGAGAGCACATAGTGGCCCAGCAATCGGAGTACCAACGCTTGTTGCAGCGCAACAAGGCCAACGCCTCGGCCGTCTGGCTGGGATTGTCCCAGTCGACGACTCGCATCAACTTGACCATCCACTTGGAGTGTCCGACCCAAAAGTGGCGGTTGTTCCAGAGCAACTTCTTTTCGCGCTTGGTGAACTCGTGCATCGGCAGACTATATTGCAACTGTGTGGGTGGAGATCATCGTCGTAGGCAGGCAGTCAGTGAGTCAGTCAATCAGTCAGTCAGTGAGTGAGTTGGTTGGTATACCTGACGCAGAGCAGACAAGCAAAACGTGGCACCGCTACGCCAGTTGCTACACACGGCCGTAGCACGCTGCAGCAACGGCAAGGGCAATGCCATCGAATCGAACGCTCGGATGTAAATCTCGATTCCCTGCAGCTCGGAGATCTCGGCAAAGCAGGCATCGCACACACGCTCGAGCGTCGTGTCCATGTAGTTGCTGATCCAACGCATGTAGCCCGTCAAGGACGAGAGCGTGGTCGAGAACGATGACGTGTATCCCGGTGGGAGGGCGATTGTCTTGGAGCTGCATCGATCACAAAAGATACGTCCTGAGAGAATGGCAACCAACGTAAGCAATCGAGCAATCAATCACGCAAACAATCATGATGGACAAGCGCGTCCTCCACGTACCACATGAACGGCAATGGTGCTTGCGGTTAAAGGTGTTGAAGACAGTCTGGCACGAGGGCCCCTGGCAACGATCGACCGAATCATCGTGACTGTTGTACGGCGGTCGACGGAGCTTGACTAGCGGGATGGCGTGGTCGGGCAGCTCCTCGGCGCCGTCGCCATTCTGCCAGTTCCAGTTGGCGTCGCGCTCGAGCGAGGTCGAGTCGGAGCGAGCAACCGGCAGCGGCGAAGCGGGATTGGAGCTCGAACGCTGTCGCTCGGTCTGCTTCTCGTAGAAGACCGAGAGCGTCATGGCGTTGGAGCCCGTGTACCAGTCGGCGCTCGCGCTCTGGCCCACCGAGTCACCGAGGCCCGCGAGCTCGATCGCCTCGTCGGGTTTGATTGGGCGCCACGAGTTCTCCTTGGCGATGCGCAGCTCCTGGGCGTGGTCAAAGTCGAGCGGGAGCTCGAACAACTGCCGCACGGCGCCGGCGTCAGGCGAGTGTCGCAGCGCGTGCTCGATGCGCTCGCAGCAGATCTGATACAGCTCGTCGATCTCGATCGTCTCGGCCGCGAGCAGCAAGCGGAACAGCAGGTCGTCCGAGCGCACGGCGAACACGTGCCCGGCGGCCTTCTCGCGCCATCGCTGCAACGACTCCTCGTCCTCTTGGTCGAACTCGTCGAATGCGATCACGAGCGAGTCGGTGACCGCTGGCGCCGCGGCGGCGGCCGTCGAGCCCGCGAGAGATGCGGTTAGGAACGACGAGCTCGAAGAGCCCAACGAGCCGAACGAGCCGGTCGGTGTCGTGGCCTTGGACGACGAGCTTGACGTAGTGGGCACTGGCGGCACCACCGATACGGGCGCTGTCGAGCTACCGCCGCTGCCGCTCGTTGATGTGGTTGGTGTGGTGCTGCTGGTGCTGGTGCTGGTGCTGGTGCTGGTGCTGGTGGTAGTGCTGGTGCCCGTGGTACTTGCGGTGGTGCTCGCACCAATGGCGGCCGCAGCGGCAGTGGCAGCGGCGGCGGCAGCAGCAGCGGCAGCCGAGGCAGCGGAGGTGAAGCTGAAGGTCGTGGCGGCCGGTGCCGAGCCCGGCGCCACGGAGGTCGCCGATGCCGGGGGTGCCGCTCGGTCGAGCAAGCGCGTCGTGCAGTAGTGAGCGCGCCGCGTGAGGTAGCGTGCGAGGAACGACAGGACGGGCTTGGTGAAGAGCGGGCCGCGGAGCACGATGGTGGCGTTGTTGGCGGACTTGAGCGCCTCGCGGCGCAGGTAGCCCGAGACGCGCAGGTGAGCGATGGCGACGATCTTGCTGTCGCCCTTGTCGTTCACGAGCCGCACCGAGTTGGCCGGCGGTGGCGGCGACGGCGACGGCGACGACACCAGCGACGCATTCTGTGGTAGCTGAGACGAGGAGCTCGAAGACGTAGACCTCGCTCGGCCGGGTATCGCTTGTGGCGTCGACATAACGACAACGTCAACGAGAGAACGCGTGCGAGAGGTGGATCACAGTGATGGCGCGCACGCAGACACGAGCAGACTCTCGGTGGAGTGGAGAGGATCGATGGAGTAAGCGCCCTAGAACAGAGGAACGAGAGTGATCGCTAGCGAGCCGAGCGCACACGTAGCAATAGGTGTGTACACCTACAGCGCACGAGCGCAGCGTGGTCGCGATGCTCGCCCGACCTTCCTCTAGTGCTGTTGGGGCGAGAGCGAGAGTGCGAGCGCGTGAGCGTGACTGGGTGCGGCGGCGGGAGCGAGGGCAACAAACAACAAACACGCGACATACACGAGGCGCCTGAGGGAAAGCCCTACTCGCGCCACTTCCTCAAAAACAAACCGCCTCACGCACGCTCAAGAGCGCAGAACCGCCTCTCTCTCCCTCTCGCGCTCTCCAGGAGAAATCCCTCCCGCTACTATACCGACCTCTCGAACTCACACACACACCTTACACGCGCTTGGAACAATCTGAGTATCGACATGCTGGCCTCTGACGTGTCAGCGCCTCGAGGTCAAGAGAGATCGAGAAGAGATAGTTTGTGTAGCAGAGCGGGATAGATTAGATTGGATTGGATTGGATTGTACGACGCTCTTAGAGGAGCGAGGCCATGAGAGTCAGACCTCGGCCGTGGATACGTCTTCTGTTCTGGATCGCTATCGTGGCCTGCCGCCGTGGCCCATCTACCGAGCAGCACTTGCCGTGGCAGTCACGATCTCGACCCACGAGAGACCCGTCGGCGACGAGCCGCTTGTGCGCCACGTACTCGCGTGCCGTCGAGCTCATTGTGGGATTCGCGCTTCCACCTCCGCCACCGCTCTTCAGGCTCCAATCCAGTGGGAGGGGACGCGATAATTGTTCTTCTTCTTGTTGTTTGGTACATATGGGTGGGTGGGAAGATGGGCCAACTACCTCCTACGCTGGCACGAGGAAGTCGCCCCATGCCAGCACGAACATCAAGCGGAACAGCGCGATCTGCACATTAAAGTCCACGCGCTCCAATGCCTCTTGGAACGTGAAGCTCGAGACGCCCAGGCGCTGCAGCATCGTGACGATGCGCAAGAGGCCAGCCGGCAGCTTGTACGCCAGCGATAACGCCGATGTGGTTGGCGCGCAGTTCCACTCGACGATCAGCAGCGTGTGGAGGTCGTCCGGTTCGCCCTGGCTCGCCGACACGCCATCGGCCGACGACATGAAGAGCACCAAGGCATTGGCTCGGAAGCTGCGGTTGCTGAGGATCTCGGCCTCGAGTGCCACCATCGCGTCAATGTCTGTCGGGTGGCTGTGCAGTTTGCCGAACTGCTCGTCGAGGTGCTGCGCTCTCGTTCGCTCCTTTCGATAACGCACGAACGTCAAGCCTCGCGGAGCGAGCTCCCTCGGCGTCAGCTGCAAGAGCTGCTGGCGCGCAATGTCCAGTGCTCGACCAGCTTCGTCTCGAGCATCCCCGGACACTCGCTCACGGCATGTTTTGTTTCTCCATCTAGAGAACGAGAGAGAGTGTGTGTGTGTGTGTGTGTGAATAGGTGGTTTCAATCGCAAACCATCAACGAGACGACCCTCGTACAGCAGCTGTTGCATGGCTCGCGCAGTCAACTCGGCCCAGTCCAGCGTGTGGAACTTGATATGCATCGAGATTCCCTCAGCCGACTGTTCGAACCACGTGCCAGCCGGAATGTACAATACATCGCCGACGCTGAGTTCAAACTCCTCGGCATCGTCGTTAAAGTTCTTTGGCTCCTTGAGCTTGGCCTTCGAGCTGGCGGCTCGATAGAGTCGCATCTGCTTCAAGCCCTCGCCCTTCCTTGGCGTAAAGCTATGAGGTGGCCCACTGACCGAGGCCTTGAAGATGCGCCAGTTGCTACAGTTGGACAACTGCGCAGTACGAGTTCGTCAGTGTGATCTCGATCGACGAGAACGGATATAGTATGTCGTATCTCGCGAGCCTCGCACCTGAATGACAAAGATGTCCGCTGCCTCGAAGCGTATCGGCGAGAGGTAATTGGTGCCAGCCACGAGGAACTCGACGGAACCTCGCACCTCGCCATCTGAATCATACAAGCTATGGTTGAGACCAAGCGGCTCACCGAATGCCTCGAGCGTTTGCTTCGCCTTCGATTCATGGGCACTACATAGGCTCATCAGTCAGTAACGACGCGAATGCATCGCTCGATCAATCGCGATATCTTCGATACGTACAGGAACGACAAGGTGGCACCAGCTCGATGGAGTCGCCAAGCAACGTCAGGAAGCACCTCAGCTTGCTCGAACTCGAGCTCGTTCTTTGCGGTCCATACGGTGATGCGAGGGCTCTCGCTCTCGTCCAGCAGCTGCTGTACATCCAAGTTGCATAGTTGCTCCTATCCACACATCCATCCA
>ERZ778026.3380-NODE-3380-length-14193-cov-4.259372_pt1 | contig 14193 bp, 10 predicted proteins | sample MGYA00375756_ERZ778026 | MGnify/ENA primary metagenome ERZ778026 (study PRJEB29350, sample SAMN05389820) | bioreactor metagenome | isolation source: Ammonium sulfate bioreactor | place: South Africa: University of Cape Town | collected 2014-02-18 ... | reverse complement strand
CAGCTTTTCCTTTTGCTCCTCATCAACAGCTTTTTTTGTCTTTTTTTTGCTGTCCGGCACTTCAAGTGATTGAGCATGTTGTGCAGTTGCCTGCTTCTGTTCTAATTGTTCCATTTTATGCGTAATTTTATTCATAGAAGAAAATGCATAGAAGAATGGAATAGAAAGTATGCCAATAATTACCAATGCCTTTATAAATCCCCAAAATAACTCAATACCGTAGCCTGTGTATTCAAAGCGATCATTCATTAATAAAAATCCAGAGGTGGTATAACGCCTTTGACGGGTTTTACCCCAATAGTGGTATATACCTAAAGTAATGACGCCTAAAAAAACATTCAGTAGGAAAATTTTATATTGCTCTCCAAGGCGACCATCATAGACGATGGGCTGCGCCGGGAGCATTTCTTGATTTTTCATGGCAAAAGAACCCCTAGAAATTATTTTTCTAAGGGGTATGTCGGCAGGAGGGATGAATACTTAATAGGGCTTCATCTGGTACTGGGTCCCATAAGACCCTCACCCTAACCCTCTCCCGCTTGCGGGAGAGGGGATCGGATGGAGATTTCATTGTCTGCTAAGCGAAGCGATAGCAGACATATTTACCCTCGCCCGCTTCGCGGGAGAGGGTGCCCGAAGGGCGGGTGAGGGGAAAGTAAATGCAGTGGCTCAAGAAGAAAGCTTCTTCTTCAAGAGTTCATTTACCTGTGCAGGATTGGCTTTGCCTTTGGTTGCTTTCATCACTTGCCCAACCAAGAATCCAAACACTCTTTCATTGCCTGAGCGATAATCAGCTACTTGCGCGGCATTATTAGCAATCACTTCGTCAATGGCTTTCTCAATCGCGCCAAAGTCTGTGACTTGCTTTAAGCCTTGGCGTTCGATGATTTCATCGGCAGAGCCTTCTTGTGCCCACATCGCTTCAAACACTGTTTTGGCAATTTTACCAGAGATAGTGTTATCAATAATGCGAAGCAAGAGTTGCCCTAATTGCACTGCACTGACAGGACTTTTTTCAAGCGATAAATTCGCTTTGTTTAAAGCACCCAGCAATTCACCCATGACCCAGTTAGCGGCCAATTTAGGATCTTTTTTGTCGATGGTATCGACGACAGTTTCGTAATAATCAGCTAGCGTCTTTTCTGCGGTTAGTACACCTGCGTCATAAGCTTTTAGACCGAACACCTCTATAAAGCGCTGACGTTTATTCGCAGGAAGCTCTGGTAAATGCGCTTTCATGCCTTCTACAAACTGCGGATCTAGGATAACTGGTAGCAAGTCAGGATCAGGGAAGTAGCGGTAATCATTTGCTTCTTCTTTATCACGCATAGGGCGGTTTCGTTGTTTTACTGAATCCCATAACATTGTTTGCTGTACAATTTTGCCGCCACCTTCAAGCACTTCAATTTGTCGTTGAATTTCAAAATTGATAGCTTGCTCGACAAAACGAAAAGAATTGATATTTTTGGTCTCAGTTCGCGTGCCAAAACCTGTTTCGCCTTTACGTCGGATGGAAACATTCGCATCGCAACGGAAAGAACCTTCTTGCATGTTGCCATCACAAATATCAATGTAGCACACCAAAGCGTGAAGCAATTTAAGATAAGCAACCGCTTCTTGTGCGGAACGAAGATCAGGCTCAGACACAATTTCTAACAAGGGAGTGCCAGCACGATTAAGATCAATTCCCGAATGGTGATGAAAGTCTTCATGTAGCGACTTTCCTGCATCTTCTTCTAAATGCGCCCGAGTAATGCCGATGCGTTTGGTTTGATTATCGCCAAATTCAATATCAAGAAAACCACTGTGAACGATAGGAAGTTCATATTGACTGATCTGATATCCCTTAGGAAGATCAGGATAAAAGTAGTTTTTTCTTGCAAAAATGGAGCGGTGCGCAATTTGGCTATTGGTGGCTAAACCAAATAAAACAGCCATGCGTACAGCTTCTTTATTTAATACCGGCAATACACCAGGCATGCCAAGATCAATTGCGCAAGCTTGCGTATTGGGAGAGGCGCCAAAAGCCGTTGAAGCCCCTGAAAATATTTTTGAATGGGTTTTGAGTTGTGCGTGCACTTCTAAACCGATAACGGCTTCCCATTGCATGTGGAGTTCTCCTTTTAAAAATCTTTAGGCGCAGCTCTTAGGGATCCGCTTATGCCAATCAGTTTGTTGTTGATAACAATGTGCTGCATTTAAAAGCAAGCCTTCATCAAAATGTTTGCCCGTTAACTGGACCCCAACTGGCAAATCATTGACAAAACCTGCAGGAATACTTAAACCGGGTAAACCTGCCAAATTGGTTGCTATGGTATAAATGTCTGAGAGATACATGCTGACTGGATCATTCGCTTTTTCCCCAATTTTAAAAGCGGGGGTAGGCGTGGTTGGTCCGATGAGAAAATCAACTTGTTCAAAGACACGTTTGAAATCATCGCTGATTAGTTTTCGCACTTTTTGCGCTTTCAAATAATAAGCGTCGTAATATCCTGATGAAAGGGCATAAGTACCAACCATGATGCGACGTTTCACTTCATCACCAAATCCTTCAGAGCGAGATCGTTTATAGAGATCTTCTAAATCTTTAGGGTTATCGCAACGATGGCCATACCGTACCCCATCAAAGCGTGACAAGTTGGAGGAACATTCAGCAGAAGCAACAACGTAATAAACAGAAATAGAGAGAGGACTTGTTGGCAAGGAAACTTCTTGTATGCGCGCGCCTAATTTTTCAAAAGTAGCAATGGCATCTTGAACGCGCTTTTCAACTTCTCTGTCTAGTCCTTGTTTAAAATATTCTTTGGGTATACCAATGATTTTTCCTGAGAGAGATTGATTTAACAACGCCACATAGTCTGGCACGGGAACATCAACACTTGTAGAGTCTTTGGGATCAAATCCCGACATTGCTTGTAGCAACATGGCAACATCTTCAGCTGTTTGGGCAAAAGGACCGCCCTGATCAAGGCTGGATGCAAAGGCTATCATGCCATAACGAGAGATCCGGCCATAAGTGGGTTTAAGACCTGTGACTCCGCAAAGTGCTGCGGGTTGACGAATAGAGCCGCCTGTGTCGGTGCCTGAGGACGCTGGTGTAAGGCGTGCTGCGACTGCAGCAGCTGAGCCGCCTGATGAGCCACCAGGAACTGTGTTAAGATCCCAAGGATTGTGCACAGGACCATAAAAACTGGTTTCATTAGAAGAGCCCATCGCAAATTCATCCATATTAGTTTTACCTAACATGACCATGCCTGCAGCATCTACCTGAGACACCATTGTTGCATCATAGGGCGAAATAAAATTATCCAGCATTTTAGAGCCGCACGAAGTTTTCATGCCTTTGGTGCAGAAGATATCTTTATGTGCGATAGGAAGGCCGGTTAAAGGACCAGCTTGATTTTGAGCACGTACGGCATCGCATTGCTTTGCCTTTTCTAAAGCGTGCTCGGCTGTAACAGTAATAAAGCTATTATATTTTTTATCTAATTTTTCGATGCGATCCAGGAAGTATTGAGTTAACTCAACGCTAGAGAGTGTTTTTTTAGCCAGCTCTTCAGAGAGTTGGGCTAATGTCATTGTATGGATTGCTGTCATGAAAAATCCCCCTGTTTTGGCAGACTGACTCCTAATTTTAAGGAGCGTTATTGTTCATCTATTACCTTAGGAACAAGGTAGAGACCTGCCTCAGTTGATGGCGCAATGGCTTGAAATAATTCGCGTTGATCAGTTTCAGTAACCTTATCTTCGCGCATGCGTTGTGTAAGATGTTCCATAGGATGTGCCATAGGAACAATGTTGTCCGTATCGGCTTCATTGATCTGGGCTATGAGATCAAGGATCTTGGAAATGTTACTAGCATAGAATGGGATCTGCTGTTCATTTAATGTTAATCGCGCGAGATGCGCAATTTTTTCGACTTCCTGGCGATCTAAAGGCATAATAACTTCCTTAATCTGACGAATACTAAGTCAAACTACTAAGGCTATAATAAAATAAAAGTTAGGTAGGGCCGTTAATGTACCATAGCTGCCTTGCTGAAAATAGTAGACGTTTATAAACTAAGGTATGTGTCACGTAGGAAGAACCCCAAATGCTTAAATCAATCCGTGGAATTTTTTCGAGCGATATATCAATCGATCTCGGTACCGCAAATACCCTTATTTACGTCCGTGGCCAAGGGATTGTTTTAAACGAGCCTTCTGTTGTTGCCATTCGCCAAGAGCGAGGTACGGGCGCAACTAAGCAGGTAGCTGCAGTAGGAATCGATGCTAAGCGCATGTAGGGGCGTACCCCTGAAAATATGGTTGCAGTGCGTCCGCTCAAAGAAGGTGTGATTGCTGATTTCCATATGACAGAAGTGATGTTGCAGCATTTTATTCATAAAGTACTTCCTTCCCGTTTATTACGTCCAAGTCCACGTGTACTCGTTTGCGTTCCCTGTGGTTCAACCCAGGTAGAACGTCGCGCCATTCGCGAATCTGCTTTAGGCGCTGGTGCAAGAGAAGTTTATCTAATAGAAGAACCCATGGCTGCTGCCTTAGGGGCAGGGTTACCTGTTCATGACGCAACAGGCTCTATGGTTGTTGATATCGGCGGCGGTACAACAGAAGTGGCGATTATTTCTTTAAACGGTATTGTATATTCCGCTTCAGTTAGAATCGGCGGCGATAAATTTGATGAATCTATTATTAATTACGTACGCCGTAATTATGGTTGCTTGATTGGCGAAACAACTGCAGAACGAATTAAAACAGAGGTCGGCACAGCATATCCGGCTAATGAAGTTTTAGATATTGAAGTTCGCGGTCGAAATGTGGCTGAAGGTATTCCTCGTGGATTTACGCTTAATAGCAATGAAATTTTAGAAGCCTTGCAGGAGCCGCTTTCCGCTGTGGTTGGGGCTGTGCGTGTTGCATTAGAGCAAGCACCACCAGAATTGTCAGGCGATATTGCAGAACGCGGTCTAGTATTAACAGGTGGTGGTGCTTTATTACGCCATATTGATCGTTTGTTGATGGAAGAAATTGGTCTTCCTGTATCAGTTGCAGATGATCCTCTTACCTGCGTTGCTCGTGGGGGTGGCCAAGCCCTTGAAATGCAAGAAGAAAAACGTGTAGGGTTATTAACTACGGAGTAAGTTCAAGGAGAGTAGCTTATTCAACTTACATTTAAACCTGCGCGACCGAATGGGTGGCATCTTTTTGTCCCCATGCTTGCCTCATTCATTCTTATTTTTGCAGGCGAGCGTTGGCCTGGCATCTCCACTGTCCAGCACTTTCTCGCGCGCGCAGTGTCGCCTATTCAGTCTACAGTCGACATGCCTATCTCTTTGATTGAACAAACAGAAATTTTTTTCAAGGAACGCGTCAGCTTGTTGACTGAAAATGCAAGCTTGAGGCAGCAGCATATTTATCTGCAGGCACAAGTACAAAAATTGCGTGCCTTAGAAGCTGAAAATCATGAACTAAGAGAATTATTACAATCTGTGGGACAGGAAAAGGAATCTTTTTCAGAAGCCAGAATGATCCATGCAGATATAGATCCTTTCCGCCAACAAATTTTATTAAATAAAGGCAAAGATCAAGGCGTAGAAGTAGGGCAGCCCGTCATTGATGCGCATGGTTTAGTGGGGGTAGTGCTTGATCGTAATAAAGAGACTTCTCGTGTTCTTTTGTTAACGGATACGGGCTTTGCTGTTCCAGTGCAATCAGTACGTAGCGGTGAAAGAGCGATTGCAACTGGAGGTGGTACAGGGGGAGAGCTTCGTTTAAATTATGTTCCTCGTACCTCTGATTTCATGGAAGGAGATCAACTAGTGACCTCTGGATTAGGAGGACGCTTTCCGGCAGGTTATCCGGTAGGTGTTATTACTTCTATTCAACATGATCCCAGTACGCGTTTTACATTGATTGGGGTGAGTCCAAGTGCAAAATTGGGACAATTGCGGCATATTTTGTTGGTAAAACAGCATGATAATGCGCTCAAACAAGAAATCACAACAGCTGCTGCAGGCTCCACGGTAGCAACGGATCCAAAATTTAATCAAAAGGTAGAAGAAGCACCATCTACCCCGCCGGCTAATGAAGAGTAAAGCATGATACGCACAATTCGATGGTGGCTTTTTTTGGGATTAGGATTTTATTTTTGTGGCATCTTAACCGTATTGCCTTTATCTGATGCATATCAGTGGTATAGGCCGCAATGGTTGTTGATGTTCTTTATATTTTGCCAAATATCTTTTCCTCGATCTTTTAACCCTGTATTGGCTTGGGCCGGAGGATTGTTGTTAGATTGTTTGCTAGGTACTCGTTTTGGTGAAAATGCTTTGATTTTTACTGTTATTTGTTACATTGCTGCCTTGGTTAGGCCTCGTTTTCTACTGCGGCCTTTATGGCAGCAGATAGGAAAGATTTCTTTATTGATTTGTTTAGGACAAATTTTTACGCTCTGGTTCCATGCCCTAGACGGACATAATCCTCACACCTTGTTATATTGGATGGGAACAGTCTCTAGCTGTTTGATATGGCCCTTATTTGTTAAGTTTTTTCAAGGCATCAGCCGTATGTTTAGTGTTGCTGCATTCTCTTCTCGTAGTATTTAAGACTGCTAAGCAAGTAATCATCTTTCCTGCATCCTGAGCTCCTTTCATGAGGAGAAGGAATAAAGATAGAAAATAATTTGGAGGTATCGTGTCTGAAGAAATTCTCATCAATGTCAGCCCGCGAGAAACGCGAGTCGCCATCGTTGAGAATGGCGTATTGCAAGAAATGTTAGTAGAGCGTGCCAGTAAACGTGGTTTAGTAGGCAATATTTACATGGGAACCGTGGTAAGAGTGTTGCCAGGTATGCAAGCTGCCTTTGTTGAGATGGGATTAGAGCGTGCAGCATTTCTTCATGCTTCAGATATGCTTTCTGTTAGTGATGAATATTTACAACCGACTGAGATTACTGAGCCGCAAGAATCAATTAGTGATTTGCTAAGAGATGGCCAAAATATCGCTGTACAGGTGATAAAGGATCCTATTGGCACCAAAGGTGCAAGATTAACGACTCGGATTTCTTTGCCCTCACGTTATTTAGTATTTATGCCTGGGATCAGCCATGTTGGTGTGTCGCAACGGATAGAAGAGGAAGAAGAAAGAGAACGTCTCAAAAAGATTGTCGAAGAGGGATTATCCCCGAATCAGGGCGGGTACATCATTCGAACGGCTGCAGAAGGCACAACTGCAGCAGAGATAAAAGACAATCAGGAATACCTGATTAAATTATGGGGCTCTATCTCGCGCAAAATGCAAAAGGCAAAAAGTGGCGATATTATTCATGAAGATCTTCCACTTTTTTTACGCTCTCTACGTGATTATGTATCAATACAAACTGAAAGAGTTCGGATTGATGATAAAGAAGCTTATGAGCGTTCATTGACCTTTATCAAAGAATTCGTGCCAACCATGACGGGAAAAGTAGAATTTTATACTGGGGAACGCCCACTTTTTGATTTATATGGTATCGAAGATGAAATACAAAGAGCATTGCACCGCAAAGTTCAGTTAAAATCAGGTGGACATCTTATTTTCGATCAAACAGAAGCAATGACGACAATTGACGTGAATACGGGGGCTTTTGTTGGGCATCGAAATTTAGAAGAAACCATTTTTAAAACAAATTTAGAAGCGGCTGTTACGATTGCACGGCAATTACGAGTACGCAATTTAGGTGGCATTATCATTATTGATTTTATTGATATGACTAATGAAGAACATAAGCGTCAAGTGCTTCGCGCTTTGGAGAAAGCATTGGCACGAGATCATACCAAAAATAGTATTAGCGAAGTTTCTTCGTTAGGGCTTGTAGAAATGACTCGCAAAAGAACACGAGAAAGTTTAGAGCATGTTTTATGCGAAACGTGTTCTGTTTGTGCAGGTAGAGGAACTATCAAAACGACAGAAACAGTTTGTAATGAAATTTTTCGAGAAGTATTAAGAGCAGCAAGAGCCTACGATACCAAAAGCTATTTAGTCTTAGCATCACAAGAAGTTGTAGACAGAATGCTAGATGAGGAATCAGCTAGCGTGGGTCAATTAGAAGTACAAATCGGAAAACAGATTAAGTTTCAAGTTGAAAGTCTTTACACGCAAGAGCAGTTCGATGTTGTTCTTATGTAAGGCGCGCGTCTCCTTCCTTCTCCCGCTTGCGGGAGAAGGTAGCCAGAAGGATCGGATGAGGGCGCACACAGCATATTCTTACTCAAAAGACCCTCACCCTAGCCCTCTCCCGCAAGCGGGGGAGGGGACAAAAGATAAAAGAGTCTTTCTGGGAGTGATTTTGTGAAAGGCTCATGGTTTTATCGATTTTATAAAGTCATAGGTTGGTCAAGTATTATACTTGCTGGCATCCTATGCGGGTTACGGATAGCGACACCGCTATTCACACCCAGTGTGCCTCAATTATCTGCTTGGGTTGCAAAACAATTACAGTATCCTACTCATATCCAAGAATTAAAGTTTAGTTGGGAGGGACTTAGTCCCGCGGTAGCATTATCTGGTGTTGAAATTTTATCTGAAGATAAAAAAACATCTTTATTGAATATTGGAAAGATGAAATTACGTTTGGATGTGCTTCAACTGTTTTTAGCGCGTTTGCAACTAGATGAATTGGTTATTGAGAATGCATCATTAGGTATTGAATATCAAAATGGTCATTTACGTGTTTTAAACCTGCCTCAATTACAATTGAACTTGCAGGATTTATCTTCTGGTCCACAGCAAGCGATAATTTCAAAGCTATTTATCAAAGATAGCACTATTCATTTGACGGTAAATGCAGAAAAAACATCATTGTTTCATACTGATTTGGCCATTGAAGCCAAAAACATCCTCAAAATAAGAGGCAATGCAAGCGTTGCAGGGAAAAATGAAGGGCATATTCAAGTTGGCGCCGACATTCCACTTTGGGGAAGCAAGGAAGCTGAAGTTTATTTACATTTGCAAGATATAGCCTGGACAACACTGAAACCTTTCTTGCCAGTAATTCCGATTAGCATTGAAAATGGTGATCTTGATCTCGAAGCATGGTTAAAAATAAAAGATCAGCATTCAATGGAATTAACCACACGCTTTGAATTCAATGATATCGATGTGAAAAGTAAGGGTAAAGAGCAAAGATTTAACTTTGTTCGTGGTGACTTGGCCACGCAATTTGAAGATAAGCATTGGAAAATTATTGGTAAAGACTGGCAGCTTGCTTCGCCAGATGTCAGCACAGAAAAAATGAATTTTACCGCTAATAGTGCACTAAGCCCAGAAGGCATGCTTTGGGAGATCAAAGCGAATGATGCTAATCTTGCGTTCTTAAATGCAGGAATAGAAATAATGCCTAAGTCTTCTGAACTTAGCCAAAAGATTCAAGCGCATTATCCTCGTGGACAATTAGATTATTTGCATGTGATTTTTCTTGCCAAAGGGCAACAATTGACGCCTAAATTAGCTGATATTGTGTTTTCGAACCTTCAAATTGAAGCAGACAATAAATTGCCTGGATTTTCTGGGCTTTCAGGTGCAGTTACCTTTACAGGGCAAAATGCAAGAATGGCCTTACAGAGTGAGCATGTGCAGATCCATTTTCCTACTTTATATTCTTATCCCATAGAAATCACCGATTTGAATACGGTTTTAAATGGGTACTTCCTTGAAAACGATTTAATGATAAAAGCTGCTATATTAGAAGCTAATTTATTTGATACCGCTTTTTCTGGCCAAGGCACCTGGCATTTCAAAGGAAAAGAAATGCCTACTACAGAGATGGTATTCAATCTTGGCACAATGAAAACAGCTACAGCATTAACTTTACTACCTCGAAAAATGATGGATGAGGATTTAGTTTCTTGGTTAGATAATGCCTTGCTATCAGGTAATGTGCTTTCTACCACGTGCGTATTGAGAGGAAATTTAGCTGAATTCCCTTTTGATAATGCTGAAGGGGTGTTTGAGATTTACACTGAGCTTGAAAATGCCCATTTAGATTACACTAAGGGCTGGCCAGCCTTAACAGATTTAAAAGCAAATTTATTATTTCGTAACCGTTCTCTTTTTATCTCTGCTGAAAGTGGCGCTTTGGCCAGTGAGAGTGACATCATTGGTCAACTAGTTGATGCAGATGCTGTCATTCCTAATTTAGCAGCGGATCTTCCAGTGCTCATTTTGGATACTAAAGTAGCGAGTACTTTGGGAGAAGGATTAACTGTTATCCACAAAAGCCCTTTGGAAGCATCATTAGGAAAAACATTAGCGCCCTTGAATTTTGAAGGGAGAATGGCACTATCTTTGGGATTAGAAGTGCCACTTTCGATGAAGGAGGAACACAAAGTAAAAGTAAGGGGATTAATTGAAGTTCAAAACGCTAGTGTTAATCTCAAAGAAGAATGGGATTTTCCAGTGAGTGAGTTGCAAGGTAATGTTTCTTTTACTGAGGATAGTGTGAAGTCAGATTACCTATCAGGAAAATTTCTAGGCACACCAACGCGCTTTTCTATTGAAACAAATACGACAGGCAGTACGCAAGTACAAGTCACAGCGCAAGGCAAAGTTGACTTGCAGCAATTACCCAAAAAATTTCATTTACAAGAAATTCCACAAATACAAGGCGAAACAGATTACACTGCTTTGCTTGCTATTTCTCCAGATAACATCAATCAAGGCAATCTCACATTGACTTCAACGTTGCAGGGGGTTGCTATTGATGCACCATATCCTTTTGCCAAAGAAGCTGAAGAAGCACGTCCATTTGAATGCAAAATAAATTTCGATCCCAATGAATTAATGCGTCTTGCCGTGAAATATGGCGATGGATTAAACATGACATATAGCTTCACCCAGCGGAATAAAACTTGGCAGACTGTTGGTGGACACATTCATTTTGGTGAGAATCGTCTTGCAAAATATAGAGAAGATCAGGTCTTGCTTATTGATGGTGGAATCAATGCCGTCGATGTTGAAAAATGGAAAGCTTTTTTTGCCACTGTTGGGTTGTTATCAGAAAAGCAGTCCACAACATCGTTTACACTAGAGCCCTTAATTGAATTGAATATTGAGGATTTCAATTTATATGGATTCTCATTTCCTCAAGAAAAGATTGAGGCACAATGGGATGGAAAAGCCCATCAATGGAATTTCAATTTCCAAGGTCCTGCGCTTTCTGGGCACGTAATTGTGCCTCAGGAAGAAAATCAAGCAATTATGGTTAATTTACAAAAATTAACGTTAACAAAAGGCGTTGATCTTTCAGAGCCTACTTCCACAGAAGAGATGCCCAATAAAAAATCTTTGGATATTAAGATTAAAGAATTAACGCTCAATAACAAAGTTTTTACTGATATTCAAACACGACTAGAGCCTTCTTGGAAAGGATATTTTTCGCCTGATTTTAAAGCAAAAATGAAAAATACGGATATTAGTCTCTCAGGTAGTTGGGATTATTTATCCACTCATAAAAAAGTGTTTGCTGAAGGTAAAATTGAGACAAAGAATATTAGCGATACATTAAATGCCTTGGGCATCACTGGTTCAATTCGCAATGCTAAAGGAACGATCGGATTTTCTGTTCAATGGAACGGCACGCCTGGAAAAATTGATTTAGGCTCATTAAACGGACAAGCAGATTTAGCCTTAAATCGTGGCATGATCAATGGCGTTAATCCCGGCATGGGACGGGTTTTGAGTTTGCTCAATCTTGATAATGTGCATCGTCGACTTAATTTGGACTTTAGTGATGTGACAAAAAATGGTTTGACGTTTGATGAGCTAGATGGAAAATTCAAATTTGGTAAAGGTAAGATTAGCTCAAATAAAGTGATATTAAAGAGTCCTACAGTTAAAATTGAAGCATTTGGTCAAGCAGATTTAGAAAATCAGGCTTTGGATGGGGAAATGATTGTCATGCCTGATTTAACAGGAAGCTTACCAGTGGCTGCGGCAATTGCTTCAGCCAATCCCGCTGTGGGCGCTGCTGTTTGGGTTGTAGATAAAATGTTTGGCAATAAGATCCAACAAATCCATCGGCTTCGTTACAAGGTATTAGGTACTTGGCAGTCACCTTTAGTTGAAGAAGTGCCCATTATGACGGCAAGAAGGGGATAATAACGATGACAACGATTGCGGCAATTCAAATGGAATCCACTCCTGATGTGCAAGATAACGTAGAAATGGCCTGCCAACTCATTAAACAAGCAGCTTATCAGGGAGCCAGCCTTGCAGCCTTGCCAGAGAATTTTGCAACACTAGGATTATCTCGTGAGCAAAGCTTTGCAATGGCGGAACCGTTTAATGATGGTAAAATTCAAAAGCAACTTGCCTCTTGTGCCAAAGAAAACAAGATATGGTTGCTTGGGGGCACTCTACCGTTGTTGGGCGCAACTGGAAATAAATTTTTTTCCAGTTGTTTAATGTGGAATGACAATGGTGAATTAGTAGCACGTTACAATAAAATCCATATGTTTGATGTCATGGTAGGTAAAGAAGATGTCTATCGTGAATCTGACAACGTACAACCAGGTAATGAGATTGTATTGGTAGATACGCCGTTTGGAAAAATTGGACTGGCAGTTTGTTATGATTTACGCTTTCCTGAGCTCTTTAGAGCTTTTATGTTAAAAGGCGTGGATATCATTGTTTTGCCTTCTGCTTTTACCATTCCAACAGGAAAGGCGCATTGGGAAGTGTTATTACGTGCAAGAGCAATAGAGAATTTATGTTATGTTGTTGCACCCGCAGAAGTTGGACGACGTCATGATGGTCGAGGAACCTATGGCCATTCTATGATAGTAGGGCCTTGGGGAGATATACTAGCAAAAGTAGATGAAGGAAATGCCGTAGTGATGGCCGAAGTGGATTTGGTGAACATGCAAAGAATACGTCAAGAATTTCCTTCACTGTCGCACTCACAACCTTTTGTGATGAAAGAATTAACCTTATAGTTTTGGCATATGAGCTTTTGGTGCCTGCCTTCACTTACGCTTCGTCGAGGCTTATTATTAAGCCTTGCCGTAGCTTTAGCGCAGGCAGGTTGTTGGCTTCGCATCTCGCAATCCTCATGTACTTTGCGGTACGCTCCGGTTGCTCTTTGCTTGCCGCCTAGCCAAAAAATCATCTGCTGTGACTATATCGTTTGGTTTGAAAAAACCAAACGTGAAGCGAATTGAAAGAGGTGATGTAATGAAAAATTCCCTAGAGTTTGCAAGTGATAGAATACTTGTTCCTGCTGGATTAACCGTAACAGATTTGGAGCGAGTGCTGGGGCAGTTGCTGGGACATCGCGTTGATAGTGGTGATTTATATTTTCAAAGCGTTAAGCATGAATCCTTTCTTTTAGAAGATGGTATTGTGAAGGAAGGGAGTTTTAATCTCGATCATGGTGTTGGCGTACGAGCGATTAGTGGTGAAAAGACTGGCTTTGCCTATTCGGACGACATTATTTTACCTGCATTAGAGCAGGCAGCAGTTGCTGCACGAGCTATTGCAAGTCAGGGTAGTCAAACCGCCTTGTGCGCATGGAAACATAAGATAACAAAGCCGCTTTATACTGAAAAAAGTCCATTAGATTCATTAACCAATGAAGAAAAAATTGCGTTACTTCGTCAAATTGATAGCTTTGCGCGTAAACAAGATCCTCGAGTGACGCAAGTAATCGTAAGCTTAGTAGGTGTTTTTGATACCATTTTAGTGGTAAGTAGTGATGGCACGATGAATGCGGATGTAAGACCTTTGGTGCGGTTGAATGTCAATGTTATCGTTGAGCAAAATGGTCGTCGTGAATCAGGCTCTTCCGGTGGTGGTGGACGCACAACCTATGAGTATTTTACCGAGAATGAAAGAGCTTTTGACTACGCTAAAGAAGCTGTACATCAAGCCCTAGTAAATTTAGAGGCAATTGATGCACCTGCAGGAACAATGACAGTGGTATTGGGGCCAGGTTGGCCTGGTGTGCTTTTACATGAAGCGGTGGGGCATGGATTAGAAGGAGATTTTAACCGCAAAGGGAGTTCAACCTTTAGTGGACGTATAGGTGAAAGAGTCGCTTCACCTCTTTGTACAGTGGTAGATGATGGTACTATCCCAAACAGAAGAGGCTCACTTACCATTGATGATGAAGGAACACCGACACAGCGAACGGTGCTCATCGAAAATGGTATTTTAAAGG
>ERZ778026.3374-NODE-3374-length-14221-cov-182.498376_pt1 | contig 14221 bp, 7 predicted proteins | sample MGYA00375756_ERZ778026 | MGnify/ENA primary metagenome ERZ778026 (study PRJEB29350, sample SAMN05389820) | bioreactor metagenome | isolation source: Ammonium sulfate bioreactor | place: South Africa: University of Cape Town | collected 2014-02-18 ... | reverse complement strand
TCCGATGTTGTTGTATGAAGTAGCCAAATCTGGATGATTTGCAGGAAGACTTTTTTTGTGTATTTCAAGTGATTTCTCATAATATTCAAGTGCTTTCGAGTACTCGCCCATGCTTTTATACACCAATCCGATGTTGTTGTATGAAGTAGCCAAATCTGGATGATTTTCAGGAAGACTTTTTTTGTATATTTCAAGTGATTTTTCATAATATTGAAGTGCCGCGGTGTATTTACCCTGATCATGATTAATCGCACCAAATTGATGAAATATATGTGCTTTTTCATTTTGATCACAAGCTTGTTCGAGTAGAATTGCATATAACTCCTTTGCTTTGTCAAATTTTGCTAATTGTATGAGCAGTTTACCGAGATGATGCCATCCTTTATAACTAGAAGAAGTTTGTTTCTGAATACTTTCAGTTAATTTGCTTAATTCTGGATCGTTATCACTGGTCAATGTCAGTTCTACTTCCCAGATAGGAATAGAACCAAGAAGTTGTTTAATTTGTCCAGTACGAAATACTGAATGCATGGAGAAGAGAATTTCTGCTTCAGTACGAATAGGACTAATTTTATCGACATTGGCGAATGGTGCTTTTTGGATCGAAGGATCAATGTGCATCACAAATAGTACTGAAACTAGATCACCTTTAGCTGGATTACGACGAATGAAGTCTAACGATGTGCTTCGATTCTTGCTGGTGGATAAGAAATTGTTAAAAGCTAATAATCCACCTTGTTTCTGCTTCAATTGATTGAAGTCAGTTTGTGACAAATTTTGACCACGATAGACGATGAACGACTGAGAAGAAGTTTGACCACTGAACTGTTTTGAATGAAGATCAGCAATATTCTTATGTAAATCACGAATAAAAAATCCCATTTGAATGATAATATCGACATCCATAAGTCGAAGAGCCCGATTAAGCATAGAATAAAGAAAAGTCTCACGTGTGTACCACCAAATTGGTTGATGATCACGATATTCTTTTTCAATTTGGTCGACATATTTTAGTTGCTTCGAATTTCCAGCGAGTTCGACACGACAGTATTTTAAGAAGTCCATGATGTGACCGTGATCAAAGTCAATCGTAAGTAAAATATCCTTCAGTATCTGTGTATACATGAAGGAACAATCGAGAACGTTCTTATTGGTAACACTCGTAACTGCATCGCTAGTTGTTGCAAAACTGATTGAGACTGCGTTATGATCACAAGCATGTGCTGCTTGTTTGAGTGCTTCACATATGGGGTGAATGTCCGTAAAGACACCTTTAATTTTTGGCCATTCTTTCGCCCATTTCTCATGCCAATCCTTATTTCGGCAGAAGATATAAATATCACTTATTTGCTTTTTGCTATAAATAATTGGTACAGTTGTTTGTCCGAGTGCTCCGGAAATGATCATGAAAGCAGTCTCTTCTTGAATATTGTTGATAAAGTCGATGCATTTGTCTGCATCAACAAATGTGTTGACAGTGTTTACCACCTGCCGTAATTTCGTAATGGAATTGCGAAAATCATCATCTTGTTCATTTATATTTTTGTCTAACCAAACAAGATGAAAATTTTGAATAATGCGCTGAGTAGGTTGTTTGTGTTTGCTAGCATTCGAATTACCCATTGAGTTGGCTGTAATGTTTTCTGTTGTTTTGTACTATGTAATTACAAAGATGTGCATATTTATATAGCATGTTGGAAGAAAATGACTTGACAAGTAGAGAGGAGAACTAGAACAATACACTTCTCGCTATTCGGACAGATGCTCTGACCCAGTTCGACTAGACGGGATATAGAGGATTCAGTTTAGCGTCTAAATAAATCATCTTAAATGCTACCAAAATTCAACATGATTATTAGTGTAAGGTAAGTCAACAAGGATTTGATTCGAAATTGACGTTTATAGAGTCTACGTTTCAATAGGTAAATCAGATCGAGTTTTCTGAGTATCTTAATACAAATCTCAAGAATTCATATTAATTCTTCGTGCCTTTCTCTTCCACTAGTAACAAACTAATATATCGAATAGGTTAAATAACGTGAATGTAAAACAAAACTACTTACGAGTAAATGTTTTGCCTTCAAAAAATACGAAACATTCTTTCTTCCTATATCTTAAATACTTGCTCTCTCCGTCTATTACAAAATCAACCAAGCGTTTATTATCGATAGATGAAAAGATAGATGGTAAGGACACCAAAATTTTTTTCCTAGTATAGGCGTAGTATTGATTCAAGCGTCCCACTGTGGGAATTTTTTTGTTATTTTACACTTGAATGGCTCTCACAATTTCATCAATGAAATAAGTAACACTTGAGGATGAGAGTAAAGGCGAAAAGACTGTAAATTGAATCGTGGAAATTTATTCAAATATACTGAAGTAAAAACTAAATCGTGATGTCACAAACGCCAATCATACTATCACGAGTTACAATTGCGAGTAATTGTTCTCGAGACCAATTTTGTGTCGCAGCCGGTCGACGAGGAATCACTAAATAACGTAAATCAGCTGTACTATCATGAACTTGAATTTTCATATGTTCAGGAAGAACAGTTCCGAATTCTTTGAGAACCGATCGAGGATTTCTTGGTGCACGAATACGATACGATCGAGATTTGTACCAACCCGGCGGAAGACCTAATAATTGTCTCGGATAACACGAGCACAATGTGCATACGACTAAATTATGAACTTGATCCGTATTTTCAACGACCAAAAAATCATTGACAACCTTGTCTAATTGTAAATATTCAGCAATTGTTTTTGTACTCTCGTTTAATAAACGTTCTTTAAATTCTGGATTCAACCAAGCTTCAACGACAATATTCGCTCCTCGTTGTTCAATTCCAGCCATTTGATTTATTTCAATTTGTTTTCGTAATTCTTCGGACGTGATTACATTCTTATCGATCAATGCACTCACCAACGATTCAGCTAAATGTTGAACAGGCAATGGACTTCCTTCACGATCGACTGCTGTTTGTTCAACAATAGCTCTTGCTTCATGAATATGATCATGATCGTGATGTTCGTGATCAGATGCTAATTCATGATAACTTTGTTCTTTTTCTTCAATCGAACAATCCGTTTGAGATGCCGGCATTAACCAATGTTGATAAATCTCCACATCAATTGTATCATTCTCATTGCCTTCATAATGATCCCAAATAGATTTCTGATTGAATCTTACACGATAAAGCGGTTGTTGATGATGTTTAGCCTTTTCATTACTATTATCATAGGCAAAATATTCCGGATTCGGATATAAACCGCAGCATTTTTCGATCGTACCGATTTTACCATACAAATAACCAGGAGTACGTAAATGTGGTTTTATCCAACGACTGGCATAGTTTTCATGATGAACACGTACTTGATCACCGATTTTAAATAATTGTTCGTCAGTTGATTGTAATGGTGGACCGTATGTTTTATTGAAATCATCTTGAGTCAATATACCTGTTTCTAAACAATGTTTAGCGATTGAAATCGCCCATCGTTCGTAATAACTTAGTTTATTATAAAGTTCTTTATCGATTGATTCGATACCTTGTCGTAGTTTATGAACATTCATAATACCTTTTCGACGTAATAATGAAAGTAAACCATCGATTTGTTGTTCCCAATAGGCATACTGTTCAACATGTCGATCGATCGGTTGTAAAAGATCGTCTTCGTTACAAGTTGAAGCTAAATCAGCGACTCTTTCCATCGTATAAACTTTATAAATGACTATACGTATATTTATCTTTTTCTTCTCGATTGCCACGTGTCTTTAGTCAGTAGAGAGAGATTTTATCAAAGAAAAGAAAAAACATATATGTTATTTATTTTATTTAGACATTAGGAGCTAAAAGCTTCGGAATGAGTTCTCCCGCTGGACCTTCGAAATGATAACTAAAAGAAACGAAAATGAACAAAAAAAAATAAATAAAAAAACAACTTACGTGACATCAGAAGTCGATGGAGTCGTTTCAATATTGACTTCCGCTACCGGAATACCACGACGAGCAGCTAGCATAGCAAAAGCTGCAGCCGGATAGACAACGCCTGATGTTCCAACCTTTGAATCAATTTTAATGCATCAAAAGAAAATGATAGATTATAAAACGTACAACTAAGAATAAATCACAATGATTGAGTTCCTCATCGATTTTTTCCATAGTACCAGGCCAGAGTGATTCACCAAACCAGACGATATGCGGACGAACAAGAGCTTGACATTGACGACAAGTCGGAAGATCTTTTACGGGAATTTCATCACCGGTTTCATCTGGTAATCTTTAATTATGATTTTTTATAAAAAAAAAAGTTCATCGAAAATGTTTACCCTCGATTTCGTAAAGCTTCACAAATTGGACTGTCATTGTTTTCTTCAATTAAACCACAGGATGTACATCGTGTTTCGAAAAGATTACCTATTTTGAACAAAAAAAGTTCGTTCGTTCAAATTGATAGGCAAATGTGTTCGAACCGTGCATCTCGAGTAAATTTCGAGAACCAGCTCGTCGATGAAGACAATCGACATTTTGAGTGATAATAAAAAAGCGTTTGCCTTCTTTTTCGAATTGATTTTCTGCTTCAACGAATGCAATGTGAGCCTAGAAATCAATTAATTATTTCATTGCAAAAGCAAAACAAACTTTATTTGGTTGTTTTGTTCGAACAAGTTCACGTCGATAATGATAAAATTCCCAAACAAGTGATGGTGATTTAGCAAAAGCAGTTGGTGTAGCTAAATCCTATTGATTGAAATTAGATTTTTTTTAGAATATGTTGGAACAAACTGTAGCATTAAATTGTCTCCACAAACCACCACTTCCTCGAAATGTCGGAACACCTGACTCAGCCGAAACTCCAGCACCTGTTAGTACACATACGGAACGTGCTTTCGAATACAATTGACGAAATTCGATAAATTTCGAATCCGTTTCCTTCAGAAATTTTAAAATAAAATATTTTTATACGTAATCAAGCAATTTTCGACTAGATTCTGTACCGTGACAGTAGCCATGCGGTAAAGTAAATGCAAAAATTTGTTTTTTTTCTGTTCTCTAGTTCCTTTAAATACACAAACATGAGTCATATTTACTGTCAATTATGAAATTTCCAATCATCATTGACGTTTCGAAGAGCTGTATCTATGACAAAGTTTTTGTTTTTATTTTTCTTCTTATTTGAATGTTGCTATTAGTGTATGTAGATCCGACGTTCAATGCTACCATAGTACCTCGTAGAACTATGCCAACGACAACACAGACAAATGCTGGTATAGCTACAGAAAATAATTATGTCAGCGATTGAAGGATATTCTGAATTCTTATCATACTATTTAAAAACATAAACTTTGAATCTCACAGACCAAATAGGTCACTACTTTTTATGACAATAACATAAGCTGAAGTTTCGATTCTTACTAAATGTTGTGTTCTATTAAGAGAGCATTTTCTGTATTATTTAAGTCGTGTAGGATGATTTTGTTCAGGAATTTTTATTAAAAAAGTTTAAAAAATAAGAATTTTTGCTTAATTACAATACTCCGTAGTTATAAACGAACAAAGGCTATATATGAAATAGGTAGCTGTTGTTAAATCGAGAAAAATACTTTCAATGAGAAATGGATACAAAAAAAACTCCCTGAAACCTTTCTTCTAGTTGCTTCTTTATTTATGTTTGCATAGACACAGAACATATATTTGTATTTATTCAAAGGAATACATTGTGTTTCGAATGTAAGATTTAATTTTTGGTGGAATTCTTATAAATCCTTGAAATTTACGTATTTCTGCAGATATTTTAAACGTGAAATTCTAAACCAATGTTATATCAGATTTCTATTTTAGAATAAAATCTTTCATCTTCATTTTTCCACGAATTTTCTTTCTTAAAGAAAAATTAGACAGACAAGAACTTCGTGGGCTAATTGAATTTCTATTCTTTGAGAAGCCCTCAACTTAGACGACTATGTATTCATAAGTTTTTTTTGTTCGACAATTAAAAAAAAATCTTGCTTCCATTCACTATGATCGAACAGCCAAATCGTCAAAATTATCGTTCGAAAAGACGAAGAAGTCAACCACCACGTATTATACATGTTTCTATTCGACCAAAATCGAATAGCTCACGTTCAGTAGGTTTATCTGATGTTTTGTTTGACTATCTTTTAAATAATGAATATTCAAGGTACAATCACTGACAAGTTCTCGGGAATCCGAATTCTCCACGGTAATAATACCTTATGAGAAGACGCAAACTATACGGGCAAATGTAACAGACTATGCGAAGACAAACACAAAGAAAACGAAACGGTGTGTCTATTGTTTTTGTTGTTTTTATTTTCGACATGTGATTGTATATAGATATCCCAATCGTCGATGTTTGGCAAAAGTCTTGATTGCACTATGCATTTTAATAATTATTATAATTACAATAATTTTAGCGCTTTTATTGACAAGAGTCAGGGTGAAAAAATCGAATAAAAAAGCCATTCTCCGATGGAATTCGACCGGTATAACGGTGGCAGGTGTGACAGGTCAACCGGGAAATACTTCGGATAAATTATATAATCCTCGTGGAATAGGTATAGATTGGGCGAATGCACTGTACATTGCGGATACCGACAATAATCGAATTCAGAAATATTCGAAAAACGTATCAGTTGGTGAAACAGTAGCAGGTCAAAGTTCAGGAATAGCTGGAGCGGGAGATGATTTTCTCTCGAGTCCTCATGATGTTGTTGTTGATTTAAATGAAGGTGTCTTTGTAGCAGATACGTATAATCATAGAATTCAACTATGGACTCGAGGATCGTTAGTCGGAACGACTATAGCAGGCACAACAGGTGTTGCGGGTAATTCATCGGATAAATTTAACTTTCCTTATGGAATTGCATACGATTCGATTACTCATGGAATTTATATTTCGGATTATAATAATTTTCGAATTATGTATTATCCAGCTGGTGTTCTTAATGGTACGGTTGTAGCTGGAGGTAATGGACAAGGTCTTAATAATAATCAACTAGGTTATCAATATAGTGTATATCATGATGCAGTAACCAATAACCTTTTTATTGCTCAATGTAGTACGAATAATATTATTCAATGGTCATTGGGTGCTTCGAACTGGATGCTCATTGCTGGCTATCTTAATGGAGCAATTAGTAGTAGTTCAAATGGATTTTCATGTGCAAGAGATGTTAATTTAGATCCAATGGGTAACATATATGTTGCTGATCGTGATAATAGACGAATACAATTTTTTTCTATTGGACAAAGTAATGGCACTACAATTGCGGGTATTACTGGTATTACTGGTGCTAATGCTTCACTATTAATGGGTCCTGTTTCAGTAGTACTGGACACTCAACTAAACCTATACATATCAGACTATGCAAATAATCGAATACAGAAATTCATGCGTTATTGATTATAAAAAAAAATGATTGTTTCGTATTTTAAAAGAGGAAAAATACTCTATAGAACTTTAAGAGCAGATGAATAACTTTTTAACTGAGAATTAATAAAAAGGTGAATAGAACACGAGAGAAAAAAACAATAGAAACTAGTCAATAACAACATAGGATGCATTTTCTTGTATATGGTTTTATGCAAATATCGATCAATGATCGAATTATTTTCATTGTTAGCGGTCAATTAGGCAGATTTCGGTTACCAATAAAGGGACTCATAGGGACATCTACAATTGTAAAACATTTCTCTTTCTTTTTTTTTATTCTTGTGAACTAAATGATGGTACAATAAATGTTCATGTTAAAAAAAAACAATCGACATCGAGTGCTTCAATTGCATCTCGAATATATGAAATCGATAATTTCACTGCAGCTAACTGCTGTTCAGAGTTTGTATTTATAAGATCCAGTCATGTGTACAGTATTGCCTGTCCTTACCATTGCCATTACTGTTTTGTTTAAGTTATTTAAATAATAGTGGAAAGAACGAAATCATTGGTCGTGTTTATTTTTACTATTCGTCATCAACGAATAGGGTAAAATAAATTTGATTTGATATTGTAAATAGAAAAATATTTTTTTGTGTATACTTCTGATGAAAGTCGCTCATCCAAGGACATTTTCAATCTAAAAATAGGCATGACTGAAATCCTTCGACTTTACTCTACTTCTCATACCTTATAGAGACATGTACAAATATGAATACAAAATATACTGGAAAAATGCATTGATTTTTCCTAGTCTTGCTGCGTCAATAAGGACATCACTCTTACATAGTATTACTCTCGCCTTATACCTTTTTCGGATGATATCCTTTTATATTAAAACCCCTATTCTCTATATTGTACATTCTTTCTTTCATCACGTATTTAACCTTGTTTTCATTACACTTGCATCATATTATTCATCCGAAACCGAAGCGGGATAGGCCAGCATAATGCTTTTTTATTTTGAAAATATCTGTGAAATATTCTTTTGTATGCATTATAGATTTTGAATAAAAAAAAAGTTAATATGCAAGTAATCGAACAGCAAAATAAAGAAAAAAAATTAAAAATTTATAAAATATTTTATGATGATGAAGTTATTTCAAAATGTACAGAATATGAAATAATTTTTAGTGAAAAAGATCCATATCCATTTTTTAATCGTTTAGCTAATTATACAGCTAACGATTCAAGTACAAATTATATATCAAAAGTTGTTAAATCAGTTGAAACATATTTTAATGATAATTTAGATAAAATTGATGGTCTATTTATCAAATTAGATATTGAAGCGATGATAATAAGTGCTGTTTTAACAAAATTAAATGAAAAAAATAAAAAAATAAATTTTAAATATCCATTATATGAATCAGTTTTTCTTTGTAATAATAAATATTATCAAAGAACAAAAGAAATCAATCCAATAAAATATTCTTATATTGATATTGATAATGAAAATGTTGATTTAAATAATCTTTTAAAATTTCCTTTCTTTTTAAAAGCACCTGAATTACTAATGAGTATTCATCAATATATAATTACTGATTTTAAACAATTAAAACAAATAATTGAACAATTAAAAATGAATCTACCAAATTATAATGTTGATACAAAATATTTAAATCAATATTATTTAAATTTAGATAAATATCCATTATCAATTAAAAATATAATGATTTGTGAAGAATTTATTAAGAATTGTTTTCAATTAAATTGGGAAGGTTGGGCTGATAATCAAGGAAATATATATACATATGGTTTTACTGATAAAATACTTGCTGATCAAGGTATATTTTCTGATTTTATAATGCCATCAAAATTTCCTTATATAGTACTTGAAAAAGTTGAAAATATTTGTAAAGAATTTCTTAAAAATATTTCATTTAAAAATAGTTTTGTTAATATTGAATTATGGATTAATAAAATAAATAATAATATTATACATATTATTGAAGTTAATCCACGTAGTGCATTTTCATATGATAATCAATATAAAACATCATTTTATGGAGCTAATTTATACGATTCAATTATCAAACTTTCAATGGGTTATAAAAATATTGGAATTATACCAAATATGAATGAAAATTTTACTGGTTCGTATTCATGTCAATCTGTATTTGCTACGAGATTCAATGGAAAAATTTGTGAATTATTAAATTTGGAAAAAATTCAAGAAGAAAAAAATTTAAATAAAAATTATGAATTTTTCTTTTTATTTAATGATTTTAATTTTGAAATTATTGATAATTATCAAAATGGTGGTAGAGTATTAATGAGAGTTTTTTTTACAAAAAAAACATACGATGAAGCATTAAATGAATCAATAAGATTAAAAAAATTATTTCTTATTAAAGATACATATTATATAAATCAAAATTTAAATGATTAAATTTTTATTTTATAAACGAGTATTTTGTCACGTATCTTTTTATCAATAAAAATAAATAAGCAGAACAGAATCAACTTGTAAAATCATGATAATTCATAGATAGATGACACATTTGTTGATCGATGATTATTGACAAAGCAAATTGTTTTAAAAACATGTCGACAATAGAAAAATCTTTTCAGTTCAAATGTTTCTTCGGATTTGGATTGGTTTGTTCATCTATCAACAACAATATTTTACTTTTGCAACTTTTTCATTTAATCAACCGAGATTTCGAATCAGTGCAACTTGGAATTCAATTGCAACGACTTTTGCAGATGAACATTTTGCCGGCGAAGTACCACATGGTATCTTTATCAATTCAAATAATTCAATTTACATACTCAATAGAAAAACTAGTAAAATTCATATTTGGCAGAATGAAAATGATCCCAATCCAACAAAAACCATTTCGGGTAATTTAACATATTCATTCTCACTATTTGTAACGATGAATGGTAATATTTATGTTGACAATCGAATGAATGGTCATGTTCATAAATGGTTTGTAGAAAATGAAGCATGGACATCAGTTATGAATATTACATCAACATGTTTCGGTTTGTTTATCGATATTTATGAGAGTTTATATTGTTCATTGTAGGAGAATCATCGGGTTGATAAAAAATGGTCAAATAGCACAACAAAAATCGTTGCTGGAACAGGTGTTCAAGGATCTGAATCGAATATGCTTAATAATCCTCATGGAATATTCGTTGATATTAATTTAGATTTATATATTGCAGATCTTACCAATAATCGAATTCAATTATTTCGATTGAATCAACGAAATGGAATAACTGTTGCAGGAAAAGAATCATCGGAAGTAACAATCGAACTTAAGGAACCAACAGGAATTGTTCTCGATGGAGATCAACATCTTTTTATTGTTGATAATGGAAATCATCGAATAATTCGTTCAGATGAAAATGGTTTTCATTGTATTTTTGGATGTTTTGGTGAAGGTGCAACAAACGATAAATTATCTTATCCTATTACTATGTCATTCGATAGTTATGGAAATATTTATGTCATCGATCAATCTAATCATCGAGTACAAAAAATCTTGAAAAACCAAGTCGATAGTAAGTTTTTTGATTTCTTTTAATTTGAAATCAAAAGTTCTTGTCCTCGAAGTTGCACCCACAAGTGATTCAAAAATAACAACAGGTGAATTGAATTATTTTGAGGAAAGTACAACAGTAATTCCAGCTACTACTGAATCCGCATTTATAACGATGTCAACATTGAGCAACAATGCAAGCAAATCACTTTATGTATCAATCATTGCTTTTATTTTTCTTGTCTTTTTATATCTTTAACCTGCTTATCTCGTTTTCAATGATTTTTGCTATTTGTGATGTAATTCATGCTTAGGTATACTCTTTGCAAAAATAAACATATATCTACTTGATTGCCTATTCGAGATATTATAGCTCTAGACGAACTTGTTTTTTGAATTTCTTGACCTGAAAATTCTTATTAATTGTTTAGAAATTAGCTAAATAAAGAGATTTTGAACGTATTTCAAACGCAATTAAGTTCTTAAAATGTTGTTTTACGCGAGTCAGCATGAATATATCCGTTTTACTTCTGTTTATGATCATACTTCTTTAACTAATTGACAAACGTGTTGAAGATTTCAAATAAAATGAAGGTCCGTAGATAATTTCTGCAATCAATTCAATTTCGACGTGTCGAAAGCGCGAGTTCGTGAAAATTATAAAAATCTTCAGTTTATTTGAAAAGTTAAACATATGTAGATTTAGTTTTGTCAAAATTTGAATTCACTCTTTTTGTTACTTATTGAATTAAAGGTATAGTGTGTATCTAATTTTCAATATACAACTGAAATTGTTGCCGAGAAGACTTAAAAAATAACCTTTTTGTTTCGTCTTACAACCAATTCAATTTTATGATTGTGCATATCTCAAATAGTTATTTAAATCAGTTAGCAGATAAAAGAAAAGGAGCAAAGAAAAATAAACATTTAATTAAGTTCAGTTAAACAATGAGTTTGATCATGATTTGTCTTATTTCCAACTCGAAGTCCTCGATCATTCCATTCATTGTTCTCATCGAGAAAATAACAACCAGATGAATAAACTCTCAGTCCATAATTTGAAGTAAAATTAAATCTTTCATTTGTAATTGGGAGATTCATTTGAGAATTATTATTTGAACAATACGAAACGATTTCAGAGGAGTTTAATTCTCGTAAACCAAAAACTAAAGATCGATGATTTCGAGTTTGTTCATTATCAACGAAAAACGAATGAAAATTCGAAGGACAAAAAACAGTCCAACCATCGATTTCATTTAATTGAGGAATTTTATCGAATTTATAAATTAATAAATAACCAACTGACGAATTCAAAGGTTCGATTTCGATATGAACTGAAATCGAAAGAATAGTTGTGATGTTAACATAATGGAAATTGAATAATTGTTGACGAGACGTGACGTTTTGAAGAATCATTGGAGGAAGAATTCGATTTGGATCTCGAGGAATAAAGATTTCTATTGGATAATCGAGAGAAATTTCTTTGCCATCGGAATCGAAAAGTGAAAAAGAAATCGAACGAGAAACATTTGTATTCGCTGAATTTGAAAACGAAGCTAAAGGTTCGACTTTTGATTGAATTCGAATTGATTTTTCTGTTTGATTTGTTTCAATTGAAGGGAATCGAATAGCTCCATTGGCAAATGTTTGATTCGAAAGAGATTCAATTGTTTCACTTTGTAAACTCATGAAAACTTCTGAAGTATTGATAATCGATTGTTGACCAATATTTAAATGAATATTTAAAATTGAATTTAAACGAGAAATTATTTCTTTAACTTGATTTTCAATTTGATTTGCTAATTGTTTTTGTTGATAAATATTTTTCTCATTTTCATTTAAAAGATTTATTTTCATCCATTCAGATTCTAAATCTGTTTCATAATCCGAAGGAAATTCTGTTGCTCTTTTAGAATCTAAATCTAAAACTGCTGTTCTTTGTTGTAAAGGACCATTGACAGCAGATAAAAGATTTGAAGCACATTGAAATAATTGAGTTGAACAAATTTCAGCATCTTCTTGAGAAATTTTCATTGAAATCGATTGTAAAGCTAAAGTTAATCGAAAACATCGATCTGCTGCAATTGAAATTGTATTTCGAGTTAATTGATTTGTTGATTTCGTCAATTGAACTAATGATGAAGATTGTAATTTAATACTATTTGATATTGTTATTTGAAGATTTTGAGTAAAAGAAATTAAATATTCTCTCGTTAAAGATTGAGAATTTAATTCTTTTTCGAATTGAACAAGAGTGGATTGATTGAATGAACTATTCGTTGGTTGGCTTTGAGTTGTTAAAGATGAAATTGAAATAGTTGAAATTGGGATTCCACTTGAAACAGCTTTATCAATATTTTGTTGATTTCTTTTGTTGAGTTGAAGTGAAAGAGAAGTTAGCAATTGTGAAACTGTATTCTGATTTCCAGTTGAAAGCAAATTAGTGTTCATTTGAGAATCTATTTCGATAGAAATCGAAGAAAGATTAAATTTAGTTAAACAATTTAATTGATCTCGAATTTCAATAAATAAAATTTGATTTTCTCCTGAAGGTAAATAAACTTTAAACGACGATTCACTTGAAAAAGCGATCATAAGTTGATTTGTGACGGAGTAAAGCGAATAATCTTTAATTCCATCTTCATCAAACCAATTTGAACAAGAAATCGTAAATAAAGTTGTCGTTGTTCCATTTGATGGAGAAATCGAACAAGAACCATTTTCTGGAGGTTGATTGATCATAAAATTCAAAGCACTTGTACTTGTTTGACATGGAAATGAATAAACAACTTCAAATTTCCAAAATAGAATTGTTGGATTTTGAATAAACAATTGATTTGTCACAGTGAAATTACTCGAACTCTTGCCGAAGAAATAGTTTTGAGTTTGATTAAATAAAATCCAAAGAGAAGAATTCGCTTGTCCAGAATAAACATTCCAAGTGATTCTTTGAATCAAAGAACAATTTCCGGTACAGAGAGAAAAAAGAGCAACTTGAGTTGTTGGATTTACAAATTGATATTCGAGATTCGGAGAACAAAGAGTTACGATCACACAACCGATTGCAATCATTTGTCGACGAGTTTGTTCAACTTTAACAAGAACATAACCTGTCGCTTGTTGAGATGGATTCAAAATATTTATCATTTGAACCATAAATTGATACGTTCGATTAGGTTGAAGAGATTTAGAGAGAATTGTCAATGAAGAATTGATCGAATTATCAAATCGAAATCCAGTTCGATTTGTTAAACACGAAGGAGTTGAAG
>ERZ778026.3353-NODE-3353-length-14328-cov-6.589575_pt1 | contig 14328 bp, 13 predicted proteins | sample MGYA00375756_ERZ778026 | MGnify/ENA primary metagenome ERZ778026 (study PRJEB29350, sample SAMN05389820) | bioreactor metagenome | isolation source: Ammonium sulfate bioreactor | place: South Africa: University of Cape Town | collected 2014-02-18 ... | reverse complement strand
TTGGGGGGGGGGGGGTGATTTCTTCAAACTTGTAAGCCGCTTTGCATTGAAAGGTGACATTCCCGCATTTATAGAACGAGAGGCCCTTGAAACAAGATCTCGAGGTCAGTCCTCCAGGTGTAGTAATGAAAAATGGGTGAGCCACTAATCCAAAGGAAGAGGAATGGGAGGTTTGCAAAATCCACCACCATCACCTTTATCATCCTTCACCAGTGGATATCTGCTTACTCATCTTATTCTACTCTTTCAATTCACTCTAAATTATTCCATATGCTTGCTTGCGTGAGAGAGGACACGAGACGTTTTCTTTAATGATTGAGCCAAACCAACAATCGCTATTCCAAATATGGAAGCTACCATGGAGTTAAAGAATTCAAACGCCAAGCTGAACGAAGTTGAGGAAAAGGAAAAAGAAGCACACAAGTAGCAAAAGCAGGTGCAAAATAAGTAAACACAAAAAGAAAGTGGTGGATGCGAATGTCTCATTGGAACACCAGGAAAGAAGGTAAGCGCACCTTTTTTGGTTGTTAAATTGAAAGGAATGGGAGAAAAGATCCATTGGGCGCGTTTCAATAAGGACTTCGAAGTTTTTTTTCCTAGAACCTCCCGCTTGGCTGAGAGGGAAAAAAACTTCGATAAATCTTCGAAGTGCTTATTGAAACGCGCCCAATCTATTTCGTAAGAATAAAAGAAAAGAGTTGTGCCTTCAACTGCTTAGAAAGAAAGTATCTATCAAAATTCAAGCCTGCAAGTCTCAGACCAATGACAACACTGGACTGTGTGACGGCATTTAACCTGTAATTGTCAAATTAGAATTCAAAAGGATAGTATTCCTGGGAAAGAGGCCTGGGCGGTGGCCTGGCTTCCTGCAGCATCAGAGAAAATCTGTGCAGATGTTGAGTTGAATTGATATGAGTAGTATTGATTTTTTTCAATGTTACAGTCACAAAAAAAAAAAAAAAAACGTGAAGATGAGTAAGAACGTGAAAGAAGTTATCTGAGTGAGAGAGGGCGGGAAACATACGAGCAGGGGTAATATCTCTACCACGCGGCCCCGCAAGGAAGAAGAGGAAGGGATCAACGGGAATGATTCACCCCGCTCAATTGGACACATCAGCTAATAAACTCTTTCGTATTTTCTTGTGCACGGACTCTCTCGGTGGTCTACTCTGTTACTACCGTGATAGTCACTATTCCCACACAAACCGGTGCCATTGCTCAACAATTTTCACTTTGCGCCGTCAGAAAATAATGAAGAGAAATCTACGTATTCAAGGACAATGGTACATATCAAGGATTCATCTTCACCATCCTATGATATGGACAGCGGCAGGATTCTAAACACCCTAAAGAAGGTGGGCCCGCCAGGCTGGTATGCATGGAATGGGTGGTCGCCATCACGAGAGCTTTCTTGGAGTTGTAATTCTACCCAAAGACAGCTAGGATTTGATTTCTGTTGACCCATCTCAGGCACTTTTCTTCCTCCCACTCACATATGAACACACAATGAACTCTTACTTCCATGCAGGACAAGTGACGCCAGCGCCGCTTATTGGGAATCAACTTCGCTTTTCTGTCCACAGACAGCGGGGGATCGTCTGCAGTACAAAAAATTTGATATCACAAATTCTGCCTCCATGGAAGGACCGCAAAGAACAGGAACTCCTTTAAAGGTCCCCGCTGGCCAAATAATATGATTTGCAATGAGTTCCTGCAGCTGTATTGAGGTAGCAAGATGTCAGGTACCAACTCTCTTGGCTGGTGGTGTCCTTCTCTTCATCCTCTTGGACGTCCTCTCTGAGCGTTAATCTGTTGATTAGAATTCTCCAGCCATTTCCTCGGTGAATATGGAGTTTGTCTCCCCTCTTCTGCTTATCCTCTTTGCAGCTAGCTGATTGTTTTTTTGCCTGCTAGTTGGGATCCTTCTGCTGCGTTTTGCTCCAATGCACCGCGTATGCTGATTCCTAACTCCTGCCTTACAGAAGGACCACTTCATCTTCTACCCTTTGTCCCTTCTTTTTCACTGGGGCTGTGAGTAATACCTGCTTCCTATTCGAATATATCTAAATTCTGCTCCTTGCTCACAATTGTTATCGCAAATTAGAAACACCTTACCCAAAACACCAAAATGGTGGCCAGTTATTCGGTGGTTTTGTGTTCACTTGTTTTGACCCTACTGCCGGGTCAGCGCCATCTCCTAACACTCCAACACCACCTGAGGTACAAGATCACATCTTGGAAACCAAAATGACGCAATACTCGCCCAGGCCTTTTCAGATAGCGAAGAGAACTGTATCTTTCAAGTTTGCCTCTACACTTGCGGTTGCCAGGAATTTATCAACTCACACTATCTTATGGACACCGACATTCATCAAGGTGCCACGCACCCACGCAAAACATCCTCAGCACCAACTCATCATCTAGTCCCCCTCACGAGTCACCTGCTGGCAACCCCTGAACAGCATGGTACTGATCCTTTTAGTCAACCACTAGCTATGGAGCCAAACAGCCACCAGAAGGCCCTGTACCTGAGTACTGGATCAACACCATGTGCAAAGAATTCAACTCTCGAGTGAAACAACGCTGGAAAGTATGTCAATCTCCCAGACAGCAAAGCCCGTAGGCAACATGGGTCTACACGTCGAAACTTTTACCCCTGTGGCCAAGCTTACCAGCCTCCAAGTTGGTTAAATTACTTGAGGATCTGGAGCTTCACTACTTGGTAGTTTACACTACATTCCTCTTAAGAGAACTCAAAGAGGAAATCTATGTCTCCTAACTACTGCAAGATTATGGCAAAGCCACCTCACTTTTCAACATGTAAAGCATCAGAGTTCAGCAACAGCGAATCTTCACACTCAGGCAGTATCCTCATGAGCATCCTGTGCGCCTTCAACAAGAGCCGCTGCACGGCTCTCTCCACCCCTATTGATGTGAAATCCTCACTGCGACTGATGCCAGCAACTCCATCGACCGCCATTTACACACATCTGGTACTCGACCCAAAATTGCTTTTGCAACCATCAGGGTCAGGTGTTGCCCCTAACTGGGATGCTTCCTGCACCCTACACAATAGACTTGTCCTCAAATCGAATACACAATCATCGCTCACGCTTGAGTGCTACAGTGATACCGACTGGGCAGGAAGACATCTTTAGACAGGAAATTAAACTCTGGCTACCTTTTCATGCTGGGAGGGGCCCAATTTCATGGGTGTCCACACACTATCAGAAAAGAATCTCGTTGGTATACTAGCATTGGGATAGTACGACAGGATCTGCCCCGTGCTAATTGGCCATCCAATAGTGGCGGTACTCTCTTAGAGATTTCTCTTCTTCCTATGTATTATTCCGGGCCTTAAACACTTCAGTCAGCGCCAAAAAGGTTGTGTTGCACTCTTGCCCAGAACATGGTCTCAGCGAATCTCACAAGGCGATGCACAGTCCTCAACTCATTAGATTTGTGCTAATCGCAGGCGAAATGCACAGCAGTAAAGTAAAGGCCTAACAAAATCGAAACGTAGTTGCTGTGGGTTTAAAACGTTACTCTGATGAACTTTGTTTAAGGAGCCATGCCATCGTTCTGTGTTTGTGCCCAAAGGCCTGCTTCTGTGGTGGAATACAAAATTTGTTTATAACATCCCTTCTTTTGCTGCCCCCACAATACATTGGAAACTAAGGCTTCAAAACCCATCCAAGACTAGGCGAAAAAAGGAACGGGAAGGCATGTTAGCACTATAAAAAGTTGAAAGCCTACCTGCCTACACGACAGGATCTCGGCGTTGAATTTATCCTTCACTGCCTCCTAGCCCAGCTGCCCTTATGCAGTGTGTCGGAAAGCTGCTGGAAGGTGACTACATTCTGCACGATTCCATCAAGTGCCAAATCGTGACACGACCCACTTGCGCTGATTCTTTTGGGTGGGCAACTGGATGGCTGTCTTCTGGCGATCGACTGGGTGAAGCCTTTTCGCGGTGTTGGTCACATTTCCTGTGAGTCCTGCTGTTTTTATCGCGTCGGTCAGGATGTACCATGGTTCACCCATGGAAGGGCTTCAATCCTTGGACCATGTTTCCCTTGGCAGTCACAAAGGCTGAGAAAAGCCTCAAAGGTGCTTTGCAGGCCAAAAGCGGTTCTTCTTCCTTTACGTCTCTTGTTTCACAATGAAAGTTAAGTTACTTTCCAAAACATTCAAGTTCTTGAAGGTAGATGATGGGGATTGAAGACTGAGAGAAGGGTTGGCCCTCATGTGTGACCTTGTTTCGGGCTTTCCACAGGGCCCAAAAGCAGTATGAGTGAAGTCTTTCAAGGAAGTGGCCTGAAGAAAGGCTTGTAGTGGCAAGGATTCTTGGAGGCAGTGAAGAGCAAGAGAGAAGCTTTTTAATAGGATTTATGGCCTTATTTCTTTCTTACTTCATAAAACTAAAGCAGTATAAGTAGTAAGTTTTTATCTGCTTGTGTCTTTATAAAGTTTTTTATAAAATAAGGCCATGTATTAATAGAGTCAATAGGGTTTATTGATAGTCATAAAAAGTGCCTTATAGTTAAATGTAGTTACAGAGTTTTAACATCTTACCACCTTGAGGTAGGGCAAGCCACGGAAAATCACTTGCTTCGCCCATGTGCGGCGGGAGGATTGGAGGTGATTTCGCGACTGCGCAACCGCCCAAAACGTTTTCACCCGAACTTGAAACCGTTTATTCTCGAACGTTGGAGTCTAGGAGGTAACGGATTAATTGTAGACCAAGCCCTACGTGGGTAGTGTTGTTATAAGACCTTTCGCAAGTACAAATCTTTTTTTTTTTTTTTTGTTTTGTTGACAGAAACATGTTGATTCGAATGATTGACTCGCATTAGTGACGACCCCCACTAAAGCAAAAGCCCCTATCAGAATAATCGGCACAAAAACTACGTCCGGTCTTTGGGCAAACCGAGACCCTGGTATCGCCACTAGAAACACTTCCGCCGTCCATCTGCGCTGGTAGTGGTTTTGGTGTCTGGTGTTGCGGCGGCTCATGAGAGCCTCCATCTGGTTGCTCACTGCCTTCTGGAAAGAGTGTGTCGAACAGTTCTTCTTCCTGTTTGGTCATATCTTGTTCCTCGATCCCATTCCGACCAGTACCAAACTGCTTTCTCTTTTTCGCAGCCCGCAACATACAGAGTATGCCCAACCTTGTGCGGAACAAAGACAATTCAAAGGTTGATTACGATTGGTGTTCTAACGGTTCAAACTCGCCAGTAGAGGCTCGGCCTTAAGGTGGCCCTCTCCTGGCGTGAACTTTTCCTTCGAATTTTCCTCTCTCGTTTTAGCTGACATTCCGATGCGTCTTACAATGTAAGACGCTTTGGTATGCGAGTCTTTTTTGTATGGGAAAAAGAGGTATTTTCATCATATCTCTTAACATAAATAATTATGCCTAAAAAGGAATTGACAAGATGATGGCGGACCTGTTGAAGAAAGATGACCCCGACGCACTTTTTCTGCTAGGCAACGAGTATCATGACGGCACATCGGTCCACCCGAAGGATAAGGACAAAGCGCTCCAGCTGTGGGAAGCCGCTGCAAAGGAGGGCCATGTGCAAGCTGCCTTTCAAGCTGCGAGTTACTACTTGGATGGAAAAAAGGAACCTTCGAAGGGATTCGAGTACATGTTGCAAGTGGCTGAGGCGGGTGACGCACAGCTTATTGTATCTCGACTGTATGCATTTGGCCATGGGTGCACGCGAGATGAAGGTGCTGCGCGCAGGTTTAACCAGCGTGCTAGTCTGCAAGGGGCTAGCTGGGGTACCGAGGACAAGGTGGAGGAGGGCTCGATTGAGGAGTTGTTGAAAGGTGGGGGGGGAGGTTGTGAAGTTTGAGCAGGAAGTCTTTAAGCATTGAGGGCCTGACTATCCATGATCGCCTGAGCCGTATGGCGGTTAAGCGATTCATCAAAAAAGACAATGTCAAGACCCCCGAACGGGTGTTTGACGATCTCGGTCGGATGAAGAAGCCTGTAACGCTCGAACCCGCAGACATCGAAAGGGATGTGTTTAAGTGGGTATCCGAAATGGCTGAGAGGGCCGGTGGTGGATCGGTCATGGCGCGCGCCTTCTTCGAATCTTCGTCGATGATTCATAAAGGGATGGAGCTTGTGAGAAGCGGGCAGGAAGAGACTCTGGTCTTGCCTTGTTTTTAGATTCTTATCGATTGTGGGAGTTTCCGCCAATCAAAGCGGATGATAGAGATCTCTTTTGGTATTCATCGCGAAGAGGAGGTTAGATAAGAACCACCCCCCAAAGACAGGTTAGGGTCGCTCTTGTTTATGCACCTCGGGGGAATGGGAGTCAACCAATCGACCCCTTTCTTGCACAAGTGCATCGAGGCACATCCACACTCCGCTGCCATCCACACTCTGTCTTCCAACAAGCGCTTCCCACCCCCTCCCCCCATCTCCGTTAACTACTGGTCATAATTCAAATGCGCAGGGTATCACAGACAGAACCGCCATCTTTTTGGTGACAAACATTGTTGGTGCTGCTTTGTGTGCCCGTTAAGAGAGTCCTGGTAGTGTGCTGACAGAATTCTGTTCTTCTGTAGGATAAATATCTCCAATGCTTAATTGCGACCGATGGACCGGGGCACACTGGAAAGGGTTATCTGAGGCCCAAAAGGATATCGCCGTGGTGTTGCTCAAGGCCCAGGCCAGCCAGTGCCCTAATTGTACTGCCTCTCGTCAAGAAAAAGTGCTTGGTGCCTTCAAGAACGACGGTCACTTTTACAATGTGTACATTTGCACATCTCACCGCAAATGTGACTCCACAAGTCACTTCGTCTGGAGGTCTTGGATTTTCGATTTCCGCCGGCGTTACAAAAATTGTAGATATTGGCTTTAATGCCGGTGTGCAAGAATCGGTGCAAAAGTATGACTTCTCGTGGTTGGACCCAATCATGAAGGGCGAGGTGGGTGTGTCTGGGAACTTGTGGGATTCTGTACCAGTATTAAAGCAATAGATTTTTTATTTACTCGCGACACACTCCGCACCTTCAACGGATCTTCTTGTGAGTAACTCTTAGCGGCCTGCATCGCTTCGCCCTTTGAAGTCACGAAGGCGTAGAAAAGCGTGAAAGGTGTTTCACAGACCGAAAGCTCTTCCATGACGACTGTTTCAGTCAATGAAATCCTTTGTCATAACAAAAAAATAAATGTTGGCCTCCATGAAACACCCTGCTGTTACAAGGACCCTGAAGTGGGGAGCCAAGCCAGCCATCCTGTCTTTCGGGTGGAGGGTGGTCTGCCTTTGGGGTGGGTTCACCGGTACATATTGTTAGGTTGAGACAGCTGCTTGGCTTGCGTGCGTCCACCGGAATGAAGAAGACGAAGGGTTGGCGCAGCCCTGTTTATTTTTTCGTTATAGACACATGGATCCGCCGAGATTCGAACGAAGCCAATGGAGACCAGGTACTCGTGCATCTCCTTGTTCCACATTCGCGGGGCCTGTTTTAAGCCATAGAGGCTCTTATGAAGACGGTAGACATCATGAGGACGATCAGGATTGATGAATCCTTCTGGCTGCGTCATATAGATCCCCTCTTCAAGTGATGTCTGCAAGAAAGCTGAATCGACATCCATTTAAATGACATCGAGATCGTTGGCCACTGCAAAGGCAAGTAGTGATCGAACATCTTTCAGTCGAATAACCGAGCAAAGAGAAGATTCTTGAAGTAGTCCCATCCTTCTTGTTGATAGTCTCCTCGAGCTGTGAGTCTTGCTTTCTTCTTTCCCAATGAGCCATCCGCATTGACCTTCTGCTTGAAGACCCATTTGGAATCAATGGCTGATTTGCCCGGAGGTTGATCACACAGCTCAAGAGTTCCGAATTTAAGGAGAGCATTCATCTCGTTGATGATGACTTTCATCCACTCTTCACCGTTGGGTCCTGATATAGCCTCATCGTATGTTTGGGGGTCGCAACCAGTCACCTTGGTGACACAGGCTTTCAACTTGGCAACCAGTGCTGAAATGACCTTTCTGTCAATATTCGTGATTGTGGCAGAAGGGCTATTCGACTCTCCATCAGAATTAGCTTCTGAATTCGTTGAATCCTCGTTCGCTGATGACTCTTCATCAGATGCAGATGGACTGGCAGCTGAATCGGAATCGGAATCAGAGGATGATGGTGAAGGTGATGGAGGTAGTCCCTTGCCTCGCTGGTGTATCTGTGCTTTCCTCCTATTGCTCATTGGAGGTGGAGAGGCTGAAGCATCGTAGATCTTCCTTGGCTTCGGTGGAATGAAGTGTGACGGTTGTGGCTGTGATGAGGACCTAGCTCGTTGATCTGCCTTGGGTGTCGGCTTGGGAATGGAAGGAGGTGAAGGCTGTTGCACCGTGATAGGTATAGATTCTCCTCTCCCATTATCTTTTCTGCAATTGAGGGAATTCCTTTATCCCACATTTTCTTCCATTACAATTACACTTGTAAGCATTAACAAGATTTATGCATCACTCTAAGCTCCTTCAGGACCCTCCTGGCAAGCAAATCGGCAGCAAAGACCTAGGTGCAGCAAAATGGCAGAGTTTCAGCCTGGAAGGGTGTTGAATGAAACACTAAATCTGTTTCACTTTTAAATAGTATTACAACTATGGACCTTATATGAAGTATAAATAAATATCTTTTTTCACATGTTAAATTGTTAAAGTCACACAATTAAAGAAAGTGGCCATACTAAGAGAGGTAAACTTCTCAGGTTTTAGTTTACTTTTTTTAAACTTTTAAATCACATCTGGCTGATAACAGGCTTTTATTCACATTTTTTACACTTTTAGTATACTTTTTTATTAGTTTCCTTGAAGTTTGCACCTATAAAGCCATGATAGTTGAAAAAAAGGTTAGAGCACTTTTCTTGAAGGTAGATTATAAAAATGATAGAGTGAAGGGTTGGCTCTCATGTATGACCTTGTTTTGGGATTTTCAAATGGCCAAGAACCAAAGCTTGGAAATGCCAAAAAAAAGCCTTGTTGTACTAGCAAGGATTCTTGGGGAAGTAGTGTAGAGCAGGACCAAAGAAATAGCTGATCATGGGAAGGAAAGATGCTCTACAGAACCAATATGATCTGTTGCATGACCCTGAAATCCACTCTCAAAGTCAAGAAAGCCCCCTCGAAAATCAGTCACGGCAAAAAAGGAACTCCCTTATCCCCTCGATAATATGCTTCATCACACAGTGGAGAGTGTTGATGTGGTGCGATGGTGAAGTCCATACTACCAATGACCCCATTTTTCACATCAGCGAAAGTCCCTTCCAACAACTTCCGTGTCTCCGTGGAGGGCCACAGGATCTCAAAGCGGTAATGCCAGTAGATGATTGGGGAGATGCGATGAATCTCACGACAAGCATAAGACTCTTCAACTCCAAAAATTACCATCAGTTCGCTGTATCGATGAAAATTGCGCAGCTACATGATAACCATCAATACACGATTTCGGGTGCTCAACAAGGTTCGTCGGCCTTTTCTTTCTTTTTGAACGATCGAACTGCCTCCACTCGCGGATGTCTCGGTAGATACCCTCAAATTCATCTGGTGTTAAGTTTGTTACCCGATGAAATTTTTTAGGGGGCACCAATCGAGATGGAATAGACATCGCGAGGTTGGATGCTGGCGGTAGGCCTTGGAAGAAGCGGAATTTTGGGGAAATACTGCTTCACAATTGCATGTGATGGTGTGTCCGCCAATGGATGAGGAGGTGGTGGTGGGAGACACAGAGTTGAAGGAATCAATGGTGGTGGAAAAAGGGAAACCACTTCCTCAGCCTCTAGTAGTGTGTCCGCCAATGGATGAAGAGGTGGTGGGAGGGGTGTGACTGGAGAGCAGGGGATCATTGGCGGCAAGAATGCCAAAGCCTCCAGCTTCACGTCTTCTGTTGGTGGAGGTGGTGGAGGCGGTATGACCTGAGGTGAAAAGGTTATTGGACGTGCAATGAGGACGAAGAACTGTTCTGGCGTCAAGCCTTTGTCGTTCAGGAACTCAGCGAACTTCCGATTCATGACTTCACTTATTGAAATGGTCCCACTGTGCATGAGAATATTCACAGGAAACATTTTTTAAAGCCGGTAAGACTGCCTGTACACCAACAACATGTTTGGCTCAGTTTTGCAGAGCGCGCACCTGTTCTCCCTTCCTATGTCTCATGTTTTCGAGACAACCATCCGGCCTCAAGATGGCGCCTATAGAAGAAAATACAGCTGGGCCCCGCAATGCCAATCTGTGTTTTTTTCGGTGCTTCCTTCCCAGTTATTAGTAAGCAAATTTCAAAGCTCTGCAAGAGTTTTCACTCAGCTGATAAGACTCATTGCAGGCATAAGGGAAGACTGTTAGTAAGGAGGGAGCATCTGGAGGCATCACAAGCCTGTTCAACTTCCTAGCACGAAAAGAACAGCGAACACTGGTGCTTCGCCTCCCATGAACGAGCGATGGAAGGGTATTGTACAAACCCATTGCCATGTTTAGGTGAGACGACGAAAAACCTCGCTTTGCAGTTCGTATTCAATAACCATTGATGTTACTAAGCATTCGCCCGCTTGCAACATTGTTGCAAGTTGTAAGTTCACTCCTATTCCAATTAGACGAAACTGCTCTTACAATGTTATCAATGTGGAAAGAGTGCCAACTGTCATAGGGTAGCCAGAAGAAAACCCCTTTACCAATAGCAGACCTAACAGGATGCCAAATGTACCACTTGCCGGTACCATGAAACAACTTGCAGGAACACGCTTGCTATGTAGCGCTCTACCAGATGCCTCCTCAGACGGGGTCTCTGATGCGACTTTGTATACCCATTATTATATGTTATCGGTGGATATTGAGCAATTGCCCCTGGCACCTCACAAAGGAGTATCTGTTGCTAAGAATGGAGTTTGCTTGAGGCATCGTACACATTCAACAAAAAAATTTGCGGAAACGCCAAATACCTTGACGGCAATCTTGCGGAAAGACTCGCGTGAAGGGAAGGAAACACGTTCGTACATTCTGCTGGCTTTCAGACGAGATGGATCCTCCAAGAGCAGCAAGCGTCTTTGCCAGAAGGCTGACCTTGTTGACCGACTTGACAACGAATTAATTTAACCATTCCTAATGAAATTGTGCTCGAGCGAGTATGTTTGAACACTCGATGACGAAGAGATAACACACGATCCACGGGTTGAGAGTGCACGGTAACAAGCAATTACATTAGGTACATTTGCATCCTATTTGTAATTAGTAATTGAAAATTGTATTTTACCTGTAGGTGGCGTTGTATGCTTAACTGGCCGAGAAGAATAGCTGGGCAAGAGGTTCAATACCTTGTTATCTCGCCATGCACAGGCCAGCATTTTCTCCCACACCATATTTCCCCATTCTTGTGCCCCTCGCTTATTGATTATATTCTTTTAAAAATCGCAATGTCAGGTTGGCCAACAGGAGCGAGAGATCTGGATTCCTGTCGTGTAGAGAGGTAGTGTGCAAACGGCCAGTGGCGGACAGATTTTTGGTTGTTGCACCGAACCCAGCATTTGGGGGTGTGCCCAAGAAAGAAGAAGTCTGGCCCCACCCATACTGGAGGCTGACAGGCGAGGTTGAAGAAGATCCCAAGAGAAAGGCAGGGAAGGAAAAGGGACCAAGGAGTCAGCAAGAAAAGGTATCCACAGCAGAAGAGGATCAGCCTTTGAAGAAAGGTCGGAAGCAGCAAGCCAAGAGACACAGAGAGAAGAAACGACATGATCGGCAAGACTACCTCCTCCCACACGAACATTCAATCAGGTTGACGACAACGAGCTGCCTGCCGAAATTGATCAGATTGCAGCCACACATGAGCTTGTAAATGCTACCACCCAGGCAAACAATGGCAAACGCAAGGCCAGGAAGAACAAAGGGCGTAACAAAGAAAAGTCAAGTGGAAAGTAATTTGGAAAAAATGTATTAGGAGTACTTTCCGTTGGTCATGTTGTAGTTGTGGAGGTAGACCCACACATTATCGGAGGTGCACCACAGCCCACTAGTCTACGTACTCTGAGATCCTTACTTTTGTGTCGGCGGTCGCGGAAGCGGTGACAGTGCGAGTAATCTGTGCGTTGCCGGGAACATCAAAATACAGCCAGACATGAATTCCTGCAAGCTCAAACAAGACAGACACTTCCACTCGAGCAGCTTAATTGAGTTTTCGTTGGATCATTACAACTTTTCTTCTTCGCGAAAAAAATTTGTTAAATTAGTTTTCATGGGGCAGAGAACATGAAGTCTGTGCTCTTTCTGGCGCCCACATTAGTTCATGAAGAGTGGATTCAGTTGCAACTTTGGCGGGTCTTTTTACAACTCGGGTTACAAGCTGGTGCCTTCATGTTTCAAAGCAACAATCGGCTTTTACTTCGGAATCGGACTATCTGCAAATGATTCCCTTGGGTGGGGATGGAATTCGTGGACGGAGAGTTTTTTGGACTGCAGTTCAACACCCCAGCAGGGCACAAACACATTTGGCAAAAACGAGTTTACAATATGGTGGATAGTGGACATGACAACAAGCAGCCTCACAGCAATACAAAATGTGACTGTGCCTCATGGTCTTGTTTGGAGTTTGTCAGGTCTCTTTGCAAGTTGTGTTGTGATTGATGTGGCAAAAATGCCCGCGTGAGGAGGTTTTTTAATTATTATTATTGACTTTTTAAAAACTGTTGTTTTTTGTAAAAGGTATTTCACTCTACAAAAGATTGTTTGAATCATGAAAGGGTTTGTGAAACTACCTGACTCCAGAGTTGGGAACCTGAGTTGTCAAAAGCATGCTCTCAATAAACTCTATTGACATGATTAAGGATTTTGAAAAGGGTTGATCTTTATGTACAACTTTATTCCTTGCTTTGCAAATGGCCCAAAGAACCAAAAAAACATGAGTGAAGCTTTTCTTTTTTGGTCCAAAATAGGTGTACTATTTGGTAATGATTTTTTTATTAAATGAAAGCTTTCAAGGAAAAAACTTTCTTTGTAGCTTTTCTTAGTTTTAGTGACTGCCAAGTAAACTTTTTTTTCAAGTGGGCTAAGAACTATTCCCAAAAGTCACTAAGAAGGAAAAAAAACACATTATACTATTGCTTTAATCAATCAAGTTGACACCCTCACTTCAAGATTAACTTACTATAATTTTGATTGTGTTTTTGGTTTATATTAAATGTGTGAAAATTTGAATTTAAAATTTTTTTTTAATTATTTTTATATTTTTTTCAATTACTTTATTTATTTTATTTTTTTTATAAATATATATATATTATTTCTTTTATGTAGTAATATAAATTGTTTTTATTTTAAAGTTTCCTTTTACACTTAATTTAAAAAACTTTTAAATTACTTTATTATTACTTTATTTTTGAGTTTTTCAAAAAGCCTTTTTTTAAATGTGTGTGGTAAGTATAAGACTTTTATTTTTCTGTTAAAACAATTGATAGTGGGGTTTTTTTTGTGTTATAAGGTATGGAAATAATAATGATTCCCAACATTGGCTGGTGTAGTTTGAATAGTCCAGACTTAAAGTTCTGGATGATAGAGTCAACATACTGGTGAATGTAGCAATCTCCACCAATCCCTTCAATCTTTTTAGAGCTAAAGACTCGACCATTATGTGTCAGTTTGAGGATGAGAGAATGGTGTCCCAGGTAACTCTTGTCGTGTTTATGGATGGCATTAAAAGAAATTCTTGATGGTTGGCAAGTGCAAAACTCTTGTGCTCTAGCTTTTTCCTCAATTGCCATGATGAGGGACTATATACCTTAGTACCTGGCCTCTCGGAGAAGTGGCTCCCAGGATGTTGTTTGAGGCAGAGCCCTTGTTTGCAGCCATTCAAGAACATCAGCAAATAGCTTGCCATTTCGGTCAAGAAAGATATGCCCTGCCTCATCTGTTGCTAGTGTATCACGTTAGGTAGCTACAAAAAGTGAATGAGGGATATACTCACAAATCTCATGTCTGCCACTAAACATTGCCAAGAGCATAGACTCCTCAGAACAAAGAGTCGTAAGTGTGGTTTTGAATATTCACTGCGGTTCGATTCCCGTGGATGGAAGAATTTTCGGAACACTCCCACCGAGCGCAAAAATTTCACAAGTCCTCTCATCCCTGCACCAGGCACTACAAGGGTGGATGGTGACCACCTTGTGCACAGGGTCCACAAACACACCAAACCGGAATAACAATGAGGGTCGACATCGGAGTTACAAGACACTCCTCACACGGGCGTGATAAACTCCCCCAGCAAGACGCTCCGCCTTGAGTTTGATTCCGAGATCTGCGGAATTCGGAGCAGCATTCCCACAAACAACCTACTG
>ERZ778026.3347-NODE-3347-length-14345-cov-5.912736_pt1 | contig 14345 bp, 17 predicted proteins | sample MGYA00375756_ERZ778026 | MGnify/ENA primary metagenome ERZ778026 (study PRJEB29350, sample SAMN05389820) | bioreactor metagenome | isolation source: Ammonium sulfate bioreactor | place: South Africa: University of Cape Town | collected 2014-02-18 ... | reverse complement strand
ACCAGGGAGCAAAGGAGATCATGGTTTTGCATGGTGGGATGAGGAATGCTTTGAAGTTGGCCTTTCCTGAACTCTCTTTTGTCGAGTGGGGAGAGGAACCCTTTGTGCGGCATCATCAGGATAGCAATAAAAGATCCTTTACTTAGCTTGACAACCGGTGATCCTGTGCCTCAGATTAGACACGTCTTTTTCTTTTAGGAACCAAAAGCTGAGAAAAGGCTCTTATTTGTTCGAACAACGCGTCTTTTATCACTCGTTTCTGCAGCTACTTAATTTGTTTCTGTCCCTGTGTTCTCACTGCTTGGAACTGGTTGCGCAAGACTTCTGAATTGTAGACAACTAGCACCTCAGGTACTCTGAAGGGTAGGTGAGAAATTGCACACGAAAGGAAGGAGCGAGCATTGTACCTCAACAAGCGCTCTCCAGTAAAATATTTTTCTTCCCCGTACCATTGCAAGTGCGGATACCTGGCATAATTAACATGTGAATAATGGGGTGTGGCCAAGGTGGAGGATACATCTTTCGAATGCGACGCAATTTGCTTCGGGTTCTCTCTCTCATCCTCTTCAACTTTACTTTCAGCGCCTCCGGATCGTCGTCGTTCGCTGAGTGCTTGGACGCGCTCAATTTTAGAGCTGCGTTTTGAAGTTAAAAGTTTAGCATGCATCAATACCCCTCACCTGTGCACAAGAGCTCAAAGGCTTGAAGCCTCGGCAAAGTAGCAGCGGCTTTGAAGGCGTTATACAACTCCACTACATCCGGATCCTGAACGAGAGGTGTTAAAGTAGGGGAATAGCGAACCAATACCAACGTGGATTGTGGCTGGCTTTATGCTCAATATATGAGGTACATCTGGAAACTGGCTAACTAGATCTTCTTTCCTCGTGTGGGCAAGTTGGTTCGTGCTAACCTCCTTGAGCACTCTCCTGCCATGTCTTATCAAAGGCTTTCTGTCGCTTGGAGCGCTCTCTTGGTCCTCGTCAGATGGGATAACGATGGGCCCGAAGTACGGTTCATGAACGCTGCGTATACAACATTAAGCAGCCAAGTACGCGTACACCTTACCTACCTCTGGAAATACGAAGCAGGAGGCAAGGGACTGGGAGGTACGCACATACTTATGTGATCCTTGTACGATAACCCGTGTCTACAGGGTTTAACAGGAAACGGGTCGTCTTCTAAGAGATCACCTAGCACGCTTCGCAAGGGAGGAAGGAGAGGAAGAGCCACCAGGGAAGCTTGTGAACCAGGCACGGGCACATGACCAACCGCTGCTTCATTCATGGGAAAGAAAGTCTAAACTACAACTCCATAGAAATCATGCAGGCAAAAAAATATTTTTACCAAACTAAAGCTCTTCCCCGAGTGCAATGGCAATAATTACACTGTGTAGACTGTTTCGCGTCAGAAACAGTATCCGCTATTGATGTTGGGGGGGGGGGGGGGAGAACAAACCCTTTCCTGGAGGACTAAAGTCGAGGGTTCGGAATAGGTCTCGCTGATTCTTCATATGAGAACCCAAAGAGATCAGGCGATAGATAATTCTACGCTCACCATGGTTGCCTGCCAGTTCAGTTCTGAGCCTATGGTGCAGCACATTGCTCCAAAAACTATGCAATTTCTAGGCTGCAATATGCTCGGCTGGTAGTGCTCTTGTGAGAAGGTAGCTGTCTTTGCTTGGCTAAAATTTCGGCCAATTTGTTAAAATACAATAAGATTATCTGCTTTAAGAGTTCACAGAGATGTTGTTTCTACCTGGTAGGTTAGAGCTTCATCCAATGATCGGTTTTGGGCTATAGTCCTGCTCGACGAGTGTGCCAACCGAAAACTTCCGCACTCAACTCGCAACGTTTTTGGATTCTCGGAACACACAAAGCTTATGCAACCAAGTGCGGCCGTCTATTGCCGTCACAGCCTCACTTTACGGCAGACCATCTCGTTTGCTCACACACGCGTTGGAGCCAGAAGTAATCTCAAAACTGGTTTGCGAGATATCGTATGTTAATCATTGTAGCCGGCCGTTTTGTGGATGTTGATCAACCTTCCTTACATTTAGCCTTTTGAAAAGTGGCATAGAGGATGCCAGTCTCTCTCTGTGGCGCAGCCATTGCAATTACATGCACAATATTGGAATTTACAAAACGAGACCAGGGCACAGAGAGGGTATTGGAAAGCTACAGATAATCAGCGAAAAGAATTAAAGAGAATTGGTGAAAAGTTGGGTGTAAGAGAGGTAGTTTCAACTTCCAAAGGATCATTAACGCTAATGTTGTACTAGTTATCGGACTGGTATGGCATTTGTAGAAAACAGGTGGAAGTTTGGGGAGGAGGGACTCTGTTTACATACTACCCTTCCTTAGAGGATGCACTGCGGACGATCTATCCGGAATATCCTTGGAAACGTTCCAAGTTCGGAAAGACCGGCCGCATAACGCGGAGCTTTTTGAAAGAGAAAGCAAATCAGCGACATTTACTCACAGAGATTGGACAGCAGCTACAAATCAAACAGGTTTAATCCTCTCCCCCTTCTGTTTCTTATACTCACATCTTGCAGCTGTCCGATTGGCATACTGTAGATACGAAGGAGTTCTTACGACACGGAGGTTGGCGACTGTTGAAGATTCACAGCTCTCTCGAAAAAATGCTTAGGGTGCTCTACCCGGATCATCCTTGGGAGGACAAATTTGGGTTGTTGAAAGACACCACTAGAGTATCTCCTGGGCATTGGAATGACAACAAAAACCTCCTGCGCGAAATGGACAAGGCGGAGACCAAGTTAGGTTTAACAACGGTACCACACTTTCACCATCTGCTTCCCTTCCCGTTTTCACTTTTCTGACACTATCAGCAAACAGGCTGAAGACTGGTTCTCGGTTACCCTGTCAGATTTGAGAGAGGTAGGATTCCCTAGCAGTCTCTCAAAAGCTGGCTTGGTCAGGTTGTTGCAAGAGAAGTACCCACTACATCGATGGGAAAAAGTGTTGTCGGGGAAATACTCGCAACAACGACGGTTCGAGAGAGCCGTGCGCTCTCTGTTTCCGGTGAGGGCTGCCCTACGCTTCCGTTAGGGCCTCGTTGTTGACAGCAAGTTGATTTTTCCGTTTGTAGGGTATTGAGATGAAAACAAACGTAAGAAAAGAAGCCCAACTGGTGAATCCTAAGACAGGAGAATATTTGGAACTCGATATCTGGTTCCCTTCCCTGAAATTCGCTCTAGAATACCAGGCAACTTTTTGCGCCATGGTGCTATCGTTTTGCTAACCCTCCTCTCCCCATTCAGGAAAGGCATCACTACGTGACCTCAGGATATGCGTACGAGCCGGTTTCGGCGTACAAAGACCGTGATCGCATCAAACAAGAGCTGGCAAGAGCCAATGGCATTGATCTCTTGATAGTGCCCTGTTGGTGGGATGGATCCACAGGAAGGTAGAGATACCAAAGTGTTGACATGTATTCTATAGCACTTCATTCATAGTAATCTCTCTTAGCCTTGCTGCTTCTATAAGAAATATTCGAACGGACCTCTTGGCACCTGTTTCCGACTCGCCTATTCCAGAAGAACAACCGGAACACTTCTTTGAGAAGCAGGTTGAGCATATTAACGGCATAGGACAGCCGACGTTAGCGCGATTCTTCACCCTCTCTAATGTCAATCCTGCCAATTGGTTCGTCTCGTTTCTCCTTTGATATTAAATTCACAAGTGATTCTACTATACACACAGGTGGGTGTTTGAGAAATTTGACGGGGTGCGTGGCTTCTGGAATCCGTTAGAGAAAGTGATGTATTCTCGAACAGGGAAACGCATTTCTCTTCCTGATCCAGTTATAAATGCTCTGCCTTCGGATATTTTTCTTGACGGAGAGCTATGGTAGTTACCTCCCTTCTTTATGTACATGCTAACCTACGTTTCAAGGTTTGGCAGAGACAATTTCCAAGAAGCTCTCAAGATGGTGACAACGGCCAGCACTGAGGGAGTTGATTGGAGCCGATTCAAATATATCGTCTTCGATGTGCCTCAAGATGTAGGTTCCTATGAACAACGATATTCTATGCTAGGTGAGAATAATTTCTACTGTGCTCTATAGCACACAGTTCGTCATACCCAAAAAAAACACTACTTACAGCCCCCTTCCCCTCACTTAGTTGATCACTTTGCACATAATCCATGCACGTGCATCGAGGTAGCCGATAGAACTCCCTGCAGAGACACCAGCCACCTGGAACAATTCTTTCAGACGATAATCGACCAGGGTGGGGAAGGAATCATCCTCCGCGATCCCTCCTCCCCATATCAGCCTGGCAGGACTTCAGGGTACCTAAAGCACAAGGTACTTGGCTGCTTGCAAGATGTGCGATCTCTAACTGACGTGTCCGTTTCAGAAATACAGAGATGGAGAAGCACAGATAGTTGATAAGGTTACCAACCAGCTGTGGGAATGCGAATTGTACGTAGTCAGAAATGCATGTTCCCTTTTGCGTTTAGCATTGCGAACTAAAAAAACAATTTTCTATGTGCTCGTTAGGCCCAGCGGCATTCGCTTCTTCGCCCATGCCGCCACGACCGAGTTTGTTCGGAGATGGAACCCGCAGAAGGGAGATATAGTAAGCTTCAAGCACAAGGGTTACCTCTTAGCATCCAAGAAACCTAAAACGCCTTCCCTCTATCGGCTGCGCTCGGACTTGGCTTGGGAAGACGTCGTCGCTAATTGGAAAGAAAACAAGCCTGCGCCTTTAATCTCTTCCTCTTGTACTGCTACCTCCTCACCTTCTGTAAACCACACCTGACTCCTAAACTATCTCTAATATAAGTGCGGGTGAGAGCGGGCACGAAGCAGTATCGCCCCAAGGGATACTGGAAGGATCCAACGAATCTACGATCGTTTTTCTGTAACCTTGCGGCCGAACTGGGCTTTGATGCACTCAATCCAACGAATTGGACATCCGTGCAAGTCAAGGAAGTGCTGGCCAGACAGGTGCGCGAATCACTCTCTAAAGCTACCCACTCACTCATATCGACACTTTTAAACAGGGCCACTCAATACTGGCTAACCATGAGTATTCTCTAAAAGAAGCGCTGCGACGCGCATTTCCCGAATTTGAAGTGACAACATTGAAAGGTAAATTCCCACAAACACCGATAAAATGCTCTAATCTATTTAAACCAGACAAGAGAACATCAAAGGGGTTTTGGCAGAGCCCTGCCAACTGCCGACGATTTTTTGAGGCCTTCGCCAAGGAAAAAGGATTTGACCCTCTGCAGCCCAGTAACTGGTATTCCCACGACCTAAATGAGATGAATACCATAAAGGTACACAAGCACCCACCACATCAAAGAAACCTCAATGACACTGTCCTTCAAAGGGCGGATTCAGACTCGCGAGACTGAATGGCGGATGGAAAAGAGCACTTCAATTTGCATTCCCTGAGCTAGAATTTACTCACTGGCTTGCACGTACGACACCTCCCATAGCTATTTTGTCCGCCTCTAAGGATACTTAACACCTTTCACCAGTGCGACCTCTTGTAAACAAATGGAAGGATTCGCGTAAGTGTCGCGAGTACTTTACATCGGTAGCACATAGCAAAGGGTTCGATCCTTGGACCCACAAGAATGGTACAAGCTAAATCTAACTGCATTGCTTAAAACAAAAGCACGTATTTCCCTCACCCACTCTCCTGTCTTGGCATACAAAAAACAACTAACACCCAACATCCAACAAATAGGAAGGGCTGTACATACGCGAACAGCAAGGAGGCATGAAGAAAGCTTTGAAGGCTGCCTTCCCAGAGATCACATTCTCAGCATGGGAAAGATAGGTTGAAAGCAGTACCCACATAAATAAAAATAAATAAGGGATTATTGTACAGAAGCGCCACACCCCTCTCCCCACCAACGCAGTGTGTCTGGCCCGAACAGGGTTCCATATTGCTAGCTCGTGTGAGTGTAGGACTTGTGTTTGTGCTTCTCTAGGACATCTGCTATGATATCTTCTCTGCTCAACGGCCCCTGAAAATATGAACGCCAATAAGTACACCAAAGGAAACCGTCGCAAGAATGAAAATGGAAGAGGCCTTTACCACGCTGGCGATCACAGAGAAATTATAAATAATGGCAGGAAGGAACAGTAACAGGTTCTAAGGAATAGTGTCGGGGAGACAAAAGTGTGAGCAATTTCATTGCATGAAGAACGAAAATACGAGGGGGGAGGGACTGCTGTACCGGCGCCACGGTGAAGATAGGGAATACTCGCCAGGGTGTGTCCAACTCCACAGCCACATCCATTATGATCGCTACAATAATGGCTGCTTCTGCGGCTTGAAGAAAGATGAGCATCTGCAAGGAGGAGTTATCCAGTCAGAACAGGAAGAGGCAGCCAACTAGGGAGAGAGGGCGTACTGACCTGAATAATATACAACGTGAGCCCCGGCCGACCAAACCAAAAGAGGTTCTCGTGTTCGGATCGAACAAAGAATTGATTCCATATTTCACGCGGTGGTTTCTTTCGGCTGATGAGGGGCCACACAATATCAGTCAGCCACTTTGTGGTGGAGAGGGAGAGAGGGGGGGGGAGGGGAAGTGATAAGCACAAAGCAATGTGATCTCGTTAAAAGGGGGACGCGTACTGCGACTTCGAAGGTGTGTCCCTTCGGCTGGGCATGGCGCGTATTTCGGCGGTACCGCTGACTAAAGGTCCTGGCAGTCTTTTTCCTGGTGGGCTTACGTTCTGCGCTGTCGGTTTCGGAGCTCGAACTGCTGCTGTCCTCACTCAGATCGCTGATCTCTGGAAAAGTTCCATGATCGAAACTCGTACGGCCGCCCAGTTCAAAGCTAAGCCTATGTCCTGCAGTCTAGTGTGGGAGGAGGAGAGCTCAGTCACAAGAAACTTGCAGCTACTCCAACACCTACCCCGCCATCTTGGTCCTCTTCTGCCATCGCCTTGAACACCCGGCTGTTTCTTGCTAGGGTCCGCCACACAAAATGGGTCTTAATATATACAGTAAAATAGCCCAAATACAAGAGAATCTCAGGAAGAAGGAGCGGAATCGGAAAGTAGGAGCTATTGGTGAGCAGCACGAATGGCACTAGACAATTGAAAAAAAATAAATCAATATAATTAAAAATACGCAGCGAAGAACATACCCCAAGTGCAAAGCAGGAGAGTAATTACAAAAAACAACACACTCCTAATAATGGAGAAAAGGTTAAGCCCCGCGGAAGGGTGGTTACTTCTTTGTTCAGCTTGCCTTCGCAATACGGATAGCTTCACAAAGAGGGCTTTCACACATCTGTTTAATGTCAATTTATCAATAATAAACTACGGGATGCATACCGTCTAAGATAGGTTGTGAAGGAAAAAGATTTTGGCAGGTCGTGCTGAAGAGATTAACCGTTTATAAAAAACATGCTTTACTTGCTGGTTGGGGGTTACCTTGCGGATGAAGCTTTGCCGGATTTGATGATAAGAGTGCGCCTGATGCAGGATGTATCTGTGTTGATTTTTTGAATGTTTGTTAGCCCATGATGAGGCGCTAGGCAGCAGTCCTCACCGTCGAAAATGGAAGGGCACGTTAATCAGAAATATTGGCCAGGACATCGCCGCACCCTTTTCAGCCATAGCTGCTGTCTCACTCTCAACTTCGTCTGTTCGAGATAATTAGATGACGTACAAAATGCTTTACCAGCAGGCAGTTACCGTAAGAATGCCGTTCAAGTTGATTCCAGCGACGAAAAATCACCAAGCTCAGCACTTCATCAAATGGTAAATGAATGCGTAGATGCAAGATAAGACTCACCAGCGACAAAGGTGACGTTGAGGATATAAAAAATTACGATAATAAACAATGAAATATGTACAATTTCGAAAATTTCTTTCGTCGTGGTCGGCAGAACGCCACTTGCCTAGTGAAAAACGAATTTGTTATCTCATACTAGTAATAATTGAGAATCGTACGTCAAAAGCAAAAAGAGTCATCGCGAGAATCCCTACAATGGTAAGCTCCTTGTACAATTTTTCCAACATGGATAAAATATGGGGCTGGCGGTGCAAAATCTATGTGTATTTATTTTAGTAGCGAGCAATCGTCACTTGCTTACCCCTTCCAGTGTATCTGTAGCAATCTCGAAGATGGCTGTGCCAAGAATTACGGCATAGATCAACACGAATAGCAGCCATAGGTCTGAGTAATCTAGATCTGCAAGATTGGCATATATCCCCTATACACGTTTTTCAGTCGCCGATCTAATCTTCTTGTTACATTGAGAAACTCACCCAAGCCATTCGCCATAAGCCAACAGTGACAGGTGAGCGGGAACAGCAGTCCTTTGGTGTTAGCGCGAGGACACAAAGAACTTCGTTTCAGGTTCCGCGAAAACCATTTTGTTTTATTGCCTTGGCCAAAGCTCCTTGCGCAGGATGCGCAGCACAGCAGGTATGTCCACCTCCATGATTGCATTTTGTATGACGCTGGGGACTTGGTAATAGGTATGTCCCATAAATGCGGCCGGCCACCAAACTAATAACAAAGGATCATTTTTTTTTTCCCAACGTGTGCGTGCTTGTTGTTTGTTTCTTACCAGCTTCGGGCCACCTAAGGGCAGCAAACTCCCCGTCCGCTTTGGGGCGGTAGGGGAAGAACTCTACGAGGAGGGTGTTGCTGGCACAGAATATCTGGTTATAGAAGGCTCCTCCATGCGGACCTATCAGGGCTCGCGCCTGGGTGTTGAAATAGGCGATGGTGGCGTTGAGGTGCGGCATGTCTCTGTGCTGGAAGATCTGCAGAGTGTACTTCTCTCCCCCCTCGGCGGCCATTTCTTCTAACAGCATATTTATGTGCTTCACCAACACGTCCTCGTTTAGCACATGTCTAGAATACCCCTTCAGAGAAACAACTGGTGAGGTCACATTGTTGCACAATTACAATACGCACTTCACGAGAGAGATAAACAATCGTGCGACGTTTTTCGAGCGGATAGTGGGTGTCAATTCCTAATATATCCCTCGCCTGATGGAGGCGTGCGTGAGCAGTGGGTACAACGCTTTTGACAGCGTACCTTTTGGTATACGTAGGGATGATAGTGTGGAGACACGCAGGAAAAGTACATCTTCGACGCAGTGATGGGTAGCAGCGAGCGATATACTAGCCTGTCCTTAAGACCCAAGCGTTCATATATTTGAGGGACGATAGGATGCCGATCGAATATGGGCGAAACGAGCAGCTTGATATCAGGATCTTTCTGCAGCATAGACCATGCTTGGACCAGGATGCTGAGGCCTCTGTCGATGAAATGCTGGAAATAGGCCCCGCCGGTGACACTCATCATGAGGATGAGCAGCTTGTCGAAGTGCTGTTGTGGTGGGATCGTCGTTGCAGGCGGAATGATCATGTGGTAGTTGGAACTGTATGCACACTTGCGGTGCTCATCGAAGCTATCATCCGGGACACCATTGTAATACCCTGTTGTGATAATCGTTAGCTTGCGCTTGCGCACTGATTGGAAGCTGAAAGCATCGTACCATCCTTCACAACAGCGATGTGACCGCGAATATAGGGAACCGCGGAAAACAAAAGCTTCTCGGTGCTGTCGAAGGGGGCGACAAGTGTACATCGCGGCTCGGGGTTTTTTGATTGCGGCGCCGGGCAGGAGGCATGCTGCTCAAGATAATCTGTGCGTACGGGGGAGGCGGAGAGGAAATGCTGCCTCGCATTCTCGTCAGCGAAAAGCGGCATATTGACATGAAATAATGGATACTCCAATTCTGTTTCATAGAGAAGGAGAGGCTCATCATCACAGGGTGCCTGGTTCAAAGCTAATCAGCGACGGCTACAAACACTTGAAATTCAACAGCAATACCGTTTTACACTCACGAATTTTGCGAGGATACTGTAAGCAGGCAGGATCACATTGCTGATGGCAAATGTCTTTTTCACAACGCCCTGCCCTGGTCGCGTCGTCTCTTTCTATCTGCGGCAAAATGAAATCGACGAAGGGTTCCTCAAACAACTTGTCGGCCGATGGGCGCTCCAGAGCCTGAACGGGAGGAAGCAACACAACATGCTGTTCTTCTGCCAAGAGCATGTTCTGACTCTCAGGACTCATTGACGGCTCGGGAGAGCGAAAGGTCCAAGCGATGACGTAAATACCACAAACTATCGCGACCATAGATAAAAGCCCGGTCCTACTCCCCGCCCAAGAGCAGAACGGAGAGCGTCCTCCATCACGGTGGCGTACAGGTCGCATCTACTGCCTGCTTGCGTCGGTGATTCTGAACCATTCACAGATGGAAGCCAGAACGAATATCCGCTGCATAGTTGTGTCCTCGTTGCCTGCCAGCCAGTTTGTCTTCGAAGAACCCACGCTTGCAGCAGGCACGTGTTCCGGCTTGTCGTTCCTCGTCCAAAGGTAGTGATCCATGGTCAGTTGTACCTGAGTTCCTATCCTACATGACAGACGCGCGAGGGAAGGTCGTTCCGATATGGATTTGCGCGCTGCTTATTCTCTTCGTAGCTTGGCAAGGCACCGCTGTTGAATTTGCTGGTTAGTGTTCCTGCGTAAATTCAGATCTGATCTCTTCGTCGCTTAGCTGATCAAGAGTCACTCAATGGCCAGACGGTTGGCAATTGGGATTTCTATTCTGCCCATCGGTGAGTTTCATCGTTGCAGGATATTTATTTACCCACAATTTTTTTTTGGCATCATCAGTGCCAAAATGACGTCGTTAATACACAGAGCAGCGAAGAAGGCAGGCACCAAAGAACAGAAGTCGGTTCTGATATTAGGTGCAGGAAATTGCAATGATCTGGATCTCTTTACCCTCGTGTCAGCGGATGCTATTTCGAAAATCTATCTCCTAGACATCGATGCCCACGCGGTGCAGGCTGGCGTTGTGAGCCAGTGGGAGAGGGTTCTGGTGAAAGAAGGACTTCCTGCTTCTCTCGTCTGTGAAGGAGATAGCAAACCGACCATGAAGGGCTTAGCTAGTGTGCCGCTAGACGACGAAACCACCTTCACAGTATTAAGTAGCAGTAACCCGCTATGCTCTCTCAAACGGCGGATATACATCCTGCCCAGCACCGATGTAACGGGTATTGCTGAGGATCTGAGTCTCTTCTCGTCGTCCACAACACTCGAGGAGGTAAAGCCGTTCACTTCGAGCATGCCTGACAATCGCGAAGGTAGATAGGGTGAAAGTAAAGGCAGATACGTACGATCTGGTTCGCCGAGTGAAGGATGCGCTCAACGATCCCTCGTTTAAGGGATTCGATGTGGTGGTATCTGATCTGCTCTTTAGCCAGATAGGCACCTATCTCATGACACATCTGGGCGATAATCGGCCAGATATCTTCCTGCCACTCCTTCTAGCTGTTAGACAAAAGCACATTGATAACCTTGTAAGTTGAGTTTTGTATACTACTTTACGTGGCTCAACTTATACATTGAAATAGGTTTCCCTCACGTTACCCTCCGGCCACGCTCTCTTTGTTACTGACGTAGTGTCCAGCGGTACACTGCCTGAGTTAAACTCCATGACAGAAACAGAACTGAAGGGAGCTAAGGGCCACCAGCTTCTCCAACAACTCTTCGATCAGGTGAGACCCCCTTGGGCGCATTGAGTTTTTTTTTCTCACAACCCCAACTAGGGCAACTTCTTTTCTGGAAACAATGTCTTTGCCATCGCAGAAGCGATCCGCCAGAACCCTAGAATAGCCGATACCAGATTGGTGGGGCCGTGGTTGTGGTTCCTCGGCCATAAGACACATCTTGTATGCGCCCTAGATCTCCTTCAATACAATGCTAGAAAATAAAGAGTGCTATCCCATACACCAAATCGCGTTAGAAGTGAGAGGTCCTACCAAATTCCAGGAACCACCCAAACACAAGATGAGGAAGCAAGCTGCTTGGAGTTGTTGCTGGCCGCCACAAAAGACGGCCCTTGCCTTGCCCTCACTCTGTTTGCCAAATGTACTTCGACCGATTCAAGTCAGACATATCCTCTTGAGCGCAAATGACCCGCGCGGACCATTGGATGAAACCGAAAACAATTCTAAACAAAGCAAAGCCAAATTACCGATCGGTCATTGGAAAAATGTTGATAATCATCGCGAGTTATTGGATCGGATAGGAAAGGAGCTTGGGGTTGAAAAAGTACGCCTGCTTGGGTTTCAAATTTTTACCAAATTGAACTGGCTGCCCTTTAGCTATCAGATTGGCAGACAGTATCAAAAAATGAGGTCATCCGACTCGGGGGTAGGAATCTCTTTGAGTACTACACATCTCTCAGTGAGGCTGTAAGGACGATATACCCCGAATCAGGTGACGCCACAGCATGGCATCATCTGTCAACTGTTCATCCGACAGATCTGGCCAGCGAGCGGGCGTTAATGGATAAGCTTGCGTTGGAGCTGAACGTTCAGAAGGTAAATCTTCTGTTCGAGCTTTTCACAAAGAGTTTTTATTTCAACCCAGATGTCGGATTGGTATGGCGTTTCTCGTAAAGCTATAGTGGAGAGGGGAGGGCAACCACTGCTCAGCCGAGGGGTGACTGGCAGCCTCGCCGATTTGTTGGCACGAGCATACCCTGAATTCACGTGGGAGAAAAGGAAGTTTGTTGAAGCTGGCCACACGCCCCGTGGATTTTGGAATGACGTAGGCAACATTCGGGATCTTGCGGATAGCATCGGCAAGGGAGTCGGAGTAACTGAGGTAGGACAGGATACACCGATATACACAACAAGCTCACTCTTGTTAAGCTGTCGGACTGGTATCGAGTGTCTAGGAAGGAAGTAATTGAAATGGGCGGTAAGGCATTGTTTAAGAAATATGCTTCACTCGAGGCAGTTCTTCGCGGGATATATCCCGACTTCGCTTGGCAGTCGACGAAGTTTCAAGCTGCAAACAAAATAAGACCTCGGCATTGGCAAAATGAGGACAACGTAGTACAGGCGCTCGAACGTGCTGAGATACAGCTAGGCATCAAACAGGTGGGCTTGTTACTCCCTACCTGAATTTTATTATTATTTCATTTATTTTATTTTTGATTTGTTTATTTTTTTTGTATTTTGATTTTCAGGTTTATTTTTGTATTATTTTGTATTTTTTTGTTTTTATTATTATTGTATTGTTTTATTGTTTATTTTTTATTATTTATTTTTTATTTTTTATTTTTTATTTTTTATTTTATTCACGAACTGTGGTTAATTTTCCTTCCAAAACACCATTGCTTCGTGTTAGCCAGAAGACTGGTTCTCAGTTACTTTGGCTGATTTGAAAATGCTTGGGCTGCCTCGGCTCATAACAAAGCCAAAGTTAGCAGAGCTTTTGAAGAACAAGTACCCCGAGCACGATTGGGAAAGAGTGTACTTGTTGAAAGGGAGACACGGCCAACAGAAGCGCCTAGAAAGGGTTGTTGTATCACTATTTAAGGTAGAACCCAATTCTTTTATGTCGAGATATCTGAATTTCCTGTTGCATGAAGGGAGAAGAGATCATAATCAATGCCAGGAAGGAGGCCGCTCTTGTGCACCCCGAGACAGGCGAGTACTTAGAACTGGATGTGTATCTTCCTTCTTTGAAGCTCGCATTTGAATTCCAGGTGAATTTTTTTTTTTCTGCGAAGGAGAAACAACCTGCTCAAACTTGTGTGGTGTTAGGAGAGGCATCATTATGTGACATCCGATTATACCTTCGAGCCGTTGGAGCAGATAAAGGCAAGAGATGCCCGAAAGAAAGAGTTGGCACTCACCAAAGGTATAACGTTGGTGATTGTTCCCTGTTGGTGGGACGGTCGGCCTGAAAGGTAAGATGCTTAAGACGTCGTTATTGGTTTACTCAACCAATTATCCCACAGCCTAATAGGGAGTATAAAACGTGCTCGGCCCGACCTCTTACCCGAGTTGACGGTGGAAGCCTCAGGATTTCCTGAGGAAGCGCCACCAAATTTTTTCGAAAAGAATCTCGTTCACATTGAAGATATAGGAGAACCCACGACCGCATGCTTTTTCACTTTGTCTGATGTGGAACCCACAAACTGGTACGATGTTGCCCACGTGATTTCGTGTTGACTTGATTGGGTATCTAGGTGGATTTTTGAAAAATATGATGGGGTGAGAGCGTTCTGGAACCCCTTGACTAAGACCTTCTACTCGCGACACGGCAAGAAGATATCCTTTCCAGCTGAAATCATCAACTCAATGCCAGATAATATTTTCCTGGATGGCGAAATATGGTAATCGTTTTTCAATAAGAAGAACTGGAGTCACGCTGGTCTCATTGCTTAGGTTCGGCCATGAGCGTTTTCTTGATGCCTTGAGGGTTACTGGCAAAGCAGAGCACATCGATTGGACA
>ERZ778026.3346-NODE-3346-length-14359-cov-10.384018_pt1 | contig 14359 bp, 19 predicted proteins | sample MGYA00375756_ERZ778026 | MGnify/ENA primary metagenome ERZ778026 (study PRJEB29350, sample SAMN05389820) | bioreactor metagenome | isolation source: Ammonium sulfate bioreactor | place: South Africa: University of Cape Town | collected 2014-02-18 ... | reverse complement strand
AACATAAAACGGTTACCGACGAGGCAATTGCCGTTTTATCATGTAACTTTTTTTCATTTTTTTTTCCAGAAATCGACTGCGCTGCACTCACAAGCAAAGCGTGAGAAGCGACAGCAAACGGCGGTGCATCGATCCGCCTCGAGCCCCGCTTCGATTTTGGTCGCCGCGCCAACCCGCACCATACCAAAATCGAAGCGGGGCTCGAGGCGGATCGATGCTGGACAAAGTAAACTTTGCGTACCGAGATGTGAGCGAGCGTCAAAATGGAAGCAATGTACTGCCCTTCCAAATTACTGAAACTTGTTGACAAGCGCTGGGAAGACTTTCGCTCACGCAGTCGAATCGCGTGCCCATGTGATCAAAAAAATTGCTAATTTTTCGTTTGCACCGTTTGCTCGAAACGACTGTATCCGTGTGAGCCCAACAACGTAAGTGCGCGCGCAAATGGCCCTGGCCAAGGCAGGTCTCGCACGCTGGATGACAAAACAAGTCGACTGCATCGGGACCGCACACTACAGCGCTAGCGTCATCAGCGCCAGCGACGCCCATTAGCGAGACGGTGAGCGACAGCATGACGCAGAGGTGATAGCGATGTGAACAGAAACCGAGTGCTTGCACATGATTTTCGGGCAGCAGACCTGGCACCCGTGCGAGGGACCAGGTTCGGCACTCATTTCCAATATCCACATCGCTTCCAATAACACCATGACTTCCGCTTGTGATAACAAGGATAACAAGAACAACACCAGTACCAAGCAAGATCAGCGCAAGCCGTTTGAGTTCAGCGCGGACGCCACCGACGGAAAGGGCGGCGATGCGGGTCGCACTGACGAGACGGAGGCAGGCTTTGTAGCAGCGCTGACAAAAGCAAGCAAGCTGCGCGCGCAGACGGTCAAGAAGGCGTACTTGTCCGTCAATGACGCCAAATTCGAGGCCCTCAGCGTCGACTATTTGGCGTGGCGCCAGGCACTGTGCACTGGCTTCGCTGGTACGGTCGTTTAAGTTTCGTTCACCAGAACGCCGCGCCCGTCCTGCTAGGACATTTCCGCACGCGCCTGCGCACCGACAAGCAGGTTGGGTTGTGCAAGCGCAACACACGCTTCGTGCTGGGCCTGCTGGCGCTGCTGGGCATGGACGACGCCGATGAGGCGGTCGGCATGTCGCTCGGGCTGCTCGCTGTGGACGAGATTTGCAAGGCGGTGCTGGCGGTCATTGACGCGCGCGGCATTCGTAGCCAGCGGCGCTACCGTACGCTCCGCCGTCGTTGCGTTGTTGCTGTGCTTGACAAGCTTTGTTACGGTCCAGAACTGGCCGGTGAGCTGCGCCATATTTTGGCCTTTGTGTTTGAGCGCGCGCACGCGCACAAGTCGCCCAAGGAAAAGTCGGCGGTCAAGATCGACACGCTTGGCGCGTACAACATGGTGCAGGTGGGTGGTCGCCTGCATTTCGGCTTTGGTTGATAAGGCAGCCAGCAGGCGGTGCTGCGCGAAGCAGCGCACGACAAGAAGATTGAGAGCCGCAAGGCGCTGAGCAAGGACGAGGACGAGCTGATTGCCGAGGGCAAGGCGCTGAGCCAGAAGGACCGCGACGCGCTGCAGACCAAGCTCGAGGCCTTCCTGTCCAAGAACGTGTCGCCCAGCAACGACACGACTAAGAAGGACGTCTTTCGCTTTCAAGCGCACTTGCTGACGTGCGCCTGGTCCATTTGCGTTGCCGACTGACTTGAATCCTGGCCAGGTACATTCTGAACTCCAACATCATTCCGATCGTCCGCAGCGAGATTCTCTGCACGCTCAAGATTGGCAAGAGCTTCAAGCTGGACGACAAGAAGCGCCAATACCTGATTGATGTCGGTCGCTCGTTCGCTGTGCATTGCCTTCACTCGGCCGCGACTGGTGGCAAACAGACCGGCAGCGGTGGCGGATTCGAGATGACCAAGACCAAGGAGCCGGTCTTCATCAAGTTTCCTTCGAGCGAGACCGCGTTGCTGACGCGCTGGCTGGACGAGTGGCGCCCGCGTCTGCTGGCGGCATCGAGTTCGAGCTCTTCGGCCGTCAGCCAGAAGCCGGACGACGGCTATGTGTTCTTGACGATCGACGGCAGTCCGCGCAGCGAAATTACGCACTGTGTCAAGGCCGTGCAGCGCGAACTGATTGGTGTCAGTGTGAGCGCGCACAGCTTTCGGCGAATGCAGGCCACTGAAAGGTCGGCCGCTGTTTGCCAATGCGCAACTGAGCAGCTGACCGGCAGCAAGCGCTTGAACAAGAACGGGCTCGACAAGGCGACGGAAGAGGCCATGGCACGCGGACGGCAGCACACGGCCGCCGTCGCTGCTCGGTAGCCAGTACTCGCGAGAGCGCGTTGTTTCACGCTGCGGTGTTGCGTCCAAAGGTTTTACACCAAGGCCAACCGCAAGCGCGAGGCAGATGTCGCGGCTGATCATCTGGCGGAGCTGCGCAGCGTCAGCAAGAAGCGGCGGCTCTCGCCCTCTCGTGCTGCCCCCCAATCCCAAGCAAAGGCGGCGCCAAACGGCAGTTCGCCGCCGGTTGAGCTGGCCGACGCCGCGCTGCCATCAGTGAAGCGAGAGCTTCCGAGCGTCAAGGAAGAGGCGGATGCAGACATGGCCGACGCCGAGCCGCTGCCTGCCGTGAAACGGGAGCCAGGCGCCGTCAGCGCGCAAGAAGCCTTCGTGAAGCAGTCGGGCGACAGCCTGCAAGACGCGATTGTGATTGATGATTGAGGCGGGCTAGCTGCACGACACAGTCTTGCGAGCAGCATCGTGCCAACTTTGTTTGCGATAGCACTGTGGCTTCGAGCACATGGCTGGTTTCAAGTATCCAATTGCTGGTTTCAAATATCGCATCGCTGCTTCAAGTATCTTGCCTCGAATAACCGGTTGCAATAACCTGCTCACGTCAGTAGTTTGGGATAAGGGAGGGTTATTAGGGTTATTAGGGTCTGCTTTGGTTTTGCTGACGCGAATCCGTTTTCAAATTGTCTCTCAGCTTTCCTGCTTTCCTTCGCGTGCAGTTCGCCACGCGACGTTGCCATTTCGCCGCGCTCCCTCAGGGTTCGCCTATTGCTTGTTGCAGATCACCGATATGCTGCGCAAATGACGTGCACCGGCAGACCTTTTTTCACGGCACCATCCTTGCACCAGATGCTCATTCCCCGCGGGTTGCACGTGGAGGACTCAGAATCTAGATCTCGCATATGCTTTGCCAACGCAGGCAATGTCGTCGAGATCTAGACTGCAGCTTGACGAGCGCGGCTTGTTCATGTTCTTTGCAAGTCTGATCGAGGCGCACCAAGTGGAAAGCGCGACCACACCAAAACACATCGAGTCAGAAAACGCAACGGAGCACACGGGCAACGAGCGGCAAACCAAGTTCGAGCTCGCGCGGGTTGTACCAAAATCGTGACACGAAAGGGGGTTCGACACACGAGCAGGGAATAAGACAAACGACAGGGGCACACGCGCTTTCTGACGGCGACCAGGCGGGCCCAAAGCATTGAGGTGCCTTCGGGCACACCGACGATAACACAACGCGCAGACCAGGCTCGCGCGCCGCTTCACGGCTTCTGACTCTCCTTGCGCGCCTTCTTGGCATGCTGGAAAGTCCAATCCGTCACTGAATGAGTAGAAGCCAATCGAGAAGCACACCGGCAGCTCGACTTCTTGCTCGCCGAGGCGGCTTCGCAACTGCTCGTTGGTTTGCACCAGCGACTGCATTTCAGACGGGTTTTAGGTGCATGCAGCTTCGAAGATGACATGTGTTACGCTTGGCAAGCACCTGGTGTTGCTGAGCCATGTCACGCAGAGTCGCGGAGAGCTGCCCGTTGCTCATTTGTAGCTTCTGGAAACCAGCGAAACAAACTGAGCTCTAAGCGATGTCGGCAATCAAACCTCAGTTTGAGTGCGGAGCCGGTCGACCTCGCCCGCCCAGCCACTCGCGCGCTTGCTGGCGTCCATCAAAGCGATCGCCTGCGGAATCAGAGGGCAAGAGTCGAGCGAGGCCAATTGCGGGCAGTTGCTGCGAAATTGCAAGAAAACGTCGTCAGACAAACCTGCTTGAATTCCGACAGCTTGACGGCGTTGCTCTGATTCTCGGCATGCTCCGCTGCCAGCTGCAGCTTCAGCGCCTCCACCTGCTGGGTAAGCAGCTGCGAGGCAGCGTCAGTCAGTTTGCGGAGCGGATCCACAAAAGGGCATTGAGGAACCTTGATCTCCTTCCTGCCCTCCTCGCGAGTGCGCAGCAACTCCTGGTCCTTGCGCGAGGACATCTCGGCAGTGTCCTGAGCGAACAACATCGCGCAACTCCAGGCACAGGGACGCGAGCAATTGAGACCTTCTGCAGCTTGCCGATCAGCAACTTGCCTTTCTGCGACAAGGCAAACGTAAGTGTTGGAAGCGCAGCCTGAAGTGTTAGAAGCGCAGCCTGTCCCATACCTCGAAGCCGTCCGCGTCCTTGCGAAGGCCCTCGTTGATCTTTGACATTTTCTGCAGAGCAGAACAACAAACTCCCCGGGTGAGCAGGGTGGGCAGCGAGCAAGGAAGCGCGCAGAACATAGAAAGAGAAGAGGTCGGAGTGCAGCAGGTACCTTCGCGTCCTCCTCAGCAGCGGCCAATCGAATGCGCGACTTCTCGAGATCGGACCCCAATCGCTGCTTGTCGGACTTGGCAATGCCGGCGATACGGTCGCACTCCTGCTTCAAGTGCTGACAAAGAGAAGTCGAATTGATAGGCCGTATGAAGAGCGACCGAGCCCGCCTCGCAGTGCCGGATGGCCTTGTCACGGTCCTCGATCGCTTTGTTGCGCTGCTCCGTAGCCTTGTTTTGGTCCCAGCGCAGCTGTGCCAAGAACGGAGTTCGAAACACGAGGAGGCGATCAGAACCAAACGAACCTGCTGTTCGCGCGCATCGGTTTCAGCCTTCATCTCTGCGCGCTCCTTGGCGATCTTCCGCAGCTCCTCTTGCAGGCTCTGCGATACGTTCGTGGATGAACTCGATTCAGAGCAACATTTGAAAGTATTGCTTGCCGTGACTTGGCGCGCAAACTGTCCACTGGTCTCCGCAAGCCGCGAGTCGGATGCCTTCTTGCCCGCCTGACAAATCAGAAGCGGATGAGCATGACATAAAAGGCATGCGTCGACGCTCGGCTTGACCTCCTTGACCGCGACCAGATCAGCAACCGCCTTGTTGAGCTTCTGCGCAAAAAGGAGGTGAGAATCAGGGACCGGTCCGTTGTCTGCCTTGATGTCGCCGTCCTTGTCCTTGATTGTCTGCTCCTTTTCAGCAATCGTCGCATCCTTCGCCGCAGCTTTCGCCTTGAGCTCGGCGATTTGCTTGTCCTTGTCCTCGACCACCGCCGTCGTGCCCTGCGCAGTACACGATGAGAGGCTGGTTACCAAGTGGAAGGCGCGACCGCGAGGGCTGACCTTCAGCTCCGCACGAGATTGCGCGAGATCGCAAGCGTGCTGCGCGTGTTGAGCACGGACGCGCGACTGGTGTACGTCGTAGTCGAGATTGTAGGCGCGCTGGAAAGCGTCTGCGTGCTCCTTGCTGCGGACGACGAAGATCATGGGTGCTGAAGAGTAAGACGCTCACAGGGTGTCGCTCTTCGCAGCCGCTGCGGTGAACTGCAAGAGAAGTGAAAGCCGCCCGTGAGAACTTAAAATCTCGGAGGTCTGCCTTCTCGATTTGCTTCTTGAGTGTGCGGAACGGTTGCTGCCCGATCATCTTGAACGTCTCTGCGGAAGAAAACGAGTTCATTGAAAATCTAAGTCCGTTCGACGCTTGTTGCGGAGGCGCACCGCCGGTGTTTGGATTCAGCAACTCAGCGAAGTGACGACAAATTGCACGCGAAAGCAGAAAACACTGAGAGCAAACCTGCGCGAAAGCAGAAAATCGCACAAGTCGCATACCTCCCCGATCGAATCACACGACCCGAGGCGTGGGACGGTCTCACGGCTGACTGTCAGAGTGAGAAGGACTGGCGTCGTCGTCAAGCAGATCATGAAGACCCTGCGCTGTGGAAATATTCATAATGAATAGTACTCTCTGTTTTCTTCGCGCGTTTGTCTTCATTGAGATGTGCTTCAAATCATCATCATCACACTGAATCAGATCTTTGAATTCCCCCCAAGATCGCAGTCAATGCAGTCAATGCAGTCAGTGCAGTCAGTGCAGTCAACTCAGTCAATGCAGTCAATGGAGCTCATCGCGCGACACATTGCAAGAACAGAACCGTGGCAAGAATCATGAACGTGCACAGGAAGAGAACTGCGCATGAACTACCGTTTCCACAATGAGGCGGCAAGCGCCTAGATCTCGGTGACCAGCGCGATTCACGACACGCGGATTGGAGCGAACTTCTCAAGTTCGATGCGTTCGACACACCGGTGATGATGATATGTCAAGATTTGCAAAAATCGGGGGAGGGGGCGACTTCAAAGCGCGATGCCGCACGAACCGCGACCGCTGCACACCGAGAGAGCGGAACAGGGCAGCGAACGCACGGCGCGATCGAGCAGATCACACTCAACAACCAACATCCAAACAGGGTCCAACAACTCGCACGATTTCGAGAGAAACAGGGGTCGACAGTTTGTTAGGGCAAAATGACTGGGCACGCAGAGTTTCGCGGCGCTTGCACGCAGCTTTGCGAGATAGCGGGCGCCGCTTGGCAGGCGACTAGGCTGCATCGAATACTTGTATTGTTGAAGTCGGCGGCGGCTCGGAGGCAATCCGCGCTGCCCGGCTCGCGGATTTGACACGGCGCGCGATCGTCGGCGAGCGAGTTGGCCCACCGCCCCACTGTTGCAGTCCGAACCGCCGGGAATCGCCGGAAACGGCAGCCACCTGTGTGTAGAGGACGACAGCAAACGGTGAGGCTAAGCGCGCAAGAAACGCTGACACATCAGCGGTTGTGCTGAAAACGGCGCCGTCCATAGCGCATATTCGAGGCTGGCGGGCACGACAGCGAGTGCCGGCAACGCAACCAATCGTCGCGGCCAGGCGTCCAGATTGTACTCATCCAAGCCGCACTGCAAAACAAGCGCGCAAACACGCGGTGAGCTTGGTAGCAAGCATCGAACAGCGCACCTCGAGCGACTGATGAAACTTCGACATGGAGGTCGACTCACGAGCGCCCGAGAGGTAGCGCGCCGGGAATCGCCGGAATTGATAGCAATCTGTGCAAAGAATGCGCTGTGAGAAAATGAGTCGAATCCAATCCGACTGCGTTATGTTGTACCAGCAATTGATACCACGAGCCCACAGCGGCAGATGCGCGTGGCTGTCGTTCAGCGTGTTGGCAAGCACGGCCGAAGCGGAATTCGCTCCGGCGCCTTTCGGAAGCTACACAGAACACAACTGCAGAGTGTGAGTCCAAGCTAGCTGTGACTGCGGATGCAGCACCGTGGCGATCGACGTGCGATGCTCGCGTTGGTCGCGAAAACGCATTGCGCCGCTTTGCCGCGCCCGAAATCGCTCGAGTGCTCGCTGTCCAAGCGGTGGCGCTATAGATCTGCCACGTGAAAAACGGATGAGCATTCGAGGTGCGTAGACGGCAAATCGGAGAGCAGCCCAAGCGCAAGAGAACGATCACAGCACGCACACGCAAGATGACCTTGAGAATGTCTCGAGGCTCGATTGCGCGTCGGAACCGCCGATTTCGAGTCAAATTGTCAGCGGCACACCTGGTGCACATATCGGCAGTGAAGCAGCACAGCAGATGCAGCTTGGAGACGCACCACAAGGGGAAGTCAAGCCTTGGCCAGCGTTTTGCAGCAGAGACCGAAGGATATCCACGAGTAGCCACAGCTGGCTGGCCATCGGCTGGCCATACCAGTGCTTGATCGACTCATGCTCCCAATGGTGGCAGTCAGAATGGCCACTGAGTCGAGAAACCCAGAGCAGCGCAGTCAGGCAGTGAGCAAACCGAGTGCTGACCTGTTTCATTCACAGACGCAATTTTCAGCCGGATATACGTTGTCACTGTAATCCAGAGCATACAGACAGGAGTTACAGTCAGGAAAAGCGCAACGGAGGCATCGCTGTGCGCACTTGCAGCTCGGACAAAACAGCGGTACTCGAACCAGCGATGTTCGCAACCTCCAAGCAAGGCTGTTGCCAAGTAAAGAGAATGTGATTGATTGAAGTCAATTTCTGGAAACCGGGTCCTACCGTGCTGCGGAGACAGCAATTTGGCCGTGGGAAATTTGAAAATTGAACTTGGTAACGACGCCGCCGTTGCTCGTCTGGCCGCCGCCTGGACAAGAAAATCAAAGAATGAGCAAATGATCCTAACCAAACAGCCGATAAACAAGACTGACACGCGCGCGCGAGCGCAACCAAGGCACAAAAGCAGCCACCACGAAATGAATCCGGGCTCACAACCGGACAGTGTGCAAATTTCCAACATCCCAAACATAAAAATATAACTCTGCCTGTTCGGATTCGCAGCGAAATCAAAATCGGGTGGTCACGCGAAAAAATTTCTGACTGGCAAAATCCAAACTGGCGATATTTTTGCTGTGTATGCCATTCTATATGATGTGCATCCTAACCATGTGCTTATCATATATGAACCCTGCGACACAACTGCGTCGCATCTTTAAACCCCGAAGCAGATGTCGCTCAGCTCATGAAGGCCGCATATTGTTCGTCCAGATTCGACGCAAAACGCAAATTATCGACCCCCTCCCCGACCCAACGTTTTGTTCTGCTGCATGTGAAGCAGACCATGTCACGGACAGACGTTATAGTCAAACATTTACCAATTTGGAGCGCTGCAACGAAGTTTGCACGCAAAATGAAAAAGTCGATCGACTGCCAAATCATCGAGCGATTGCGCGTACTCGGGCGAGCGCAACACAAACGGGTACAGAACGCCGCTTTGCCCAGCAACGACACGCATTGAGCAATCTCGTCTGGGTGAATAACGTAGCCCAGGCATTGCACCGCCACGCAGCGCTCGCCCAAATCATGCGAAGCACGCCCGAGCGCTCTGAACAGCCAAACATGCACCGAATATCAGAACGCTGGACAGAGAGCGCAAGATAACAGAGCCAAGCTCATTGGAGCAGCAGCTCAGGCAGAGAAATGGAGCCGATCAAGCACCGGAGTACGTACAGCGCACTTTCAAGGATCGTCGATGCTGTTCGGAGGCGATTTTGAGTGCAGCTCGCGCCCCTGGGCATTCGCGGCGGACCACCAGCACAAACACCCTACAAGTCACGAAGCAGCATGGCGAAATGAGCCAAAGATTCGGTTTCAGCGAGAAAAGAGCGACCAAAGCAGAGCGAGCTTGTCCAACCCACCTTGGAAGCGCGCAATTCACGCGACGATGCATGGTAGAACAGTAGGGCAGGTTCATTGCTGCATGGCGTCAAACCAAGAGCTGCCTGCGCCAGAACAAACGTCGTTACGGTGGAGCGCACGAAACAGTCTCAAGTCTGCACTTTGGGCTGCGATGCTGCAGATTAAGCGCTGATCAAACTTCCTTGTGTAGAACCCAGGAGCGCGCAATCAGGTGAGCCGCTGAGCAGAGACGCACAGCAGGTGAGCGCAAGTTCCGCGCACAATGTGCGCCAACAGCGCAGAGTTTGAAGCCACGATTTCTCATGATATCGGGGGCAGATGCAAGCGCAATACACACAACAGACAGTACAACGACAATTTCAGCGGCATACATAGAAGAAAAGGCCTGAAACGCAGAAAGGGCAGCCTCACACAAACAGCTGAACTTGCGAATCACAGGGAAATGCACCGGAAAGTACAGTGAAAGAGAGTAAAGTGATGCGAAACAACCGATGAAGCACCAGAGAAGTCCAAATTCGAGCAGGTCTGTCCGGGACTCCGGGGAGGGGTCGATAATTGACTCTTTCGAGGTACGAATGGCGTTTAGTCTTGCTGTCCGAACGAGTTCACTGCTGTGTCCAAGGCGCGTTGTTTTGGCTCTTGCTGAGGTTTCTTGGACCGTTTGTGTCCTACGCTGCTCTAGTGCGCACAAAACTCACCCAAAGTGTTGTACTCATGTATATCTCCCTCCTAGCGCTTTGTTTGCTGCAAGAAGTCATTGACTGTACCACGCGGAGCCGGTATGATCCCCTAACGATTTTCAAGTTCTTTGGGCCCATGGAAGATGCAATGTACGCAAACGGACGCATTTTCGACGCGTCGAATTTCGCGATTGTGATTGCAGTCAGCCGATGATTTTGCACACTATCTCAAACCTGCTGGCGGCTGCGAACATCAACCAAATCGGCGACGTGACCCAGCTCAAATCGTTGTTGTCTCGCTTGGCCGACGTGCACGAGAAGCACGGCAGGATGGCCATTTTGGTTGCGCGCAGCTGGATTCTTGAGCGCTGGCTCGAAATCGACAGTTCCAAGTCTCGCAAGACCCTGTATGCTTCAAAGATCAGGCAGCAGAAGCCGCGCGAGCTGGCGGTGGCGATTGGCGCGCTGCTGAACAAGCATAAACGCGAACCACAGTTTGGCATGCTGGTGCAAGCGCTGCTTGACTGTGCGCAGCAGAACTCGGCCGCTGTTCAGGCTTCAGCGCGACTGTACGCCTTGGCCGCTGACGAGCTGCTACAAGTGCTGGCGGATCTGAAGGAGCTCAAGAAGCGCGAGATCGAGACGATGTTCAAAGGCGTGCGTAAGCAGGCTGTGGCGACATTTGAAGTCTACAAGGCGCTCAAGGCACAGCGCTTGGATGACAAGTCGTCACTGCAATCGAGCAGCGACAGCAGGCCTTCGTTACTTGCAGCGCCATCGCCTGTTGCATCGGAAACAGAAGTGGGCGCGACTCCGAGCGCGATGGGAGTAAGACCTGCACCGCCTGTTGCCCCGTGGCCAGACAAGCTCATCGCCATGCAGGACGATGACTTTGAGGCCCGCCCATCGCTTCCAAATGCGGCCTCTGCAGCGCCCTTCTCCTCTACTGTACCCCGAATGCCACCTTCTGCCCGGCGCTGCTCGCGCGAGAACTCTGCGGATCCTGGGCAAGAAGCGACATGCATGAGCGAAGATGCGCTAGCACTCGCCAAGACCAAGCCTGCCGCAAACGCAAGCAAAAGCGTGCGGTGGCAGCGTGTGCCCGTGGCCGACGCGGAGACAGCAGACGATGATGGCGACTTTGCTGCAGCGCCGGCGCCAAGCCCGAGCACTGCGCATGCTGACAGCGCTGCGCCGAAATCAGGTGACGGGCCGCCGGTCGCCTGCTCCTCAGCTCCGGCTACGCATCAAGCGCAGAAGCAGAAGCGGTCGTACAAAAGGCGGGGCATCAGCCGGCACACACCGCCCGACAAGCTACGCAACAAACGGAAGGCGAAGGAAAATGCGCGCGCAGCCGCCAAGCAGCAGGCGCCGAAGCCAAGTCCTGTGAAACCAGCTCCGCGCGGACCTCGAAAATCTTCCTCGATGCCAGCGAGGAGCAGCAACAGTGCCAGTGTGGTGTCTTGTGCATCCTGGACGTCGCCTCCGTCTGCGATGGGCACGCACCCCTCGGGCGGAGACTGCGACCAAGGCCAAGCTGAGCAAGAGCGACCAGCCAAACGGCAGAAACGGGATCCTGCAGGTTCGCTCTGCCCCAGTTGCGTAGCCCTTGCTTGCTGTGGATCGCATTGGTCGCAGATTCGTCCGCTCAATCTTCTTCGAGCTCGGCCTCTGAGTCGGCCTCGTCATCTTCATCGCCACATGCTCCCGCTGCGCTGCAGGATCGTCTGCGCACAGTAGCATCCAGCGCAGACGGCGTTCGTGCAAGCAAGTCTGCTCCTGCTGCGCGATTCCCGGTTGCATCTCCCGCCGCTCCAGATGACTCCGATGTGCTGATGTTGCCAGTGCCTTCAGCAACTCCCGGGCTGCACCAAGCGCAGCAGACGAGTGCTTTAGACGCTACATTGCCCGCAAACAATGCTCGACGCTCGTTCGGCAGTTTCAAGCGCGCTGACTCCGACGTGCACAGCTTCGCCCAACAGAACTTGCGACTCGAGGTGCGATGCGCCGGCCGTCTTTTTCTCAACTCACATTCATAGCTTGATGTGTGCGACTCCAGGATGCGAGCAATCCTGCTAGTTCCTCCACCGCGCCCGCTACATTCGGTCAATCTAGCAGCGAACTGCAACGCTCGGCCATTCGCCAAGCATTTGGATCCGGCTCGAGGGCACTGAGCACTCACCACGATCCCGTCTTCGACGCCGGTAGCTTCGATCTCAACTGCAGGAGCAGCTCGAGTCGCCCCGACGATCACGACGAAGACATGCGCCAAGCAGAGCATCTGTCTCCGTTTTGACGGCTTGCATGTTGGGATAAATTGAACCCCTGAGCGCAAGGGCTGTGCGTCGCACAAAATCGAGGACCAATGTGGCTTTTCCGCTTGTTGAAGCAACCATATCGCGATTAATTTGGAGACACATCTGCCCGATAGTCGATAAGTTGCAGAAGAATTCATTTGTACGCAGAGCAATCGACCAATTTTATGCAGACGTTTTTCCATGTCTCTCCACTGCCGCTTTGTCACACGTTGATTTTCAAACCTCGCTTTTGGGGAAATTCGAGTCGGGTAATTCCCGGGGCACGCCCGCCAATACATTTCGTGCCCCTCTCGCCAACGGCTGCGTTTCGGTACGAATTTTTGACATATATCGATAAGAAAACATATGAAATTAGGTGTTGAGTGCAAATTGAGCGGGCACGATGCCTGAAAATTTCTGAAAACCTCGACTGAAATTTCAATGAGCTTTCAGTCTTCCGTTTGCTGTTCAAATCAAATTATCGCATGCATATCGGTGTCATGGTACATCATTGTGTCTGTATTTGATTGGAATTTTGAATCTGTGCAGCACAATCGACAGAACCGTTCCCCACTGTTCGCTCTCGACTGACTTCTGGCTTCTAGAGCTAGACTCATGCCTCGTGCTCTTGCAAGCTTTACCTATGTGCAAGACACGGCGTATTTACCAGGACGGCATGTGCACCATCACCTTCTACGCTTGAAGCCGGCGACTCGATTTTGGGCGCGGCGCTCAGACAAAGCGGTGAGATTCTTGCTGTTTCGTTGGCTTAGCCTGCTTTGCATTGATGTGCAAAGCGTAGTTAGTCAATGGCATACAGCACAGTTGCTGATTTTGCTGTCATTTCAGTCTCGACTGTGAGCTGCTGTTCTCACGCGTTGCGCACGCTCTATGACGCTTGCGCAGGCCTTCTTGCGGCATGGGGCGTTGGTCTGATGTAACGGACGCTTACTACACCCGCCAGTTTGGTCCTCAAGGCCATCACTCCAATGATATCGGCTCAAGGTCTGCCAAGCTTGTGCTGCGAGTTGCAGCTGGTTTCTGCTTGTTTCGGATGCTGAGTGCGTGCTGCTCTGTTGCAGACGGTATGAGTATGATCGACAATTTGCGCAAACTGCGCCAGAAGGCTCACAAGGCAAGGTGCGACTGCATTTCGCCCCCTGCACTACATGACGGTTTTTCTGACCTTGCCGCCCGTTCCTGAATTGCATCCAACCCGCGCTCTGTTTTGCACAGGCACATATACAAATTGGGCGTGACGTCGTCGCGTGGCGTGCCGTCTATTCTCCAAATTCGGCAGTTTTCCGCCGTTTTGGCTGCAAGCACTGCAACTGCCGGCTCCTTTGCGCTGAATTTGCTTTGAATCGCGTCTAGTGCTAGCGTGTCGTGTTTATTGATGCTCAAACGTGCATTTGGCTACCATGGATCGTACACTCAGCGCGTTCTGGCAAAGATTGGGCCAAAAGCGTCTCTCTGCAAATTCTCGTTCAGAACAGCTTGCTGTGGCTGAACACTTTGATGTGGGAGCATATCATAAACATGAATGATACCGTGGTGTATTTTGCGCTTCGAAATCATTGCTATTTAGCTCAAACCAAATGACCGTGATCAAAATCGCTTGGGTACCCGAGTTCCGCTGTTTCCAGGATCTTTATTGCTGTGGTAAGTGCTTCTATGTAGGGGCCTTCCACCCTGTGCATGGGGACCAGCATCGATTCGGGCATCGCAGTATTCTCACGAAGCGAACTAAAAAAATCAACGTGAAGTCTCGGTGGCTGGGGTCTGCGTCCGGCTGAGCACACACTCCACTTCGCTTTCTACGGCGCTATCGCGGCTGCTTCCAGACGCCTCCTCGGCCTGTTCCCGGTCGAGCGCCCTCAACCGGAAATGCTGCGCCAAGCGATCGCCGCCAGCTGGCATCATATCGACACGCTGCTCAACCCGCGCGGCAAGTCGCCCGTCCCGTTCCTTCCGGACAAAGCCCGCAACACGCTGCCGTTCTTCGATCGGCTGCTCGTCGACGCGTCAATTCGCCTCCCGGATGCTGAGCCGCTCGA
>ERZ778026.3338-NODE-3338-length-14410-cov-17.925879_pt1 | contig 14410 bp, 26 predicted proteins | sample MGYA00375756_ERZ778026 | MGnify/ENA primary metagenome ERZ778026 (study PRJEB29350, sample SAMN05389820) | bioreactor metagenome | isolation source: Ammonium sulfate bioreactor | place: South Africa: University of Cape Town | collected 2014-02-18 ... | reverse complement strand
CGATCGTGTCTGGTGGTTGCAGTTGAGCGAGTCGGTGCTGTCAGGCCAGGTGCTCACCTTCATGGCCAAGCTGCAGATGGATCCCGAGCCGGGCATTCGAACTAACACCACCATCTGCCTTGGCAAGATCTCGCCCCACTTGACGCCTGCGGTATGTCGTTGCTCGCATTCGAATGTCACGTGAGGCCTTGCTGGCGAGCGCTCACCGTAACGTACCTGGCACGTCTCGCCATACAGACACGCGCTCGCGTGCTGATCCCCGGCTTCACACGCGCAATGAAGGATCCGTTTGGTCCTTCGCGCATTGCCGGCATCATGTCGCTGGCTGCGACGCAAGAGTTCTACGAGATTGACGACATTGCCAAGAAGATCTTGCCGAATCTCTGTGTCGCCACGGTGGATCCTGACAAGTACGTCAGCACCTCCTTGTGCTGCTCGCGACCACGTGCTCATCTCTCACCTCTCACCTCTCTCTCTCGCTCGCCTGTTGGCATCGGTAGGACCGTGCGCCAGAATGCCTTCACGGCACTCAAGCACTTTTTGCGCAAGGTCGAGTACGCCTCGGAGAACGAAGGCCAGAAACCTCCTGAATCCCTCGAAGACGAGAACCAAGGCATGCTTGGCTGGGCCTTCAGCTCCATCACCAAGAAGGTGTGTGCTTCTCTCGAATGCGTGCATCTCATCGTCATGTACCAAGGCCACTGACACCGTATCGCGGTTGCTAGATTTACGGAGAAGATGGAGCGTCTTCGAGCGCTGCTGCCTCACAACAGCAAGCTCCCAGCAAACCGCAGAGTCCCACGGCCTCGGCACCAGCGGCAGCAGCTACGCCAACAACCAAGAGCACCTCGACACCAAGCGCCTCCGCGCCCGCCACAAGCTCCGCACCGGCTTCCGCCTCCACCAACAAGCCGACTGCCAATGCTGGCGGCTGGGACGACTGGAACGACGATGACGATGACGACGCTGATGACGACCGCAAGAGCGCAAGCAACAAGGCCAATTCTAGCCGACACGCCAATGACGATGACGACGAGTTCCGCGACTTTGATAAGCCTGCCACCAAGGCGCCAGCCACGAGCAGTGGAAGTACCAGTGGTGCCTTCAAATCTCCTTCTACCACAAGCTCCACTAGCAGCGGCAGTGGCATGAGCCTCAAAGCTGCTGCTGCTGCTACTGCCACAGCGGCAAAGACGAGTTCGTCGACTCCCGCTGCCAATACCACTCCCAAGCCCGTGAGCTCTGGATGGGGCGATTGGAACGACGACACGAAAGCTGCCGCGGCTGACGAAGACGACGATTGGGGCCCAGTGGCGGCCGACGACGATACGAACGTGCCGGTCGAGGACAGCTGGGGAGTGAACGAGGATCCATCAACCGTCGCTGGCTCGACGTCGGTTCGTGCCGCTGCTTGGGAGGCAGTCGACGACGACGACGACTTTGGCGGCAGCGGTCGTCGTGGCGCGGCAGGCAAGAGCGACTCTGGATGGGGCTCTGGATGGGGCGACGACGACAACGACATCGACGACCTGCCAGATGAGCCCAAGCCCGTGGCCACGTCCAAGGCAACCAACTCCGCAAGCAGCAGCTCGAAGGTCGCCAGCACCAAGCCAGCCGCCAAGAAGGCCTCCTCTTCTTCTGGCTGGGGGGACGATGACGACGACTTCTCGGACTTTGGCTCGGCGAAGGAGCAGGGCAACAAGAAGACCACCGCCGCGGCCGCCGCACCTCCCAAGAGTACGATCTATCGCGAGAGAGCTGCTTGTGCATTCACAATGTGACTCACTCTTCCTCGTGCTGCTGCTAGATGACGACGATGACGATTGGGGCGACTTTGGCAGTCCGTCAACGAAACCCAAAGCTGCGACACCGACCAAAGCCGCAGCGGCGACAACGAGTGCCACTTCCACGACTCCAACAGGAAGCGGCGAGCGCAAGCTCACCAAGTTCGAGCTCGCTCAGAAGCGAAAGGAGGAGCGGCTGAAGAAGAAGGCCGGCGCACAGTGAGCTGCAGCAACGCGTAGGCACCTTGTAACGAGCACCCACACCCACACCACACACACCAATACACGCACGCACGCACGAATGGAGTTGTACATCGTATCATAATGTTGGTATTGCTGGCACATGGCTGCTCACCACAGCCCCAGTTGGTTGCGGAACAACAACAACAACAAGGCCAGGAGCACGAGGAGCACCGCCACCCATCGCAACGGGCTGCTCGGATCGTGCTCGACGCGAGTGCGCAAGAACGTGTAGTCGCCCGAGGTCGTCAGCACATGCGAATCGTTGGGCGTGAAGGCCACGTCGGTGATGAACAGCTCGTGCACGCCGGTGCGTAGCATGACACGCGAGAACGACTTGGCATCGTACACGGCAAGGTCGCCGTCGCCGGTCGCGAGAGCAATGTGCTTGCCGTCGTGGCTGGCAGCAAAGGCCGTGTGGTGTGTGGCCAGCACCTTGGCGGTGCGCAGCGCCTTGCCGGTGCCGCTCTCGACGCGAGACAGATGCGAGGCGCCCTTGTAGCCGCCGCGGCCGCCGCGTCCCGGCAGATGGTGTGCGACGAACAGCTGCTCCTCGGCGCCAGGCACGAAGCTACAGCCTCGGTAGCGCAGGAGCTGCGCCGCCGTGAACTGCTTGGCCCAGAGTCGCTTGCCGTCCTTGACGCTCCACACGATGCACTCCTCGTTGGAGGTCGCTGCCAGCTACGCGAATCCACGTGTGAGCGCGCACTCGCTCACTCCCTGCACCCAACCACTTGCTCGATTCTCTAACGTGATACCTTGGATACATCAGAGTTCAAGGCGATGGCGTTCGGCATATGGTTGAAGCGGAAGAGCCGCTTGAAGTACGAGCGACTCTCGATCGGCGCCGTGCCCGACGCAGCCTCGAGCGACGGCAGCTGCTCTCGGCCATCGAACGGCAGCTCCCACGTGTTGATCACGCCATCAGCTCCACCGGTCGCCAGCAAGCCGGTCGCTGCAAAGGTCGCGATACGCTGTATACAGCCACGAGCATCAGCATCACTGCATCAAGGCATCAAGGCATCACTGCATCAATGTCGTTCGACATACGAGGTCGGGCTTCTCCTCGTGATAGTCCGCAACGAACGAGCCGACTTCCACGATCCTACACAAGCTCCCCAGCATCACCATGATGAACATATGTGCTCTATCGAGCGTATGCCTCGGCAGGTTCAACGACGAGCAAGCCACCTACCGAGTGCCATTGGCGTCATTGTCGTTGTTCGTGGCGCTCTCTATCGAGAACAGCAGGACATTGGCTCCCGAGCACGCGGCAATGAACGGCGCCTACTCACGACGACCGACCGTCATGCTCGCAACAGCTCTCTCTCTCTCTCTCTCGCGTCTGCAAGAGCTGCCTTGTGCACGTACGGTCGGATGGAGCGCGAGGTTGTTGATGGCGCGAGTGTCTGTGTTGAGCACGGCGCTCTTGATGAACGAGCTGCGCGACACGTCGAACTTGTACAACGCCTGTCGTACCGCTCGCGCGCTGCCGTCAGCCATCGAAGCACGCCACAATCACTCACACACGCTCTGGCATAATGTACCAAGCCATTGCCGATGCCGGTCTTGCTGGTACCGCCACCGCCACCGACGACGATCCAACCCGCTGCATTGCTCGCGATCGACCACAGCGGATAGTCGAGTATCTCGCGATCGCCTCCCTTGCCGTCCTTAGCTGCCATACGGTCGAGTATCTCGAGTTCTAACTAACTAGCTAGATGAGTGAGTGAGTGAGTGAAGGTGTGTGGAGGTGGGTGTGTGCGTGTGTGTGTCTCGCGAAGCCGTCTTATGAATGCGAGAGGGTGGATGCTCCGACGTGGTGCGACGACGCGAGGGCAGCGAGCGAATGATGATGGCGTCGCTGCTCTGACGTCACGACAATCGTGACAATCCATCCAAGCCGACAACGCGACACCATGGATCGGATAGGATCTCTTGACTCATAGATAGAGATAGATAGATGGGTGAGGTGCCTCGATGGGTAGGCTACAAGTACATGGCACGAGCGAGCTCAGGCTCTACACGATGTGCGCTCCCTTGTCGGCTGGCTTCGACGGCGCACTGGCGATGCCTTCCTCGCCGAGGTCCTCCCAACACCAGAACGCACGACAGTTGGCTATGACGCCGCGGTCGTATCGGTTGATGTACTTGGGCGTGAGTTGGATGTAGTCTGCCACAAATGAACGAGCGCCATGCAGACATATGTGTGAGTTGCTTGCTCGCTGGCTCATTGACTCGTGCTGCTTCACAACGCACCGTATTTCTTGTAGTTAAAGTGTTCGTTGGTCGTAATGTTCCACAGAACGCTGTTGACGACGCCGATCAAGAGACCGAGACACACGATCGAGAACGGGAACACGAACGCGATCAGGAACACCCACAGCACGGTCGCTCGCGGCCACTCAAAGATCGTCAAGGCCGGCATCATCGATTGGCCGGCTCGGACCTTGATCAGCTCTATCACCGCGTATGCATTCGAATCACGACGTGAGGTTGGTACAGTGACTCGAATGCGAACCCATGACGAGAGCGCGGCGTCGAGCGTGTACCGATGAAGATCACGAGACTGCCGACGTTGATGTTCATCAGGTTGAGGCCGACCATGAGCGCGAACTGGCGAAAGTTACGCGCTCCGACGCAGTTGTTGATGTAGGGGCAATGATGGTCGAATCGAAGCACACAGCTGTTCGATGGCGCAGCCTAGTCAGCAATGGTGATGCAGCTGCGGCTTCAATGTTCGTGCGAGCTCGTACCGATCGCAGAAGCGACAGTGCTTCGCTCGTGGCGGTCGGATGATCTTGACGATCCAATGGAATAGGCGACAATCACAACCAGCCAGCAGCATCCACGCATCAGCCAGCATCCGGATGGATCATTCGACGTGAGCTGCAAGGCCAAAGAGAGCGTCTCGCACACACACGAACACACGTACATTGCACGTCTCACACGCCATGAGACCCGCAGCATCAGCCGTGGCAAAATCATCGTCCGTCAGCGGCTCCGGTCGTGTGGGCAAGAATCCAGGGTCCATCTGCCACGAGCATACGAAACAGAAGACCGCCGCGAACTGGATGGCATGAACGAGCAACACGCCGAGCAGCAGCCAGCCCTCGATGTCTGGCGACGCAGGTCGGCACACTCTCCCCGTGAGTAGGCGAGAGCAACGCCAAGCGATCCATCTCGCTTGTTAGAGTCAGCCGTACATCGAAAGCACAGCAGGTGGCCGACGAGATGCAGCACGAACTGCACCGAGAGTATGGCGACGGTATTGAAGCGCCCGAAGGCGCGCACGCTCGCTCGTTCGGCGTCGCTCGTCGGTTGTACGTAGTCGATTCGAATGCCCTTGTCGTCGGGTTGAATTCCATTGGTACCGAGGACGCTCGGTTGCGAAGGTACCTGCATGATGAGGATGATATGTATTGGTCCTTGTGTGTGTGTGTGTGTGTGTGTGTGTGTGTTGGAGAGCGAATGAGCGAATGAGCGAATGAATGAAGTGAGGAGCGCGTTACTGTTCTTAACTCCAGTCTCTTGCTTCCCTCCTGCTGCAACAACATCACCAACAACATCATCAAACCAAGAACAGGAACACCAGGAACACCACTATCTCATCATCAACAGAGTCACCCATCATCACGTCGATCACACTGAACGGAGATATCTTCGATGATGGAGGAGGAGATCTTTCTCGAGCGAGTGTTGGCGTTGCTGCAGCTCGAACGTGATGATGAGGAGCAGGCTCGGTTGCAGGAGCGCATCGGCACGCCGCTCGCCGTGCTGGTCAAGCGCGGACACCTGTTGCGACCAGTAGTGGTCGTGGCCGTTCGTACCGGCTTGGCGGGTCGAGTACTAGTCGACTTTGCTGCTCCTGCACCGCGAGTGTTGACGGCGCATCGATTCTCGGCCGGTACGATGAATGGCGCGAACGCACACAAGCATGTGTTGATGATACCTCGCGAGCTGCAGGTGACATCGTCTCGATACAGCGCTCGATCAAGGCCGCCGGTCTCGCGAGCATGAGTGGCAACAAGCGCCAAGCCGCGGCGTCGAGCAAGAGCGCCGCCGAGCAGATTGCGGAAGGAGCCGAGGGCGATCTCGCGCTCACGGGCGTCGTGTACCGCGTACGAGCTGACTCGGTATCGGTCGCAATCAAGCCCGATGATGCCGCTGCACGTACGGGCTCGTTGTCGTTCGATCCCGGTGCTTCGACGACCTTTATGATCTTTCGATTGACTGACGATATCACGTACGTGCGAGCGAGCGAGCATGCATCGATCGATCGACCTCGTCGTGCTCGACGATACTGACGTGCTGGACAGCTTCCGTCGATTGCGCGCGGGTCTCGAGCGAGTGCGTGCGGTCGTGCGCGGCGACACGAACATCTCGCCGTACGCACACCATCTGACACGTGTACTCTTCCATCCCGAGCTCGCCAATGCCGCGTACTCGGGCCCTCCTGCATCGACACCGCCGCTGCAGCTCTTCAACCCATCACTCAATCAATCGCAGATCGATGCCATCGGCTTCGCGCTGCATGCTCCCGACGTGGCATTGATCCATGGGCCGGTACGACCACCGACTACGAGCTGCTGCTCCAAGTCCTGCTCCGATGATGCTGATGCTCGTGAGTGAGTGAGTGCAGCCTGGCACAGGCAAGACCTCGTCAGTTGTCGAGTTGATTCTACAAGCCACTCGCGGGCAGCAGCTTCGTGGCGGCAGCCAACGAGTGCTCGTGTGTGCGCCGTCGAACATCGCCGTCGACAACATTGTGCTGAAGCTGGCGCCGTTCGTCAAGAAGCTCAAGCTGCGCATCGCGCGAGTACGTCGTCGTGTGCTCGTTCGTCTCGAACCGAGCACTCACCCGACCACTGACACATTCGATCATATTGTCTAGATTGGCCACCCGGCACGGTTGTTGCCCGATGTACTCGAGCATTCGCTCGAGATGCTCGTGAGTCGCTCGGAGGATACGCAGATCATCGACGACCTGCGCAAGGAGATCGATTCGCTGCAGTCGTACGTCAGCGAGCATACGACGCCATCGATGTTGACGCTGATGTCGCGGACGTGGTTGCAGAGGTGCATCATCGAAGCGTGCCGGCGACTCGCGGCGACGCTGGCAGGAGGTTCGCGAGCTTCGAAACGACCTCAAAGTGCGCGAGAAGCGCGTCGTGCGCGAGATACTCGGCAGCTGCGACGTGCTGCTCGCTACCAACACCGGCCTGTCGTCCAAGATGCTGCAGTTCGACGAGTTCGCCGCGACGATTCGAGGTTTCGACATGGTGGTGATCGACGAGGCAGCACAAGCGCTCGAGGCCGCGTGCTGGCTGCCGGCCCTGTACGGCTGCAAGCTGGTGCTCGCTGGAGGTTCGTGGCACGTCGCCTGCACTCGGTGTCGCTCGCTTGTGTGGTGCCTCACGTCGCACTCGCCGAGCAGACCATTGCCAACTGCCACCGACCATCACGTCGGTTGCAGCGGCACAGACGCAAGCCGACGGAAGCCCGGGCCTTGCGTTGACGCTGTTCGACCGGCTGCTCGGCCGCACGAGTAGCGAGATTGCCGACAACGAGCTCGAGCCACCGCACGCGCAGCGAGTGTTGCGCATGCTCACCGTGCAGTACCGTATGCACCACAAGATCATGCAGTGGTCATCGGACGAACTGTACCACGGTCGACTGACGGCCGACGCCTCGGTGAGCGAGCATCTGTTGTGCCAGCTGCCGGGCGTGCAGTCGACCGAGCTGACGAGCGTGCCGCTGGTGCTGATCGACACGGCGTTTTGCGGCATGGAGGAGGAGGCCGGCAGCGACAGCGACCTGAACAGCGACAGCAAGTCGAACGCCGGCGAGGCCGAGCTCGTGATACTCATTCTGCAGCAGTTGCTCGGAGCAGGCGTTGCCGCGAATGACATTGCGCTCATCACTCCGTACAACGGGCAGGTCGAGCTGCTTCGAAGCAAATTGGCGGAGCGCTATCCGGCACTCGAGATCGGCTCGGTCGACGGCTTCCAGGGTCGAGAGAAAGAGGCAGTGGTACGGCAATCGATTGCCGGACGGCCTTTAAGGTGGTGGCACACACGCGCACACTGACGCTGTCGTTATGCGTGCGTGCTCGCCAGATCATTTCGATGGTGCGATCCAACTCGGAGTTGCAGGTCGGCTTCTTGGCCGAGAAGCGGCGAATGAATGTCGCCGTCACGCGAGCTCGTCGGTACGGTCCAGGTGTCAAATCCCAGCACGTATTCTGTGTCGCTTGTTGTTGTGTGACGCTGATCAGTTGTGGTTACGAGGTGACCGTGCAGTCATGTGACGGTGATATGCGACTCGGCCACGGTCTCGACCGACCCGTTCCTCAAGCGAATGGTGGAGTACTTTCAGCAGCACGGAGAATACCGCGGAGCGAGCGAGTTCTCGTCGGCTGACTCGCCGATCAACTATGTTCCGCAAAATCATGCGCCGACCCGACCAGCCGCTGGCGCCAAGGCTTCGAAGCAGGAGCGCCAGAAGGCTGAACGCGAGGCACTCGAGAAGCAGTTGGTCGCGTTTGCCGCCGACTCGAGCCGAGAGCAACTGCACTTTCCGAGCTCGGTGACCTCGTATGGCCGAAAGGTGGTTCACGACTGGGCTGATGCACACGGTCTCTATCACGAAAGCTCGGGCCTCGACGCCGAACGAACGATTCGTGTCCTCAAGCAGCCACCGCAGCAACCTCTCGCGGCAACCTCCACCACAACCTCAACCTCAACCTCAACCTCCACTTCAACCTCAACCTCAACCTCAACCTCAAGACCGCACAAACCACGCGAACCTGACCTTGAACCAGAACCAGAACTGAGAGAAAGCCCCGGTGTATCACAAATCAGCGTGCTTGAAGAAGCTACTCCTGATACCTTAACCGAGGAAGCCCATCAAGGCGAGCAAGAACAAGATGCCAATGCAAATACCGAAGACGATGGCGATGGCGATGCCGAAGATGGCGACGATGATAGCAGCCAATCCGAGAGTAAGCCAACGGCAACCACCAGCACACAGCCAACGAAGGCTGCCAACAAGAACAAGAACAAGAAGAAGGCCAACAAGAAGAAGAAGGCGGCTGCCAAGGAGGCCGATCGCAACATTGAAGGACCCCCAGCGATTCAGACCGACGTGAAGCTACGGCCCGGTCATTCGGTCGAGGAGGCGCTCGCTGCCTTGGGCATGTACGTCACCGTAACGCTCTCCACTTTTGCTGCAGCTTTTGAGTGTGACACCGCACGACAACTGGTGCTTGGCACAAATCAATAGCGACCCCGATAAATGCGCCAAATGCAAGGCCCGAACGCCGTCGTACAACATTGCGTGCACGTTCTGTCGGCTACGCTATTGCTTCGACCACCAGTACGTGAACTTCTTTCGATATCAGGCACCGAGAGCTAAGCACTGACGGAATTGGTGTCAAGGATGCCCGAGATGCATGGATGTGGTGAAGCTGCTCGAAAGCACGCTCGAGAGGCGTGGCTCAAGTCGCACGAATCATCCTACAAGCCGAGTGTCTCGGCAGTCAACCGACCCGTGCTGGAGCGCAAGCTACAGAGCAAGGTACGTACGGGCGCAGCCGCATACGTCGTCCTCGCTTGCGGAAAGCTGACACGCACATAGATTGCGGCAGCTACGGCCTCCCGCTCGGCTGCACGACCAGAGAGCTCTCGTGGCGCCAAGTCGAGCACAGCAGGCTCGACGAGCACGAGAGGACGAGGAGGCACGAGCGCAACACGAGGCCGTGGCAGTGCCAAGAAGTGACGGCGCTGGTCGGTGGCAGTGTTACTGAATCGATGCAGCTTCGTCTACTTTACTATGAATGCAGAATATGTACACGTCCGCGAGCAGACTCGAGGAATGGTGGTGGTGGTGGGGTGAATGACGTGCTGGAGATGGTTTCGTCACGGTAGGTGGTACCATACGAAAGCGCGAGTGGCGGCGTTCGTTGCACAGTATGTACACAATAATTATACGAGGGCCGGCCTCGATACGAGCGAGGCAGCGAGAGAGAGAGAGAGAGAGAGAGAGAGAGAGAGAGTAGCAAGGCCCCAAGACAGCAGCACAGTGGAGGTACGCTTACAAGACGGATCACACTTGCTGCTTGGCCGGGTGGATCTCGAGGCTCTTCTCGTAGAGCAAGTCGTCGGCGTGCTCGGGAACTGGCACACCGATCTCGGTGCCGAGAGCGGCAATGATGTCGTGCGACGACGAGAGAAGCAGGAGGTTGTTGGGCTTGTAGTGCTGGAAGGCCGAGAGCTCGAGCAGCACCTGGCCGACCATGCGGAGCTTCTCGAGGTTGAGCTGGCGTGCCGCCGAGGCGCCGGTGGCACCGAGTGGAGTGGGGCTGGTCGGGATCCAGTCGAGGTTTCCGTCCTCGATGAAGGTGAGGTCGCGCAGCGGGACGCCGAGGAACGGCACCGGCAGTTGCGACACGCCACGCAGTGCCTCGCGGTATTGCGCGTAGTTCTTTTTGTTCTCCATGAGTTGGTTGAGCGACTTCCACTTGTCTTGCAGCTTGACGGTCAATGCCTGTACGAGAGCGAGACGCGTGAGTCGATATGAACGAGAGCCACAGACAGAGAGAGAGAGAGAGAGAGAGAGAGAGAGAGATTGAATACGATGGGAAACGTACGCTCCATGTCGGTCGCAGACGCTGCACGGCAACGTTATTCAGGCCGCCGATGATGGCCGTCAAGGTGTTAAAGTTGTGGAGCAGCATGCACTCGTGAGCCACGTTGATAAAGTACGCCAGCAGCAAGACGCGCTGCTCGGCAGACGGGCACGAGCAGATCGAGAGCGACACCCAGTAGCTCAGCTGATTGAACCAGAGAATGTTGGCGACCACCTTGCTGGCGACCGTCTTCTTGTTCTTGGCGTGGCGCACGGCATGCCAGAACTCAGCCGGCTCGATGGCGAGGAACTGGCGCTGATCGATGAGCGTCAGGTTGCAGGCCAGCTCGCGGGCCGTGAGATTGCGCAGCAGCACACTCAGGGTCGGGAGCGACGAGCGGAGCAGCTGCTCGTCGCCGCTGTCGCTATCGGTGTCGGTGAGGTCGACATCTTCGTCGTTGTTGTTCGTCGTCGTCGTCGTCGTCGCGGCGGCGGTGGTGGTGGTGGCGGTGGTGGGGGGGGAGGTTGGGGTTGGGGTGTTTCCACTGCCCGAGCTGCCACCGTGTGGCGTCGTGGAATTGGTAGGCGTCGAAGCACCGCTGTCGTCGTCGGTCTCGAACACGTCGTCGGTCTCGCGCTCCTTGTTGTCGTCGTGCTCGTCGTCGTCGTCGTCGTCGCTCGTGGCCTCGACCGTTTCGTCGTACATGTCGAGATCGAGGTCGCCGACGGCACTGCCCCACGTGGGCCGGAAGCGCGAGACGAGCGACGGAGGGCCGGTAGCGAGCGAGCGCTGGAGCTGCTCGCGCGAAATCTGCGCCTCTTGGAAGAGGCTCGGCGTCGAGCGCGTCGTCATACGCATGGGCTTGATGCCGATGCCGGTGCTGCTGGTGGAAGCAGCGCCAGTGGCGGAGGCAGGCGAGGGCGGAGCGGGTGCCATGCCGCTCGGCGGAGGCAGCGCCGAGAGCGGCGGCAACGAGAGCGCGGTCGGCGGCGGGAGCGTGGAGGCCGATGCACGATCGAGCACCGAGCGCTGCGGAGGCGAGCATACGGCCGGACCGGAAGCGCTGCGCTCGAACGGCGGGCGAATACCGATGGCTGCCGTGGTGGACCTCGAGTGCGAAGAAGGCGGCGAGGACGATAACGACGGTGCGGCCGAGGACTTGGCCGAGCTGACCGAGCTGAAGCTCGAGCTCGACGAGACGGTGGCGGCCGACGACGAGGCCGACGGAGCAGGCGACGGCGACGCGTGCGCGTTGGGCGGCGAGCAGGCAGGCGACACTCCGGGCGAGACACCGGGCGAGGCGCCTTCTTGCGGCCGCGAGCGCGGTCGGATGGGAACCACGGGCGAGCTGCCGATTCCCGGGAGCTGATGCGTGAACTTGGGCGGCGACGACGACGACGACGAGGGCCACGCTGTCGAGGCGGCGACATTCGATACGGGAACGGCGATGGTGGCCGAGGTCGCGGCGGCGTGAGCAGGCGCTCCTGCGTGAGGCACGGTGGCAAAGTCGCGAGGAGAGCCGCCAGGCGTTCGTGGAGATTCGCCCGGAGTACGAGGCGATTCGCCGAGAAAGCGCGGCGACGGCGTCGAGCACGGAGTGTTGGTAGGCGGCGGCGGCGGCGTCGGGGTCGAGCTGGGAGTCGTGGTCGGCGTAGCGTTCGGTGTGTTGGTGGGAGTCGGAGCCGAGCCGGGCGGTGGCGGCGGCATGGTGCGTGCCGGACGCGCAGGCCGCGGCGGCTTCTGGCTTTCGAGCGAGTTGAGACGAGTCAGCAGCGGCGAGTTGGGGTTCAGCGAGGCGAGCAGCGCGAATGCCGGTGCGACCGCATCGCCCGACTGTGCGGCATTGAGTGCGGCGGCTGCTGCCGCTGCTGCCGGCGAGGCAGAGCTGTGCGGCGACAGCGGCGGCGAGTCTTGCGGCGCCGGGACGCTGGTGAAGGTACGCGGCGAGTTCTTGCGCGGCGAAGAGTCGAAGCTGCTCTTGCGAGGCGACGAATCGAGACCGCCCTTGCGAGGCGACGAGTCGAGGCTGCCCCTGCGAGGAAGGTCGGCCGCGGCCGCAGCAGCAGCAGCGACGGCGGAGGTCGAATCGCGGCGGTGGCCGTTGGTGCCCGGACGGCGAGGCGACACGTCGTTGGTCGGCGGCGAGATGCGCAAAGCAGACGCGGTCGCCAAGGCGCTCCAGGTCTGAGACTGCATGGCGTCGAGATCACGCGGCCATTGCAGTCGCATCTTGGACGGTCCATCCGTGGCACTGCGCAGGCGCAAGGACTTGTGCAGGGTGTGACGCTGGAGAGAGAGAGAGAGAGAGAGAGAGAGAGAGAGAGAGAGAGAGAGAGAGAGAGAGAAGAGAAGAGAAGCGACATTGGCGGCAGGAAATTTCGTGAGTTGCGCGATCGAACGGACAGGCGTCGAATATTGGACGACGATAACGACGACGAGCAACGAGCAGGAGCGCTGCGCTGCGTACCCGCAACATGGCGAGCTTGAGGCGATTGGCCTCGGGCACAGGGAAGCGAGGGTGGTGGATGAGCGCCAGCAGCTGTGTGAAGCTTGACGGCTGCTCGGCGCTGGCGGCGGTACTGCAAGCTGGTCGCGCTGCCGCTGCCGCGACGGCTGCTCCTCCGTGAGGCGCGAGCTTGCGTGCGCCGACAAAGTGCTCGCGCAAGCGCACTTGCATCCAGGTGTGCAGAAAGAGCGGGAGGGTCTTGTTGCTGCTGTGCGCGTGTGCGCGAGGCGATACGAGGTAAGCGTGTGAGATGGAGGCGCGAACTCGGCGCGTTGCCGCAACCACTGGCAACAGCGAGCGCGGCGGCATTCGTACCTGGACCAGCTGATGCCGCTGCCGCTGCCGCCGCCGCCACCGTTGTTGCTGCTCATGGAGGCGGCATTGCTACCATCTGCGTCGCTCCCGAGGCTGAGCTCCAGCTCGCGCTCCAAGACGGCAAGCACTGCGCTCGGCGAAACCTCCGTGTCGAGGTCGTTGAGCATCGCACAAAGGCCAGCGACCAGCGTCGTGTCGACTGCGCAAACAAACACGCAAGCACACAAACACACACGCCCGATAATAATAAGTACCCACAAGCACACGGTCTCTCACATTATCTCGCGATATCTCGCGGGCGCAGATACCACGATCGACAAGTTCTATGCGTGCGCATGCAGACGACACTCGCTCGCTCGCTCGCGCGACGTACGCTGCTCGACACGCAACGTCTGCTGCACGATTCTCGGCAGCGTGTGCAACGAGAGGCCATCGCCGCTATCTTCGGCATTGTCCGCGCCACCAGCTGCCTCGCTCGTTGTTGCGGGCGGTGCGGTGGCAGCCGCCGAGCCTTGCGCGTCATCGCTCGCGAGTGTCGGCGGCGGCGCGGGCCGAGGCTTCGTGGTAACGGATGAAAGCCTGTACAACGAGAAGGCCGACAGGCGCCGCAGCACCGATGGCACCGAGTCCGACGACGACGACGATGATGACGACGAGGAGGTGGTGGCGCTTGAGCTGGTCGGCGCGTCGTCTTGCAGGCGCGCGGGCGAGAGGGCTGCCGTGGGGAACGCCACCTGCCGCTCAGACTCTGTGCGCGCGCCGCATGAGCACGTGGCACACAAACACACGCAACACACGGCGCTCGCTGGTGTCGTTGTCGTCGCTGCGCGGCCGTACCTGAGTCGACTTTCATGACGCCAAGGACGCGCACGCTCGCACGGGACACCGGCGACCGACCGAGGCGCTAACGGAAACACGAGCAACGAGGCAGGAGAG
>ERZ778026.3330-NODE-3330-length-14447-cov-11.399944_pt1 | contig 14447 bp, 18 predicted proteins | sample MGYA00375756_ERZ778026 | MGnify/ENA primary metagenome ERZ778026 (study PRJEB29350, sample SAMN05389820) | bioreactor metagenome | isolation source: Ammonium sulfate bioreactor | place: South Africa: University of Cape Town | collected 2014-02-18 ... | reverse complement strand
ATCGCGTGGGCGAGCGAGAGAGCGAGATAGCTACTCGCTGCGAGAGCGATATCTCGCGTCAGTGAACTCGATCGTGGTCATGAACAGACCTCCTTCGTAGGGGGTATCAGCAGGTCCAATGATGAGAGCGTGAGCCTTGGTGACGTCCTCGGGATCGTGATAGATGCAGATGCCGGGCGCCGGGTCCGAGTACACGTCTCGTATGTCGGTCATGATACGCCTGCATCAGCATGCCCGATGCCATCCACACGCTTCAGGTCAATACCCACTCTCCCAACCAATAGATCCATGACTTGACTGATTGATTGTTTGATAGTTGCTGGAGTGGCTGGAGAGAATGGCGATGGCAGCCGACCTGATGCAAGCGGTGGTCGGTGTGGCGTTGAAGGCATCATCGGGCATCAACGGGTCCCATGGGTTGGTCAGGTAGCTCGGCTTGGCGTCGGCCGGCTTGGTGGCGGTCGATGCCGTAGCCGACGGAGTGGTGCTGGTGGTAGTGGTGCTTGCTGGTGGAGTCGCTGAGCTGCTGCTCATCATTGTTGGTGAGGTGTTGTTGAGCGAGTGAGTGAACGAATGAACGACAATCTATCCAATCTATCTATCCAAGCTACCAAGCAAGCAAGTCAAGCAAGCAACGCAAGCAAGTCAAGCAACCAACTCAAACAAGTGAGTGAGTTCGATGAGCAAGTTGTTATTGTGAGGATTTGATTAGGTATGCTTGAATGGCTTGAACTTGATGCGCTTGGGATCGAAACGTGTGCCAAGGCGCTTCTCGCGATCGAGCTCGTATTCCGAGTAGTTGCCTGGGAAGAAGACCACCGAGCTATCGCCTTCGAACGCCAGAATGTGTGTGCAAAGTCGATCCAGGAACCAGCGGTCGTGGCTGACGATGGCAGCCGAGCCTATGATATGCACACGAATGTGCAGTGTCAGTACATCAACGCCTCGAATACTCCCTCTGTCGCATTCGCTATCTTGCGATCGGTACCTGCAAACTCCGAGATGGCGTTCTCGAGATTACGCAGCACCTCGACATCGAGGTCGTTGCTTGGCTCGTCGAGTAGCAGCACATTGGGAGCATGCTTGATCATCTTGGCCAAGTGCGCGCGGTTACGCTCGCCACCACTGAGCGTCGAGATCGGCCGGTCTTGGTCGGTGCCGGTAAAGTTGAAGGCCGCAATGAAGCGGCGAATGTCGACTTCATGCGTGCCGTAGTCGACCGTCGGCCAGCCTTCCGCGATCGCCTCGTAGACCGAGCAGTCGTCTTGCAAGTCTTCGCGGCTCTGCTTCACGTGCCCCACTCGCACCTATCGAACCGATGTGCTGCCGTGTGAGAGCGACGCCGACCGACTTTCGGTGTGAGGAAGGCTGATCGATCGACGTACGGTAGATCCCAACCTGACGGTTCCCGAGTCAGGCTGCTCCTCTCCGGTCAGAATGCGGAAGAGCGTACTCTTGCCGCTGCCGTTCGGGCCAATGATGCCGAGAATGCTGCCCGGAGGCAGTTGGAACGACACGTCCTTGAAGAGCACCCGATCTCCGTAGGACTTGGAGAGCTTGGTTGCCTCGATGACGACGCCACCGAGCCGAGGACCGGGTGGGATCGAGATGGTGCCGGTCTCGTATCGACGCGAGTTGCGCTGGCCCACCAGCTGCTCGTACTGCGCGATGCGCGCCTTGCTCTTGGCCTGTCGAGCCTTGGGCGATGCCCTGATCCACTCGAGCTCCTCCTTGAGCATGCGATCTCGTGACCGTTCGGTCTTGGCCTCGAGAGCAAGGCGCTGCGACTTAGCCTCGAGCCATCCCGAGTAGTTGCCACGGAACGGATAAGCATTTCCGCGATCGAGCTCGAGAATCCAGCCTGCCACGTTATCGAGAAAGTAGCGATCGTGCGTTACAGCCTATCGATGCGGATGCAACGAGAGTTAGATGATGGTGATGAGAGAAGAGTGGTGTTCAATGAATGGGGGCCGTACAATGACAGTGCCTCGGAAACCCGACAAGTAGTGCTCCAGCCAAGCGACCTAGCGTGCAGACTTGTGAGTACAAGATAGATTACGGCCAGCAACCGTTGCAACGACATTGAATACATACGGACTCGGCGTCGAGGTGATTGGTAGGCTCGTCCAGCAAAAGTACGTCGGGATTCGATACGAGAACTCGAGCGAGAGCGATACGACGACGCTCTCCCTAATCCATTCGAGTATTTGCATTGCAAATGTGAGTGAGCAATCGCTTGTTGCGTATCGCAGCGCAGCGCTGCATACACCAGAGAGATGGTCGATACTGGACTCGCTGGGTGCACATCGCAGCGCATCGGAGATCCTCTGGATGCGCTTGGGCAAGCTCTTGGAGCCGAGCTCCTGCACGCGAGCCTTGACCTTCTCGAACTCGCTGCTCAACGGAGCTCGCTCCTTCTCTGGCAGCCCCTTGGCCTCGGCCACTTGCTTCTCGAGCTGATGGTTGTCGCGGTGTTTGCACGCCATGTGTCACTCACCGATCGACGATTGCTTCGAGAGAAACACGGGAGCTGCGAGAGTACCTGCTGGTATTCGGCCAGGAGATCGAGTTGGTCGCGCACGTCGGCCACGATGTTCTCGTAGACGTTCTTGTCGGGATCGAGCTGCGGCTCCTGCTCAAAGTACCCGACGCGCACGTTGGGGAAGACGCGGAACTCGCCGTCGTAGTCGGTGTCCTTGCCGCCGAGGATCTTGAGCAGCGTCGACTTGCCCGAGCCTGCAGAGAGTGACACACACATCGTCGTCATTATGGAGACTTTCTCGAGATCGAGGGCGTTTGTCCAGGTGATGGCTGGCACTCGATATGATCATGCAGGAGGCTGTGGAGGTCGTGGGGGTCGTGGGGGTCGTGGGGGTCGCAACCTACCGTTCACGCCGAGGATGCCGATCTTGGCGCCGTAGTAGGCGCCGAGGTTGAGGTTCTGGAAGATGACCTCGCCGCCTGGCAGGAGCTTGGAGAGCTTGTGGGTCGTAAAGACCGTGCGAGTGGGGTCTCCCTCGCCGCGGGCGTTCTTGGTGGCGCCGGCGGCGGCGTCCTTGGAGTCCTTGGCGGCGGAGACGGCGCTCGACGAGCCGCGCGAGTCGCGCACGCCGTAGTCGCGGGTGGGCTTGCCACGCGACGGCGAAGCGAATGTACGGTGGCAGTACAACGCCGAGGGAGTCACGGCGCTCAGACGCATGAACGAGGACACGAGTGAGGTTGCCGTCAGCGAGCCAGTCGCAGCCGCAGCGTTGATGGTCGGCGCTTGTCGCAGTGCTGCGTGTTGATGCTGCTGTCGGGAGCCCTCACCGATTGAATGAATGCGAGCACTCGAGACCGTCGATACAATTCGTTGTGGTCGCCATAGACCGACAACAACACGACGTAGCATGGTCGATGGCTCGCTCGTACGCAGCAGACACGATCGCCGCAGATACTCGCGAGAGATCGAGAGAGAGATATGCGCGATAGAGAGCAAAGAGCAAAATACAAACGAAAAGTGGCGCGAGTACAGCGTCGCCTCAGGGAGACCGAGAAACGAAAAAGTGCTCCGAGTACGGCGGCGGCCTCAGGGTAGGTGTGGCTTCTGGCGCTGGTGGTTTCGTGGGCGCATTCGGCGATCGCGGTGCTGCGGGAGCCTGCGACTTCTGCCGCCGCCGCCTACAAAGAGCCCGCTGCTCGGCTCCGTGCAGCAACCTCCACACCAGCCCGCTCCATACCGCACCTCGCTCCCGCTCCCGCCTAATACAAACCTCCCCCTCGACTACCACTACCTACCCGCGTCACTCCCCCTCTCGCTCAAAGATGTCGCTGTACGATGCTCGCCACCCTGCTCCCGGTGCCGATGGCGATATTCCAGAGTACGTGCTCGAGATTACTGTTCTTCTTCGTGTGTTTGCTGTTCTTCTGCCTCGGACTCACTCGTTCTCTGTCCACAGGGAGAACCGCTTCAAGCTCTTGATTGTCGGTGACAGCGGCGTCGGCAAGAGCGCCGTCTTCAACCGCTTCACGGACCACACGTACACCGAGAGCCACATTGCCACGATCGGCGTCGACTTCAAGATCCGCACGTGCGAGTTCGACGGCGTCAAGGTGCGCCTGCAGATCTGGGACACCGCCGGTCAGGAGCGCTTCCACTCGATCGTCACGAGCTTCTACCGCGGTGCGCACGGTGTCGTCGTCGTGTACGACGTCACGAACCGCGACAGCTTCAACCACGTCAAGCTGTGGCTCGACGAGGTGCGCAGCCACGGCTCGGCTCCCGCCAGCTTGCTGATCGGCAACAAGAGCGACCTCGTGCATCGCCGCCAGGTCGAGACCGCTGCCGGCCAGGCCTTTGCCGCCGAGCACAACATGTTGTTCCACGAGACGAGCGCCAAGAACTCGGCCGGTGTCGACGCTGCGTTTGAGAGCTTGGTGCGCAAGTTGGTCACGGTGCCGCGAACCGACCTCCACAAGCCCAGGCCGACGATCACGGCCCCGCTACCGACAGACTCCTCCAAAGCCAACTGGTGGTGGCCTTGCTCGTTGTTGTAAGTAGCTCTCGTCCAGCGGCATCGAGCAGCCACTGTATTTTTCGGTATCATACAGCGAGAGAGAGAGAGAGAGAGAGACGGCAACCGGCACTGAATTAGTGGAGTCTGCCGGTAATGATTGTACATACAAGAGTGTGAGATACTAGCAAGTGAGCGAGTGAGTGAGTGAACCTTCATAAACCTCTCTCTATCACACCATGGCGCAAGCTTTGCTGCTCTTTTCTCGAGCTTGATCGCGTGTCGTGCACTCGGGAGCCTCGAGATGTGAGAAGATCTCGAACAAGAGCTCGTTCGGAATCATCGACATCGACGACTCATCGACCAGCGATCGAATCATCGTCATCGTCGAGATGGCTTGCTTCATCCATGATGGTGCATATCGATGACGATCTGGACGCCATGTGAACGTGTCGGCAAGCCATTGATTGGCTCCAATCACATGCACTTGATTGCCTGCCGAGAAGGCGATGAGACCTCGATGCTCGTCGAACGCCACTCCGTACGGCTTCGCACAGCCGCAATCGAAGAACGAGATGTGATGGCCCTCGTAAGTGAATGCTTGCAACCGAAAGTTGAGGTAGTCGGCGACGATGATTCGGCCATGGTTATCGACGCACACTCCAAGGGGTCGATTGAACTGGCCTGGTTGGTCGCCTTGAGAGCCGAACTTGAACAAGAACGAGCCATCGGTCAACGACAATACTTGCACTCGATGATTGTAGGTATCAGAGACGATGATTCGATGTCGAGCATGATCGATCGCGACGTCTGACGGAGAATTGAACACGCCAGGTCGCGCAACTCGCTTGCCGATCGAGAACAAGAACGAGAGATCGATCGACGACAAGAACACCAATCGATTGTTGTTGGAATCGGCGATGATGACGCGACGATGATGCTTGTCGATCGCAATGCCTTGAGGACAATTGAAGTGGACTCGTGATCCATACTCGCCAACGCACGACAAGAACGATTGGTCGCTCAGAGAGAATGATTGTACTCGATTGCGGCCGCTGTCGACGACGAGGATGCGATCAAGATCGTGATCGATCGCAAGGCCGTATGGGTAGTAGAAGTAGCCTGGCTGGGAGCCTTCCCTGCCGAACTCGGACACGAACGAGTCGTAGTCTTCGTACGAAACAAGTTGCACTCGATGGTTGTAGCAATCTACGACCAGCAAGAGGCCTCGATGATGGTCGAACGCCAAGCTTCGAGGCTCGTAGAACTCGCCTTCAGAGCGCCCTCGTTCCACACTGCCGATCGAGAGCTTGATTCGAGCAACTCGATCAAGAGGATTGTCTCCCATCCCCTCAAATCTCTCAAGTACGCACAGCAACAAGCGATGATAACGACGACGCAGACGAGATACGAGATACGAGATGCGAGAGAGAGAGGCGTGCCAAGCCAGACGAAGGAGCAAAGAACAGCGCAGCGCCACTCACCGCGAACCAGTCTCATCCGAGATTGATAGTGTACATCAAATGGCGAGATTATTCTTCATTGAGCAAACGACACAACAAACAGACAAACAAACAGGTAGGTAGAGGTAGAGATATTGATGAAGGCCCCCTTATGCCGAGGCAAACGGCGTCTTCTCCTGGCTGGTGGCACTCTCGGTGATCTCCGGATTGTCGGATTGGAGGTCACGTTCGATCATCGAGTCGATGGCAAAGAAGACCGCCAGCGCCACCATGGTCGAGAGGATCATGGCACCAAAGGTGTTGTACGAGAAGCTCTTGTTGTAGGTGATGGCGTTCTGTGCCACGCCCCACGCGAGCAGGAAGGCGCCCATGACGTACACGAGGTACAGCTGGTACAACACGCGTCCGACGATCGGCGGCACTGAGTTCAGGTAGCAGATGCGCGGCGTTCGCGTCACGGCGTGGATGCCGCAGAAGATGGCGAACGCGAACGCGAGCGTCGTGTGGCCCGACAGGAAGCCTTGGCGGCCGCTGAGCACCGGTGCCACGCAGCCGGCGTCGGACGCGATCACCATCGAGCTTCCGGGCGACATTCCTTGCGCGCCGGCACCGAGGCACTGGTAGGCAAAGTCGGGCGTCAGCTCGCCGACGTGCTCGCGGAAGAGGTCGCACGTGCCCTCGGCCAGGAGCACCGTGATGGCTCCGGCGAATCCGAGACGCAAGGCTGCGAAGCCCGCCGTGATGAACGTGTCCTCGGCCGGCGTGCCGACGAGAACCGCCTGGTCACGCAGACGCGCCGCCTGCAGCAGGAACTCGATCATCACGAGAACGACGAAGGCCGCCGTGCCGACCAGCACGATGGTCGACTCGGGCACCTCGCCGTGCTTCTGAGGCGCCCAGTAGCGCCCGTCGTTGGCATGGAACGGAACCTGGAAAGGAACGGGGCGCGTGATCTTGACCTCCTCGATGATGAAGAAGATCGAGACGGCAATGTACACGATCCAGTCGAGGCGAATGATTTCGCGGATGAGCGTGTGCTGCGATGGCGCCATATCTGGTGTTCCTTCGTTCCAACGGCGTCTGAACGAGCTCGTGTAATTTCGCGGCCGACAAGGCAAGCTGGCGAGGGCTAGGGAGCGGGGAGAATGGACCTCCAGCGGCGCACGTCCGGCGGTTAAGTAGTACCGGCCGCAGAGAAAATCCGCGTGCTGCTACCGCAGGCACGTTGGAAATATCTGCGGGCCGTCGATCGAAGTTGCTGAGGCCGCCAGGACTTCTCTCCTCTTTCGACACAGGCTCTAAGCGAATGAGTGGAGTTGTGGGATAGTTATCACGAAGGACCGGTTACTTGGGTACTTGGGTTGCGGAGGTGGTTGGTTTGGTGTGGTGGAGCGGTGGTGGCTCATTTCGCACTCATCTCTTCTCCGCAACCACTCAACAACAGCATCAACAGCAACAGGCTACGTCCAAACAACCAACGTGAGAGAGGGTCTCGAATATCCCCATGGGTGTGCTACCGTCGCCGAGCTATCGGCTGTACAAGTTCGGCGATCTTCCCGAGTGGATGCGCCACAACCCATCGATCATGACCGGCTATCGCGTCTGCATCTCGTTCCAGCAGTGTCTGCAGAGCCTCTTCCATCTCCACAACGGTACGCCGTACAACACCGCGATCCCAAACCCCGTCTCGAGTGCGATACGATACGATACGATTCGAGTGGCTCACTCAATCGCGCCATCCGTACGATGTCTCCCTCGATAGAAACATGGAACATCTGGACGCACTTGTCTGCGGCCCTCGGTTGCATCTACTTGCTGTGGCGCATCTGGCACTCGCCGATCTTTGAGCTCGGCTCCGAGATCGAGAAGATACTCTTCGCCTTCTACATTCTCTCTGCTCAGGTACGTGGCTGATACTCGATCAACAACGCGCTCCATCGGCTCCTCGATCAAGATCTCGATCATCCATCGACGATACACCATCGAAGCTGATCACCACCACGATCACCACCATGATGATGATGGTCGCGGTCCCTCGTGTGTGGGGCTCTGGACACCAGATCCTGTTCTTCTGCAGCTCGTCGTTCCATCTGCTGGGCTGCATGAGCGAGGAGTGGTACTCGACGTTCGCCAAGGTCGACTACGCCGGCATCTCGATCCTGATCGCAGGCAGCTACATCGTGCCCATCTACTACACCTTCTCGTGCTCGCCGGTCGCCATGGCCATCTACTATCTCTGCGTCCTGGCCGTCGGATTGTCAGCCATCTACACGTCGTTCGACCCGAGGTTCGAGCGTCCGGGATATGAGAAGTGGCGCGCTGGAGTCTTCCTTGTCATGGGTGCGTCACGCACGATCCATCGATGGCTCTTGCTGCAGCACGAATCGATTTTGATTCGAGCGATCCGATCGAGCAGGCTTCTTGGGCTTGGCGATGGTGCCTCACATGGTGTACCTCTACGGCTGGGAGGCCGTGTGGCCTGTATCCTTCCAACCTTGATTGGCTGCTTGCTTGCTTGCTTGCTTGCTTGCTTGCTTGCTTGCTTGCTTGCTTGCTTGCTTGCTTGCTTGCAACGTGTTCAGAGTGTGGAATGCACTCGTTGCTCCTTAACGATGTTGTGGTGTTGTTGTGCGGCGAGTACATTGATGCTCGAGTCGGCCTTGTCACGCTTGCAGATTCCGACGCCATCCGAGCGCCAGCTCAACGTGCCCGCCAACCTGGAGAACACCGAGCTGTCAGCCTTCATGCCCAAGAGCGTACTGTTGAACACACTGGCTCAGATTGCTCGCAAGGAAGACCCGGGAGTGCTGCAGTTCATCGAGGATCACCAGAAGGACCTGCTGGGCGAAGTGTCGGGCGAGGTGCGAGCCTTGCTGATGCTGCCTGCCATGTGAAGCGAGCCAACGATCCAGTCATCCGTTCATCTATCCATCTATCCAAGACATCCTCGTTGGCCTCTGAGACGTGGGCCATCGCCTTCCGATCAATACAAGAGTACAATACAACTCGCACGCGGGCGGCTATCGAGTTCCATGTTATGCTCGGGTCGCGGGTGCTGGAATCGATGAGGTTCCCGCAGCAGCAGCGGCATCATCGTCCAGTCTCTCGTTCGCCCTCTCGCTTCGGCTGCAGCGCGACACCACGTCATCCATCTTCATTCATTCATCTATTGATCAGTCATTCTTTCATCTGTCTATCTATCTGTCTATCTATCTCACACACCACCCTCACACTCGAAAGTGCACCACATCTAGTCTATCTATCGATCGATCGCATGGTGAGGCGCTTGTGACACCAGCCAGCATCGTCATTGTCGTCTTCGTCGTCGTCAGCATTGCCCAATAACCAATCACATCCCGCCGCTACCATGAGCAACTTCTCGAAGCTTCGTGCCATGGTAGTGGCGATGCCCGAGCCGGACCTCGACGGGCTACGGCAGCAACTCAACAAGCACTCGGACGCGTTGACGGTCTTTTCGCGAGAGCGCAAGGAGTATGGCGCCACGGTGCTGCACGTGGCGGCGGCGTGTGGTCGCTTGGCGGTCGTTCGCTTGTTGATGAGCCACGGCGCCGACCCGACGCTCAAGGACGGCCGCGGCCAGACGGCGCTGCTGGTGGCGTGTCGCTACAAGCACCTGGCGGTCGTGCAGTACATGCTGGGGCTCGACGACCACGCGTCGCCGACCGAGGGCGCCGCCAAGAACAAGGCGCGCGACGCCATCAACATGCCGGACTCCGAAGGCGACCCGCCTCTGTTCTGGGCCATTCGGTGCGGCTCGTTGCAGCTGCTCGACGTCTTGCTCACGACGCCCGGCATCAATTGCTCGAAGCGCAACCTGCGCAAAGAGTGCGCGCTTCACATCGCCGCGATCCTCGTGCATCCTCAACAGCAGCAACAGCAACAACAGCAAGCACCACAGGCGCATGGCCAACAGCTGACTCGCTCGGTATCGTCCTCGTCTGCGCTACGATCATCGACCACGCGAGTCTCGGCTGCAAACTTGGTGCCCAACGCACCGACAGCAGCTGCTCCACCCTCGCCCGTCACAGCAGCGGCGGCAGCGGCAGCAGCTCCGGTCGCGGTCGTGGCAGTGACCGGCAACGTGTTCGGCGTCGCAGCAACATCGATCTCGGCGACGCTCATGAGTCGACTCCTTGATGCAGCAGGAGCGACTGCTTTTCGGTCGTTGGATATCGAGGACTACAAGGGTCGAACGCCGCTCGAGATTGCTGCAGGTTCGTTGGCTCAGATTGGAGTGCCCTCGCTCTCCCTCGCTCTCGTACGCTGACTGGAAGAATGTGTCCTCTGTGTCTCGTGTGTGTAGCGGTCGGAAACGACTCCACGGTTCGATTGCTGCTGCAACGAGGCGCGTCGGTACAGCGACCTCGCGCCTTGAAGCATGCGATCGCGCACCACCGCTTGGAGCTCATCGAGTTGTTGGCGCCGGGTCTCACGGAGCGATCGCGTGACATGTATGACTTTAGCCCGTTGCGCGTGGCTATCGAGTCGGGCAACACGGCGACCGTGCAGCGAGTGTTGTCGTTCCCGCTGATGGCGAGCGAGGTCAATCTCGTGGACGCCAACGATGGTCTCGTGCCGTTGCTGGCGCTCGCCAAGGCCGGCGTCGGAAATCTCTCGGTCACGGCTGCGAGCGAGATCGTGGCGATCGCTCGCTTGCTGCTCGTGGCACACGCCGATCCCGACCGCATGGATGCCGCCACGGGCATGACGCCGTTGCTGTGCGCGGTGCAGCGTGCCAATACGGCGCTGGTCGAGCTGTTGCTCGAGTTCAGGGCGTCGGTCGATCTGCGCGTCGCGGACACTGCCGACACGGCGCTCTTGCTTGCTATCAAGACCCGCCATGCCGCCATCGTGTCGGCTCTGCTGCAAGCCGGTGCCAACGTTCATCTGCGAGACGCCGCCAACAAATCACCTCTCACGATCGCCGTCGAATCCCACAGCCTCGACCTGATTCGTATGCTACTCGACCGTGGTGCCATGCTGGACCTCGAGCACACGCCGTTGTCGCTCGACAAGATGGTGCCCGAGATACGCCTGCTGTTCCGTGAACCCGACGCCCTACGCGCACTGCAAGGCCTGCCGAACAGCGTGGCCGCCATCCAGTCGTGGGGCATGACCGACCTGGTGCTGGATCGCTACAAGTGCCAGAACGAATTCGATCACGCCGTGCACTACCGAAGCTACCGCTGTGTTGCCGCGATGCTACTCGCCTTGAATGATTCCATCTCGCTCTTGGATCATTATGAATACCTTGCAGGTAAGTCATGTCATGACCGTCATTCATGCAACATTGATGATAACGTCTTCTGACGGCGTATTCTGGTGGTGGTGGTAGGCGATTTCATGCGTCAGCTATTATCGGACGAAACATTACAACGCACTTGTACCGTACTGGTGCTTGACAAATGCAATCTCAAAACGATTCCGGTTGAGATCGCCAAGTTCGTGTCATTGCGTCGACTGTCGTTGGTTGGCAACCAGCTCGAACACCTGCAGCATGTCATTGGTGGGCCACCAGAGCTCGAGGAGCTCTTGATCCAAGACAACCCACTCACCGAGATTCCATACTTTATTCGCAACTCCGTATGTAGTAACGCACGTCAGCGATCAATTTCGATCGCTCTCCTCCTCTAACTCATTCGTTATTCCACCGGATTTGTGTGGCCATCGCTCGCTCTAGAAATCCTTGATGACGATACATGATCTGTTGGTCCAAGGCTACCAGCCCAACCCACGCTACAAGCTCCAATTGCTTGGCGAGGAGGACAGCAATAAGCTCGAGATCTTTGCCGAGCTTGGCGGTGAGTCGGCACGAACGACCGAGGCCGTGGCGGCCGCTGCTAGCTCGGCCATGTCTTTCCTATCCATCAACCTGCCGCTGAACCGCCACTCTCTCGTCGGTCACCTGTTCAACACCGGCTCCATCTCGTCCGTGGCCGACGCCATCCTCCCACATACCAGACAACGAGTCGCGCCTCAAGTGGCGGGCGGCGAGAGTGGCGCCGAGAATCATCATCCACGGCAGCAAGACGACGAGATCACCGACAACGATGCCGACGATGAGGTATCCGGCTTCGTGGCCATCGATCGACAAGTGATCTCGCTGCAAGTGTACGACAGCAATGGCCGACATGCTTTCGATGCCATCTCGGAAGCGTTCATGTCTAGCCGCGGTTTGATCGGGCTCGTGTGCGATGTGCGCAACCCGTCTGCCAACGAGATGGTGCGGTGGCTCGAGTTGATTGCACAACGAGCGCCCGATTGCGGTGTCGTGCTCTTTTGCACGCACGCCGACGGCATTCGCGCACAAGAGCTCGCCGAGCGCATCAATACGGTGCGCCGCTTGTTTCTCACGGCGTACGACGCGCTGTCGTTCCGTACCGGTCAATGCCATGGCCGAATCTTTCTCGAGCAAGTATTCTGCTTCACGTCGACGGCGGTCTTGCAACTTGAAGATGGTGCATTGGTCTCGATTCCCAAGAGCGTACGTTATGATCTCGTATATCTCGTCATTGTGTTTCTCTCCTTGCTAATCGAATTGGAACCAATTATTTGGTCGTTCATTGCCGGTGTTATTTGATGATATTGATGATGATGATAGGACTTTCGTTCGACGCTTGGCGACGTGATCGCTAAGCGCTACCTGAAACGCCCACGACACTCGGCGGGCCTTGCACCTCGGTGCCACAAGCAAGTGCAAGATTGGTTGCTCGACTTTAAGAAGCAGTTCCCGGCGGTGCATTTGCTCAAGCAGTCGCAGATCGATGTCGCAGTGGGCGACGAGGACCTCGTGGCAGCGCTCGAGTACATGCATCGACTGGGTGACATTGTGTACGCCAGTCGCGACATGGTGGTGCTGCAACCGAGTTGGTTCGCCAACGTGCTCGCGGCACCGTTCATGTTGCAAGTGGCGTCCAATGAGTCGACCTTCCGACGCTTCATGCGAATGCCTTCGGAGCTCTTTCGACGTGCTCCTGCAGACTCGCTCACAAATGGTGCCTTTTCGTTAGCAACCGCTCGTGTACGTCGTCGTCGTCCTCCATCATGGTCATCAGTGCCTTCGTCTCCCTCATTCCAACGTGCGTCTCATGTAATGTGAGAGAGTAGGAATGCTGGCGAGTTCTACCGACGATCATGGACTTTGGCAAGTCACTTCGACAAATGGGCGGTGAGGAGTTTTGCAAGTTGATGCTGCAGCAGTACTGCGAGTGGGGCTTAGCATTGCGTCCGAGCCCCGAGCGCGAGGAGGTCGTACTGCCGCTGCTGTCATCGACGCCCGGCAAGAGCCTCGACGAAGTGCTCGCGATCGCTGCCACGCTCGGAGAGCCGTCGTTTCAGCGTGTGTACTTTGTCAACTCGCTCACGGCCTGTGGCACGAGTGCGCTCGTGTGCCGCGTGATCTCGCGCGTATCGTCGCTGCGTGACCTACGCATGAGCTCGCCGCCCGAGTACTGGCTCTCGCGCTATGCGCCCGGGGAGGCACACAGCGGCGAAGGTGGTATCGTGCTGCGCTTCGAACACGCTACCGTTATCTTTCACGCCTCGCAGCTCGGTACGACGATCGTCGGCCATCGCACGAGCGCCTCGGTCGACGGCCGCTGTATCGCCGTGGCGTTGTACACGTCGCGCGAGGCTGCCTCTCTGCAACACACGCTCCAAGAGTTTATCGACGATCTCATGACCGACGTCGACGACTTGCTGCCATCTCCCGCCGCATCGTCTCCACTATCACTTGCGTATCGCCCGACTCGCGTGCGTCTCATTTGTCAGGCCCACGAGTCGCCAGACTGTTGCCAACACCGTGAGTTCACCATCACCGATTGGAACACCATGCGCCTCACGCGCTCCAATCCCTCCGTGTGTGGTCCATGCGAGCAGGCCCGTCGGCTTAACACCTCCTCATCGACCTCGTCTTCCTCCTCCTCATCTTCCTCCTCATCTTCATCTTCATCATCATCATCCTCGTCGTCGTCGAGATCATCACCATCAGCGGTGTCACTGCCAGCCGTGATCTCTCATGCGAGGTGGTCCGAGTCGCTCACCCGACCTCTCGTGTCGCCGCAATCGCCTTCGTTATTTGCGGTCGCCTCAGCCGCAGTCGGGATACCGGCCGATCTGCCGGATTCACCAGAATCGGCCGCCTCGTCCTACACCGCCTACGCACCAATCTCAATCTCGCCGCTCCACTCGCCCAGGGAACCGTCACCGCAGCTTTCAGAGCCGGCACCTATCGTCGAGCCGAACCTGAGCGAGTTCCCGCGACTAGAAGACGACGAAGCAGCAGCTCGAGGTGTCGCTCGATCGCTGTCAGTCGACGCGGACTGGGTCGATTTTGGCCGTCAGTAGACCGAGCTCTCCGTCAATCGCATGTGTGTGAGTGTGTGGGCGCGCGAAAAGCTTGATGATTGATTGGCAGTGCCAATGAAGCATATGATTGCTTACTACTTACATTGTAACAAGGCGCTCACGT
>ERZ778026.3309-NODE-3309-length-14578-cov-6.125525_pt1 | contig 14578 bp, 19 predicted proteins | sample MGYA00375756_ERZ778026 | MGnify/ENA primary metagenome ERZ778026 (study PRJEB29350, sample SAMN05389820) | bioreactor metagenome | isolation source: Ammonium sulfate bioreactor | place: South Africa: University of Cape Town | collected 2014-02-18 ... | reverse complement strand
CTCCTACTTCATCCTTGTTGTGCACCGCTGAAAGAAGTGCGTTAGGTTCAGGTGATATTTAATCCCATTTCGTAACATACCAGTGATAAACAACGATAAACGCTGAAGAAATACATCAACCTCATCATGCTGATTCACTTTCAGAGTCGAAACCGCATGACTTGGTTTCTATGATGGGGTGGCTTAAGCCAGTAGAAATGCAATACAATATTACTCACTGAACTGAGGGCAGGTACGATAAGCACAAAGAAACAACAGAGCAGAGGTGGCGGGACCATTTCTTGGTGGCTGAAAGAAGATGAAGAGGTTTGCTAAGCCATACAACTTAAAAGCATCGAGATCCTCTTCTTGTATGGAGTTCCACAAAAGCAAAGTAGCTTTTCCAATGAAAAAAAAAAAAAAAAAAGTAATGTTGCCATTGGCTTCCGTAAGTTGCAATAACACTACATGCCAGTACACCTCAGCGTTCCTAAGTGCAGCAACTTTTCCAACTTGAACTTTGCAGGTAATATTTAGTCAGTAGTCAGTTTTTAAAAAGCTTGAGGTTTTCAGGCAGTAACAGATTTTCGTGTCTACATTCTCCCCGAAAATGTCGTTTCTGTAATTGGTTTACATGTCCTAACTTTCTTTCTGCTGACCTGTTCCTTCAGGTGCAGGATACGGGCACACAGTGTCTGCAGTCTCTCCGCCATCTGTTTCAGCTCTCTTTTCCATTCCTGAAGCTGTCCGAGTAGCTCGTGCTTCCTGAGTACTGCTGTAGTATCTGGCTGAAGATGAGGATGGGTGGCGAGGAACTAGCCGTACCTCTGTGGCCGTCGTGCACCAATTCTTCAATAGGCAAAGCGTCTAGACCTTTCTCAGGTCCCATGTGGACAGACAGCTTCTCTCCCAGCTCGAAGAGTTTATGAAGCTCGGGATGGTTTTCTTTGAACTCCTCCGTACGGTAAGTATGGTCACAAGCAAGAGCAAAAAGGGAGCCAGGTTTCTCTTGCTCATCTTCCTCTGCCATAACATCCACTACTATCGTGGGCGCTGCTCTTCCGCCAGAATTCTCTGCTGGTACATTTTGAGGATCCACTGCAGCTTGGGTATTTGTTCTTGGTGGTGAACCGTATCTGAAGATTGACGCTCCTCAGAGGCACAGTCAGTTTCGTCAAAGGGGTTGTTGGCATTATCGCGAACAAAATACTTACCGCCTGCCATACAAGTTGCTACCTGCAAAACAAGCAGCAGTGCCAACTGGTTGTGCGTCATTGAATGAATGAAATGAATAGCTGAAGCGGGAGTTATCGGCTCTCCCGCTTGCTGCGGCTTCTAAAGAACGAAAACGACGCGATGACCTCATCAGCCTTTTAGCAAGGGATAATGATCAAATTTCTTGTTGTTGTATTGGAAAATCGAGTTGCAAGGTGAAAAGAGAAATTGAAAAAAAACAAAAATTAAAATTATAATTAAATTATAAATAAGAAATTATTGTTAAATTTCTTTTTTTAAAATCAAATTGTAAAGTAAAAAGAAAAATTTTAAAAAAAACAAATTAAATATATATATAAATCAAAATTTTAAATTTTTTTTATTAACTTTCATTTTTACTAGAGAATAACACAAAAAATATATATTTTACATACTTAACTTAAATTCAAGTAATAGAGTTTAAAAGTAAATAAACAATCAAAGTTTTGTTTTTTATACAAGTCAGAGAGTATAAAGGTAGTAACAAGCAAATATGAAACTTTTTTCAATAACATACAATAAATAACAATTTTGTATTCTCCATTAAGCAATAAGAAAATAACACAATTGTACAATATAGACACTTTATAACTTAAATAATTATTTACATATGATTTAAACATAGTTGGTTGCAAATGCACCACAATACTTACTTGTCTATAAAAAGTTATTATTCCACCTTGTGTATAGAATCAGCAAGTGTAAAAAGTAGCAAAGTCAAAGTGCAAAATAAATTACCTATTTAATAGTTTCTAAAGCTATAGCAAATAATACATGAAATTCTACTACATAAAATGCTTTGTCATTATATAAAGGCAATATAATTAACATTCTTGGTTACATTAACTTACTTGGCCAGGAATTGTACATTTATAGCTTGCAATACAATAATAGTAAAAATACTTTGGAGTATGAAAATCTAAGGCCATTTTAGCTTTTTCTCAAAGTTTGTTGTGTATGTTTTTGTACCAGTCACCCTGCAGTATAGCAAGTGTACTTACAAATTAAGTGCTATGTATGCATATCTGCCATTTAAGAGTGCACTACTATAACAACACTTGAGGATACTTCAAACATAATTTAAGGAGAAAAATATTTTAAAAAGTATCCACAAAATACAAATTCTTTAAGGATACCTCAAAAAAATTTTCAAGATCCTCAATTTAGAGTTAATGTGTAAGAATCCTCATTTTGAAATGAGGATACTTTAATCAAAAATGAGGATATTTTAATTAAAAATAAGGATACTTCAAACTCATTTGAGAATATCCTCAACCAAATAATTAAAAATGAGGATACTTTTTTGTTTTAAGGTATTTTCATTCATATTTGAGGTATCTTCATTTACATTTGAGTTTTTATTCAAAAATGAGAATTCTCAAATGAAGTATTCTCAAATAATGAATAAAATATCCTTAAACATGAATGAGGATACTTTAAACTCATTTTAGGATATCTTTAACTAAATAATTTAAAATAAAGATACTTTTTTTGTTTTAAAGTATTCTCATTCATGTTTGAGAATACTTCAATTTATTATTATAGTAGTACACCCTTAATCACTATAGTACACCTTTGGTTACATGTGTGGTATGATAAAGCAATAAATAGAGTATTTGTAAGTAAAGTGCTTTATGAGTCTATATATTCAAAACATTATTCCTACTGGCATATGCAAGGTATTTAAGAAGTTTTGGTAATGAAATAAGTTTTTTTACACTCATTAAGTGTCACAAGGTGAATAACATAACCAAATTTTAGTAATACATAGTAATACATAATATTACACTTTTTGTAAGTATGTACAAAAGTTTTAACCAAACTATGAAAATTTTATAAGCAAATCATTGAAGCTTTGTTTATAAAAACTATGTCTGATAACTAAACAAAAAACTAAAAAAGCATTTTAATTTTTTAATTAAAAAAAAGTTTTAAGTTACATTTAATACATAACACACTTAACTCAACACAAGTAAAGTAACTCTTGTAAAGTAGAAATAATAATAAATTAGCTCATATACTTAGCCCTGGATTTTTTAGTAACTCTTTTTTTACTAAAATTTTAATTGAAGTTTTATAAGTTATACTTAGTTTTTACAATATTTTTTTTTACTTTATTTTATTTAATATTATTTAATTAATTTAAAAATATAATCATTAATCTAAAATTTTCTTGTATTTTGACAAAACTAAGTAAATTATTTTACCTTATACTCCTACTATACAATTTTAGTATTATCTAACTCACTATTAAAGTATTAAAGGATTTTATTTAGTAAAAGTCTTTATTCCAACTTTTTTTTATGATTTAGGCATATTTTATGTACATAGAAATTTGGCAGCTAATTCTATTGCCAATTTAAAATAAAATAATAAAAGAAAGTTTACTTTTATCTAAAATAAAAAGGTTTTATAATTTGCTAAGGAGAATAAAAAGCTTTTATAGTACTAACAATACTAACATTTATGAGTACTATCATTAAATTGTGAAAGAATATAACTTAATTCAGAAAAAACTAAATTTAAATCATTTTTGTACTTTGTTTTTAACTTTAACTCTTTTAGTTAAAAAACTTAAAAATATTACTAATATGTTATACACTAATTTTCTTACTTATGTCAATAGTAAAATTGTGTGTACAACTTATTTTTTATTATATTTTTAGTAAAAGTAATTATTATTAATGAATTAGTAATTGATTATCAACTTTCTACTATTGTCAAAAAAAAAGCAAAATAAATGCATTTTTTTAGTAGTATTTATTCCTTATAAACTTTATTCTAATAGTTTAGTAAGTTTTGTAGAATATACTATCAACTTTTTCTCAATAGTTAGTAAATAGCATATCACAAGAAATCTTCTTTCTTGGTTGCTACTCACATAATTTTAAATAACTATCAAAAGAAACACTATCAACAAATCATTTCTTCTAATTGGAAAGTGCTCTTACTTAAAGAAAAAGAATCTTTTAACTTTATGGCCTCTTTTTCAATGCTTTTGTTTGAAAAAAGCTACTTTGGAGAAAATGAAAATTACTCAACTTCAAGAAATCTACAAACTCTACAATATTAAGCAAGAAAAGAAAAAAAGAGCTTTATAAAGAACATTTATTATTTAAGCTTTACAAGTATTCACTATTATACTTATCAAGTGGAAACTTTGTTTTACTATATTTTTTCTAGTTCAAAATCTAATTCAACTCCATTGCATTTCTTCTACAAAAAATGGTTTAATTCATTCAATTTAGCTAACAAATACTAGCATTTTCTTGAAAGAGACTTGCTATCATCAAAAATGAGTTACAAAGATGATTTTAGCATTTTTATGTGTTGTAATTATGAATTCTTGAGTCTATACTACTAAAGTGAAATATGTGAAGTAAAAGCCTTGAAAAATTGAGTTGTTGAAAGAATTGGCTAAAAGTAATTGAATTTACTTCAAAATATCCTTTTTTTTATGTGGGAATAAAATGTAGTACCATTATATTGATATTTAAGTTAATTATGTCCCCTTTATTACTTTATGCTATTAAATAACAAACTTTATGTAGTGCAAAGAATTACCTGAATTGAGAGCTAAGAAAGGATTTTGAACTTTAGTAGTAGAATTATAATGAAATAAAAAAAAGAAGAGGGATTTTACTTTCACATCCTGATTCATTGTGATGTAATTCTTAAAAAGTTCACAGGGAGGATAAATTTCACATAGGAAAAAAAATCCTGGTCACTATTATGACAAGCCAAGCCAGTACAACCATACCAACACTGATTTTTTATCACAAGAGCAGCTAGTACAGAGAAAGGGAAACCCTGCACATATGCCTATGTTACTTCATCATAAAGTTTGTTTTATATGAAGTACTGATTTACCTAGTCCAAGCATAGACAGCAGTTGCCACTCATATGATATTATCCTATATGGAGACTTAAACCCATTATCAGGTTTCCCATGTATGGTTTAGCAGGAATAAAAAAAAAAAGTGAAGTCCTGGGGATAATAGCCAGCGCAACAAAAAATTTGGACAGAAACTGGCTCCATCGACAACGATTTTGTGTTTGGACGGTAAACACAGTTTTGGATGGCGACACAAACCCCGAACAACTTTTTTGTTTATCAAAATTTAAAGTTGTTACAGGTGCAACGGTAACTACCGGTAACAGTCAGACAGGTTGGCACAAACTCCGCTGGGCGCCGTTTTTACCGTTTCCTCCTTTTTGTTTTTTTGCGCAATGGCACACCAAGGAGGCACACTTCAGTGTTGCCAAATGGGCCGACTGACCCGGGTCAATCCATACGACTGGGGACCGTTACGAGACCCGGGTCATCCATGGATCGCGAAAACTCCTAACTCCACACTTCGGAAGTTTGGACAGCGTTTTGGCGCCACAATTTATTAGCTCCTGCTAAGAGTGGAGTTAGGAGTTTTCGCGGTCCATGGGTGACCCGGAACCAAATGGATGCGGAGTCTCGGAGTCCAGATCCAGTCGAGTGACCCATTTGGCAACACTGGCACACTTGGACGGCGGCAACAAGCTGCGGCTAGTGTGGAAACTAAGTTGTTGCGGAAAGTTCTGCATTACTTGGGTCTCTTGGTGTGCCTCCGAGTCTATTAGATGGTTTCGTTCCTTGTGAGTTTGGATTTGTTGTTGGAATTGATGGCATACTTTCTCCGTATCCTGTTGGGCTTTTTCCCTCTCCATCAACCGAGTCTCCAGATCTCGGATTATCCACTGTTGTTGATTTATGAAATTCTGTAATTGCACATTCATTCTAGCAAAAGCATCGTTTGTTGTTTGGAGATCCTGAAGTAGTTTCTTCTGAGCCTCTGCCTCCACTTGTTTCCTTTGCCACCATGCCCGCTGCCGCATTTGAGATGTTTTATCCCTGTCAGCATTTCGAGGAAGATATTCATGCTTTTCGCGATCAAACACGAAAGTTCATGGCAAAAAATTTTGGGAAGTGGGACTGAAGATTCACGGAGTTTGACACAAAACAAATGTGTGAACCCTTATTTTCCCACTTCTTTTGGCCGCACCTTCCAAAAACGAATTGTGTCAAACTCCGTCCCACTTCCCAAAATTTTTGCCATGTAATTGAGAGTATATTGCGTAACGGACAACGGGCGAATCAGGCAGCTTGTTCGATTCTGTAATTAAGGTAATCACCCCATTGGTCCCTCATATACAAGAGGTAGATCATGCAGGAGGTGCTACCACTAGTATGAAGATTAGTAAGTAACTAGTTTCAAAAGAAAGGAACTGTTACCTGCCAACAGCACTGTCAATCTTGACTGTTGGGCTTTGGTAATCACATAGCATGTGGAAGATTACAGATTTACTATCTCACCATCCTAAATCTTGGAGTAATCAACCCTAGTGACGGCTTTTCACATCCCCTGTAAGGGTGGTAAACTCACACCGGAGGGTTTAGTATCGGAGTATGGCACTTTGTTTTTTTTTCCTTCAACTGAGTGGAGAGGGTCCACGGTTGCGACATCTTTTCGCATCATTTCGCAGGAAATGACGTCCAAAATTTTTTCCTGTTAATTCGCTCTGCTGCATTTTGCATTGGTGCCTTAGGAAAACTTGTTGAGAGCATTCCCCCAGAGTAGGAGCGATCCCCTTCACCTTTCAACTGTGTCCGGAGGAGGATATGCAGGCACTTCGTTCCTGCTGGAATGCAGGAGAAACCCTAAAAAGGAGCTACAAAGATATTGCGTTGATGCTAGGAAAGCGAATGCAGGATAATGCGGCGTATTTGGTGAGCTTCAACGATGCCAATAGATGATCCTCCAAATGGTGTACTGAAACTAAGAAAAAAGATGTACGAAAAAAAAACATGTTATCTTTGTAATTTTTTTTATTTACTCCTGTACACTTTTATACCCAGGGTTTTCACCATGGGTTTTATGGACGCTTTGAAGATGTCGAGGCGGGAGAGGACACCGAAGAGGAACCAAACGGGTGCGGTGGCAACTTTTTCTGCGGCGAGTTGGGGATAGGGTGCGGGTTTGTTGATCTTTTCTCGGCGTCATCCTCCGGTCTCTCCTGATCGACAGCGACAGCATCGAGATAATAGCCGTCATAATTGTCGAGTTGGTGGAAGATGGACTCGGTACAGACCATTGCCAACCTGACGCTGACGTTCAACTTCGACGCGGGCCACGTTCCCAGCTCCTGTTTAAAAACAAGGTTATTGTCACCATGGAGATACCAAGTGAATCCACTACCTTTCTACCAACAGTCATGGAGAAAAGAAGGGTGGCCTTACAAATTGCTTGGTCAAGCAGTCAGGGGTCTCCATCTGAAAAATTCGCGGCATGCCAATTGGGATGGGAAAATCAATAGTCTAACAAAAATATTTTTTCTTGCGCAGGGACGAAAACAGGACCACCATCTTCAGTACCCTAGTAGCGCCAAGTGGGAGGCAATCATTGCGATTTCTAACTCCCAGCACATATGCGCACCATGGCCTGGGCACACAGACTTTAGGGACGCTGCGGCGATATTCCACTATGGAGTGGTTATGGCCACAACGGAGGTGCAAATAGTGATGCTGGTGTGGTGGGCGCTTCAGCTGAATACGAATTCAAATTCTTCAACAACCTGCGCCTTCATCACAACAGAGTTCGACCTATTTTCGGAGGAAACCTTGTGCCAGTTGCGAAAAGGTAACCACCCAGTTCGAACGAAGGACACGGGGGCTCAAGATTCATATGCCCTAACATCAAAGCACCAAGTAACAATTTGTAATAAGGCCGCAAGATGTGACTTAAAAGTATAAAACTCAAAACTTCCTAAGTGCTATAATAAATGCACCAACTGAAGGGCACTGTTCCCATTCCGTGGAACAGTTGTTGTTGTTTTGCAGACAGAAAGGCTGCTGAAATTTTCAGATTAGAGTCGAAACTCCCGTTCTGCGTCTTAAATTTGGAGAGATTGTTAGAGATTTTAGAATTTTATTTTTGCTTGCTGATATGCTCTGTTCATTCCGGTTATGTTTGCGTGATTCTTGCATCTTAACAGCTAGATTTTTGATGATTTTTTCGTGATTACGCGACAGAGCACTTCTGACAGGTTCTTTGCGGTTGTTTTCTTTATCTTGAGGGCTTTAAGGGTTCTGGGGAGGGCTTTTGGGCAGATGCCAATGCTGCCGTGCGATTTGTTGAAATCCGCTAGCTCTTGGAAGTTTGCTCCATGAATGCCGCTGCCTTTGTTGGTTGTCGTGTGGAACCACATGGGGAATTCTTGTGCATAATTGTCCCCGATGACCTCTGCTAGTTTTTTCCTGACGGTTGTTTCACATGCAAGGAGGATTGGGTGGCTGTCTGGGCACGTAGGACTGAGGGTGTGTTCGAGATTCTTCGTGCTGTGCCCCCTGTTGGTGACAAGAAACGCACGACTGCGTGTTGTAAACAATGGCGTTGCGGAGGTGTGTGATGATGTTCCGAGGACCTTTTTTGAGAGGCGGTGTTGGTTTCGGTTGGATGTGTGGCTCTTTGCCGGAGTAGCAGTAGTGAAAGAGCTTATCTCTGGTGGGTAGAAGTCGATTGCGGGCCCAGATCTGTTTTTTGGAGTCTTTGTGTTGGTTGGATGCGAAGATCTGCTAAAGTGATTTATGTTAATTGTGAGCATTTTTAGCGTATATCAAACTAATTTTTTTTTCCCCACTCTTTTTTATGTATTCAGCCTACTTTCAACACTGAAGATGCTTTTAGTACTGGGTAGAACGCAATAGCCGACAAAATTGCGGAGGAAAAGCAAAGATCCTGGATAGATACAATGTATACCGATGAATGGTCACCTATGAAGCATATATGGATCATTGTCTTACTGAAATATCTTAGTAAAAGGGTTTATTATAATTAGCACAGTTATTAGTATTCACATATGTATATGTATTATTAATATATCTAATAACATATAACTCAACTATTTGCCATTTTTCATGTGATTTTGTCAGTTGTGTCATCATTTTATTTTGATCCTCAAATTTTAATTAAATTTAACTATAATTTGTTTCCATCAACACTACTTTGGTGCTAGTGTGAATTTAAGTTCCACAATGAGTGAATGTATTAAGGAATTGAAAGCTTTCCATTTAAGTATGTACAATATTTATACTAATTTAACATATTTTTTAGTTCACAATATGAGTCATATAAAAAAAGGAAATAAAAGTATTAATATTATTATTGTTCAATTAATCTTTCACTTAGATCACTTTCTATTTATAAATGTAAATACACTTTTACTTATGAACTCAAAAGTATGTATATTTCAAATTCATATTTTTTATATATATTATTAACATATAATTATTTAGTGTAATCATACTAAAAGAGAAAACACCAAAGCTACACCTTCAAAAAAAAAAGAGTAATAAAGGCAAGTAATACTTCTATCATTAATTTTTTTCCAGTTATTTCATCAAGTGTTAAGTATTCAGTTTTTTAATGTTTTTTAATATAATACAATAAAGTTCAACTAAAAACCTCTTTCAATATATTTAATAATCATATATAAGATATGTAATAACTTTTACACTAAACTTTTTTATTTAGTATATGTTAACATTATATATACTTAACTCATAATAATCAAACACTCTACTAGTTAAGTCACACTACATTTTTTAATAAAGATTTTTACATTGTGTAAGGATTCAAATTATTGTTTTAAAGTAGTGAATAAGAAAATTTTAAATTGTACATAGAATTTAAAAGTTATTATGAAACTTTATTTAAAAAAATAATTTGTTAATTTTTTTCATTACAAAAAAAGTATGATATTATGTGTTTTCAATAATAATGCTCTATTTAGTAACTTTTAAATAAAAAATGGGATTACTAATTAAATTAAAAGTTTATATACTTATAATAATCTTTTGTGAAAAGATATATTAAATTGTAACTTTATTGTGTCTAACATGCAATCAATGGAAGTAAAACTTTGTGTTATATTCTCTTGATGGCTTTGTGAAGTGCAGAGAGAGAGTGTGAGCGATAAAAGAAAATATACTTGGAATGAGTATAACGTGGAGCAATAGGTTGGTCAAGGAGGCGGTCCTGACGAAAGGCATCAAGAACCGCGACGCCACACACGCACAGAGGGTCCAAGCCATCATGTCACAGCAGATGCCGCCATTGAGGCCGACAAGACCTTCGGTTTTCTGAGCGAAGCTAAGAGGCGAGAGTTCATTTATTACCTGGGCCACATCTTGTTCCCGCGTGGTTCGACGGCCTCCCGACTCTGAGGAACGCCAAGTGTTTGATAAGGGGTTCATTTTCCGCGACGGCAGGGTGCTGCGCGTGATCAACAGTCCGGCGAGGAGAGCCCTGCTGAGCCTCTTCGTTTCGGGAATCCGGCAGCGACAATGTCGTTCAGGTGAATCATCCGTACCGCTTACTTCTTCTCCCTCCCCCCTCTCTTCTGAAATGTGACAGGATGTGCTTGTTTCAGTTTCCTCCCCAGCTGGACAGAGAAGGAGCACGACTTCCAGCGGCTGGTCATCAAGGCGATGTTCGACAGGAGCCGCCCAGATCAAGGAGATTCTACAGCCAGGCCCAGGCGCGCCCTCCCCGGCTCTCAATCTCTATGCGGACAATACCCCCAGTGTCAAAACTTTGAAAATAGCGGAGGAAGAAAACAAAGATAACATGAACCAACAGAATATTACACGTTCTTGAGAATCCACTTGGCTGATAACTCAGTCCCAGCAGCCTGAATGAGGTTTGCAACAGGACACGTCTTTTCTACGGTTTCGGTAAATGTGTTGAACTTCTCCTGGGAAAGCCTCTCTGGGGTTTCCACTTCAACTACCAAATCGATCTTCTGAAACCTGGTGGGAACGTCGGACTGGCCTACGAGCGAGAAGGAGAGAGAAAATATGAACTCTTCATATGAGTGTGTGCAGTGGGTACCCATGAAAGCAGAGTTATCCCATTGGGCCTCGGCTCGAAATTTCAATCTGTCAAACTTGATGTTCATTCGTTTGGCGATGACTCCTGCAAAAAAAAAAAAAAAAAAAAAAGGCAGATGAGTATTGTGTACCGTTAGAATAATATAGATTAGGCAATCATACTTGCTGTGACATTCTCACAACTGGCCAGGCAGCCCAGCACACCTTCCAATGGGGTGGGTCCAGCATCTGTTCCTCCCATGTGTGCCGGTTCATCAAAGGAGAAAGTATGGCGCCGATTCGGCTCGTCTCGAATGTCCACGCGAGTCTGATTTGTCTCGCCGGAAACTTTCACCTTCACCACAGCAAGGGGTATGGGGCTTGTTGTATCCGATACAACCCGTTAATTTAAAACTTCAATTACACGAGTCTTTTAAAACACACAGTTCGTTCAGCAGTTTGCTATTTTTCCGCGACGCCAAAGGAATATCAATCCCTTTGCTCCACGGAGTTCACCACAAGGTCCAAGTTTGCCCAATTCACCAAGTCCCCCGTCGTTTTCTGATTGCTCTCCTCCATCGACGCAACGATGAACAAGGGAGGCCTCACCTGTTTTGCATGAACAGGAAGGTCCTAGCTCACCTCCACGACACCGACGACGAATCCTTCAAGAAGAGAGAGAAAAGTCTCCAACCCGTGCGCCCAATATTCGTCCTCAGAGAAACCGCCAGCGCCAACAGCGAAGACAACAGCCAACAACGCGCCCTAATTTTGAAATTAGTTGCAGACCAATAGCAACAGATAGAGGTGCTAGAGCAAGTACCTGATGGTGAAATAATGGAGAGTGATGATGAGTCAGAGTCGCCAGAAGGTACTCTTTGAAAGATGTGCAAAACAGAAGGCCTCTTTGAACAGTTGACCAACCTAAATGAGGATCAACTGACCGATTTGTATCGCTATTCTGTCAAATGGATACTTACAAATCGAAAGCGCGGTCCACTGCCAGCAGTCAGTTATGCTGATGGATGGATTGTCTTATTGGCGTTCTATAAAATCAACACAAGCCAAGATACACTTGCACGCTTCCTTCACATCAAGCCTTCAACCTTTTCTGACACCGTCGCTCGAATGCGCCCTATTGTCAATCAGACCCTAAAGGAGCGCTGGTGGGAAAATCGTAAGCGGCCACGCCCATTAAACCACCCAACATACCCCTATATAGCTCTGCTGGTGGATCACATGTCGGTGCAGGTCTACCGCCCAAAGGGAGACTTTTGTGAGGCCAAAGCCTATTGGGATGGCAAGAACAATATCTATCCTTGAAAAAGGAGGTTGCTGTGACCGCCCAAGAACCATATTATGCGCTGTTTGCGCGGAAAAAACGAATCGGATAAGTTCATGATTACACGGATCAAAAGAGAATTACCTCACCTACGCGGATTACCTCATGAAGACCACCGATGAGCGCCACTTAATCCCAACTGATGATGTAAACCCAAAGTGGGCATACTTGGGCGATCGGGGATATCAAGGCCAGGACAGCGACACCCTCGAGGTCCGCCGAACCTTTGTGAAGAGAAATGCGAACACTCCCGGTGAAAGGAGGACAAATGAGACACTGAGTCAGATCAGGGTGCCTGTGGAACAATTCTTTGGGCGGTTGGTGAAGCTGTGGGCGATAATGAAAGGAACTTACCGCTACGACCGTGTCAATTTTGATTCCGATTATGATAACTGTGTCCTTCTGACAAATGAGCACATCAAAGCCAACAACCTGGAGGAAAGTGACCTCAGGCTTTATCGAGCATTTCTTCAGCAGCGAAAGGAAGCGGAGGAAAAACGCCAACAGAAGAGACAGGTCGACCGTGACCGTCGGCGCCGCCAACTTGGGTGGTAAATGTGACCGTGTGTAACCAAAATAAACACCCTCTTCTTGCCATGACTTTGCTTTCTCCAGGTAACTCTCTTCCACTCCGTGACAGTAAGATCCCCGGAGTGAAAGCTGCGCACACGGCGTTTCCTCGACTGTACCTGGAAAAAACGAGAGAGCTACGCGGACTTTGATCCAATGTTGGGTGTTTGGTCCAGGTTAATCGTGGAACGTGGAAGTTGGAAGCAGTTTTTCGCTGTTCCACGTTTGCCCCTGCACACTAAACTTTTAACCTAGAAACCAAAAAAATTTGCTTATGCCCACGCTGTCCAAGCCGCTTGCTGATTCTGTCAACGCGGTATGACTTCTCAAGTTGTTGTGTGTCTCCATGTTCAATTGCCTGAAAGGTAACCCATTCTGTCTTCCATTTGAGGGGCTGCAAGACTCGAACGCAGCAGGGTTGGTACCTCCACCATCCTTTCTTGCATCGAAGACAGAGTTTGCCAAGCGGTGATGGTAAGCTGGGGGCTTGGAGGTTGGCAAGGGGCTGGTTGGAAATGGGCTAAGGAATTGAAGAAATAATTAAGTGATGGATTAACAAAATTAATCAAAAATAATCGCAAAATACCTGTCTGAGAGTTTCAGTTGTTGGGAAGCAATTGGCAAGTGTTCAAGGAGCTTTTTGAGGCCATCGGTGTAGGAGAGGAGCGTGAGGAGATCGTCGTGCGTGAGTTGCTACTGTTCTGCCATCGCGTAACGCGCAACAAGAATTTCCCGAGAAACAAACAGCGTTTCTTCTTTCGTCGAAAAAAGATTCTCGACTCTTCCACGTTTTCTCCCCTGCGTGTATCCACATCCATGGTGAGTTTCTTCAAACTATGTGGCGATCAACAAAGCACGATCCACCTTCCGCGTTTCCACGTTCCACCTTCCACAATTAACCGGGACTGTGCAACTTTCTGCAAGTTTTCTAGCCTTGTGGAGAAACGAACTTCGCCAAAAAATTCTGTAACTCGCAGTATGAAGCAGCACAAGACGCTACCCCAGAGCCATGGCACTTTCCCTTGGACAACACAGTGTCCAGACACTACAATGTACGTGAAATGGAGGTGATTGCAGAGGTTTGAGGTGTGCAACTAAGAGCATGGTACCTTCAGGATGTGGCAACACTCAATCCTCGCCAGCAGAGTGAAGACCGACAGGAGTTCTGGAGACATCCACGTCAACGGTCCCCTCTGTGCCAAGAAAATGAAGCAGCTCGCAGGTTGGTACATTCTTTTTTTTCCCAATCAGATGCCCTGGGGGATGGTGTGGACCAAAACCTCCAACACCTCTCAAATGTGTCCTAACTTCACCTCTGTACTCCTGATGGGAAAGGTGCAGTCCGTTCTGAAGGCAATAACAAGGCAACAAATCATTCCTATAATTGAAACACCATTAGCTCTGTTTTCAAACAAACACAATAACCACGCGTAACACCTGCCTAGCGTCTCCGATATGGTGCTTGTGAGTTTGGGATTTCACGTGACCCTTCAAAAAACACAGGACTCTGGTACTATTCCGTACCTCGCTTA
>ERZ778026.3307-NODE-3307-length-14588-cov-11.699580_pt1 | contig 14588 bp, 18 predicted proteins | sample MGYA00375756_ERZ778026 | MGnify/ENA primary metagenome ERZ778026 (study PRJEB29350, sample SAMN05389820) | bioreactor metagenome | isolation source: Ammonium sulfate bioreactor | place: South Africa: University of Cape Town | collected 2014-02-18 ... | reverse complement strand
CACACACACACACACACACACACACACACACACACACACACACACACACAATACAGTGCAATTCGCATCAGTACGCGCAATGCTTCTCAATGTCGAGAGATACGAGAGCAGGCCGGCATAATACGCTACCTCGGGCTCGGGCTCGGCTACTTGGCGCTTGGAAGAAGCGGCACGGCGGTCGCTGCGGCGGTCGTCGTCGTCAACATCAAGGTAGTCGTCGTCGTCGTAGTCGTCGTCGTCGCTGTAATACCGACCGCCATTGGCATTCTTGCGCTTGCTGTCGGGTGCATAGTCGTCATCGTTCTCGTCGTCCGAGCGCTTGCGTTTCGGTCTTCGCTTCTTGTCGTCCTGCGCCGTGGTCGATGCCGACGAGGAGCGTCGCGACGAGGCGGAGGACGAAGACTTGGTGGCGCGCGGCTCTTTGCGAGGAGTAGAGCCTACAAAAGCAGAGGGCGTGGGCGCCCTTGATGAGTGCTGTGCTGTGTGTGCCGTTGACAGGAGAAGGCGGCTGCAGCTGGAGCGCGACGCACTCGAGGAAGCAGTGGCGCTCGAAGACGACGGCTTCTTGGGCGTCTTCTTGGACGACGACGAGGAGGTCTTCTTGGACTTGCTCTGCTTCTTGGCACGCTTGGACTCCTTCTCTCGGCGCTTCATCATGCGGTGCATCTCGCGGCGCTCTCGCGCCTGCTGACGTCGTTGGTCGCGCTCGTAGATCAGGTTCTCGATCTGCAGCTGCGTGAGGCCCGCAGGTCTGCGTCGAGCAGTGGCGCGTAGGACGAGAGGACGACGACGAGGAGGTGGTGGTTAGCGGCACGGCCACCACACTCGCGCGGCGGCATGCGGCACGCACATAGGCTCCTCTTCGTCGCTGAGGTCCAGCTCTGAGTCCGAGTCCGAGCCAGAGTCGGAGGCAGAGTCGGAAGCCGACGAGCTATCATCATCGTCGTCTTCGTCCGACGAGTAGCGTCTGTTTGTGCCAGTGTCCGCGTAAGCTGCAGCGACAACAACAAGCACGGAGGCAGGCGGCAGCATACCGCGAACTTCCAGGGCCCTTCCTGGCAGCCTGCGCGTGATATCACACACGCGAGAGAGTGCGAGAGTGAGCGAGAGAGAGAGAGAGAGTGAGCGAGAGAGAGAGAGAGAGCGAGAGTGATATCGATATCGATATCGATCGAGTGAGTGAGCGGAGTGGCCATGCATTCTGTTCCAACCGAGCTCCGTACAATGCCAAGGATCTCTTCATCCAAGTCATCCATCGCTTTGAGTCTCACCGGTGAGCAAGTGTCGAGTGTGTAGGCGCTCGCTTTCGCGCACCGATCAACGACGACGCAGCAGCAGCAGCGAGCAGACGACGACGAGCCAACAAACGAAGGCGAGAGCGAAAGAGCGAAAGAGCGAAAGAGCGAAAAGAGCCTTCGCATCTTCGCGCTTTCGCGCTTTCGCGAGCATCGAGGCATTAATGGTTCGGCAGCCGAGCCCAAGTCCGCTTCGGGCTTCGGTGGCGCGCGCTGGCTCATCGTTGTTGTTGTTGCTCTCTTGCCTCCCTTCGCCCCTCCTCGTCGTTCGCACCGCTCCAATGGGTACCTGGCTCGGCCACGCCACCACCGGCAGCTTCTTCTTCGCCGTCGGCTTATGGTTGTTCATTCGCGCCTTGGGCTTGTCGTATTTGCGAGGCCTGCGTGAGCGTGGCTTCTGGCTCATCCTCCCAGCATGGCTTCAGTTATTCGGCGGGTACGCTCTGCGCTTTGAGCTCTCTCTCTCTAGTGCTAGAGAGCTCCATGTGGCGCTCCCTCCCGCCCACCCACCATGAGGTCGGTCCTTGTGTCTTGCGTAGCATCATTTACACCATAGGTGAGATCCATTTTGCGTCTCATTGGGCCATGTCGACCACGCAGCATGTGTTGATGTCGAGCACCTTCATGCTGCAGGCCATCGTGCGCATTCTGCACATGAACCAGACGCTGCCCGGTACTGCGCACCATCCACCACCCGCCATCCGATGCCGTGTGTCGCACAGTGCATCTGACTTTGTAGCGCGCGTTCCGTTGTGCACGTACAGCTGTCGGCTGGTCGCTCTTCTATCCGCTCGGCTGGATCATCATCGCCATCCTCTTCTACTACCACCCGCAGGCGAACGACTACCTGCTCTTCGGCCACCAGTCGATGGCCATCATGTTCACGACGCTCTGCGTCGTCCAGATCACCGAGCTGTTGATCGCGCACTTTACTCAGCCGGCCAAGACCTTCTTGCGCTCGCCCACGAGCTACGGCTTCTTTAGCACCATCGAGGCCAAGTACGCTCGCTCCTCTCGCTCGCTCGTCCGGTGTGTCGCTCTCGCACCGTGCCACTCACCATGTGTTGTTCGCACGCAGCCTCAACCCGATGTACCTGAACCAGCGCGTGTACGGCACGCCGTTCCCCATGTTCGGCGGCTTCCTTCTGATGCTCGCCGGCACTTGGGACTGGGACATGGCCATGAAGTTCTCTAACGAGCGGTCACCCGACCTCACCAGTACGCCGCATCTCTCTCTCTCTCTCCCTCTCTCCTACCGGCTGACACCTACTTACTCGTCATATCTCTCTGTGCTTTGTATGCCTAGTGATGCTCGGAATGGAGGTCTTCTTGATGCATATGCTCGCCAACACGCTGTTCGCTGTGCTGGTGTGCATTGTCCTCCAGAGGGTACGTAGATTCTGCCTCCTCTCGTCAGACTCGCACCTGTCGTGCACGAACCGCAACACTCTCGGCTCACCCGTTCTCTGGCTCTGCAGTTCGACAGCCGTCGCCAGACCTCGATCGGAGACGATGAGCTTTTCTTCATCACTGGTACGACGGTCGAGTAGTGCGCGTCGCATCGCATCGCATCGAGCCAGCACGCTATCAGCGCCTCGTGCCGCTTACCATCTCTCGCGCGTTGCAGACAACAAAGCTACGCCGTTGCCGACCGACGCCTAAACCCACCCGCTCGCTTTCCGCTCCCCCGCTGTGCGCTGCCGTTGTCGCCGAAGCGCAACCTCTCCGCACCCTCACCCAACCGTACCCAACCTTCCCTCGCTTCCTGCACCCGTTCTGGCACTAGCATCTTGCCCATCCATCCACCCACCCATCCATCCAGGATATCCAACAACGATAAATTCTCGAGAAATCTCTTCCTTTTGACACATACCGCCATCGCCGCCGCGAGACTACTGCAGCTTCTTGCTGCTCGCCTTGGGCGTGCCGATCAGGTACACAATGTTGGGCCCGAGCCATACGCGCTTGACGCCAATCTCCCACTCGAACGTCTCGTGGTTCTTGAGCTGCAGCACCAGCTCGCGCAGCTCGTCGGGCGTGTACGTGCGCAGGCACGATACGGTGCCGTCGTGCGCCAAGATCAGCGGCAGCAGCGGAATGACGAACGTGAAGAACCAGCGCGTAAGCGAGAAAGGCCGAATGGCAAGCGTCGAGAGCGGCGTCAGCAGCCAGAACATGAGCACCGGCATCAGCAGCAGCACGTTGAAGGCGCTGCGCTGCGTCGGCTCGACCACGAGGATGCCGTTGCGCGTGTCGACTGCGTCCTGCAACATGCGTTGTGCCAACGCCGGTGGGAAGTGATGGAATGACGCAAACACCTGAGAGAGAGGGAAGCATTGACGTGAGAACAGCGCGCGTGCGAGTTCCATGCCATCACTGCCGTACCGTGCGAAGTCCCGCCAGCGTGCACGATGTCGCATCGATCGACTCGGGCTTGTAGTTGAGCTCGATGCCACTGGTGGCATGTTGTTGAGCGAGCCGCTGGTACGCCTCGATGTTCGGGTACCTGGAACGCACGCACGCGCGCACACGAGGGTCAGTCAGCACGTTGCTGGCGTGGTGGTAGACGCAACAACAACAACAACAACAACAACAACAACGTACAGATCGGTGAGCGTCACCGAAACGCGGATGTTGAAGCGCTCCGCAAGGTCGCGCTGGATGCTCGGCATCGGGCCGCCCGAGCCGCAGCAGAGGTCGACGATGTTGGTGCTGCCCGTGCGCTTCAGAGCACGTGCCACGAGGCCGCTGCAGAGGCGGTAGTACAGCAGCAGGCCCCACAGCCACTGCAGCGCGTCGGTCACCAAGTGCCGCAGCCACAGCGGCGTGCTCTCGAGGTCATGAACCTCGACCCAACGAATACGCGGGAACCACGACGAGTTGGTGGACAGCAGGGCGCCCATGATGACACAGCGAGCGAGTGAATGAATGAGCGAGCGAATGGACGAGAGCGAAGGAAGTGAGTGACATCAGCACCTAGAGCAGTGGGGGCTCTCGTCACGTGCCTCTCAGGTCGGGGTCCTCGTCTCCTCCTTCTCTTCGTTGCTGCTGTCGTCTCGCTGCCCCGCCTCGCCCGCACCCACCATGGCCAAGCTCTCGAAGCGCACCAAAAAGTTCGTCTCGCGACAGAAACACCAGGCTCGCGTGGCCAAGGGCAAGGGCCTCACGCCCGCTGCTCCCAAGGTCAAGAGCGCCGTCGCGCCCAAGAAGCCTTCCAAGCTCTCGGCCAAGCCGGCCAAGAAGTTCGTGCGCAAGGATGGCGACGCTGCCGCCGGCGATGCCGAGCAGCTCGATTCCCACAAGCGCAAGGCCAAGGCCGAGCTCGAAGACAGCGACGAGGATGCTGACGACGCTGACGATCTCGGTTTCGGCGGCAAGGCGCTCGCGTCGATGAACGTCGACGAGTTCCTCAAGGGTGGCTTCCTGCAGCACCTTGACGACGACGAGGACGACGATCAGGAAGATGACGACGACGACGACGATGAAGAAGATGACGACGCTGCTGATGTGGAGGACGATGAAGAAGATGACGACGCTGCTGATGAGGACGACGATGAAGAAGATGACGACGCTGCTGATGAGGACGACGACGACGACGACGACGGTACCTCGATCGCCAAGCACAAGAAGGAGCTGCGCGAGCTCAAGAAACGAGATCCAGAGTTCTACCGCTATCTCGAGGAGAACGATCAAGAGCTGCTCGACTTTGGCAACGACGAAGAAGACCAAGCGAGCGATGATGGTGACGATGATGGTGGCGCCGACGACGACGACGAAGACGAAGACGACGATGAGGAGGAGGAACGCCGCGCTGCGATCCCGCTCACCATGAAGCACCTCAGCACCTGGACCAAATCAGCCTCCAAGGTTCGTAGCACGATTCGCGCATATGTGTGCGCCATCGTGTTGCTGATGCCCGGTGGCTCTCGATCATGGTCTCGCGCAGGGAATTACGTTCAGCACGCTCAAGGAGCTGCTGAGCGCCTACCGCGCCGGCTGCCACTTTGGCGAGTCGAGCGATTCTGCCGAGAAGGATCCCGAGCCCAAGAGCAAGAATGCACAAGCCAAGCGGCCCAACCGTCTCGCGTCGCGCGACTACAAGTATTCCATCACTCAGTCGGATGTCTTCAACCGATTGATGGTCATTGGCCTGCAAGAGATTCCCAAGTACTTTGACTCGCTGCTCGAGCTCACCGCCGCGCATGATGATGATGATGCTGGTGACGACGACGAGAACAACGGCGACGCTACGGCCGACCACGAGGAGCACGATGACGATGACGACGACGACGAGGACCGCAAGCCAAAGCGCAACAACTCATCCAAGTACACCACTGCGGCAGCGGCAGCCTCGCACAAGCCTGCCAAGGCCGCCGTCACTGCTGCACCAACCACGAGCTCGTCTTCTTCGAGTTCAAGCTCGAGCAGCAGCAGCAGCAGCAACAGCAGCAGCAGCACGACTCTCGCTCTCAAGACGCGCTCCATCCTCAAGCTGGCTCAAAAGGGCGCGTCGCGATGGAACAAGGTCATGCCGCTACTCAAGGGCTTCTTGAGCAACTGCCTGCACTTCTTCCAGAACCTCTCGGAGCCGACGTTGCTGCGCTTCTCGCTGCGTCGTCTCGAGGGCTTCTTGCATCTCATGGCGCCGTATCCAGTCATCTCCAAGTTCTTCTTGCGAGTACGTTGGCGAGAGAGAGAGAGAGAGAGCACGATGAACGCTCACTTGCCTACTCGATCACTCACCCATGGGTGGCTGCAGGTTCTACTCTCAGTGTGGGCATCGGGCGATGAGACGTCGCGTCTGCTGGCCTTCGTCAACATCCACACAATGGCGTCGATCTTGCCGTACCCCTTCATCGACCTCTGCCTCAAGGGCGCGTACCTGACGTTCGTGCGCCATTCGCGCTTCTACAACCGCAAGACCATGGCTCTCGTGTCGCTCATGTGCAGCTGCGTGGTTGAGCTCTACAAGCTCGACACCAAGGCCTCGTATCAGCACGCCTTTGTCTATATTCGACAACTCGCCATCCATTTGCGAAACGCCATCGTCAACAAGACCAAGGAAGCGCACCAGGCCGTCTACAACTGGCAGTACATCAACTCGCTGCGCGTCTGGGTGCGACTCCTGTCGCAGTCGCACCAAGTCTCCGACCTCGCGCTGCTACTCTACCCCTTGGTACAAATCATGTCCGGTTCCATCCGGCTGCTGCCGACGGCGCGTAACTTCCCTCTGCGCTTCCAGGTACACATGGCGGTCATCTTCTACATCGCACACGCGCGCTGTACGCTTGTCTGACGCGCGCACACACACACATGCAGCTTGTACGCATGCTGAACGAGATCTCGATCGCCACTTGCCACTTTATCCCGCTCTGCGGAACGCTGCTCGAGGTACTGGCACATTCGGATTTGAAGCAAAGCCTTCGTCCGACGTCATTGAAGCCACTCGACTTTGAGGTGTCGCTCCGTGCGCCGAACCAGTATTTGCGCACTCGCACCTATGCAGTATGTGCTCTCTCCCTCCCTGTCTTGCTTCCTGGATCGGTACAGTACTCACTCGCTCTCCGGTTTCGAATAGGATGGCTTGTTGGAGCAAGTGTGCGAGTTGTTGCTCGACCACTTGCAACACTACGCTCAATCCATCTCGTTCCCCGAGTTGGTCACGCCGGTGATCATCCACTTGCGCCACTTTGCCAAGCACTGCAAGGCTGGCAACTACCGCTCGCGTATCAAGCAGCTCGTAGAGAAGGTACACACGTACACACCCTCTCGCTGCTGTGCTGTGTCATGTATTCATCTCTCTCTCGCGCGCTCGCTCGCTCGCTGGCTGGTTCGTTCGTATAGCTGGAGGAGAATTGCCGTTGGATCGAAGAGCGCCGCAAGAATGTCGACTACTGCCCCAAGGACGTATCGCGATGTGACGCGTTCTTGTCGAGTGAGCGAGAGGCGGCTTCGTGCCCGCTGGCAGTGTACTACAAGAAGTTCGCCAAGCTCCGTGAGGCGCAGCGCAACTCAGCCATCCGTATGATGCAAGAGCGCAGCAAGCTCGACGGTGACGACGACGGTGACGACGACGATGAGGACGACTACGACGAGGAAGATTTTGATGAGGCAGAGTGAAGACGCAAGAGAGCGAACGAGCGAGAGAGGAGAGTGCTGCTGAGCGATACCAACTTGCTGCAAGGAGTTTTGGCTTGTTCCTTGGCGAGTGCGAGAGAAAGTGCGAGAGATAGATAGATAGATTGATAGATCGCGGAGAGCTCATAATGAAACCACCCAACCAACCGGTCAACATCAATCGTAGCCCGCAAGCAATCATTTCGAGCTTCAGAGAGTTGCTTGTTGTACTCGCGATATACTTGGTGGTCTGGTCTGTTCCGTCTCGGCTACTTCTCAATCGCGCTAACGATATGGTACACGGCATGTCGTCGAATGGCGAGGCGGCGGCACTCTCTTGCGTGCGAGGTGCATTAAATAAGATACGATTGTAGAGTGGGTACTCACTCTAGTGGCTGGCGAATGTGTGAGTGTGCGGTCTCCCTCGCTCTCTCTTGCTCTACGTGGACGACGACGACGATGGCTCGATGACCGAGATCTGTGCGCCACCAGCGAGGATCTCGGCAGCGGCCGCAGCGTTCTTGGCACGCTCTTGCTCGCTGGGCTGCGAATCAGACCACGTGAGCATTCGCGAGTCCTTGAAGCCCAGGATGCGAGTGAGGTTCGAGTGCTGGAACAGGGCCTTGAGCGCCGCTGCGGCGCCACCACCGGACTCGCGATCCACCAGCGCCAGCACGCCGGTCAGGTCGGCATCGCTGAGGTCGGCGTCGGTGAAATCCGCGCGCTTGCCTGAGCGATCGACCAGGCGGGCGTTGTTCAACTTGGCCTGCGCAGCACGCACGCAAGCAATGGTAGCGGGCGGGTCAGAGGTTCGCTCGATTGGTTGGTTGGTTGGTTGATTGATTCGATAGCGGTTGTATGACGTACCCCACGCAGATTGCAGCCTCGAAAGATGGAGGCCGAGAGATCGGCACCAGATAGATCGGCGCCTTCAAAGTTGGCGCACGAGCAATCGGCTTGCGTCAGGTTGACCTTGGTGAGATCGGCGCGTCGCACGTTGGCGTTCGAGAGGTCGGTCTTGGTGAGGACGGCATCGGCGAGCTTGGCGCGCTCCAAGTTGACGCTGCGCAACGTGGCGCCGGCGAACGACGCGCCGTGCGCGATGGCGGCCGTGAGGTTACAGTGCGAGAGGTCGGCGTTGATGAGATTGGCGCCCTCGAGCGACGCGTTGCTGAGGTTGCACTCACGCATCGAGGCGCGAAAGAACGACGCCGAGCGGAACTTGGCCCACGTGGCATTGGCGCCCGAGAGATTGGCGAAGCGGAACTGCGCGCCGATCATGACACACGCGTACAGGTTGCATTGAGACAAGTCGGCGGCCGAGAAGTTCGAGTTGCTCAGCGTCAGGTACGAGAGGTCCTCGCCGATCAGGTTGGCTTGCGGCATCTGCACCACGCTCGTGCCGCTGGCGTTCACGCTGCGGATCACGTCCTGGCGCGTGCGGTCGTCCAAGCGATCGAGCTCCTCATCGATCGCATCGAGCAGTACACCCGACAAGGCGCTGCCGCCGTCTTCGTACGCCGCACCATTGGCGTCATCGAGCTCGAGAGCCTCCGAGCCATCATCACCGGCTCGATTGTGCGGCGCCACGAGACGGAACGAGCCATGCACCAGCGCCTCGGCGTTGGCCTTGAGTCGAGCCTGGAGCTTGCGTTGCACTCGTAGCGTCTCACGCTCACGCTTCTGCCGCAGTGATACGCCATCACGCGACGTCAACAAAGCTAGTGGTGTCAGTATCGAGCAGATTCGATTGAGATTGCGATTGCGCCAGCGCGCAGCAGTCGGCGTGCGTACTTGTATCAGTTGAGCAAGATCGGCGACCTCCTTCTGGAGCCGCGCCACGTCCGCTTGAACCTGCATCCAGGATCGCTGCGCACGTACGAAGCGACCCACCACACACACACCACGCCCGACGAGAGAGACACGCAAGAAGGCGTGTGAGAGATGCGAGCGATGCGCGGGCAGCAACAACAATGTCGTCGTCGCTGCTGTCGCGCCATTGTCGTCGTGTCATTCTCGTTGTCGTACCCGCTCGTCCTCGCTCATACTCTCAAATGACAGGTTGAAGCTCGGTGCACTGGGTGCTCCTGCAGCGTTGCGTGATTCACTGGCGGTCGCGGTCGGCGTACCGTCGATACTGGGTTGTTGCTGCTGCGCTTGGGCTTGGCGCTGCGCCTTGCCGGGCAGCAGACGAGCCCTCGTGGCCAGCGCCACCTCGTCCAGCTTGTTGATGAACACCGACAAGAAGCCCGACGGCTTGGGTGGTTGTGGATGACCGCCGGATGCCGACGACGATGCGGCGCCAGTGTCGGCTTGCGACGAGCCGACACTGGCGGCCTCCGAGGCAGAGGCGCCCGCCGCTGCGTTAGCCGCTTCGGACTCGGCCTCGGCGGCGGCTGCGGCGGCCTCGGCTGCTTCGAGGCGCTCCTGCTCGGTGCGCCGAACCTCAGCGGCAGCACACCGGATGCACCACATACGCTGCTGCAGCAGCGCAAAGAACGTGGCGTCGTTGAGCGCCTCGCCACACTCGGCGCACTCGGCGCACTCAATGTGCCAGATGTGACTCGCGAGCGCCAGGCCCTCCTTGCGTTGCAGGCTCTCTTGGCAGAGCATGCACACGTGGTAGGTCTCGGCCTCGAGCAACTCGCGTTCGAGGCGCTCCTGCTCGAGGCGCTCGCGCTCGGCCTCACGCTCCAGGCGCTCGCGTTCGAGGCGCTGTTCGGTCTCGAGGCGCTCGCGCTCTTCGTGCTCGAGCTGCTCGGCCTTCTGGCGCTCCTCGAGCTGGCGGCGCTCGAGTTCCAGCTGTTGCTGCCGCGCCTCCTCGTAGGCCTTGCGGTTCTCGAGCGCCTCGGCGATGCTCTCGCGCGTGCACACGGCACACCAGAGCGCACCTCGCTGCAGCGACATGGAGGAGCCCTTCTTGATCGTGTTGCCGCACACCGAGCACGTCGAGCAACCCGGATGCCAGGCCTTGCCGCCGATCTGGACCGCGTCTCCGAGCGTCAGCTCGAGCAAGCATCGGGCGCAGTGCACCAAGCGCTGGCTCTCCTGCTCCTGCGACCATCGTGCATGACACAAGCGGCACAGAAAGTCGCCGCTGCCGCGCGTGGCAGCATCGCCGTCGACGTCCGGCGGCGCTCGAACATGGAACGTGCGTCCCGGTCGGTAGGGCTTGTTGCACTCGACGCACCGCACGCACTCGTGATGGTACGGCCGCTCGAAAAAGTACACGCCGCGCCCGACGATCATGTCGCCGCACAGCGTGCACGGCGCATTGCACTGCATCGCGCACTCGGTGCACGTGGCGTCTTGGTTGACGACCGAGAAGCCCAGCGTCTCGCTCAGCGGTCGACGGCACTGACGACACACGGCACAGATGGCGTGGAAGCGGTACTTGAACAGCGCCGGTCCCTCGAGCACCGTGATCAAGCACACCGGACACACAGCCGGATCGTGTGTGTCTTCCGGTTCCGATTGGCGGTGCTGTGCTTCATTGCTCGTCGTCGTCGTCGTCGTCGCACTTGCATTTTCGAGCTGTTTGTTGATGATGCTCGAGGTGCTCGGCTCTTGTTGGCCCGTGTGGTGGTGATGATGATGGTCAGCTTCGAGGTCGGTCTCGGTGTCGCGAGCATCTTCACGAGCTTCTTCATCGTACGATGATGATGATGATGAGCGAGGTCGGTGCTCGCCAAAGTGTCGTTGGCAGCTTGGTCATCGTCGGAGCTGGTGTCGCCAAACGCGGCATCTGACGCAGCGACGATATCGTCAGGCAGCGATACCATCTTGGTTCTTGGTTCTTGGTTTCTCTGGATGAGAGAGGGAGAGATAGTTGTTGATGTGAAGGCCAACAAATGGTCGAGGGACTCCTTCTCGGCTCTCGAGGCAAGCAGCACGGGAGGAAGAGAGCCCTCGTGAGCAACACAGCAGGCCGAGAGAGAGAGAGAGAGAGAGAGAGAGAGAGACGCACGAGCCTCGAGGAGAGTGGCCGAAAAATACACCAGTTGCACCAAAGCTCCCGCTGCTTTATCACTCCGCGATATTCAACCCCCTGCCTCCCTGCCTCAGCGCTCATCGAGCGCAACGAGCCCCAGCCAACGTAGCAGTGCCGCCGCATGCGAGCCACACTCCTGCCCCAGACGCAGACGCAGCCGCAGCCGAGCAAGCGAGCCGCCATGGAGAGGGCGCTGCTCGGCAGGTGAGGTAAAGAACAGCAGTGCGCGCGTACCTCCTTCGTTGTTGTTCGCTGCTGTTGCCGTTCGCCTCGCACCATCATGCTCGCGCAGATTCTCTGGGCCATCGTTCTCGTGCCGCTCTTGCTGGTGGGCGGCTTCCTCGTCCTGCTGTACCTGAAGGCGCGCCAACGATCGCGCTTCCCGCCGCCAGCTGTACGAACACGCACACGCTCCTCTACCTCGACCTCGAGTAACGCACCAACGCCGTTTGCATATGTAGGTTGGCAACTCGTCTGTGATCGTCATTTCAGGCTGCGACACTGGCATCGGCCGCGAGACCGCCAAGTACCTCGCGAAGCTCGGCTTCCATGTCGTGGTGACGGTGCTGAATCCCGCGGTACGCGCCGTGGCTCGCCGTCGCTGAGCGTCCCTCCATCTCACGCCGAGTCGCTGCGTACACGCGGCGTGCGTAGCTGGGCAAGAGTCTCCAGGACGAGGCGTCTGGAGAGATCTCGTACTATCAAGTCGATATCACGAACGACGAGCAGATTCAAGAGGTACGCAACAACGCGTCGCTCACGCTGTCAGCAGCCGCGCACTCACACACGCGCTCTCGGCGCCCGACAGTTCGGCCGCCAGTTGCGCGAGCTGCTGCAGGCGTCGCCTGCCAAGCGCCTCGTAGGGCTCGTCAACAATGCTGGCATCGCCGTGATGGGGCCACTTGAGGTACAAGTGTGGCGGCCGTGCGTGCGGTTGTAGCTGATGCTGATGCCATGAGACGACGTCGCGGGCAGTATATTTCGCACAAGGCAATGCAGCGCCAGCTCGACGTCAACCTCGTGGGTCACGTACGTGTTGCACATTCGAGTTCGCGCGCATACGGCTGGGCCGCGATTGATAGGCTGCCCTCACTCATACACACGCACACACAGAACACGATGACCGCAGTGCTCGTAGCATTGCTGCGCGAGAGCAAGGGCCGTATCGTCAACATCGTATCGTGCGCTGGAAGGCAAGTGCGCTGCTGTTGATTTGGCGCGATGTACATCGTTCGAGAACCGCTGCTGACATATGCGCGATGCGTGCTCATGTGCAGGACGGCAGCGGGATTGATGGGACCGTACTGCGCTAGCAAGTTCGGCATGGAGGCCATCACTGACGCAATGCGCCTCGAGCTGCAGCAGTTCGGCATCTCGGTCTCGGCCATCGAGCCAGGTACACGAGCGTACTCTTCGCATGCCCGGAGCAAGCCATCGTGGAGGCAATGGCTAAGCGAGTGCCTTTGCTGCGTGTGCGTGCTGCAGGCTTTATCCGAACGCCGTTGGTGCAAGGTGTCGCTGAGGACTGGGAAGCGGAATGGAGCAAGTTCCCGGCCGAGGTACGCGCGCAGCAGCAGCAGCAGCAGTAGCGCCACGCACAACTCGATGGCTGCTCTGCTCACCACACAATGGCATGGGCACCCACAGGCGAAGCAGCTCTACAAGCTGCAGTACGTCTCGGGTCAGAGCGGCATGCAGATGGTGTTCAGGAACGCGCCGAGTCCCATCATCGTGGCCGAGAAGATCGCGCATGCGCTCACGAGCGAGTACCCCAAGACGCGCTACCTGGTCGGCACCGATGCGATCGCCTACGCAGCCGTCGCCTACTTGCCGGACCGTATGCGCGATGCGTTACTGGAGATGCTCTCCAAGCTGGCTGGTTCCCGCTAAGCGCAGTAAAGCACAGAGTCTTGCCATGTGTTTGTTTGTTGCCATCAGGTCCAAAGAGGCACCAGTTGCCGCCGAGAGAGCGAGAGAGACAGAGCAGAACTTCGCTCACTCGCCACCACAGCAACTCGCTGCTGCGTCTCTCCGTCGTCGCTCTCTCGCTCTCTCGCGCTCTCCAGCCAATCTCGTCCATCGCTCTCTCTCGCTCTCGCTCGTCTCTCTCTCTCTCTGAGCTCAGCCACCACTTACCCTTGAACCTCTCTCTCTCTCGACGCTAGCGTGGGCCTTCCTTCTCGGCTCGGCTACTGTACTTATTCTAGCGCGAGCGCGCGCCAACGTATCATCTCGCCCCCTCGCGTCTCTCGAGCGATCGACCGCGCTGTCTGGCTCACCGGGCAGTTCGCTCGCGTAGGTGGCGAGGCGTCCACTGCGCGATGGCTCGCCAGACTCGAGCGTTTGGTCGTGGCCAAGCACGCCTCAAGCCCACCTGCATCACGGCTTGCTATCGCGTCTCGGCGCTGTTCATCGTGCTGCTTGCGTTCGGCGTCGGCATCGCGCTCTCGCTCATCTTCTGGCATGTGGTCGACGACCAACAGCACGAGGTGCTGAACGGCGTCTTCCAGCGCGAGGCCACCAACCGCACCTCGTCGGTCTTGCTCGAGACCGCACGCATCCGCGACTTCCTCATCGATCTCGGCAGCGCGTACATGGTCGCCGGCTACCAGCTCCAACCCAGTCAGTTCGATCTCTTTTGCATGCCGTTCATCAATCGCTCGGGCGACACGCGCTCAGTGTCCTACTCGCCTCTCGTGACCCTCGATCAACGAGCGGCCTTCGAGCAGATGCTCTCGCTCGAGGAGAACGCCACCACCATCATCACGCAGCTGACTCCGGCCTACACGCTCGAGCCTGCATCGCCTCGACCTCTGTACCTACCGATCAGCATCCTCTTCCCTCCTTCGAACCACTCCAACGAGCTGGTCGGCTTCGATCTCTGGAGCGCTGGCTTCGAGAATGCTACGGCACAGGCGGCCGCCTCGCGTCTCGTCACGTGTTCGTCTCGCACGCAGCTCTCGAACAGCACGCGCACCGACATCGTCATGCTCCACACGTCGTCGCTCGACCCAACCAACGAGCAGTACGCCACTCTCTTCACACTGCCCATCTACCTCCCGACCGCAGCCACCTTGCCCACAGGCTTCGTAAGCGCCTTCACGGCTCTACCTGTGCTCGTGTGCTCCGTCATCGACTGCTCCGACCCTTCGCTCGAGGTCTTCATCTTTGACCGCTCTGCACCT
>ERZ778026.3297-NODE-3297-length-14644-cov-9.191514_pt1 | contig 14644 bp, 15 predicted proteins | sample MGYA00375756_ERZ778026 | MGnify/ENA primary metagenome ERZ778026 (study PRJEB29350, sample SAMN05389820) | bioreactor metagenome | isolation source: Ammonium sulfate bioreactor | place: South Africa: University of Cape Town | collected 2014-02-18 ... | reverse complement strand
TACTCGGAGCCATCGGTCAACGAGTACTTGATATCGATGGCCAAGAAGGCTCGCGGACCCGACGAGATCGTGGCGCTCTTGGAGGACGTGTCGATACCGATCTCGGACGCCACGCGAGCCTTCGCGGCGCAGCTGTACTCTCGTATCCCGCGCGACAACGCCTCGCGACTCACTGATATGCGCAAGCAAGAGATGGAGGCCATCGCTCGACGTAAGCGCAACGAGGCTTACAAGCTGCTGCTCGATGACGAGGAGAGCAAGCCACCCGCTGCTGCTGCTTCTGCTGCGACCTCGACATCGACATCGACGACAGCGGCATCGGACGATCCCAAGAAGAAGCGTAGCATCCGCAAGACTACCACCTCGACCAAGGAAGACCTTCAAGAAGAAGGTACGCACGACTGCTTGCTGGCTTGCTTGATTGATTGAGAGACTGGAGAGGCGTGTCGATAGTCGAGTGCTGACTCGCTCTCGCTCTCGCTCGCGTGTTCGATGATGATGCTGCTGATGCTGCCGCGCAGAGGACAAGTACGCCAAGGACGCTCGCGAGGTCGCCGAGCTCGCTGACAAGCTCCGCAAGAAGGACGAGGGCAAGACTCGCTATGTACGTGTGTGTGTGCCGTTCGGTGCCATCGATCGCCGTGTTGCGTTGCTGACTGACTCGCTAACACACGCACCCGCACACAGCTCGTTGGCGGCAGCGCCGCGCTCAAGGCCGCCGAGGAGGCTCGCAAGCGCCGCGAGCTCGCCAACCAAAAGAAGTACGCCACATACAGTGCGATAGAGCCAGCTAGCTGCATCGATCGCGAGCTTCGTGACTCACTCGATGTTCGTGGTATGGCAGCGAGGAGATTCTCGAGCGATTGCGCACGATCTCGCGCCGCAAGTATCTCGGCGATCGCGAGCAGAAGCAGCTGCGTGCTCTCGAGGACACGATCAAGGACGAGGAGTATCTCTTCCAAGGCGTCGAGCTCACGCCCGAGGAGCGGCGCGTGCAGGAGCTGCAGCGCACGCTGCTCAAGTTCGTCAAGGAGCGCATGGACATTGTCGCCAAGAAGCGCGCGAGCGGCTACTACATTCCGGCCGGCGAGGTGAACGACGACGGCAAGATCGACCGCCAGGCCAAGATGGCGCTGCTCGACGCACGCTACCAAGACGTCGACGAGACGCCCAGGCTCGACCAGGACATTTGGGCTGATCATCAGGTAGGTTGATATTCATTCATTGGTTCCTTCATTCATTGGATCGTTGTTGCTGACTCGGCGTTGCGGTTCGTGTAGATTGCAGCCAGCAACCTGTCGGTCGGCACCAAGGAAGGCAAGAAGCGGCCCGAGGAGAAGGAGTACGAGTTGCTGCTCGATGACCCGATCCCCTTCATCCAAGCGGGATTGATCAGCGGCGACGATACTGCCGACCTGCCGGCGTTGCTTCTCGGCGAGGCGCCAGCGGCTGCCGCCAAGACCATGAGCAAGCACGAGAAGATCTTGGCTGACCGCAAGACACTGCCCATCTACCACTACCGCGAGCAGCTTCTGCAGGCCGTGCGCGATTACCAGATCCTCATCATCGTCGGCGAGACGGGCTCTGGCAAGACGACGCAGATTCCGCAGTATCTGCACGAGGACGGCTACACCGCCAAGGGCATGAAGATCGGCTGCACGCAGCCGCGTCGCGTCGCTGCCATGAGTGTGGCGGCACGTGTGTCGGACGAGCTCGACACCAAGCTCGGGAACGAGGTCGGCTACAGCATTCGATTCGAGGACTGCACGTCCGAGAAGACCATCATCAAGTACATGACCGACGGCATGCTGCTGCGCGAGTTCCTCAGCGAACCCGATCTGGCACAATACAGGTATGTGGCCCATTGCTCTCTCTCTCTCTCTCTCTCTCTCTCTCTCGTACTCTGTCTCATGCCGTTGTCAACGTGCAGCGTGTTGATCATCGACGAGGCACACGAGCGCACATTGCACACCGACATTCTGTTCGGCCTCGTAAAGGACATTGCTCGCTTCCGACCAAGCCTCAAGCTGCTGATCTCGAGTGCCACACTCGATGCTGACAAGTTCTCGGACTACTTTGATGATGCTCCCGTCTTTACAATCCCCGGTCGTCGGTATGTTGCACCGCTTCCTCGCTCGATTCATTCATTCATTCATTCACTAACTTGCTCACGTGTCGATGATATGTTCACACAGATTTCCAGTCGATATCTACTACACCAAAGCACCCGAGTCGGATTATCTCGATGCGGCGATCGTGTCGGTGCTGCAGATCCACGTGACCCAGCCGCCAGGCGACATCTTGGTGTTCCTCACCGGTCAGGAGGAGGTCGACACGGCGGCTGAGATCCTCGGGCAGCGCACCAAGGGTCTCGGCAGCAAGATCAGCGAGTTGATCATTGCGCGCATCTATTCCACGCTGCCATCGGACCTGCAGGCCGAGATCTTTGCGCCGACGCCGGCAGGCGCTCGCAAGGTGGTTCTCGCCACCAACATTGCCGAGACCTCGATCACGATCGACGGCATCAAGTATGTGGTTGACACTGGTTTCTCGAAGCAAAAGAGCTACAATCCACGAACGGGAATGGGTACGTTTGTCTCTACGCTTCGACCTCGTTGGCCGCCACTCAGATTCGATTCGTGCTTGCTGACACTCGCTCGTGGCGCACATGGCAGAGAGCTTGATCGTCACGCCCATCTCCAAGGCCTCGGCAAACCAGCGAGCTGGCCGAGCTGGCCGAACGAGCGCCGGAAAGTGCTTCCGACTGTTTACGGCTTGGGCCTACCAGCATGAGCTCGACGACAACACGATTCCCGAGATCCAGCGCACGAATCTCGGCAACGTCGTGCTGCTACTCAAGTCGCTCGGCATCAAGGATCTGATTCACTTTGACTTTATGGACCCGCCGCCGGCCGAGACGCTCATTCGAGCACTGGAGCAGCTGTATGCCTTGGGAGCCTTGAACGATCGCGGCGAGCTGACGAAGCTCGGTCGACGAATGGCGGAGTTCCCGCTTGATCCGCAGCTCTCCAAGATGATCATTGCCGCCGAGCAATATGGCTGTACCGAAGAGGTAACGAACGACATTCCTCCTGCGCCACTATCTCTTGCTCCTATCTTGCATCGTACTAACCAGCTCCTCGGTACTTGTTCTGCCCTGTCATTCCATAGATTCTCACGATTGCCGCGATGCTCAGTGTCAACAATGCCATCTTCTACCGACCCAAGGACAAGGCACTGCACGCAGACAATGCACGCCGCAACTTCTTCCGACCGAACGGTGACCATTTGACGTTGCTCAACGTCTACAGTGCTGTACGTACCCGCTCACTCCAACGACACGCAAGCAAGCAAGCAAACAAATCACTGACTCACTGGCGATGGCGATGGCACAATAGTGGGCCGACTCGGGATTCTCGATCCAGTGGTGCTTTGAGAACTTTATCCAGCACCGCAGCATGAAGCGTGCGCGTGACGTGCGGGACCAACTCGAGGGCCTGCTGGACCGCGTCGAGATCGAGCACAGCTCGACGCAAGACGACGTTCCGATTCGCAAGGCGATCACGGCCGGCTTCTTCTACCACACGGCCAAGCTGCAGCGCTCGGGCGCGTACCGCACCGTGAAGCACAACCAATCGGTGCAGATCCATCCCAGCTCGTCGTTGTTCCAGACGCTGCCGCGCTGGATGATCTACCACGAGCTGGTCTATACCTCCAAGGAGTTTATGCGCCAGGTGATCGAGATCAACCCCGAGTGGCTGATCGAGATCGCGCCGCACTACTACCAAGCCAAGGACGTGCTGGACGACGCGACCAAGAAGCTGCCCAAGACCAAGGGTCTCCCGAGTGCGAAATAAAGGCCTCCTCGTTGTTGGCGATCGATTCAATCTATCAATCTATCTATCGAGAGATCGAGAGAGCACACGGTTTGTTGCACACGTGCGTTCTGATCACTGAGAGAGAGAGAGAGAGAGAGAGAGAGAGCGAGCTACTCGAGCTCCTCCTTCTGGGATGCCCAAGGCGGCGCATAGAACGACTCGAACTCGACGTCACAGAACGATGGGCCATTGGGTGGCTCGAGCGCCAGGCCGCGCTTGAGCAGCTTGCACGTGAGCTCTTGGATGCGGTTGGTGGCGTCGGTCAGGTCGGTGACGTTCTGCGCGCTCCAGAGGCGCTCTCCGACGGCGCTCGCCGACGGCCACGTGCGCGAGATCGAGTTCGTGGCATCGACGTACTCGCCCCACATGCACGCCTCGCCGCCCATCACCAGCGCGTTCTGCGCCGCCGTTCCGTTGAACGACAAGGGTTCGATTTGGTAGTACGAGGGCCACACCTCGCCGCTGTGACAGCCATGTGAACCAAGTCAGCAACAGGAAGAATAACAACCAACGACGAGGCTGACGTCAGAGGACTCGAGCTCGAAACGTACTAGCTAATGTAGTTGATGTACCACGGCGTCGACAACAAGGCGCGGAAGCCAGCCTTGGTGACGTTGTACATCTCGGACTGCCACGGGTCCTTCCACACCTCGACCACCGTGCTGGGCTTGAGCTTGAGGCCGTTGTCGAAGATCTCCTGCCACACAATGTAATCGAGGCCCAGCACCTGGCAAATGTCGAGAATGCGCGTCTCGTAGTAGCCTGCCGTGCACGCCGATCACGACAGTGAGCGATCGCGTGGAAGCTTGCTTGCTCGCTCGCTCGCTTGCGTACTCTCGAGCATTTGATAGTTGTCGCCGTATCCAGCCGAGCGCATCCAATCACGAATGTCGGGATTGCTGGCCCAGCAGTCGAACGACACCTCGTCGCCTCCAATGTGCAGGTAGGCGTCGGGGAAGACCTTGCGCACCTCGGCGAAGAGTGTCGACACGAACTCGTACGTAAAGTTGGCGATCGGGTACATGGCGTACCGCTGGCCGTTGGGCTTCGAGCCCGTGTAGCACGGCGTCAGGAGGTCGGGATAGCCTATGGCGAGAGCGAGCGCGCGACGAGCAACGATGAGTGTCGCTTTAGAGTCACAGCATCAACTCTGCCTCAAATGTACCAACTCCCCAGCTTTGAGTGTGCCCAGGCGTATCGAATCTGACGTCGGGCCGCATTGTAGATTCGCGATTAGCGACGAGCACGAGCACGAGCACTCTATCGAGAGAGAGAGAGATAGCAGCGACGTACTCGGGAATCACACGAACGCCGCGGTACTGCGCGTACGTAATGACCGACTGGATCTGCTCCTTGGTGTAGGTGTGGTGCTGGTCGTACGCGCCCTTGCCGCTCAGCAACGGCCAGCGGTCGCTCACGTACGGGAACGACTCGTCATCGACAATGTGCCAATGCAGCACGTTGAACTGAACGAATGCGCGTTCTCGTTAGCCTCGGTCAGCACGACACGAGGTCGGCGGCAATCGAGATGGCGCGCACCTTGTTGTACGAGAGCGCATCGATCTGCTGGTAGAGAATCGACAGCGGCAGGTAGTGGCGCGACGTGTCGAGCAGGTAGCCTCGATGCGGGAAGCGCGGCGCATCGTTGATGGTCGTCTGCTTGATCGAGTACTCGGTCACGCCGTCTGTGCACGGAGGTGCCACAGGTACGTACGCTCGTGAGTCACGTAGTCACGCGCGGCACGGAGCTCATTCGTACTGCCAGCATAGGACGGCGTGACGAGCTGCGCAAAGGTCTCGAGGCCGCGCAGGGCGCCGTAGACCGTGATGGCCGTGAGCTTGACGGTCGGCGCCGACACCTGCAGCGTGTACGACTCGTTGGTCTCGAGCGACAGCGTCTGGTTGCCGGTCAACACGTTGATGTTCTAAACGTGCGTGCGTGCGTGCGTGCGTGCGTATGTGGCAGCCATTCGTGTCAGACGAGCATCGAGAGCAGCAGCAGCAGCGTCAGCTCGTACGATGCCAGTGAGCGAGGCAGCGGCAGCAGCTCGCGCGTTGGCGTTGGCGTTCGGGAGCGGATCGCGCCACGGATAGCGATAGAAGGCAATGGCGCGATAGCGCTGGATCTACTCAGCAGGCAACCCGAATCCTCGTTGTCACCATCGAGAATCGACCGTGGCCAAGCACAGCAACAGCAGCAGCAGCGTACGGCTTGGAGCAGAATGTCGCTGTTGAAGCCGACGGCCTCGAACGCGAACGACGACGGCGACAGCGAGTAGCTCGCGCTGCCGTCGCTCTGGCTCTGCGGCTTGGGCCACACGGTCTGGCCATCGACTTGCATGAAACAGCACCACCAACACGCCACGAGCGCCGCACCGAACGCCACGGCAGTGAGAGAGCCGCGAGCCATTGTGTGTGCGAGCGAGCGAACGAATGATGATCTCTCGATGTCGGCCGCGATCGTCGTCATTCGCTTGCTCGCTCTCGCTCTCGCGCGCCTCCCTCTCTCGCTCTCGCCGTCCCGATATCTCAGCGAGCCACCATGGCGGTGAAGCACACCGCTAGCACCACGTCTACGCTCGTGCTTGTGGTAACCGTGATGTCGCTGTTGACGGTGCGTTGCGAGGCGCTGCGCAACTGCTCGGCTTCTGCGCCGTCTGCGAAACCACTACCGCCGCCACCACCACTAGCACCGATGCCCGAGATACAACTCGGAGTACTGCCGCCACCACCGCCAGCTCCAGGCGTCGAGATCGTGATACCGGGCCTCGGAGCGGCGCCGCATCTGCCCGACAACGCCTTCGACTGGAACGTGCGCATACCGACCGTGTCGGTGTCGTACTCGGAGCCGTCGCTGATGAACGGTATGCACGAGCCGCCGTCGGTCGAGACGGTGCCTCCACCGCCGCCTCCGGCGCTGCCACGACCGCCACCAGTAGCGCCGCTGCCAGAGATACAGCTCGGAGTACTGCCGCCTCCACCGCCGCTGGCACCGCTGCCCGAGATACAGCTCGGAGTACTGCCGCCGGCGCCGCAGATACCGCTGCACAACCTGCCCTCGGTGGCGATGCATCTCGAGACGTGTGCCGCAGCGCAGCGCACAGCACTGGCATCGTCGACAAGTACCGTCGCTCTCGTCGTGCTCGTGGCGCTCGTGGCAGCGATATCAGTCGTAGGAGGGCTGTAGCTGTAGTGCCGTACGTGGGTTTTGTACATAGCTAGTTTGATGAAGCAGCGAGCGAGCGAGAGAATGAGAATGAAGCGAATCGCCCGTACGATGGAATGAGGCCAAGGCGCTACTGCTGCCATAGCGGGCCAAAGGCTAACCGACACGAGAGTGCTCATCGCTCTCCTCTCCCTTTCCTTCCCTCCTCTGCCGCACGCGCACGCGCGCCTTGGCTTCCTTCTGCCAAGCTTCCTCTTGCTCTCTCCTCCTCTTGCTCTCCTCCTCTTGCCCTCCTCCTCTTGCTCCCTCTCCCTCTTGCGTCACTACCATGACCGAATCGGTCATGTCGGCGTCGAGCTCGCTCACGCAGCAGCTGCTCCGCGAGCTCGAGCCGCATACTACCGAGCTCGCGGCCTTGGTAGCTCACGATCTCGCGACGCAGCGAACGCTCGAGGCCGCGAGCTCGGACGAGCGCGACCAGCTGCGCGACGCTCATCAGGACCGCATGGTCGAGCGCATGCAGCGCCTGGGCCTCGACGAGGTCGGCCTCTCGGCTGACGACGATACGTGCATCTACCGTGCCTTTGCGCTCGCTCTCTACCAGGACCAGGAGCGCTTCGACGACGTGCGACAGGCCATGCACGCTTGGCGCCTCGAGCGCCTCATCACGGCGCGAGCGTCGTGCGAGCTCGAGTCGTTGCCGGTGCTCTCGGAGCTGTACTCGCTGCCGGTGCTGGTGCTGTCGTCGTGCGAGCTCGAGCACTGGGCTTCGATCGTCACGCCGCCGGGCGTCTCGATGCACACGCTGCTGCTGCGGCCTTGGCTCATGTTCGGCGACGTGATGGGCGAGCAGTTCTGGCTGTTGGCGCACGCCTCACAGCCGACCGACATCTCGACCGAGGTCGCGGCGCCCGAGACCGCCGACCTCGCCACCTATCGCACACGTGTCTCGATCGTTGACTTTGAATCGGATGATGACGATGACGATGGTGGTGACGACGACGACGAGCAGCTCGACGATGACGACGAAGATGACCGACAGCTCGGCGACCATGATCCTGACCGCGATGGTGATGGCCGCTACCTCAACGGCCACCTGGGCCATTCGGAGTCGCAGGCCGATACGGCGCTCGGTCGCGATGCGAGCGACGACGCCGGGAAGCTCGAGCGCCGTCGCACAGCTACCGACCGCTCGGCCGCGGCGCAACTCGGCGACTCCTTGACGACACCCGACAGCAGCGAGACGCTCGGCCGCATGACCAGCATGGCGATGGCACGCGACTCGTCGCGAAGTCGCCGCTCGAGCCAGACCGAAGACACGGTCGCCACGGCTCGACGCCATTCGATCGGAGCCATGTCGCGCGTCTCGAGCCTGCCGCCGAGGCGTGCGTCGCGCGACGTTCGTATCGCCAAGACCGCCTCGCGGCGCGAGTACGAGGCCGTGTACGGCAAGGAGACGCCTCGCCCGGGCGACGACGACGACGACAAACACTACCGCGATCTCGACGACGGCCGAGAGCCGTACGCAGACGGCGACCTCGGTCGCAGCGCAGAAGACGGCGAGAACGCTGCTGGCTTGCAGGAGCTGATCGCCGAGGTTGAGGGCGATCTCGGCGAGGAGTTCGACCTTGACTTCCTCGAGACCATCCACTCGAGCATGCCGCCGCACATGCACCGCGACATTGCCGAGTCTCTGCGCTGGCAATTCGATCCCGGTTGCTACATGGGAGCGCTCACGAGTACGGCCAAGACGCTCGGCAAGGTGCGTGCGTTCGTGCGGGCATTCGTTGCACGCTGTCAGCGCGCGCAATCGCTGAAAGCGCAAGATATCGGATTCTAACGTGCACGGGCTGGGCGATTTGATGTATATGCCGTTTATCAACCAACGCCAATGCGTGCGGCTTGAACGTGTTAATAATGCTCCTGCTCCCCCTCATCCTCATCCTACTACTATTCGGGCCACCGACCCTGCAGCCGCGCACCGCCAACGACGTCTTCCGTTGGTACTACAACTGGCGCCTCATTGCCAAGATTCCGGCCGACGAAGCGGCGTACGGGCTGGTGGTCGACTGCATCCAGCCCGACGGCACCTACCATCCTCCGGGCAAGTGGAGCAACGAGGCGGCGCTGGCGTTGCTGCTGTACAATTGCGTCTTTCAGGCGGCGTCGTGCGTTCGCTCGGTCGGCACCAACCTCATGTGGCTGCTGTACCACTTGACGCTCTTGCACATGCAGGAGCGTATGCGCTCCTCCCGCCTGCGCTCCACGCGCTCCCTCTCCAAGTCCAGCTCGACTGGAACGGCGCTAGCAGACTCGCTCAATAGCTCACTCGGCGGTAGCTCGGGCAGCGCTGACAACTCGGACTCGACTCCGGTCTTCATCTCCAAGGTTACGATTGCGCAGTTGGTCATGTCGCTCGACATGGAACTCGATTCAATGCTGCATCTCGTGTACGATCGAACCATTCTCAATAAGGTTCGTTGGTAGTCGTCGTCGTCGTCGTCGTCGTCGTTGTCGGAATTGTTGCGTGTTCACTTGCTGAGCCGACATTTGATCGCGTGTGCAGGAATGCCTCCAACATGACGATTTGGATGCGCTTGCCATGACTCCCGAGTTCGTCACGCTGTGTCGCCAGTGGTTCTTTGAACACGGTCGCTGGAGCTTCGTCGCTCCGTTGATTGGCCACAGCACGGAGCGCTATCCGATGCTCAACCAGCTCTTTCATCCGTCGGGCACGAACGAGGCGCGGCGAATGCTCGCGACCTATCTGCCGAGCGATCGTGGCCACTTTAACGGCGACTGGAAATGCATGACTGAAGGCGAGCAGTCAGCTTGGCGCACCTTCTGTGTCAAGTACATTGCTCCCGAGCTGATGGTACGTGCTCGCCTCCTTCCTTCTTTCCTTTCCAAGCATCATCAGCATCATCATCATCATCATCATCATCATTATCTCACACATTCAATCTCCACATCATATAGGACTCGATCACAGCGATCGATCCGGCAGCCGAATGCTGGCGCCGCATTTGTCACGAGATTCGTCGCCTGGCTTACGACTGGAAGGCGCACAACGACGTACTCGGAGGCCTCTGGGGCTGCTACGGCTACTTGACGATGATTGCTGCCGCGTGGCCGTTGCTGTTGTACACGTCGCTCATCGTGCTGCTCGTCGTCTGGTGGACCTTCGACATTTCGACGCACTACGTCGGCTTCGTGTCGCTCGCCGGCCTGATGCTGCTAGCCGTGCTGCTGTGCCTCTTGCTGCGATGGGTGTGGCTGCCACAGTTCGAGCGCGCGATACCGGCTCTCAGCCGAGGTGGACGCTGGCTCGGTCGCCGAGTGTACGCGCCGCGCTACGACGCAGCACTCAGTGACTCGGCCATCACCAAGCGCGATCGCAGCATTCCGTGGCTGCTGACGCTCTGGATCGCAGTGACGGCGTCGTTGGCACTCACGATCCACTGGATCGGCTACTGGCACCTCGGCATCAGTACCGTGCACCTGGCGTACAAGCTGCCGCACTATCCGGTGCTGGCGCTCGCGCGCATCGCACTCCACTGGGCGCCGGCCTTCGTCGTCACGGTGCTGTTCTGCCAGTTCCTCTGGAACGCCTGGCAGGGCGTGCTGAGCCTCGTGTACTCGATCGGCATGGGCCACAATCGCTTCAAGTGGTGGCGCGAGGTGACGAACCACTCGCTGCGTGAGGCGCTCCGCCACGCGGTCGAGCGGCTGTGTCCGAACCTCGCGCTCGACGGCGACGAGACGGCGGTCGACGTCGCCGGTGCTTGGATCTGGAACCAGCTGCTGGCCGACCTGCATCAGTCGCACATACTCGGCAAGGAGGACTTTGACTCGTTGTGCTTCATCATGAACCCGTCGAGCCGCTACAACGACGAGGTGCAACGTGGCAACAACGGCATGCTGCAGTACGAGATCGCGCGCCGGCCGCAGCTGAGCAAGGCGCCCGAGAGTCGTCGTGCACGCGACGTCATCTTGCAGTTCCTGTGCTCGTGCCGCCTGGAATCCATTCCCTATGCGCCGTTGGTGGAAAAGATGCCGAGCGTCGCGCTCGTGCTACCGGTCGGTGGTCGCGAGCCGATCTACTCGAGTTGGTCCGAGCTCGTGCGCCCGCGCAACACCGAGACCACGCTGCTGCGTCACTTGCTCCAACTCTACCGCTGCGAGTTCCACTACTTTCGCGACGCCACCTATCCGCCTGACGACTCGCCCGCTTCGATCTCGGGCGGCAGCGGCAGCAGCAGCACCCTTGGCACGGGCGACAACCTCACCAACCGGCACATCAACAACCTCTTGCGCCTGCTCGAGCAATCGGTGCTCAACAACGAGCCGATTCCCGTGCTGCCGAATCGTGCCAAGCAGGCCATCTGCCTCTGGGCCGCGAGCCGCGTCGTGTGCACCTTCCGAAACCTCGTCGGCCAGACGCGCGGCAACCAGAGCCTCTATCTGCTCGCCATGCTGCAGGACCCCTCGATCTCGGCCATCGATGCCGCGGCACTCGTGGCCTCCAAGCGAACCTTCACGATCGGCCTTCAGGGCTACGAGGAGGGCATCGGCGGCCGCCGCAATCGCTTCGGCTACGTGCACAACGAGTACTCGGACGACAACACCGGCTCTCTGGCATGGATGTTGCAGGCGCTCGACGAGCTGCTCACCGTGCGCCGCGAAGGACCCATTCCGGGCCTCGTCGGCTTGCCGGCCGTTTCGCGCTTCGAGCACGTGATGCATACCGACTTCTCCGACTACCAGGCCGTGGCACAGCATGCGCAGTTGATCTCGGCGCTCCCGCGCTGCGGTTGGTTCGAGTTCGTCTACCAGTGGCAAGACCCGATGAGCAAGCTGTGGCACAGCAAGTCGATCAACACGCTCGACAAGACCGGCTGCGTGGTCGGCAACATTCCCAGCATCTTTACGACGGTCGGTTTCGGCAAACCGTGGAACCAGAACTTTATGGTTCCGTTTTGCATCGACTCGGACGTCATGGAGACACTCGACGTCAACCAAGATCTCAATCCGGGCCAAGGATTCTTCCTACCAGCCGTGCTCCAAAAGTTTGACGACCCTGATGTCCATCTCGTAGCTGGTATGCAGCCTACAAAAGTGCAAATGTCGTTGTTCACTTCTAATCATCCTCTCGTGTGGGCGTGTTTGCGTGTTTGTGCCTGTATAGTTCCTGATGACTATGTAAACCTCGATTGGAACATTGTGGCTTTTGCGAGTTCGTTGAGTCAACGTGCCTTTGCGTGTGTGTCGCAACGCGTCATGGCGATGCAAGACATTCGCTTCCACTACGGCCACTCGGACTTTGTGCGCACGTCGTTCGCTGTTGGCGCCTCGGGTCTCAGCCGAAGCAACATCCTGTCCGAGGACGTGACGCTCGGCATGGACGTGATCCTACGTGGTGGCCGTGTCGATTGGGCCGACTACTACTGCGTCGGCAAGGCCAAGGACACCGACGTGCTGGCCATGACCAAGTTCGAACGCAAGGTCGCCGGCGGCGGTCCGCAGATCGGAGCGCACTACATGTGGAACCAACTGTCGACCGCACCGACCTACTGCGGCTGGAACTGGCGCTACCCCGTGCGCTCGTGCTTCAACCTTCTGCGCCGCATGTCCATGTTCATCTCGCTCCTCGGCTGGTACCTGACGCACACCGTGCTGACGCTCTCGGTCTTCATTCTTTGCATCTCGCTCGCCATCCTGCTGATTCTCGACGAGATCAAGGACGTGTCGAGCTTCTCGTACGAGCTGGCACGCAGTTACATCTACATTCATCTCGGCATCATTCTCTTCATTCCCGGCTTCATGCAACTCCTCGAGGACCGAGGCTTCATCAAGGGCACTTGGTCGTACGTCAAGCGAGCCATTCCATTGGCGTTCATTGGAGTCTTTCACAGTACGTAGACGTTGGAAGACGTACCCCTTCGTGCCTAATCTGATCTGACCTGACTTGACCTGACTTGAATGTGTGTGTGTGACACACATGCTCCACCAACATAGTCCTGAATACGGGAATTTACTTTCATCGCTCAATGACTCGTGCTCCAGTCTATCGATTCTCGGGTCGTGGCGATGGTCTGAGTCACGTCGGCCTCAAGATCAACTGGGACACCTTCTCGTTCACGCACTTTCCATTCGGAATCGTGTTGTTCTGCACCGGCGTCGTCATGCTGGCACTGCAGCAGTGGTATCTCTTCCTGATCGTGTCGTTCGCTCCGGCGTGCCTCTGGCTCTGGACGGCACTGTTGTTCGACAACGGCACGTTTGCGCTCGATATGTCGCTTCGAGGCTGGCTCAAGATGTGGCTGCGTGACGTGCTCGAGGCCGGCCTGGTGGTGCGCAACTTTGCGCTCAAGGCGCGCCACAAGGTGCAACAAGCATGGCGCACTCATTCGGTGCTTCCGGGCGCCGTGCTCGCCATCACATGGAGTGTCTACTACCTCGTGGCTGCCGTGGTGCTCGTGCCGTCGGTCGGGCTCTTTTGCGTCGTTCCATACCTGCCGGGCGTGTTGGTCATGTGCGTGCGCCTGCTGCTGCGGCCGTTCCTGCTTCTCAAGCGCAAGATTCGCCCGCCCAAGCGCTTCGAGATGCCCGAGGGCGACGCCGTGCCGCAAGTCGAGCAGCTGCCCGAGGCCGAACAACGCGACCTGATGCAGGCGCCGCTCTGGGACCTCCTGAGCCAAGTCGAGAGCGAGGCTCTCTCGCGCGGCGCTCGCATGCAGGGCAAGGAGCTCGCTGACCCGACGGCCTTTAGCGTCATCGACGATGCTCCGGTCATGAGTCGCTTCACCGAGCAGCCGTCGTCGCGCAAGTCTGACGCCGCACAGCTGATGGAGGAGCAGATCCAGGCGCGCATCCGCCAAGGCGGTCCGCAGAAGCGCCGCTACGAACGTATGCTCGCCAACCTTCGCAAGCAGCGCGAGCATGGCTTCCAGCATGGTGGTGCCGGCCGCCGACGTCGAGCCGTCCTTCGACTCGACGACGACGGCGGTTTCGACAGGCCTCCGCCGCCAATTGCGTCACCACGCAAGGCTTCCGGCACCACACCGCGCAAGATCGTGTCGTACGAGTCTCCACGCAAGGGCTCGGCCGACAGAACGCCGCGCAAGAGCTCGGTCGCCCGACTGGTTCCGGCGCAGTGGTTGCGACGCGTGAGTTCGGTCGCCTTACGCGAGGACCCCGAAGCACTCAAGTCGATCGTGGTCGATGGCGAACCGGCCGCCGACGAACCTGCCGTGCCTACCATCACGGTTACCGATGTGCCCGACGCTGCTTCTACCACCACCACTTCTGCCGTTCCACGGCTCCGTACTCCATCGGGATTGCCGATGCCTTCCGAAGACCGCAAGCAAATGGCTCGAATGCGCCGTGAGCAGCAGCGAATGCGCCAGAAGCTGCACAAATCCATGTCGGTCGATCCTGCTGCCGTCGCTGCCGAAGGTGTGCTACCCGACACTACGACCACCACGACCACCACGACCACCACTACCACCACGACTACTGCCGAGATTCCAACGACAACAGCACCTGCCACTGCCACAAGCACGACGACGACCGAACAACCAGGACAGCTCCCAGTTCC
>ERZ778026.3274-NODE-3274-length-14718-cov-4.310782_pt1 | contig 14718 bp, 10 predicted proteins | sample MGYA00375756_ERZ778026 | MGnify/ENA primary metagenome ERZ778026 (study PRJEB29350, sample SAMN05389820) | bioreactor metagenome | isolation source: Ammonium sulfate bioreactor | place: South Africa: University of Cape Town | collected 2014-02-18 ... | reverse complement strand
GAAAACCATTACTATTCGTGATAATGGCATCGGCATGTCCAGAGAAGAAGTTATTACAAACTTAGGGACTATTGCAAAATCAGGTACACAGGAATTTTTAAGATCGCTGACCGGTGATCAAGTTAAAGATAGACATTTAATCGGTCAGTTTGGTGTAGGCTTTTACTCAAGTTTTATTGTTGCAGATAAAGTGACAGTGTTAACACGTCGAGCAGGATTATCCCCAGAGCTTGGGGTGCGTTGGGAGTCTCAGGCTGAAGGAGACTACACCATTGAAACCATTGAAAAAGACAAGCGCGGTACGGACGTTATATTACACCTTAAATCACAAGAAGAAGATTTTCTCAATGGATTACGCCTTCGTCATATTGTAACGAAGTATTCCGATCACATTAATATCCCTGTCATGATGGTAGTAGAAGATTTTACGCAAGCAGATGAACAAAAGAAAGAAAGTTCACCCAAGGAAGAAGTTGTCAATCGTGCGAGTTCATTGTGGACGGTTCCTAAGAGTGAAATTGATGATGAAGCTTATTGCGAATTTTATAAGCATGTTGCACATGATTTTGAAGATCCGCTTGTTTGGGCACACAATAAAGTAGAAGGGAAGTTAGAATATACAACTTTACTTTATATTCCTGCACGCGCCCCCTTTGATTTATGGCAAGCGAACAAACCACGTGGCTTAAAGCTGTATGTTAAGCGCGTATTTATTATGGACGATGCAGAGCAATTCTTACCTAACTACTTACGTTTTGTACGTGGGGTAATAGATAGTAACGACTTACCTTTAAATATTTCACGAGAAATTTTGCAAAGTAACAAAACTGTTGATTCTATGCGTGCCTCCATCATCAAGCGCGTTTTGACGATGTTAACGGATTTAGCAAAAGAGAATAACGAGAAGTATTTAACGTTCTGGCGTGAATTTGGTCAAGTGCTAAAAGAAGGACCGGCTGAAGACTTTGCCAATAGAGAAACGATTGCCAAATTATTACGATTTTCTTCTACACATGCAGATAGTGAAACTCAAGATGTCTCGCTAGATGATTATATTTCTCGCATGAAAGAAGGGCAGGATAAGATTTATTATATTGCCGCAGACACTTTTAATGCCGCCAAACATAGCCCACATTTGGAAATTTTCAGAGAACGAGGCGTAGAAGTACTTTTATTGCATGATCGCATTGATGAATGGCTCATGTCACACTTACCTGAATATGAGAAGAAGCATTTTCAGTCTGTTGCCATTGGATCGTTGGAAGATCTTGAATTTGCTAAAGACAAAGGCTCAGAAGCAGAAACTGATAAAGAAAAATCCGACTTTGAACATGAAAAAGAGACTTTTAAAGACACCTTATCCCGAATTAAAGATGCGCTAAAGGATAAAGTGAAAGATGTACGTCTAACCGCCCGTCTAACCTCATCGCCTTCTTGTATTGTGGCAGATGAAGGTCAAATGAGTAGCCAAATGCAACGTTTAATGCGTTCAGCAGGTCAGCTCGTTAGCGCTCAACCCATTTTGGAGTTGAACCCGCATCATCTTTTAGTACAAAGGCTATCTCATGAAAACGATCAAGAGAGTTTTCATGATTTGAGCCAAATCTTGCTTGATCAGGCTATTTTGGCAGAAGGCGGACAATTGGATGATCCGGCTACATTTGTCAGAAAGTTTAATGAGCTGCTTTTACATGTTGCAAAAAAAGGAAATGGTAAAGATGATTAATACTCATGGCAGTCAAATGCAAGAGTATTGCTCGAACCAGGATATATGTAACTGGGGCGAGAGTGTGATGGCAACGAAGCATAAATTCAAACTGGGAAGAGTGAAGGAGATTTATGATTTTTGAGCCCCTAGCTCCGAGACTTCGGCTCATGATGCGCCAGAAACTTGGACTAAGCCCAATGGTTGAAACGGAAAAAATTGAAGGGATGTTACATCCCTTCAATAAGAAAAGATTTTTTCGTTACGCGGTTTTGCTTTATACGCTTGTTCTCTTATCTGGCAATTTTGCTGGTTATCACTCCTGGCAAATACTTCATTTCAGTTATCCCGCAGGAACCCTACTCATTCAATTTGCATTTTGTTGTACGATTTGTTTTACCGAAACAGTTGGGTTTCGAAAGACAAGCCAGCTCATTTGGGGAGCAGCACTTACTAATCTTTTGGTTGCATTATTTATCCATTACATTTTAGAGCTTCCCGTTTCAGAATTTTGGGTGAATACTGAAATTGATAATTTTGAAGGTTGGAATCAATTTAGTGTTCTTTTGATGCTAACCATGGGCTATATTTGTAGCTCTTTGGCGATGGTTAAAATCGCTGGATTTTTGAGAGTTCTCATGGGCCGTGGATGGTTATTACTGCGTGTTTTATTAATACTCTTGACGGCACTCTTCGTCGATATGTTAGTTCTTATGCCAGTATTATTATTTGTTGCGCCTGACAGATATATGGCATTTTGGAAAATGCTTTCACTGATGACAGTGAAAATATCATTGAGTTTAGTTGCTATTCCAATAAGCTATTTTATGGTTCGAATATTCAAGAAAAGAAATTGCATTGCAAGATAGGATTTGAGTAGAAAAGAATTGAGATGAAAAAGGAAAGGAAGATGAGCCTTTCCTTTTTTTTAAAGTTAAGAGGTATTATTGCTTTTCTTGACTCTTTTTGATGAGTTCCTTCCATTCATTAATATCTACAAAATGAGTGTCTCTTGGACCCATTCCATCATTTTGAATCTGTTTCACCTGTTGTCCATACGTAATGATGTGCTTTGCCTGGAACAACTGAATAGCTTCCTGCAGGTAGTGCTTTACTTTTTGCTTTATCAACTGTATCTCCACGACCAGCATGAAGAGTGCCAGAGAGCACGGTCTTGTTTGGCTTGATTTTCATCTGCTGCATAAAGTGCTTATCAACTAGCAAGAGGGTAGGTATACGAATTTGGATCCTCTTATTTCACAAAGGAAGTTTTAATAGCAAATTTCTATGCATTGTTCCAATACTTCATATAGTCTTCGCAGATGATTTTCCGGCTTTGTTATCCAAAAAATCATCTGGTGCGACTTTATGGGAAGTAAAAACAGACGATGCTTTGCGTCTAAGCGCAATTAAGCTTCAAGATGGGATCTTTTTTTTTTCCACCAATGCCAAATAAAAGGCGGAGTACTAAATAAAATAATCCCCGCTAATAAAGTGAAAGCATAGGTGCTGCCATCAATAAATTTATATTCTTCTGGCGGTATAAAACCTAATAAAAAGGCTAAGACACAAAATGCCGCACCGCCGCCTGCGATAAGCCATAACCCTATTTTGCCGCCAGGTATTTTATAAAGTCTAGGGATGTTGGGTTGTGAATAGCGTAATTTAATAACGCTTAAAAAAATCAGCAGATACATCATGAGGATGAGCTGTGCTGCTTGTGTTTGGAAAATCCAATAAAACTGATTAATGGTAGGTATAAACAAATTCATACTGATAAGCACGGTACCAATAATAGCCTGCATTAATAAGATAGCAACTGGAGATCCATTACGGTTGGTATATTGCGTAAACTTAGGCAAATCATCGTTTAACGCACTCGTGAGCAATCCTTTGCTGGGACCTATGATCCAAGTATTCAACAGAGCAAGTCCACCCAGCACAGAAAGTAATGCAAAAACTGGTACTGCCCATGGAATATGAATAAAGGTGAAGAATTCACGCATGGCTTGCATCATGCCTGCTGAAAGATTTAAATCTTCTTTAGGGATCACAATGGCAATCGCTAGGGCGCCTAAGACATAAATGACAATAATGGTGCAAGCAGAGATAAAAGTAGCTCGTGGGAAAGTGCGTTGTGGATCTTTAGTATCTTGCACGTAAAAGGCAGCAACTTCGATACCTGCAAAGCCCAGTGCGACAACAGTAAAGTAAGCTAGAGATGAGAGACTAAAATCAGGAAAGAAAGATGCCATATTAAAATTGATATGCACTGGCTGATCTGTTGTTAGCCAAAAACTTCCTAAAGCTATAATTGCAATGCCTGGAATGATACTACCTGCAATAATGCCAACAGTACTGATCAAGCCTGAAGTTTTTGTGCTTAGAAAATTAACTAAAGTTCCTGACCAAAGTACACATAACATGACAGTAAGCATGTAATAACGATTTTCTACTAAATGCGGATTAAGAACATATGCAATGCTTGAAGCAATAAATGAAAGTACGGTTGGTAACCAAACTACACTTTCAATCCACTCAAGCCAGACAGCTAAAGCACCCGATTGGGTACCAAAGGCTTCTTTTACCCAAGCATAGACCCCGCCTTTCTTTGGCCAAGCTGACGCAAGTTCTGCACAACTTAGTGCGACAGGAATGAAAAATAAAAGTGCTGCTAGCGATAAGATAAAAACAACAGAGAATCCATTTTTAGCAAGTGTCGGAAGATTTCGCAGCGCAATAATAGCTGAGACACTGATCATCGAGAGCGTAAAGACGCCTAAAACACGAGCAGGCTTGGTCGTGGGGTTCACTTAACATTATTCCTTTGGTTTACCATGTGAGATACTAAAGAAGATTGTCGAACCATTTGCTTTGGTGTGTGATGATGGCATAAGGCCTACAGCAAAATGGAACAATAGCCCATGAGTTTTCGGGTAGGCCGAGCAATCCACCTAGACCTAAAGGCTACGGTGGACCTCATTACCAAGATCCGTCGTAGCATTTGCGAAGACGGATCAGAGTGTACATAAAAGTACATGAGGATTGCGGATGGCGAAGACAGCACCCTCTAAAATTCATGAGCGAAGACTATAGTAGCACTGATTTTTAGAAAGTTAAGAGGTCACGAGCTTTATTTTCAAAAGGCTAAAAACTGATAGTCAAGGAGTGATTATGCAGGATGTATTAGTAGCAGGTGGCGGAAAAATAGGGATGTTGGTAGCAGTTTTACTTTCCCGTACTGCCGATTATAAAGTACATTTAGCCGATCATAGAATTAAGCTAGATGACCTATCTTTTCTTGGAACCCCAAGTCCAATACAGCATGTCACTTTAGATATCGCAGACAAAGACGCCTTAAAAAATTACATTGTTCAGCATGATATCAAATCGATTATTTCCTGCTTACCTTACTTTTGTAACCCTGGTGTCGCCGAAATTGCAAAAGAAAATGGGTTAAATTATTTTGATTTAACAGAAGATGTGAATGTAACCACAAAAGTGAAAATGTTTGCTAGCGATGCTGCTACGGCATTTGTTCCACAATGCGGTCTTGCCCCAGGTTTTATTAGTATTGTTGCTAATGATCTCATGCAACATTTTACTCAAGTCAATGCTGTGTTAATGCGAGTGGGTGCACTGCCTGTACATCCTAATAATGCGCTTAAATATGCGCTGACATGGTCAACTGATGGACTGATTAATGAATATGGCAATCCTTGTAAAGGGATTGTGCGAAAGAAAGAAGTGACACTGCAACCCTTGGAAGGATTAGAAACCATCACCATTGATGGATTAGTGTATGAAGCTTTTAATACTTCTGGTGGTCTGGGCACATTGGCTGACAGTTATAACGGTTTGGTTGATACCATGAATTATAAAACCTTGCGTTATACTGGACATTGCAAAAAAATGCGCTTGTTAATGAATGATTTAAAGTTAAACGAAGATAGGGAAATTTTAAAGAAAATTTTAGAAAAAGCGTTGCCTCGAACGCATCAAGATGTCGTGTTGATTTATGTTGCTGTCAATGGTTATCGCGATGGTGAATTAATTGAAGAAACCTATGTTAAAAAAATATATCCCAAATCCATAGCGGGCAAATTATGGTCCGCCATTCAAATAACAACGGCGGCCAGCGCTTGTGCTGTCGTCGATCTGGTACTCAATAGCGCTATTCCAAGAAAGGGATTGGTATTACAAGAATCTATATCTTTACAGGATTTTATCAATAATCGATTTGGACAATATTACCTTTAATAAAAGGGCTTAATGATGGATTTTTTAAAAAAACTGGGAATAGAAAAACAAAATTCAGGTGCTTGTTGCGGTGATGGTGAATGGTTAAAGCCTGCGCCCCATACTAAACCCATCATTTCTTATGATCCTTCTACGGGAAACGAAATTGGCAGCGTAATAGGATGTAATGCGTCTCAATATGAACAAGTCATTGCAAAATCTTTAAGTTCATTTTTGCAATGGCGTCAAATCCCTGCTCCTAGGCGTGGTGAGTTTATTCGCCTATTGGGAAATCTGTTGCGCCAGCATAAAGATGCACTGGGAAGTTTAGTTGCTTATGAAATGGGTAAGAGTAAACAAGAAGGAGATGGCGAAGTTCAGGAAATGATAGACATGGCTGATTTTGCTGTAGGGCAATCGCGCATGTTATATGGTTTAAGTATGCATTCTGAACGAGCGCTGCATAGAATGTATGAGCAATGGCATCCCTTAGGCGTGACAGGAGTAATTACTTCGTTTAATTTTCCAGTTGCGGTTTGGGCATGGAATGCTTTTATTGCCGCCATTTGTGGAAATACAGTGGTATGGAAACCTTCTTCCAAAACGCCACTTTGTGCCATAGCGGTACAAAATCTATGTAATCAAGCGATGAAAACATTTGGGGTTGAGGGGATTTTTTCGCTAGTGATCCCTCATGAGCATGAGGTGGCTGAGAAACTGCTTACCGACACAAGAATTCCTTTAATTTCTTTCACGGGTTCCTGCGAAGTAGGGCAGTATGTGAATGAAATGGTTGCCAAGAGAATGGGAAGAGTTATTTTAGAACTAGGTGGCAATAATGCCATTATTGTTGATGAGACAGCCGATCTGAATTTAGCTATCCCCGCAATTGTATTTGGCGCCGTAGGTACAGCTGGCCAACGATGTACGACCACCAGAAGATTATTTGTGCATCAATCTACTTATGATGAGGTAGTTAATCGTTTAATTCATGCTTATCAGCAGATTACTATTGGTAATCCTTTAGATGTAAAAAATTTAATGGGCCCTTTGATTGATGAGCGTGCTATAGAAAATTATGAACGGGCTGTTGAAGAATTAAAAGCGCAAGGTGCCGATATTTTATTTGGTGGTCATACCTTGCAGGGGCCTGGTTATTTTGTGGAGCCCACATTGGTAAAAGCGTTTAATGATTGGCCGATTGTACAACGAGAAACGTTTGCTCCCATTCTCTATATTATTCCTTATGAAAAATTATCTGATGCGATTGCAATGCAAAATGGTGTGGAGCAAGGGTTATCATCAGCTTTGTTTACCGACTCTGTTCGTAATAGTGAATTTTTCTTATCTGCAATGGGAAGCGATTGTGGTATTGCTAATATCAACATAGGAACCTCAGGGGCGGAAATTGGCGGCGCTTTTGGCGGCGAAAAGAAAACAGGAGGAGGCAGAGAAGCGGGTTCAGATGCTTGGAAAAGTTATATGCGCCGGCAAACCAATACGATTAACTGGGGAAAAACATTACCTTTAGCGCAAGGGATTAAATTTGAAGTAAAAACTTAAAGTCCAAATGCAACGAATCTATTAGGGAGGTATCATGATAAGGAAGTCATGTTCAATTGCTCAAGTTTTTTTACTTAGTTTAGCATTTTCTAGCGGAGTAAGTTTAGCAAAAAGCCAGTTGAGTGAAAAGCAAGCGCAAGCTTTGGCTATCGATGCTTATATTTATGGTTACCCCCTTGTCACGATGGATATGACAAGAAAAGTGATGACTAATGTTGCGACAGTAGAAGGTGCACATGGTCCAATGGGACAATTTGTTAATATGCAAAAATATCCCGATGCCTCTTTTAAAGATGTGACTGCACCCAATGCCGACACGTTATATTCTACTGCGTGGTTAGATCTTTCTAAAGAACCCTACATTCTCCAGGTGCCAAATGAAGATCATCGTTATTACTTAATGCCATTACTAAGCGGATGGACGGATGTGTTTGCAGCACCCGGTAAACGTACCACCGGTACACAAGCGCATAACTACGCCATTATAGGGCCAAACTGGAAGGGAAAGATTCCACAAGGGATCACGCAATTGAAATCACCAACCAACATGGTCTGGGTGTTGGGCCGCACTTATTGTACAGGCACACCGGAAGATTACAAAGCAGTTCATGCACTACAAGCAGAATATAAGCTTGTTCCTTTGAGTGCATATGGTAAACCTTATACACCACCTGAAGGAAAAGTAGATCCCGATGTTGATATGAAAACGCCTGTGCGTGATCAAGTGAATGCATTGAGTGCCAACGCTTATTTTAATAAATTAGCAGAATTAATGAAGGATAATCCACCTGCTAAAGAAGATGCACCGATGATAGAAAAATTGGCTATGCTTGGTATTAAACCAGGTGAAGCTTTTGATGCAAATCAAGATCCTGTCATTGCAAAGGCTATAGAACAAGCGGTGAGAAAGGCACAAACAAAGATCATGATGCATGAAAAGCAGTCTAGTATGGTAAGGAATGGCTGGCTTTACTTTTTAAAGACAGGTTGGTACGGAACAGATTATTTGCAACGTGCTTTTGTCACAGCAATAGGACTAGGTGCTAATTTACCACAAGATGCTATCTACCCTGCTGCAACGACAGATAGCAAGGGAAAGCGATTAAATGGCAAAAATCGTTACGTCATTCATTTTGAAAAAAATAAGCTACCTCCTGTTAAAGGATTTTGGTCTTTGACGATGTACAATGATCAATATTTTTTTGTGGAGAATGCGCTTAATCGTTACACATTAAGTGGACGGGATAAACTGAAGACGAATAAAGATGGCTCTATTGATCTTTACATTCAACATGATGCGCCTTCGAAAGAAAAAGAATCAAATTGGTTGCCAGCGCCCGAAGATGATTTCAATTTGATGTTTCGGTTTTATTGGCCTCGTGAATCCATCGTCAATGGTAAGTGGTTGCCTCCAGCAGTGGAGAGAGTAGAAGCGTAAAAAAATCATCCTTCTGTCTTGTTAGGCCTGGCATAAATGGAGAGCAAGATAGGAGGATTTTTAGCTTGATATCAAAATATTTAGTTGAAAAACTTTTTTGATTTGTCCCAATAACTAATTGATTATATGAGTTTCTTTACGTTCCGGTTAGTTATCTGTTATCTTTGCCACATTCATGGTGGCGATCAATTTGGTAACTTCTTGTTTGGGAATGAAGTACTGAGTTTGTAAAGCCGAATATCTGATTAAACATTAAGTATAAACATGAAAGGAAGCTAGTGTGGAAAAAGTCTGGCTAAAGAACTACGAAAAAGGTGTCCCTGAAACTATTAATCCTGATGAATATTCGTCGTTAGCTGATTTTGCCCAAGAATGTTTTACAAAATACGCGGAAAAAGCATGTTATACCAACATGGGGACGGAACTTACTTACCGTCAAATTGATGAATTAAGCCAAGCTTTTGCTCATTTTTTGAAAAACACTTGCCGTTTAGAGAAGGGTGATAGAGTGGCAATTGTTTTGCCAAATATCCTGCAATATCCGGTCGCTTTGTTTGGCATTCATAAAGCAGGATTAGTTGCTGTCAACGTGAATCCACTTTACACACCTAGAGAATTAAAACATATATTAAAAGACTCAGGGGCAAAGTGCGTTATTATTTTGGCTAATTTTGCTCATGTTTTGGAGCAAGTATTACCTGAAACCATTGTGCAACATATTGTTGTAACAGAGCTTGGGGATTTATTGGGTGGTTTCAAAGGGCATCTTGTTAATTTTGCAGTTAAATATATTAAGAAAATGGTGCCTGCTTGGCATATCCCAGATGCGCATCCTTTTAAGAAGACTATTGCTTATAAACCTACAGATTTTAAAGCTGCTGAGCTTAAAGGTGATGATATAGCCTTTTTGCAATATACAGGTGGCACAACGGGTGTAATAAAAGGTGCCATTTTAACCCACCGAAATATGGTGGCAAATGTTTTACAAGCGTATGCATGGGTAGCGCCTGTCTTTGATGCACAAATGGAAGGCGGTGTAATTACAGCATTGCCGCTTTATCATATTTTTTCGCTGACCGCTAATTGTCTCGTTTTCCTGCGTATAGGGATCCCTAATATTTTAATTACCAATCCTCGGGATATCCCGGGTTTTGTAAAAGAATTGAAACGACAACCTTTTGCAGTGATGACAGGCGTAAACACTTTATTTAATGCGCTTTTGCATAATGATGATTTTTGTAATCTTGACTTTTCTAAGTTCAGATTTACTCTCGGTGGTGGTATGGCTGTGCAAAGCGCAGTAGCAAAAAAATGGCATGAAGTAACTGGCATTCCTTTGATCGAGGCGTATGGTTTAACTGAAACTTCACCTGCTGTTACGATTAATCCTACTCAATTGACAGAGTATAACGGCTCAATTGGATTGCCTGTGCCTTCAACTGAAATAAAAATTTGCGCTGAGGATGGCAAAGAACTCTCATTTGATGAAGCTGGAGAGCTTTGTGTGCGAGGGCCTCAAGTCATGCGTGGCTATTGGAACCAACCTAGAATGACTGCTGAAGTATTAAGCGAGGATGGCTGGTTACGTACTGGCGATGTTGCCACTGTAGATCATCAAGGTTTTGTGCGTATTGTAGATAGAAAGAAAGATATTATTATTGTTTCTGGTTTCAATGTATATCCCAATGAAGTTGAAGATGTGATTGCAGGGCTTAAAGGTGTGAGAGAAGTCGCGGTTATTGGTGTTAAATCGGAAGCACATGGCGAAATTGTAAAAGCATATATTGTGCGAAAAGATCCTTCTCTGACCGCAGATGAAATCATTGCCTATTGTCATAAGGAATTGACAGGATATAAGGTGCCAAAAGAAATAGAGTTTAGAACAGAATTACCAAAATCCAATGTAGGCAAAGTCTTGCGCCGTAAGCTGCGCGAAGAAGACGAACATCATTAAGATTAGCTCACCCATCTTTGTAAGATGGGTGAGCTTAATCTTCATCAAGAAACAGTAGAAGAATTCAATGAACTAGCATCTGGTAAGGTGACATTCAGTTCAAGAACAGAATGATCTCCATTACGCTCTAATTGAACTTTGATGAGATCTTGATCAACTTGCACATACTTGCTGATCACCTCGATCAATTCTTTCTGTAATTGTTTAATGATGTCAGAACCACCGCTCTTTCTAGTACTCTCGTGAGAGACAATGATCTGTAGCCTTTCCTTGGCCACGGCCGCTGCTGAACGTTTTTGCGAAGGCAGACGGAAAAAATTGAAAATATTCATGCTGGGCTCCGAAACAGGGTGAGTTTATCCAAGAGCTTACGTGTCCAATTTTTATGCGAGGTATCAAAAGGAATATTTTCACCCAATAAACGACGAACGGCTTGCTCGTAAGCTGTGCGCGCATCACTGGATGTATCCAGCGTAACAGGAATACCTCTATTGGACGCATTCAAAACAGCAGGAGATTCTGGTACCACACCAAGCAGCGGAATGGACAGAATTTCCAGAACATCTTCTATGGCTAACATTTCGCCTCTTTTCACGCGCGCTTCAGAATAACGGGTTAATAACAGGTGTTCTTTAACCGGTTCTTGTTTATTTTCAGCGCGATGTGATTTGCTTGCTAAAACACCTAAAATCCGATCTGAATCCCTCACTGAGGATACTTCTGGGTTGGTGACAACAATCGCTTCATCAGCATAGTAAAGTGCCAATAATGCGCCGCGTTCGATACCTGCAGGAGAATCACAAACAATGTATTGAAATTCCTTTTTTAATTCTTCAATAATTTTGCCGACGCCTTCTTTGGTGAGGGCATCTTTATCACGTGTTTGTGAGGCAGGAAGAATAAATAAGTTTTCTACGCGTTTATCTTTGATAAGCGCCTGGCTTATGTTTGCATCGCCATTAATGACATTGACAAAGTCATAGATAACGCGTCGTTCGCAGCCCATGATTAAATCTAGGTTGCGCAAGCCAATGTCAAAATCGATGACGACGGTTTTGTGGCCTAACGAGGCAAGCCCAGCACTAATGGCTGCACTTGTCGTGGTTTTGCCTACGCCACCTTTTCCTGAGGTAATTACAATGACTTTTGGGGAAATGTTACTCAAGGTTATGGGTCCTTTAACAGTGGTCACAGGATTGTCTACGCAAAAATCGATTGCAATTTTCGCTTTTGAGTTTCTTCTTGAGAAAAACTTTAGCAGTTCTCAAATTTCAAGCACTGTGATTATAGTATTTAAACTAAATAGAACGAATGTTCAAGCGACTATCTTGCAAGGAAATACATGCAGACTGTTTCCAGCAGGTTTCTTTGAGGTCTTCACTTAAACGATATTGACCCGCAATAGAAACCAGTTCAGCTTCCAAACTCTTGCAAAAAATCATAGCATCTTGATCACCCATTACACCAGCAAGTGCTCTTCCTCGCATCGAGCCATAAACATGGATATGTCCATCAGCGAGAAGCTCAGCACCATTACTTACTGCAGCTAAAACAATAAGATCGCCACCTTGCGCATAAATTTGTTGTCCTGAACGAACAGGCTGCGTGATTAAGCGTGTCGGGGTTGTATTACTAGTGGTTTCAGCACGTGTGGCAGAGATTTCTGTTGTCTGCACAGTTGCGCTTGGCAATTTATCATTCGTTGAAGATTGCTTTTTTTGATGTATCACTTTTTCTTCAGGAAAGATGGCAAGACCTGCTTGTATTGCCGTTTCTTTAAGCGCTTTATCGGCACCACGAATACCGATAGGGATCAATTTTTTGCTCCGAATAGTCTGGATCAGCAAAGACAAGTTAATTATCTCGTCTTGAGCGCATAAGCGGTTTACATCCAGAATGACAGGGGCATATTGAAAAAAGTTTGGCGCTTGCTTTATTTTTTCATCTAAAACAAAAGATAACGCTTGAAGATCATCATCTAGCAACTGAATGGTTGTAAGGGTAAACATCCCACCTTTTAGCGCAATGACAGAATTAGCTTGGCTTAATGTAGTTTGCGTACTCATATTTTGCGATAAGGATCCAATTGCAGACAATAATAATCATTAAACCCTCCCATTATACATAAAGCAACAGATCCTCTGTAAGAGGAAGGGGATGAATGGATGAGGAAAAGGCTGAAAATTACCTTTGTCCCTTTTCTTTTGCCGAGCCAGCCTCTCTTTAGTTGTTCATTCAACATTTCTATGTAGTGAAAATAACTACTGAATTTTCATAAAGTGTTTTCACTATTGTTTCTCGAAATGCGCTATGTTTTATTGTTAGAAAACCAAATATTAAATGTAAAGAATTTTATATTTCATGATGAACCTCATCTACAAGGTAGTCCGCCCTCGTTTTTGCTTTCTATTGGCAGGACTCATATTGTATGTTTTTTATCTGACTACATATGCAGCTCAAGAAGCAAAGAGTGAGCCGAGCGTGGTCGGTCATGTGCATGCTTCTGAACCGGATATCTCCTCTACATTTGGCCAATCCCTAGCCACTAAAACCAGTATTCCTGTAAAAAATAATCATTTTCTTGTGGATAGCAATGTCAAAGAAATTCAAATTCTATTGACAACTAATGCGCCACAAACAGTGCAAATTTTGTCGCCAGGTGGAAAAACGTTTATGCCCTTTAAAAAAGGGGAGAATTACGTGTGGGACAGAATTGAAAATCTGTATGCGATTAAAATTCCGACCCCAACTGAAGGACAATGGGAAATCCAGGGTACATTGCTTGCTGAACCACAGGTATTGATTACAAGCGATCTCGACATGATCATCCCTTCTTTTCCAAATAATATGATCAGAGGGGAGAATCTGACGTTAATGGGTTATTTGCAAGAAAAAGGTCAGCGTCTGACAAATAGTGATTTTTTAAAACAAACGCAATTTATTGCCCGCTTTAACAATGTCGCGACGAATGATGTTTATAAGATTTATTTAATTCCTAAAGCAAATGGAATCTATCGTTATGATTATCATTTTGAACTGTTGCCTGGCGTATATCGCCTTGATATTGAAGCCATAGGATTACTTTTTCAGCGTGAAAGACAGCAACAGTTTTATATGTATGATTATCCGGGCATAGTCTCATCCAAATTATCAAAATTTGGTGATGAGATGAATATTCAAGTATTTCTTTTTTCTCCATTGCTAGAAATTGGTACTTGCGAATTATCAGTGCTGATTCATCGTACGGATGGTAGTTTTGAGAGTATGCCCATTAAAAAATCATCTGATGGTGATTGGAAAATAGATGTGCCGGTTGATGAAAGCATTGATATATTGAGTATTATTATGGTTGGCTATACAAAGGATGCAAGACAAGTTGAAGTGACTTTTCCTAAGATAGATGTCGCTCAATTTTTCAGAGCTTCACAAGTTGAGAGTCGACAGATAAACGATGCAAAAAGTAAGAAATTTTGGCGAGAATTGTTTGAGCAACAAGTGGCGCATGTTATTCCTGTGACACAAGAAAAAATAAACGAGTGGATCCTTGAGGATATTTCACCTTTTAAGGGTACAGAATTAATGCCATTGTCAGAATATCCTACATATAATCAAACATTATTAGATGCATGGGAACCGATTATTTTTCCTAAGAATAACGAAGCCGAAGAAAACCAGGAAAGTTTGCCCTTAGTAGCTAAAGCACCTATTCAGGCAAAATCATCCACACAAATGACGACGCAGCAGGTAGCAAAACCGGCTCCGATGCCACATACTACTTCACCCAAAAGAAAACTACTGATCGGTATTTTTATTGCATTA
>ERZ778026.3272-NODE-3272-length-14740-cov-100.024991_pt1 | contig 14740 bp, 4 predicted proteins | sample MGYA00375756_ERZ778026 | MGnify/ENA primary metagenome ERZ778026 (study PRJEB29350, sample SAMN05389820) | bioreactor metagenome | isolation source: Ammonium sulfate bioreactor | place: South Africa: University of Cape Town | collected 2014-02-18 ... | reverse complement strand
GATAGTACTTCAATATGCCACCTTCTGCTATACTACCAAATTCTGCGTTCGTTAGAAATCTCAATCATAATATACGGGTTTCTCTGTATGATATCGTATGGAGCCATATGGCGGATCCTGCCACTCAGTAGTAACGAAACTTTCAAAATCCCATTTTCATATGATCCAGAAGATATCAAAGACCTCTACGTAATACGAGAAAAAAACTGAACTTGGATACCATTCTTTGACTCTTTACCACGGGTGTCAAAATCGGCCATTGCCGCCACCCTTTCATTTTTGCATAATGTCGATCCAGGCTAATCTCAGTAGGAGCAATACAAATGAACTGTATTATAGATGACGAAAGACTACTCTCATAGTAGTTCATAACGATATATAATGTTCCAACTCATATAACTACCAACGACAAAATGGTTGAGAATGGTATTTTCGACCGAAGACATCGAGAACATAACAGAAAAAAATTTTGTTCGATATAAAGGGTGAGCCATAAGTCTTGGTACTTCTCAGAAAAATTGCTCTTTCTCTCTTATAAGAAATTCAATCGAGCTCAAACTTTGGTGTATAATTCCTTCTAACATGACGCATGTTTCCCCAAATTCTCATGCTTCCATCTCTTATTATAGGGGAGATATATAGGTTAACATTTTAGAAATCTGTTGTCCGCATGTACTAAAAGTAATTTTTGGCGCAGAACACATGTAAATGGGCCACTTTTACGTTTCATTTTTCCACCACTTCATACGCTCGATTAAGAAAACAATATAGATCACGAGATGCAGCGTGAAAAGCTCTACAATCTACACAATAAAGCGTATTTTAACTGTGAAATGTTTGTTTACGAAAAAAAGCAAAACCCTGTACAATTAGTTTTTGCCATTGCAAAAGCTCATCGTGCAAAGTTTTGCTGTTTTTTGAGAACAAAAATTACAGAATAATAACAAGATTTTCTGTTTAAATTGTAGAACTTTTGACGGTGCAGCTTGTAGTATATTTTTTTTTCGTAATGAAATGTATTAGGTTACAAAAAGGTGAAAAAAAACGAACTTTTAGTTTGTGTAGAAAAAAAACGATTTTCTTACGACGGCGGAAACTGATTGCATAGAGTTTTGGATTTTTTGAAACCAAAAGCTATATAATTAAAATACGCTTTACTATGTAGATTGTAGAGCTTTTCACGCTGCATCTTGCAGTGTATTTTGTTTCCTAATCAAGTGGTGGAAAAATGAAATGCAAGAGCGGTCATTTATTATGCGCCACAATTACTTTTCAGCAATTGGAAAATAAGATTTCTAAAATGTTAACCTATATATCTCCCCTATAATAAGAGATAGAAGTATGAGAATTTGGGGAAACGTGCGTCATGTTAGAAGGAATTATACACCAAAGTTTGAGCTCGATTGGAATTCTTATAACAGAGAAAGAGCAACTTTTCTGAGAGGTACCAAGACTTATGGCTCACCCTTTACCATTTCGAAACGGAAAGAACTTGCTAGATTTTCTAGATAAGACAGAGCTAATTAGAACTTTACAGAAAGATAGGACCCAGCTAAAGAGTATATAAAGAGAAAGAGAGTAGTGTATGACCAATATAAAGAAAAGAACAAAAGAAGAGTGACTGCACTGGAATGAGAAATGATGTATACCGGCATACAGAACGAAAGAAAGCATATGCTGCATGAACACGTGATAATAACATGCCTAGAGGAAAAGAAGAAGGATGGTGCTTATCTAGCATCACCTGTAAAAGATAAATAGATGTTCTAAGTAGCTAAGAAATATACTAGCAGCTCCTCTCCTGGATAACTGCACTTGAACGTATATATACGCCGCCGGGACTCAGAGGGTTAAACTCATGTAGAGTACTATTCTTTTCGAATAATTTTTCGTTCACCCGATGGTTGGACGAATTAATTCGAGAATCTTTTCGCAAAAGACGTGTAGTTATTGATGAAATGAATAGACATTTTTTCGTAATATTTCTATTATTATATATTAATATTTGAGGTACTCAAATTATTTGCTATTTTTGTAAATAATCTTAATCTTATTAAGATGTTTAGTTTTATTTTTAAATAACGAATGAGAGCCATTTCTATCAGTTTGATTTATTGACATTATCTTAAATCTATAAGAAAAATATTTATTCTTCACTAATATTTTTTAATTAAGGATATGGTTTTCAAAAACTCCTTTAATTTAGAAACAAATTCGTATTAGTTTTTAACTCATTAATGAATTTACATCGTTTTCTTTGACTTTTCTATTTTTTTGTTAGAACCAAATGAAACAAGTTCCCTTTCATTATCATACACATATACAATTACGACACCGGAACAAGCTGTCTATCACAACAAAAATGAATCCCGGATTGACTTGAGTGGCAGAAATTTGACTAATAAAGACTTGGAATTTATTGGTGATTCTTTTATACGAGATAATACGGTAATCAATATTTTTATCTATTTTTATTTTTTGAAAATCGAAGATCAAAAGATAAATTTAGTTATAAAAACAGTTCCATCAAATTAAGTTTGTTTTTCTCAAACCAAAAACTTCTTTTCATTTTAAAGATTCAGTTTAAGAAAAGAGCAAACTTTTATTAAATGTAATATTAAATAGAGAATAAGCAATGAAATTAGACATATATTTATGAAATGTAGAATTTTCGACCTTTACAGATAGCAAATACGGTCATCATCAATACAAAAAACTAAATTGATACAATATCAATTTTCAGCACACAACAAATACAATAAATGATGAAATATACAGGGTGTCCCAAAAGTAACTTCCACTTAAGAAAATTGAGTTTTTCTGTCTATGTACATCTTGGAAGACTGATTTTTATAGTGAAGATAGATAAATACTCCATGTTTCTATGGCTATAAACGAATTTCTGAAATATTTTTTATAGATGTCATATTTGAGTAAGAAACACAAATTTGAATTGTTTTGTTTTTACGAAAAATCTCACTTTTTTCCAACCTTTTTACTTCTGTAGTTTTCTTTATTTTCCCGATCGCCAATATTATGGAACATCGGTTTAACGTTTTTATTTGCTTGTATCATTGAATTCAATAGCAGTTAGTTTACTTTTAATTGAATGCGTAAAAAATTCAGTTAGTTTACTCCAAGTACGTCAGATACTACAATATTGAACAAAACTATAGAAGTAAAAAGGTTGGAAAAAAGTGAGATTTTTCGTAAAAACGAAACAATTCAAATTTGTGTTTCTTACACAAATATGACATCTATAAAAAATATTTCAGAAATTCGTTTATAGCCATAGAAGCATGGAGTATTTATCTATCTTCACTATAAAATCAGTCTTCCAGGATGTACATAGACAGAAAAACTCAATTTTCTTAAGTGGAAGTCACTTTTGGGACATCTTGTAATAATCAGAACTACAACCAAGACATCAGTACATAAACCTGGAATAATGACAAGTAAGGCTCATCCCAGAGATCCACTGACTCTTTTCTTAAAAGAAACTAATGATGCTGACTAGTGCAAACGAATTGAGTATACAGTGGAGTGCAAAAAAAATTTCCGTTAATGTTTTCATGTTTTCATATCTTGGAGGAGAGATAAACAAATGTTTTTTTATACAAAGGTAGCACATATACTGTGGTTCATCAGTATGGTAGTCAATAGAATATTCGCTCTTTTTTCAAGTCAGGAGATAGAAAACATTTTGTTTTCGTCACGATGGTAAAAAGCATTATAACCTATATATGAACTCTGTCTTGACTTAATGGATAAGAAAATTAAGATAGATCCCTAAAATTCCTAATAATTTCAGTTAAGAATCCTCGTAACCTTCAATGTTGAATTCCTACAACTGAATTCTGTCGAATTTTTTAACCTTTTGAATATTTTTTTGACGAGAGAGTTCATTTTACAAATACTATATACAAAAACACTAAAATCATGCTTAGTTTCCTTCAAAATCGATAATATTTACTATTTTTTCGACAGAGATCTGAAATATAATGTCTCCAGCTAGTTTTGTTAAAGAAATTCTTTTATATAATCCAAATAAAAATATTTTAATAGCGTCATTCTAATGAAACCTCAAGATTCTTAGTAGAGTGTGATTCGGTGATCACATAATGCTTCCATTATAATTCGATGTCCCACCCATTTTATTAGTTCGGACGTTTTAGAAAGCTTCAGTTTTGGATCTCAGCGAACTTATACTACATAGTTGAACATCTATACTCATCATATAGACAGTTTTGAGAAGTGTTACAATAGCGATTATGCTGACAGTGTAATTGGTCTAATCTGTTCGTTAATAGACGGATAGCATTCCAATGATGCATCATTTTTATGAAAACCAACGTTTTTTCAAACATGCCAGTTTCATTGAATGCCCACGCCTACTGAGTAACACTCACAAATAGTTCCTAGATGATTGCTTTGGAAATGAGAAAAATATGCTTTCATTAATTTTACATACTCAACGGCAATTTTTTTTGCACTCTACTGTATGTTAGGTTTTAAGCGTTAAAATGTATTATTTTTTAATAAAAAATTCCCAAAAACAAAAATACATTTTAATACTGAAAAACCAAAATTCTTCGCCGTTTATATTCGATAAATAGCGAAACGGAGTTCGAGAAAACGCAACAAACGGAAAAAGCGGCGTTTTTAATTTAGGTGTTGATGGACGTCCATTGTGGTTCCCAATTGAGCGTGAACACACGTTCTTGAAAAAATTTGTCTGCTTGGGATCTGATCAATTCAAATGCCCTTTTTTCAAGCAATATTCTTTCATTAAGTTCCCCAACACGCAGAATACTCATAAATTGCCAATGTTAATATATGCTTCCATCGTAAAGGCAGTACCTTTCGGTCGTCAGCGTCCCTCTGGTCCGCCACTCCCGACTCGGACTGCCACAGGCTATCTGATACTCTCGGTGTAGCAATACAGCACATCTACACTCAGTCAACAAACAATATCTGAAGAGTAATCTTACACTTTTCAAAATTTAACAGTAGAATCGGATTCCCCATACCCGATTAGCTTTGCTCAAACTTGATGAAAAACCATGAGATTTCGAAAATACCCACTTTCTAGTCAAAAATACTCGATTTAGAACTTTCAAAATCTAATCGTAGATTCGGATTCCCCCGACTCGATAACATAAGATTCGATCATATTGAAATCACGATACACTGTAGAAATCGGATAAACAAAAATCGATGTTCTTCTGACCTTTGACCCCGAATCTGTACCCAGATTCGGACTCCCCGACCTCGATTACCTGGGGTCCAGCTATATTCCGACCGGTTAGTGGTCAATATCTGTTATCTTTCTAATGCTGAAATCTGATTGGTTCGGGACAGACACACACACACACAGACAAACTTTATTGATTTTTAGAGCGAATTTTTCGCCATATAACCCTTTCTTTCAGAAAAAGGAATAATAACAGGACATCAATTTTCAAAATAAATTGAAATTGAACTTGTTGATATCATATCTATATCCATACATAAAATCCATATGTTGATAAGAGAATATCAAGCACAACTACTATTGTTATGTAAATATATTAAAGAAATAGGTTGACAAAAGGGTAAACTTTCATTAAATGTAATAGCAAAGAAAAGATATCGTCAAGTTCGATTTCAATTCATTTTTAAAATTGATGTCTTGTTATTATCGTTATTCTAGGTTTATGTACTGATGTGTGTTGGGCTATGACTAACTTCATGAATTCCTTTCCTGAAACCAACTCTGAGCTGTGATCACAAACTATTCACACACACATGATCACTGCGAACATGAGGAGGACCAGAGGAGGGAGGCAGTGGCTGGAAGATGCCACTACCTAACAACATCGTAGTTGTGGCTATGATAATGATATTTGATCATTGATTTTATTGTATTTTTTGTATGTTGAAAGTTGATATTGTGTCAACCAAGTTTCTTGTACTGATAATGACCGTATTTGTCATCTGTAAAGATCGAAAATTCTACATTTCATCTCTTACAATAGAATGCATTCCATAAACATATGTCTAATTTCATTGCTTATTCTCTATTTAGCCCTTTCCAGCCGGCTACCAGGAAACAGCAAGTGAAAAGTTTTTCTTCTATATATTCATTGTAGTTTAGTTATGAGGATCAATTTTTCAGAGCCGAATTTTTTAGAAATGCCGTACCCCCCTACGGCAAAATTGTGTCCATTTGGATACACCCGGCTGGAAAGGGTTAATATCTCTTTTCGTTTTACAATAAACTGTAAGTTGAGGACAACTGGGTAAGGCCATTTTTTTCGCCCCCATTATCGTTGAGTAATAACCACACGGATTTAGTAAGACGGAAATGGAAAACATTGTGTATGACTCATTTTGCGAAACTTGCCCAGACGACTTTTCCGACGAGGACTGAGTGAGTACGAGTAAAAACTGTACTCTCAATCGAATTTTATCTATGTTAATTGCACTACCTAAAGATTGGGATATCCAAATCATCCGTATATCTTCATACGCAAGATAACTATAATAAAACCCATATTTTACAGAAGCTACAAATATGTATTCCAAACACACCTATGTACTGTAAAACATTCGCTTCCATTGCATTATGTAACGTCTCTAGAAGTCTAGAGCCCGTAGAATACGTCCTATGTACTGTCATCAGATCTTGTATTATAAATAAAAGTTTTTTTTACGCAGTATCTAACTTTCACTTGTCGATTTTTCTCTTATGACTATCCTTTTTAACAATATACATACGGTGTTGTGCAAAAAAATCACTGTTATCTATTTAACCTTTCGAGAGTTTATTTTTTAATTCTTCAAAGAAGAATATTCTGAAAGTATCTCGAACATGAAGGTTAGATACTATATATATAACAGAGATTAATGTTCTCTTCGAGATTTTTACTAGTTCGAGAAAAATTATATGGAAAGTCAAGGGTAGCCGTCCGTCAGCACGTCAATCAGTGATTTCACATTATTATAATTTAGCAAAGATTCGGAAAGAAGGTGGTGTGGGACCTCGACGTGGTAACGGCCGACCACGGAAAATCACATACGAGAGCAATATTGCAATCGGTCAATGAATTCGAAGAAATAATGAGAGTATCACCGAGAAAATCGCTGAAAAACTTCGATCAACTAGAGGTGTGAATGTACAAAGGAACAAGAAGAAAGTCGTGTTCGATGGGCCATGATATACAAGGGCGACGACTGGAGTCGTACAATATCCTCTGATGAAAACTCTTACTAGTTATTCAGAAAAACAATTCGTTTTTTATCTAACGAGGGAAGTATCCGAAGTGATCAATCGATTTTGAGTCCATATTTTGGGCATATAGAGGTGGCATATAGATATCAACAACCGTAAAAGGATTCGACCCCATGACTTTTACAGACCGAAGTATTCAATTTTCAAGTTTCACGAGATCCGAAGAATTTTGATTCCATACTGCATACATGCAGGAAACATAAGCATCTTGTTAGAAAGAAATTCTATCATAAATTAGACTTTATCGTTAGAAATTGATTATAAAACTTAGATTTTAAACCCACTTCTCTAAACCCCAAGTATTTCCCTGTAAGATTCGTAACCCATAAATGTTCTTTTTAAAGAAATCATTTTTTTTAAATCTATGACATGATATGGAAAAGGTAGACATCCACTTATGACAATAGTAAGCTTCAGAGAAATGTTCAAAGCAAAGTAGTTTTTGACAATGACTGCATTGAATAAAACATGATATGTGACAACTCGACTGTTGGCAAACGTCAGCATCAATGCTAAAGCAAATTTCGTTGACAGATTCAAACTTTTCTGGATTCTGATCAATGTCTCCTGATGCATACCACGCATACTTAATCATAGGTGTGAATCGAGGCGAGGACAACTGATTATGAATAAGAGAATTCAATTGTATGATATTGCTTCGTTCAGATAAGTTAACGGCAATATCATCAAGCTGAACGCGATCGAATATTCGCCGAGCGATTACCTTGCATTGCCTATTGAAATAAACGTCCAGTAGTTGAATGCGTGAGGTAGTGTGGACTGGTATTCCTAATATTTTACACCCTTTAACAGTGGAGTATATCTTTGAGTCTCGTTGGCCTGGCCAGTAGTCCGAGATCAGTAAAGATTTCGATGGAGCAAATGGGTGGACAACGTGATCTCGCCAATATTTTATCAACGAGCTAGTGAGCTTCCCTGAAGCACTACAAGTCACAAATGACGTTTATGTTTCCTGAATGTATGCAGTATGGAATCAAAATTCTTCGGATCTCGTGAAACTTGAAAGTTGAATACTTCGGCCCGTAAAAGCCATGGGCGCAAATCCTTTTACGGTTGTTGTTATCTAAATGTCACCTCTACATGCCCAAAGTATGGACTCAAAATCGATTGCTCACTTCGGGTACTTTCCTCGTAAATATGCGCAAGAAGAAACGAAAAGAATTCAGAAGAATAAGCAAAAAATAATGGTGTGGGGCGTACTTAGTATTAATGGCCGAATATTGTGGCATTATTTTCGAACAATTACGAACGGTCCCTTTTACGTCGAAATCCTTCAGGAACATCTATTTCGTGAAGCAAGAAAACACTTTGAACGTCGATCGTGATTTCAACAGGATAATGATCCTAAGCAGACTAGTAGAATAGCAGAACAGTTTTTGGAAGAAAAAGTATCTGAAACAATCGAGCGGCCTACTCTGAAAAAAGGAGCTTTGCAGAACTCTTCGAAAACGTTGTGTAGATTTCTGAAAGCTTCCTATATGTCTAAAACTCAAAAAAAGGATAAAAAATTCTACGGAACTCTCTGAGGCTTCTGTTGACAATCTACTAGCAGAACCATCTCCTACAAAACCTTTTTTTAGGTTCTACATAGCAAACAAGGTTTCGTGTGGAAAACGAAACCTTGAGGGTTCACTGCAAAACCATTGACCTTCTCTACAAAGTCCTAATGGTTTCCGACTAAATCCGACTGCTTTTGTACGGAACCCTTAGGGTGTCGTATGAGATGGTTCTGCTAGTAGATTGTCAGCAGAAACCTCAGAGAGTTCCATCGAATTTTTTATCCTTTTTTTTAGCTTTAGACATATTTGGAAGCTTTCAGAAATCTGCACAACGTTTTCGAAGGGTTCTGCAAAGCTTCTTTTTTTTAGAGTAGTAATAGTCCTGATTTCAATCCTATCGAAAGTATGCGGTTCATTCTTAAGCGACGTACAGAAAAGGGAAACCCATTAAATATCGACGAATTGGACCGATTTTTACACGAAGAATGGAAAAAAGTCGAAATGACAATTATGAGTAATTTAGTACATTCGATGAAATATAGATGTTTAGCAGTTATTGATTCGAAAGGAGGAAGAAAAAATTATAACTATCGTGGTTTTGTAGTATACTATGCGTGTAAACTATATATGAAAAAAAACGTTTTCTTTATTGTGATAAATCAACGGCAATGTTTTTGCACACAACTGTATACAGGGTGATCCATAAGTCGTCGAGCAGCCTTATATCGCAAATAGCTTTTGATAGAAATAAGATAGAGAGCTGCGGTTTTCACCGTTGGAAAGAGGATATAAAATTGCATATATCTAAATGTTACTTGACAACATTGTTAAATTACAACATAGTTCTCAGAGATCTTTGTAAAAACAGTGATACTTCTGTGAATATGACATAAGATAAATTAATCTAAGAGTCACTTCACACTGTTCAAGTGATAATAACGTTGTGCCTGTGCCTTATGTTCATTCGAAACTTAGTATCTGCGCTAAATAGCATTTTGTTCAAAAACAAACTGATATATAACACCCTCAACTAAACATTGTGAATTGACTCTTAGATTAATTTATCTTATGTCATATTCATAAAAGTATCACTGCTTTTACAAAGATATCTGAGAACTATGTTGTGATTGAACAATGTTGTTAACCCTCGGAAGGTCTTTACAATTTAGCTGAATTTTTGTAATGCTTGTATTCATATTTTTTATGTCATCAGGATTTCTTCTTTCGGCTATTCTTTTTCAATTCATCAGTTACTCCCAACTCGAAAAATGATCACTCGAAAACAAGCTTCTATTAAGGTAGAAAAAGTTCAATCAAAGTATCACGTGAGTCCAGGTGGACCCACAAAAACCTTCCTATGGTTAAGTAACATTTAGGTATACGCAATTTTATATCCTCTTTTCAACGGTGAAAAACCGCCGCTCTCTATATTATTTCTATCAAAAGCTGTTCGCGGTATAAGACTGCCCGGTGACTTATGGATCACTCTGTATATATATCGACTTAAACGCGTAGCGCGTCTCCTTACAGCCCGAGTTTGAGTTCATCGTGTTAAAAACGTTTGGTTACTAGTTTTTAGAGCACAGTCGAAAGTATATGAAAAAATATTTTGTTTCATTTCTGAACGGTCGGATTCGCAGTTAGAGAGTGAAACAGGAGATGCTCCTTCGCGATGAAATAATTGGTCTCGTTGATGTCACCTATTGTCGTAATCGGTTTATTGACATAAATCTTGCCCCTTCCCCTCACCCTCACCCTCTACTTTTTAAGACCAAGCCGAGACCTCTAGCGTACAGAATAGGGGAGAAATCTGGGACGCACGGACATCTAAATTTGACCCCTTAATTGAACCATAACTACCGTCGGACTCAATATTTCGGACTGAAAGTTTTACTGTAACATTCTGAGATCAAAATACATCTTCTATAGACATTTCATTGAGATTAGATGTACTGCAGAAAAAATTTCTGGGTGGTGGGGGCCTTAAGCATTTGTTAAGCTCATTGAATATCAATCAAGTTGTTAATTTCGAATAATTCTAAGAATATAAATGCATTCTTTTATGAAAAAAGCGAACGAAGGAAAAATAAAGTTTGAATGGTATTCTTAAGAATAAATCAACTTAGAGAATTAATCGTTTTATATTTTCTAAATCCATTTTCATTATTTGATATAGAAACTCACTTGTCTCGATCTCTCCAAGAATCAAATCGAAGATCAAGGAATGCGATATTTCAGTAATGCACTAAGAACTAATAAGGTAAAACAAATATTCCCTTCATGTTTCTTAAATTTATTTTTATTATTTCACATAGACACTCATTACAGTCGATCTCTCCTATAATCGAATAGGCGATCAGGGACTACAATATTTAGGTGATGTATTACAAAATAACAAAGTGAAATAAATACGCGGTTCATCTCTTTCATATTCATTTTTACTATTTCACACAGACACTCGCTCGTCTCTATCTTTCCAACAATCGAATCGAGGATCAAGGAGTAGAATTTTTGAGTGATGCATTACAGCATAACGAGGTAAATTGCATATTTTCTTTATCTTTCTCAGATTTACTTTTTATCATTCTGTATAGGCACTCACTCTTCTCGACCTCTCCCACAATCAAATCAGAGATCAAGGAGTACAACGTCTAAGTAATATATTACAAACTACCAAGGTACAACAATTATTCTCTTTGTCTTTCTCAGATATATTTTTATCATTTCACATCACAGATAATCACAGATCAGAGTAAGCTCACTCAGTCCTTCTCTGGAGCAGGGAGAGGTAAGGCAGGACAGGATAAGCTTTTTATATGCTACAAAGTTGAACATAATCAGATATGGGCAAGTCAAGTTAAAAATGACTTGTTTAACTTGACTGAGAGATACATAAAATTACTCGAGATTTGACTTGACTTGTCAAGACTTTAGATAATTCTACCTAAGACTTGATTTGACTTGAATTAATCCCGCCAAGTACTTATTCGACTAGAAAAAAATCAAGTCAAGTCAATATATTCATGTTTTTTTCATCCTTCAGACAATTTAATAAAATAGACATCAGCGTATATCAATACATGAATGTTATTCAAGAGAAAAAAGAAGATATTCAAAAATATCATTAGTCGTCCTCGTAGCCAATTGAAAATAGAACAGTGATTCATCATTGAAAATAAATAGAAATTTTCTGTAGAGTTTTTTTCAATCAATTATTTGATCGAAGTTTTTTTAAATTTTTATACAACCGTTGACTTGAGATTTGACTTGAACCAGTGAAATCCAAGTCAAATGATTTGACTTGACTTGTGCAATTAAACTCATGAGTGAATTGAAAAAGTCGCGACTTGCCCGTCTCTGAACATAATGATGTTTTCCAAACTTTTCTCTTCTAACTATGGAACCGATGCAACTAATTAATCGCTTTTGAACTTGGACTGTATGCGTGAGGTAGACCCTAGTGAGATATGAAAAACCTCAAAAGGATAAGTGCCCATAAGGTTTTCATTCAAAGTTATAGCCATTTTACTAAGAGTTTCACCTATATGGTTGTATACACTGAGAAATCAAAAACCTGTATTTTAATCTCAGACTTAGTCCATAGATACGTAATTATATGTGCTGGGCAAAGTTGATCATTAAGCAAAGTTAAACCTATTTAAAAATTGAAAATTTCTTCAATTTCAAATTTCAATTTAGCTCCTATTTCGTATCTGATCAGTTGTACTTATTGTAACGGAAAAGGGTTTAATCGTGAGAACTCTACGATGCGAGTTTGTACCTTTACCGTTATTTGGTTTGTGTAAGTAATTTATGAACCAAATAAATTAACTTACACGAGTAGAATCGATATCCGATTCTTTAAGGATAAACCCTATAAATGGGTGTTTGAATTTGAGTGACGTATTCAACTTACGTTCACTCGAAATTTTATTGAAATCAATAATAACAATGCACGCTACCTTTAACAATCAGTGCGTGACTAACAGTAATATAACAAAAAATGAGTGTGCCAGAATTTGGATTCGACTTGTTCGAATTCCAAAAGAGAGAGAAAAGTAGTCAGCTATATTTTACGCTCGTTAACACTACTAACTCAATACACCGTCGCGAAATATACTCTATAACAACAGTACTCGTCGATGCGATGCACTCGCTAACACTGCCCTCATTTCCGTTTTGTCTCACTATTTATATCTCTAGATCAAGAGAGAGAGGAAGGAGAGAGTGACAGAGAGATTAAGAGAGAGTCGGGCAGAGATCTGATAGGTTATTACTCGACACAAGAGGTAAAACAAACGAAGTGTTTATGAGGTGATCAAGGACTTGTGCCACTTGATTTATCACCGATCTCTTGTGTTTTTTATGTGGTTATCATCGTGATTTATTGATCCTATTGATCGCGATGATCTCTCGTTTGATAATTGAGTTAATTGTGTTTGCCAATTGAATTGATTTGTTTATCTATTGATATGTATATATGTTCATATATGTTCAACTTGTCTTGTGCGCCATCTGTTGGTTCTCTTTCTTTTCTTTTCTTTAATGAGTGTTGGCACACTTATAACTGTAAGTATAAGGATTGCTATATATTAAACATCCTTTTTTAGATTATTTTCTTGGCAGTACCTTTATGTTTTTTGAAACTAAATAAATTTTACTATTGGGGAGGAAATAGAAAACTAACCGAAGATTTAGGAGATGCAAAGGTATACTGTCAGTTAATCAACAAAGAATGCAAAATATATAGAGTATGTTAGTATATTATAGCGAAAACTGCACAATCAGCAGGGAAACCTAGAGTGAGTCGATGTGCTCTAAGCAAAACCGAATGATTTTTGGGAAGATGTAGAGTACATCAGTAGTATTGGATTTTGAAGTTGAATTCAATTCTTCAGATCAAAAACTTCAAAAATCTACTATTCGGGTATTCAGATTTCAACTTTAAAACTTCAAATTTCAAACATTATTTTGTGCAATATACTAGTATATTCATGCAAAAAACTATCATGAAAAGGAACATGTAGAGGGCGCTAATATATATCAAAAAATTATTTCGCGCCCATTTTCAAATTTTGTCTGAGTTTAATTTTGCCTGAAATCTAAGTTTGCCTATGACATATGTGTCTACAATGCTCTGAAAAATTCAGCTCAAGAGTATATTTGTTTCCCAAGATATCAGAAACTCAGAAAATAAGATAAATAAGCAGCTTTCATCAAATACTTATGATTTTTTAGTTTGTAATATTTTGGGAAGCAAATATACTCTTGAGCTCAATTTCTGAGGACATTGTAGATATAAGTATACATATCTATGGACTAAGTCTGAGATTAAAATACAGGTTTTTGATTTCTCAGTGTATACAACCATATAGGTGAAACTCTTAGTAAAATGGCTATAACTTTGAATGAAAACCTTATGGGCACTTATCCTTTTGAGGTTTTTCATATCTCACTAGGGTCTACCTCACGCATACAGTCCAAGTTCAAAAGCGATTAATTAGTTGCATCAGTTCCCTCGTAAGAGAGAGTTTGCTGAGTCTTTGAAAATCGAAGACTGACTGAAAAGGGTTTACAATTTGGAAGAGCCATTAACATAAATTTCCATATCTTTCAAAATATGTTCCCTCGACTGTAAGGAGGGTCATATGAAAAAAATTCGTTTGTTTGTCTGTTTGCATCGGGGTCAAAAGAACATCGATTTAAGAACTCGTAATAGTGACCGATGATAGTTGAAACTTGGTCGAACCTTGATTAATCGAGGTCGGAGAGTCCGAATATGAGTCATTTTTGGGGTCAAAGGTAAAAAAAACATAGATTTAAGAAGTCACTAATAGTGGCCAATGATGATGGAAAGTTGGCCTGACCTCAGATAATCGAAGTCGGAGAATTTGGAATTTGAGTATGAATCGGGTTCAGAGGTCAAAATAACATCGACTGTAGTAAC
>ERZ778026.3271-NODE-3271-length-14742-cov-3.545040_pt1 | contig 14742 bp, 1 predicted proteins | sample MGYA00375756_ERZ778026 | MGnify/ENA primary metagenome ERZ778026 (study PRJEB29350, sample SAMN05389820) | bioreactor metagenome | isolation source: Ammonium sulfate bioreactor | place: South Africa: University of Cape Town | collected 2014-02-18 ... | reverse complement strand
CCGAGATCTACACTCTTTCCCTACACGACGCTCTTCCGATCTCCCTGTGGCATGGGCTGGCACTTGATGGTTGGGCCGGGGAGTGGTACAGCTGGTGTGCAGCCAAGTAGGTGTGTTGCTAAATCTTTGATAGTGGGCAGTCTGAACAAGTCACCAATTTTGAGATCCCAGCTGCGATATCGCCTCTTCAGGAACTGGTGGAACCGCATGAGGTTCAGGCTGTCACCTTGCTCGAGGAAGCCTCTGTCGCGTTCAATGGGAGTGCCGGTGAGTTCTTGCCAGGCGTTGGAGAGATCTATTTCTACGGGCGACAGACTAGCAAGTTTTGTGGTATCACTCGTTGTTGGGTGGTGAGCGCTGGTTCGACTTCGAATGCAGTTGATCGCTTGGAGCTGTAGCTGCTTCCGTGAAACCTTGCCATGGTGGGATAGAGGTATTTCCGCCAAGACGCAGACGAGCTTGGGAATCACGTCATACGGGATCCGGCCTTGCAGCTTGCTCCTGATGAGCTCGAGCCATTCCCCGGGCTGACGTTCAGGGATGCCCTTCGCGGGGAGAATCAGCGCGACCAAAACGGCAGAGTCCCCGTTGGCAACAACCACGTATACGTTTCGAAACATGCCAGGACAAGACGCCAGAATATTCTGCTCAAGCTCTACCTCGTCCACGCGAATGCCCCGCACTTTCTGGGTCCGGTCATTTCGCCCAAGGAACTCGATATCTCCGGAGGGAAGCCATCGGGCCTGGTCATGAGTCCTTAACAGCCTGTGCGATGTGCCTTGGATGTCAATGAACGTTGCCGTTTCTCCGTTCATTAGGCCGACCGTTTCGCCCCCAAGGCAAAGCTCCCCCACAGCACCGATGGGCACCGGTTGGTGATATTTGTCCAACACATGCATAGTAACGCCGGTGAGGGGTTTTCCAAGGGGTGTCACTCCCGAAACAGTGATGGTTGGTGCGTAGCCGGCGTTCTCGAAGAAGCACGAGCCGATTGTAGCCTCGCTCATGCCGTAACTGTTTACCACTCTAGTTCTTGGAAGGCGAGTGCGTATACTGTCAAAGGTCTTGCATAGCAGCGAATCAGATCCTATCACCAAGGTGTGCAGAGTGGCGGGCGCCTCCGGGCATTCGTCTAGCAATAGGTTGGCGATGTGGGGGGTGACTTCCAGGAATGTGGCCTTCCATCGTGCAAGCAGCTTCCCCAGATATCTCAGGTCTTGCCTCTTTTCGTCAGGGCAGATGACCAAATGTCCTTGGACACAGAACAGAGCCTTCATCAAGTCCCCAATGAAGACGTCAAAGGAGAATGCAACCCACTGTAGAAGCACGACAGGGAAAGTGGCCAGGTGATATCCTTTTGTCCAGGCGGTCACGATGGCTCGCAGGTTGGCGTGAGTGATTTTACAGGGCTTGGGCGTTCCTGTAGACCCAGAGGTGTATATGACATATGCCAGCCTGCTGATAGCGGATGCCTCCCTTTTGGGCATGTCATGAAGCAGCAAGTCTTCCAATCGCAGCACGCGCACACCATGTCCCGTGGACGCGTGATCGCAGTTGGTGGTGTTGGTGATGAGCAACGTGGCTTGAGAAGAGGCCAGGATGTGTGGCAGTCTCTCCGCCGCCTGTGCAGAAACGGGGATGAAGTATCCACCCGCCTTCCACACACCAAGAAGGAGGGGGATAAGGGTCTCCGATTTGGTGGCCATGACCACCACAGGTTTGGCTGCGCTGAATTCGGGCGTACTCAAGAGAAAGAACGCCACCCTTTCGGCCAGCCTATTGATTTCTTCGTAGGTGAGGGTGTTCTTCAGGAAAGTTACACAACGTGCGGCAGGCACACGCTGGGCATGACGCTCGAACAGCTGCAGAATTGGTGCGGAGTTGCCTCTTGGAACCCGGTTTGGTACGCCGGAGAAGTAGTGGAGAAGGAATCTCTCTTTCTCGCTGCCGAAGGACAGCTGAGAAAGACCCCGATGCATGTTGCGTAGGCCATGACAAAATACGGTGCGGTAGTTATGGGCGAGGCGGCGGATGGTGTCCTTCCCGAACATGTTGGACTTGTACTCGAAGACGAAGGCCATTGTCCTCGAAGCGGGCCAGTAAATGATATCGAGCCCCAAGTTTACTTTGGCATATTTATTGGCCACCGGAATTCGATCAAGGGCGGCTGGCCTCTCCTCGTAATTTATCATGGTCTCCAGGAATGAGCTGGATTCCATTCCGCCTGCTTTGGCCAGTCGAATGATCTCCTCCAATGGGAACCGTGAATGCGCCTGCCATTGGATGAATTGAGCACCCACCGCCTGTACGAACTCTCCAAATGTGCCACTGGAGTCGAGAGCAAACCGAAAAGGCATGGTGTTGACAAACATTCCCACACTCCTTGCCGTTCGATGGGAGCGCGAGGACACTGGGATCAGTGTGCAGAGGTCGTTGCCACCTGAATAGCGGTGCAACAAAAACAGGAAGCACCCAAGAGAGTACTGGAAAAGCGTCAACCCGGATGCGGTGCATTGGTTGCGAAGATCGGAGACACTTGCTCGGGAAAGCGAAACCACCAACTGTTCGGCAGGGTCATTCAGTTGCACAGCGTTCACCGCGGAAGTGTTGGCAGGGAAGTCGTAGGGTAATGCGCATGGTTCGAGAGGGCATTCGAACGCGTTCCTCCAGAAAGCAAGGTCTGTCGCGTACGCATTGTCTTTGTCTGCCAAGTACTCTTGCTCGAGTTCGAGGTAGAGAGGGAAGGTGTCCGATTCCAGGACCGGAGACTTCTCTCCTGCTAGCAGTGCGTTCAGCTGCTGCTCGATGATGGAACAAGAAGCCGCGTCAATGATCGAATGATGCACGCTCATCACTAGGAGGCCGTTGTCGCCGATGTCGAACCAGTGAAACTTGCACAGCGCAGCGTTTTCGGACAGGATGTGGCACTCCATCTCCGAGAGCAAAGCGAGCATCTCGCATGTGTTGAGCTTATCCACATGCCTCTGGATGCACGAGATCGACTCCTCGGAAAGCAGTTGCCTTTGTATATGCTTCTGATTGATTGCAAAGCAGCTTCGGAGCACCGGGTGGGCTCTTACTATCGCTCGAACCGCCTCCTGGACTTCGGAAAATGTGACCCCATTGGTAATACGCCAAACTACAGTTTCGATGTAAGCCGTGCTGGCTGAGTTCGCTGCTTGAAGTAGAGCAAGCCTAGTCTCTGCAGCGGAAACGTAGGTTCCGGCCGTGGATTTCTCATCACAGCTATGAGGTTCAGGCGCCACAGGCAGCAAAGGAGCCGAAGAGATCGCCTCGACAAACGCTGCTAGCTCCGGGTTATGCAGCAGGTGGGTCAATTCGATTTCTCGGTTCAAATCGCACTGCAGCCGTGAGACGACTTGCATCGCTTTTAAGGAATCGCCACCAAGCAAGAAGAAATTTGCCTGTCTCTGCGGAAGCACTGTTGTTTGCAGCACCGTTGCCCATTCTTCTGCTACCTTTGCCATCAGCCGCTCCACCGGAGATTCCTGCAAGCACTGCTTGCTGCTGTCCCCCGCAATTGCCGCCAAGAACTCATCTCGGAGGTACGATACAAGCTGCGCAACCGTTTCCCTGGCGAACATGGTCTGATCGTAATAGCACAGGAGCTGCAAGCAAGCGCCGTAGCCCCAGGTGAAGAATTCAATACCGTGAGCTCGCTTTTCATTTGAGTCACGATGGAAGCGGCCTGCCTGCAACTCGGATAACATGACTGTTGGCCAAGGGAGATATGTGAAGCTTTCGTGCCTGGTTTTCGAAGAGAGGTATCCCAAGTGCACATACTGCACAACAGTTGATATCACGAGATCCTCGGCTGTTGTGTATCCGATACCGTTTTTGGGAACTCGTTTCACATGATCCCGCATTTCTTGTACGCTGAACTCGGCATCGAGCATCAGCGGGTGGCTTACCGCAAGGTCTCCGACCTGCAGAACGCCGCCAGGCACGCCCAGAGAATCCCGGCCGTGTACCTCCACCGTAATCATCGAAAGGTTCTGTCCATGTACTCTGGAAAGGGAACGTGCCAAAGCGACAAGAAGAGTGCAGTACAACGAATCGGAATCCTTCTGTTGCCACACGTCAGCGTCCTCGGAAAGGCTTATCTCCCAAACAGCGCTGTTCGCGAAGAGGGCGTCGTTAGAGTGTATGGTAGGCAGCTGGCCACAGTGCTCGCTCGTTTCTCTCAGCCTTTGCCAATAAGCTCTCTCGGTGGGGGTCGGTTTTGCATTCGCGAGAGCTAGACACAGGTCGTAGTAGGAGGTTGGCGCAGGCAGGCTGCTGCGGATCTCTGGCGCAGCATACAAGGTCTCGAGCTCGTCCACCAGAAGTGTCCACGAGACTAAATCTACCGCGAAATGGTGCACCACCAGCAACAGATAGTTGTCGGAACCATAGGTTATCTCACCGACCACAACGAGCTTCCCCTGGGAAACGGAAAGGTGGGATTCGAGTCGAGCAACAAACTCTGCCACGGTCGGTTCTGCAAAGATGTTGTCCTGCGAAGGTTCCGTAACCACACAGGTGTAGTACGGAACCTCCTCACCAGCTGGCATGGGCCGCAAGAATATCCTCCCATCGCATCCCTTCACCACAGCGGAACGGAGGCTCAGGTGGCGTTGGATGATGGTGTGCACCGCTTGGTGCGCTCTGTCCCCATGGATGGCGGCTGAGAACCTCAGAAGGGCCGAGAATACAAAACGATCGGGGTTGGTGTGGCCTTGTTGATAGAACTTCTGTATGGCGGGAGGTGCAAGTACGGGTGCCGACAGTTCGTTGCCAACTTGGTAGGTTTCGGTTTTGCTGGCTGGAGTCTCCCGTCGAGGGAGTCGGGATAGCAGGACGTGTTGCTGTCCAAGCAGTGAGCACCGCTGAAGATCTTGTACGTTGACGGCCCATCCATGTTTTGCCAGTTCCCACATCAAATAGATGACTTGGATCGAATCGCCACCCAGTTCAAAGAAGTCGTCTTCTGCAGCAGGAACAGGAGCGCCAGGAAGAAGCTGATTCCAGAGCCGTTTAAGCACACCCATTGTAGCGGTTTCGGCAAGCGGTTGGGCCGAAGAGATGTTGAGTGGTACAAGGTCAGTGACAAGTTGTTGTGCCTGTGTTGCTGTAGTGGGGAGAGCCCCCACAATCAGGATTGGATGTGGTTTCTCAGACCATGGGAGCACCTGCGAAATGAACGACGCCACAGGCTCGTTTGAAACGATCATGTGTTGGGTGTTGTGATACGCCTGAAGCATTGCCTTGCGGTCCGCCTTTCCATTGGGTAGATACGAGAGCGTCTCTGCCGGGACTATGACGTGTGGCATCATGTACTTCGGCAACGTGCGGCTGAGCGTCTGTTTCAAGGTGCGCAGACTCGCATGCTTGGGAGTGACGAACGCCACTAGCGTTGACGGGTCTGCGAGCGCCACAAGCGCAGTCTCGGCACCTGCCTGGCAGAGAGCTTTTTCCAGCTCAGGGAGCTCGACGCGGCAGCCATAGATCTTTACTTGTTGGTCTTTGCGGCCTTTATACTCCAATCTGCCATCATCTGTGAATCTCACAATGTCTCCCGTCCTATATAGCGTGCCGTCCCCATAGCAGTTCGGTACAAAGAGTTGCTTTGTCAGCTCGGGTTGCCCATAATACCCGTTGCTTACGCCGATGCCGCCTATGTACAGCTCACCGGGCACGCCGATCGGTACAAGCTGCATAAGATCATCTAGGACGAATATTTGCGTATTGGCCACTGGTCTGCCGATCAGGACCGGTTCTCCCTTGTTGACGAACTGACATGTGGAGTACATGGAGGTTTCGGTGGGCCCATAGCCATTCCACACGGTGCCGTAGGCAAGCAATCTTTCGGTCAGTTCGGAGGAGAGTGCTTCACCCCCGCATAGTATCAGCAAGTTGTCTGAGACCCCCGACCAGCCTTCAGCAGTGTTGAGCATCAGCCTCCAGCGTGACGGCGTCGTCTGCATCACGTCTGCACCGCTTGACACGAGAAGCTTCACCAGCAGGGCAGGATCCTTTACTTCTCCATCATCAGCGATTTCGACGCATAGTCCACTTTGTAACGACGCCAGGAATTCGGCTTGCGCTATGTCGAAGCAAATAGTAGTCACAGCCAACCATTTTGTTCTTCCCTGTAGAGAGAAGACAGCTGCCAAGAATGCCAGCAGGTTCTGTGCCCCAGCATGGTGAACCATGACCCCCTTGGGCCGTCCTGTGCTACCCGAGGTGTAGAGCAAGAAGCATAGATCCTGGGGCTTCACATTTCCATGCCTCTTAGCGCCAAAGGGGCTGGCCGGCAGTGGGTCATCAAGATTGATGACAGAGCCCTTAAACGACCCAGCCTTGGCCAGTAGGGCAGTGACAGTCACCAACACCGTGGCACCCGCGTCGAGGAGGTAAAGTTGGATTCGTTGTTCCGGGAAATCGGGATCAATCGGGATATACGCTCCTCCGGCTTTCAGGACGCCCAGCATGGCAATTGGCAGGTACGGAGACCGGTTGACCAGGATCCCCACAAAGGTGCCGCTGGAGACCCCGAGAGATGTCAGGTATCTTGCGAGTTCATCCGCCTGCTCATCGAGTTGTTTATAGGTGAGCAAAGAATCGTGCTGCTTAATGGCAATGGCGTCCGGAGTTCTCCTTGCTTGTTGCTCGAAGGCTTCATGTATGCAGGCCGCGGAGGTTGGGAGGAGTGGTCCTTGACTCCACTTCGTCAGCACAAGTTGGCGTTCGCTTAGCGGCAATACTCTCAGTTGTGTGAGCGGAATTTCGGGGGAGCGCACGAAGCTTGTGATCGCCTTCTTCAGGTGGGTGGCCATCCGGCATGTCATCGCTTGGCTGAAGACCCTGGGATTGGTCAAAAGCGACACCCTCCGGTTTGTAGGATTGACCTCAACGTTGATGTCCAGATCGAACAGAGACCCATTCTCATGAGATGAGATTGGGTTCCAGATCAGGCCCACCTGAAATCGGCGCCCTTCAGGAAGGCATGCAACGATGGTGCCTGGATGCAGGTCGAGATGCTCCAGATTGGTAGAGTAGCTCCGAGAAACCGCTCTCTTGAATTGATCCAACGAGGTTGTCCAAGGCACTGATATACAAAGCGGAAGCCAGATGGCAAAACCTTCAGCAGCAGCATCGTTGAGTCCAAGGGTAGATTGCATCGAGAGTAGGACTGCGGTTGCTCGAGAATAGGTGGCCACGAGTGCACACAACGCGGCCGCAATCAGGTCTTGGATCTCCCGAGGCTTCTGCTCCCAGCAAACTAAAGACACCTGGCGCTTGAGCCGTACGTCCTCTCTGTTCATCTGTTTCATTGGCGCATCTCCCATCTTAAGCTCTTGATGCGGAAGTTCCATCACCTGTGCTTGCGACAGATGTTTGTTCCAAAAGATAATCCTCGGGTCAGCGGCATGCATTGGGTTGGGGTCGGGAGTGGAGCGGGTGACAAATGCCACCAGCTTTCCGTCACTCATGTTGAACAGCCTCGCTGTCGCAGCGTCCAGTAGGGAAATTAGCGTGTGTTCTACTTCCGTTGGTTCAACATAGCTTCCGTCGATCGTTACTGCCAAAGAGCTCTCTCTGATCATTTCGAACCTTCCATTGGGGAGGAGCCGAGCGCGCTGATGTGTCGATATGATCTGACGGGGATGGAAAACGGCTTGCATAGGAAACCGGAGATTCTCACCGGTATCAAGCTCGGGCAGGTACACACGCAGGTATCCATGCGCGCTGACGTTCACCAACTTTCCGTGTCCGTCAACAACACCCAGCTGGTGCGGAGGCAGCGCAGTGCCGAGTGGAACTACCGTGCCTGGTAGCAGCGGCAAGTTCTGGCCAGCTACGTGGTTCCACAAGACGGGCAAAGGCCAGGCCGGAGTCATGAATTCGGTGAAAACGTCGAATTGGCTGATTCCTTTCTGCCGGGCAGACAGTGCATTGAGCAAACTAGCATTTACCGAGGCCCCGTCATGGACCTGAAGCACGAAGACTATGAAAGGGAGAGCGGCTTCCACTTTACGCAGCATAGTCCAGAGTTGCGTTGTGGTGCCTTTGAAGTAGCCAATAGAATCACGCTCTGCCACACGACAGAGAATGCCCTCGGCCTGTTGACTTGACGTCGGTGCAGGGAATGGAACCATAGTGGCCCCAGCAAGCACTCCCACCAGAAGGGTGATCAGAGAAGAGGTCGAATGCCCTGCCACCCAGGGAATCTGTCCACACGCCGTCACGTCATATTTGGTTAATTCCCAATCGACTGCACGAGCCAGGTGTGGCAACGGGACGCAGCATTCTGCTAGTCCATTGGGCGAGTTCACGAGGGTGAGAAGTTGTGCATGGTGTGATGCATCAGATTCGGCCTTGGGATGTGTGTTGGTGGCACCGGACTTGGCCGAGGACAGGTCGTACTGCATTCGGCGATTACATTTGTTGAAGAATGGCGAGTGTCCTGTGCCAGCAAAGAAGAGGGCATCGAATCGGAATCTCAGCTCAGATGCAGAGTTCTTGTTGGCCATGCACTTCACCGAGTCGAATCCAGGAATTGTTGCCGCCAGATCAACGATGCTTTCTCTGGAGAGGTAGAGCTCCTCATAGAAGCTGTTCTTGGACTGGGCACGTGGATTCCGTTTCTTGTATTCATAAACGGAGCGGATGAATTCCTGTCTGGAATCGAGGTCTAAGATGTCGCCGACATAGAGCACCCCATTAGGGGCCAGCAAGCCGGCACACTGCTTGAGTACGTGGCGAAGATAGTTCAATCCAGGGAAGTACTGGATGACACTATTCATGACAATAATGTCGAATTTGGCTCCACCGACTCTGTCCCCGATTTGGATCGCGTCACAACAAATAAAGTCTACATTATCCAACCCGCATTCGGCGCACAGTGGCTGAAGATTGTGCAACATATCGCGCGACAGATCTGTTGCCACATAGTGCCTGACCAAGGGGGCAAGCTGGCGCAACGAGATCCCGCTTGCCGATCCGATCTCAAGCACGCGGGCGTGGCTTGTGAGAAAGGGAGACAGCACGTTTAGAACATTCGCGCCGAAGGCCTCCATTTCCTCGCGGCTCAGGAGGTCGTTGTTGTAACTGTTCCTCCAACCTCCTCCAGAAATTGCGTCGCCGGCGCCAGAAGACGCGACGTGGTTCCAGAGAACAGCCGAGCCTAACGGTGTGGAGGGCTCGATGATGGCACCTACGTCTTTCGAATCACAACACAGGGTGGCTTGGAGCGCGGAACAACTCCAAAGCAAGTCACTTGTCACCGCGAGATCGCTTGTGCCGTGCAACAGAAGACTGCACCCGGTGATGCGGCACCAGCGGATCAGCCGACCGCGAGGGTGCGATGGATTTAGGAGTAGGAAGCTGCGATTGGCCAGCAACACGCCAAGTACAATAACGGCCACCAGGATGGGGTCCTGAGCTAGAATTGCAATTCTTGCCCCAGGCACAGAAACATTAGCGATCGCGGCGACCAACCTGCTTGACCTCTTGTGCAGCGCCCTGTACGTCAGTGCTTGCTCATCGCCCAAGAGACAGATGCGTTTTCTGTCTTGCATCCCAGCCACCACCATCAACAGAGATTCTGCCAGCGAGGGGCAAGGAGTCCACGCAAGTGGCGCGCTGATGCTCAGCGGCCGAGCGGGTGCGGAGTCCGGGACACCACCAAGGTCACGAAGAATGTCTTCAAAGTTGTCGAGAAGTGTGTTCACAAATCCTTCAGAGTATGCCTCGGCATAATATTCCAAGCGCAGCACGATCCCGCCCTCTGAAGGCCCGCCATGAGCAGTCGCGTCCTCCTCGAGGAAGTCCCAGTAGAAGTCCCACTTGCAAGTCTTGTCTTCTGGCACAAAGCGCTGGACGCACAGATCTGTTGGAGGGTCGACGTGATCCCGCTTCATTTCGGTATTGTGAAGCACAACATTCACGTTGAAGAGAGGATTGGCGAATGCAGGGTAGCGCTCAGCGTGCAGCGCCTCCACTATTTCTCCAAAAGGCACCTCTGAGTGCGCCAAAGCGTCCACCACCACCTGCTTGACATGCGCAACGAGCTCGGTGCTTGACCAGCCGGAGCTGAACTCTCGCACACGATACAGCACTGTGTTCACGAAGCACCCGATCACGTGCTCCACCTTGCCAGATGTACGGTTGGCCACCTGCGACCCGATGACGATATCCTGCTCACCGGTCAGCTGATGCATCAACGCGAACATTGCTGCCATTAGAGTTTGGAAGAGGGTGGTCCCACGTATGGCTTTCAGAGCTTTTACCAGATCGACATCGAGGACCCTGGTAATCTTGTGCCCACAGAAGGAGAATACTGTGGGTCGGGGCTTGTCTCCAGGAATTGCTATCGCCTTGGCTTCTTTCAAGTTTTCCCGCCAAAAGCTCATGCTCTCAGAGCAATGGGCATCACCTCGGCCCGCCGGGTATCGGTCCGCATATTCCAAGAACGAAGAGGTTGGGAGAAGAGGAGCCTCCTCGCAGGGCATAGCAAGCAGTGTGTACCGCCGCCAGATTTCGTTGTAGAAGAGAAAATGCGACCAGCCATCAAAAATGATATGGTGCAGCACCACGCTCAAAAAGTTGACCTCATCCCCTAAGTTGACCAGGTGACACCTGATGAGTGGGCCGCGCTCGAGGCTGAACGGAATTCGGAACTGAGCACGTAAGAAGGACTGGGCGAGATGTTCAACACTGGCGCAATCCAGTGAGTTGTCAAAGTCTGTGTTGCGATGTCCGTAGTTACTCCTTCCGATTCCGCTCAGCTCGCCCACGGTGTGCAGCTCAGCCGACAGTCGTTGCATTGTAACGGTAATGATGCTTTCGCCACGAGACGACCCGAAGTCGAGGAGCTGCATAGGTTGTGGCAAGGCAACAAGCATATCCGTGACTTCTTGCCAGTCGACCTCCGTGACTGTAAGCATGGCAGCCAGGCTCTTGAGAGGCGCGGCCTCGTCCACGTGCGGATGCACCTTGGCGAGCGTGGCAGCAGGGAGGACGAATTCTAGCTTGAGGGCATCGATGTCGTGGCATAGTTGTTCATACACCTCTTGGAGGTAGGCAGTATGATAGGGGACTCGGATGTCCAAAGGTTGGACTACAAGGCCCCTGCCTTTCAGGAACGCAGCCGCCACGCCGAGATCTGCAGGAGAACCTGCCACGACACAGTTCGAAGCCGAGTTTGTCAGGGCGATTGCAACGGCACATCCGCTGTCCTTGGTATGCATCTCATTCAAGTGGGCTCGAACCGTCGAAGCGCCCGCGCCAACGGCAATCATACAGGACTCGGTCCCAAACCCAGCGCGCACTGACCGCAAGCCGACCCGAAAGAGGAATTTCAGCATCGCCACGCTGTTGTCAAGCAGCTGCGTAAAGCTACAGGAAGCAGCGATCACAGTCGCCGCCGCCAGGCCGGAGCTGTGGCCCACAAGGCACTGCCACTGATCACGCAGGGCTCCGCAGTTGGCGCCAGTGAGCTCGCACAGGATAGCGTAGTGGAGGATCTGCGTGACGAAGAGCAGCGGGATAGAGAGTAAAGGGCAATTTTCAAGCCGCCCTTCCTGCGCGCTATCGTCTTGCACCCATTTCTCGTAATCAAAGTCCCTTGGAAAATAATTCGGGAGATCCACTATTTCTCGGGAATCTTGAGCCAACACACGAAAGAGCTCGACGGCAAGGCGATGAGACGTACACCCCGACCTGCGTCCGCGTTCCAGTAGACCTCGGAGTTCCGCTCGATACTTGCCACCCTGGCCAGGAAAATGCGCGACTGAAGTGATTTTACCATTCAAAGCATCTTGAAGGAAGACGGGCACCTCTTGTGTTGAGTTGCGGATAGTCGCGACAGCTTCCTCTCTGCCAAGAGAAGCAACGGTTGGAAGATTCCCGCTCGCTTCTTGGTACAAATTGCCTTCCTCCTGCCCGATGGATATGCCAAATACGTCGTGAGAGGCCAACGTGCTCTCGACAGCCCTCTTGAAGGTCGGGATGTCCAAAGGCCCTCGAATCAACAGACCATTTCCGACGTTGAACACCGTCTGAGTTGGGTCCGTCAGATGCATCACCCAGATCCCGCGTTGAGCATGCGTTAAGGGGTGCACCCTCGGGGGGTTTGTGGTGGCGAAGGCTTGCGTCCGGGCCTCTTCTGTCTCGAGGGAGGCAGATACACCCCGTGTGGATGTCCGCGGCAGGGAAGAGCATCGCACCGGCATGAGGGTTGGTTGTGCAGTGAGGGTTGTACAACCCGACAATGGCGAGGAGGTAACGCCCCGTAAAATGCTACGGAAGGACCCGCCCTGATGAATTGCTTTCGGTTGCAGCGTGAAGTGAAGCCTCTCCTTCAGCGTGTTGGATAGCCGCGTTGTCATAAGAGAGTCGATGCCGAGAGAGTTCAGCGGCACGTCTTGAGCTTGGTCCCAATCCACTTCCTCTCCCAGGAGTTCATTGAGAATCCGTTCAAGCTCGTGGCGTTCAGATTCTTTTCTGATGTGCGGCTCGATAGCGCATTGCTGAGAAGGTTCCTGGTGTCGCTTGATGATTTCGGGCCAAAAGCGTTTCCGGTCCCAACAATATGTAGGCAGGAGGCAAACACGAGGAAAGGAGGAAAGGGAAGGGAATAGCGCCCAGTCGATGGGTGAGCCACGAAAAAACAGCTCGGACACCCGTATGAAGTCGGCGGCATGCGCGAACTCAGACTCGGCCGGGAACGACTGTACATTGTCTCGGTTTCGGTGCAGATAGCAGTACCCATCGGTTTCCCTGAACAGGAGGCATTTGTCTTTGGCTCGATAAGTAGCAGGTTCCGCGCGGCTCTGAATCTCACTGAGCGCGGTAGCAAGGAGAGAGGTCACGGAATCCCACTCCGTAGCAACCACGAGCAAGCGGTGCGGAAATCTCTGCAGCTCCCGTCCAGTGTTGACTGTCGCACATACGCGATATAGCTCACGCTCTGTGCGACTCCTCGAAGCGGCGAAAAAGCGGAGGTAGCGCGTGACCAAGCCCACGAGTGACCGCTCCGTGAGAGCTGCAAGAATAAATACCGCCTTCCGCGTCGAAACTCCTTGAAGCAAAGGCCGGTCAGAGAACTCGTTGTTCCGAATCGGCTGATGGTATTCCTCCACAACACAATGCACATTTGTACCGAGGAGGCCAAATGCACTGACGCCAGCTAGGAGGGGCTTCGCAGTCGCCCTCCATGGGGAAAGGGTCGTATTTACAAATACAGGAGAATGCTCCCAATCGATGTGGGTATTGGGTTGATCGCAATGGATTGAAGCAGGGATTTTTCTATGATGAAGGGCTAGGAGGACCTTAATCAGGCCCATCACCCCAGCAGCGCCATCGGCGAGGTGTCCCAAGTTGCCTTTCAGAGACCCTATCGCACAGAAGTGGGTGTCCTCTGTGTGCTGGCGGAACGCGGAGGTAAGGGCCATCACCTCGATGGGATCGCCAAGCACGGTGCCAGTGCCATGAGCCTCAATGTACCCGATATCTCTTGGATCGACTCTCGCCTTTTCCCACGCCTGATGCAGCATTGCGGCCTGGGCTTCGGGTTGCGGTGCTGTGATGCCGTTTGATGCTCCGTCATGGTTCGCCACGGTTGCTTTCAGCACTCCGTAGATATGGTCCCCATCCTTGATCGCGCGACTGAGTCGCTTAAGCAGTACTGCGCCTGCGCCTTCGCCTTTCGCGATGCCGTTGGCTTTGCTGTCGAAGGGCCGACATTTCACCCCCTTGCCCGTGATTTGTAGCTGATTCCAGATGTCGCTCTTGCAATCCAAGGGAAGCAAATCCAATGACACACCCCCAGCAATCGCCATTGTGCACTCTTCCGCGAGTATCGCTTGAGAGGCCAGATGAACCGCCAACAAGGAGGAGGAACAGCCTGTGCAGACCATCATACCGGGTCCATGGAGGTCGAAGGTGTAAGACACTCGACCCCCAATGAAAGGGCTGTGATTGCCATGGGATATGCTCGGTGCCGTTTTCTCGGGCAAGATGCGAAGGTATTTGTTGAAGGTATGGCCAACGTACACGCCGGTGTTTGTTCCCTGAATCTTTGAAGCGCAGCCAGCGTCTTCCAGGAGTTCGTAGACGAGCTCCAGAAACACTCTTTGCTCAGGCTCGATGTACTTGGCCACGTTCGCGGGCAAGTTGAAAAAATGGGCGTCGCATTTGTCAACCGATGGAAACCAGGAGCCAGTGAAGAATGGAGCTTTTGGGTCATTGAACTCTTCCTCTGGCACCTCATCAACCACATGTTGGATGTCACAGGCTCTCGCAGGAGGAAACTCCCCTTTCCCAACACAATCTTCTCCTCTTTCAAGAAGGTCCCACAGCTCTGTGGCAGAGTCAGCGCGTGGCAGCCGGCAAGCGATGCCAATAACGGCTACCTGTTCTCGGTCTTCCATGAGCTGTGTGCAAGTACTTTACAAACGAAAAAACTAAATGTGAATAGAATCAGTGCGAGCTGTTTTTTTTTTTTGTTGTTGTTTCCTACCTTTCTTCCACACGAAAACATCGTTGCACCCATGAAATCACGAAATCACATCTTCGGGTGGGAATTCACCTTCCATGGATGGTGTGCTTGTGGTTCCATTTTGAATTGTGCACAGTTGTTTTCCACAAAACACACAACGCAAGCAATTACTTGGTATTCTTTTTTTGTAATTTCGCGTTTTCGTGGTTTTTTTTTTTTTTTTTCCACGGCGAGAA
>ERZ778026.3266-NODE-3266-length-14765-cov-10.661591_pt1 | contig 14765 bp, 20 predicted proteins | sample MGYA00375756_ERZ778026 | MGnify/ENA primary metagenome ERZ778026 (study PRJEB29350, sample SAMN05389820) | bioreactor metagenome | isolation source: Ammonium sulfate bioreactor | place: South Africa: University of Cape Town | collected 2014-02-18 ... | reverse complement strand
ACACACACACAAGGTCAGCGATGTTACGAGCGAGCTACTATCTCGATCCCGATTGCGATTTCGATCCGTACCTCGAGCAAGAACTCGGCTACTTGGTCGGCGGTGTTCATCTGCAGCAGCTTGGATTGCAGCTGAATCAGCACGGCGGTTGCGAGGAACGGTAGGAAGGGCTTGGGATGCAGCACGATCACTTGATCCCACACTCGCCGCAGCACTGCCGGCGGCATACACGAGGCAAAGTACGAGCCGAACCAGCGAAAGCTGAAGCGGTACACGAGCTGTGGATCGAGCAGTGTGAGGTGCTCATAGAGCGCTGGTCGTCGATTGGCAAGCTCCTTGGTCAGCACGGCGACCTCAAAGTCGACTCCTCGGTTGCATTCGGCTTCGTGCGACTGCCGTATCAAGTGCCATAGATCGGTTGAGGGACGAGTGAGACACTGGCACTACCACCACCACCAGCAGGAGCAGCAGGTGCGTACCGGCCGACGCAGACGCAGGAAGTGGCAGTAAGACCAGTAGGCCTCGAACTCAGTCGCATAGACTTCGCAGAAGACGGTCGCGATCGCCACGAGGTCGCGCTGGCTGTACTCCTCATTTCGCTACAAGAGCATCAGCCGAGATGTCACACGCCAGCGAACATAAGCGGGCAGCAATCTCTGCGGAGGTGAGAGGCTCGTCAGGAGGCGAACCTTGTGCCGTGTGTCGAGCAGCTTGGAGGCGTTGTAGATGAGCGCCAGCAGCCGGTTGCGCTTGGTGACTTGAGACAGCACGATCGAAGGCACGAGAGTCGTGCAGGAGGTTAGCGACGCCGACGACGACGCAGAGGAGGCAGACGAGCCCGACGAGGACGACGAGATGGACTCGCTCAACTGCAGCAAGGTCGACAGCTGCTGTTGTTGCTGCTGTTGTGGTGCGAGAGGATGTGCAGCCAACGCCTGAGTTGTATCCTGCTGCTGCTGCTGCTGTTGATGATGATGATGGTGGTGGTGGTGATGGTGGTGAGTTGGCCGCGAGGGTTTGGCGTGGTGCTGCTTGTCAGAGCCCGAGTGAGGCGGCGTCGTGGGCAAGATGTCCTCGTCGAAGCGGCCGATGCTGCTCGAGGCGCCGTCGCTGAGCACCACCGAGTCACCATCGCTGTGGCTGGCATCGCTCACAAGATCGATCTGCTCCTGCTCGTCATCTCGCTGGTGGTGGGCATCGTCGGCCAGGTCGGCGGCCTCGTCCGAGACACTGTGCGACGCGAGGCGCGAGGCGCCGGCACCCGAGCACGTACTCAGCAGCAGCGCCGCACGCTTGGTGTCGTCATACTGCTGCTTGTGTTGCTCGCTGACGAACTCCCATGACTCGGGGAACGGCGGCAATACGCCCAAGAGCACGCTCCATACTCGAGGCCGGTACTGCAATGGTAGCTCCTGGCGTTCGCAGAGCTTGCGCACCTTGTCGAGCTCTGCAAGCAAGCTCGCTCGCACGCACCGACGCACGGTGAGGAGGCTGCCGAATGCAGCGACGCCAGCTGGAGCGCCGCGTACCGATGGTATCACTGCGTAGTAGAGAGTCGAGGCCGCTCGAGATATTCTTGGCTTGTAGGCCCAGTTGGTTGTAGTACTGGTTGCGGAACCGCTCCATCCATCCGCAGTAGCGACAGCGACAGCGACAGCAGCAGCGGCCAAGCAGCAACAACGACACGACCACCACCACCACTTTGCTGATCGAGCTTTTTCGCGGCGCCAGAGGCCGCTCCGTGCTGCAGCGGCTTTTTGGTTTCGCGAGCAGCAGCGGCATTCGCTCCACCACCACCACATCGCCGCTGCTGCATCGCCGCGCGCTCGCCCAGCTCTTCGCGCCTCATGAGCGGGCCTCCTCCTCGCCCGGGGCCTCGCCCTGCCCCGCCGCCTCGTATGCGGCCTGGAAGTGCAGCGGCCCCGAGCGCCCCGCCCGTAGCGCCGCTGCCTCCTCCGCGAGACGACGAGCCAGCGGACGAGCCACCCGCCGCTGCCGCACCCGTCGACGACGACGACGACGCGCCTCCGCCGCCACCGCCTCGCGACGATGACGCACCTCCACCGCTGGTGCCACTACCAGGAATGCGCGTGTTGCCTACTGCTTCGCCGCATGGCTCGCCTGCCGCCAGGCGCGGGCTGGCGCGCATGCCGTCCAATGGTGGCGGCGTCGGCGGCGGCTTCGGGCTTCCACCGCAGGCGCTCGCGGCCGTGGCGCGCCAGCTCGCCGAGCAGCAGCAGCAGCAGCAGCATCAGCAACCGCCAGCTCCAGCACCGCTACCACCGCGTATCGCTTCTCCCGACGATACAGCCGATGCCCGAGCGGCGCCGCCGCCGCCGTCGCTGTCACCGCTACCGCCGCAGCTGCACGCCCCTCGCGCGCGCCCGGCTGCGTCGGACTACTCGCACGTCGCGCAGCTCGTGTCGGCCGTCGCCGACGAGCCCGCGCGAGCTTCCAACACTCCATCACACCGACCGCGCGCGCTGCCACCATCAATCGCGAGCGCGATCCCGGCAGCGTTATCGAGCACGGGCGCGGCGCCGGCGCCTCCGCCGCTGACGGGCGCACTGCCCCCGCTCGAGGACGCCGTGCGCTCGCCGATGCGTACTCGACCGCCGCCGATCGGCGGTGCAGCCGGTGCACCGCCCAGCGTCATGATTGCCACTCCGTCAGCGCAGCTGCCGGGCTCGGGAGCAGGCCGTGGAGGCCTGAAGCTCGCGAGCATGCCGCCGCCGCTGGCAGCGCTGCCAGGCTCGTCGACGTCGCCGCCGCCGTCGAACGTCTCGTCGCCGCGCTCATCGGGCCTCTCGTCGCCACGCTCATCGGCCGTCTCGTCGCCGCGAGTGCCGCTCGGCTTCTCGCTGAGCACTGGCGCTCTCGCATCACCCCGAGCACACGCAGCGCCGCCGCCGCCACCGCTGGTGCTCGGGCCGCCACCGCCACCGACGCCGCCGCCGGTGCCGAGCTCGGTGCCGCCGCGCCCGCAGCAACAGCAGCAGCACTCGCGACCTCGTGGCACGCGTGCCGTTCCGACGCCGCTCTCGCGACCAGCCGGTGCTGCTGCCGCCGCTGCCTCATCGCCCATCTCGCCTCGCGGAGGATTCGAGCACGAGCCATCGGCACCGATACCGGTGCTCACTTCGGTTGCCTCGGCGCCAGCCCTCGCGCGGGGGCCGCCAATGCTCGGGCGCCGCCAAATGGCGCCGTTCGACTCGGGCGCCGTGTCGTCGTCGTCGCCGTCGCCGTCACCCATGTCGCTGTCGCTATCACCGTCGCCGTCTCCGCCTGGCCCGGCGCTCACGCCGCAGCCGCAGGATGCCGAGGACAAGGCCTTCCTGCGCGTCGACGTGAGCGACACCTTCAAGACGCTCTCGATCACGCCGCAAACAACAGTCTCGGATTGCGCCGAGCTCATGTTCAAGAAGCTCTGCAAGGGCAAGGTCACCGACGAGAAGCTCTCGGCCACCAAGGCGCAGTACCGCATGTTCTGGTTCTACACGGTCGGCGCCGATGGTGCGCCTCACAAGATGCAGGGCACCGACTCGGTGTGGGAGTACCGCACCTCGTCGATCCTGTACGCCGATTCGGGCGAGGACTACCTACAACACATTGCGCAAGGCGTCTTTGCTGCTGCAAGTACGTGCTGCGAGGCGCCCAACCAACCGCTTGCGTCGCATGCTTGCGTCGTGCTGTATCATCTGTTGCGTGCGGCGAGGCTGTACACTCGTCTCATTATCATCTCATCCTTATCATCATCACTATCATCATCATGCTCATTATCGGTTGCAGTCGCTCCACTGCCAGAGCTTCGCGAGATTGAAGGCCACAACAAGGACCAGCGCCTTCGTATGCGCGTCTTGTATGAGATCGTTGCCACCGAGCGAGACTACGTCAACGACATTAGTGTCTTGACCGAGGTACCACGCCAGCCCGAGCACATGACGAACGTTGTTGCACACGTTTGAGTATCTCATTCTACCGGCTGGTGGCGTTCGACTCGATGCACTGTGCAGGTCTTTATCAATCCCTTGAAACAAAAGCCTAACATCCTATCGCCGGCCGACTTTCAAGGCATCTTCATGGACGTAGATACGATCGTCAGTCCCAACGTTGAGATTCTCAAGGAGCTCATTGTGCGGTTACCGACATTGCTCGAGACCGGCGACATGATGGTTGCCGATATCTTTGGCAAGATGGTACGTGCGCGCACTCTCCAAGAGCCGGGTTGCTACTGCTAGCAGCGGAAGCTTGATAGCACGACTCACGAGGTGACGACGCACGGTGCGTCCTGCTGTGGCATCTTCAGTCGGCCTTCCTCAAAATGTATACTATCTACTGCACGAAGCAAATCGAGGCCTTTAAGCACCTTGATCGATGCATGAAGCAGCCTCGCTTCGCTGCATTCCTCAAGGAGCGCGAGACCGAGGAGCGATGTCGCGGATTGATGCTCAACAGCTTCTTGATCAAGCCCGTCCAACGCGTGTGCAAGTATCCACTGCTATTGCGCGACCTGATCTCACACACACCCGCCGACCATCCCGAGTTGGCGAGCCTCATGTCGGCGCTGTCAAGCATCGAGGACGTGGTAGAATTCATCAACGAGCGCAAGAGGCTTGACGAAGCGAGCCAAAGAGTGCTCATGATTCAAGCCGAGCTCGGACTTCCTGTACGGCAGCCAGCATCGATGCAGCTCGCGCTCTCGCTCTCGCTGCACTCGTAGTACTCTCACACACTTACACATCTACCATCTCGGCCTACCTCCAGGATCTCGTCACCCCGGCTCGAAGGTTTGTGCGCGAGGGAACTTTGCAAGTCGGCCTGAAAGGTAAGGGTAAGCCCAGCGAAGCCAGTGTCTATGTCTTCAACGACTTGATCTTGCTCGCCAAGAAGAAGAAGGAGAAGTGGCGCATCCAACTCGCTCGTGCGCGGCTGATCGTCGTCGCCGAGCAGGACAGTACGTCAATACCGCCAACCGCCGCCAACCGCCAACCACCTCGTCCTTACACTCCTCCTCGTTCCCATCGTTGTCATCGTCGTCGTCGTCGTACTTGAATGCAGCAAAAATGAGACTCGGGTTCGAGATTCGAGAAGGAGACGACTTGTATCAATTCATTGCAGCTACCGCCGAGGAGCGAGACGAGTGGATGGCCGAGATCAAGACCATCATTCGCGACTACATGCGGCAGCAATTCGGTACGTCGGTCGGCGACGCAGCGACGCTAGTAGCATGTCGACTGACTCGCTACGTCGTCGCGGTGGCGGTGGTGGTGGCGGCGGCGGCGTGGTTGGTGCTACAGCCGAGGCCGAGGCAGCTCGAGACAAGCAACTGTAACATCTTCCATATCTACGCGCAGAGGCTGCTTCCGCATGAATACACCGACGCTGCGGTCCCTTGTAAATGCTCGAGCGAGCGCTTCTCTTCGGAGCGGTGCGCGTCGTGGAGCTGGCTTGGTGGGCTCTTGCCCTCGAAGACGACGATGACGATCACGTCAACGAGGCCAGGTTTATTCAGGCCGCAAGCGGCGCAGTGTGGCGGCAGCGGCAGCGGCGGCAGGTGCGGCTCGGCACTTACGCAATGATGTTGAAGGCCTTGAGCGCCTGCTTCATGGCCGGCACGACCGCAGCTCCAGTCGGGTAGAAGTAGCGGTACTACATACGCACACGCACACAGGCAAGCACGCAGACACGCACGCATTTCAGCTTGAGGCAGCCGAGGCGCCAGCGCCAGCACCAGCGTACCTTGGGGTTGTCGTTCGCGATATCAGGGTTGAGCTTGGCGTGCGAGTCAAGGAAGAGGATGCGCGGGATGTAACCTGACCGTAACGAGTGAGCGAGTGTGTGAGTGAGAGCTCGATCGAGGTCGAGCTCGGTCGTGGGCCGGGCGCGTACCACCGTCGGGGGCGAGCGAGGAGTCGTCGTGCGGCTGCTCGTCGTCCTCGGCCGACACCATGACGAAGAACTTGGACAGCGTCGCGATCTCGTCGTTCTCGGCGAACGACGGGCGCAGACGCTTGCACGCACCGCACCAAGACTTGTGCAGGATCAACCTGCGAGAGCGAGCGCGAGCGCGAGCCGGTCAGCGAGCACGGCCAAGTGGCCGAGGTCGCGGCAGCGTGCGTACATGATGGGCTTGCCGGAGCTGGCGGCCGCCTGCTTGGCCTGCTCCCACGAGTGCCACTCGATCTTGTCGCCCCAGCCATGGCCGGCCTCCGACGCAGCGAGCACCGACACGCACACGAGCGCCAACAACACAACGATCGAAACTCGGCTCAACATACTGGCGACTGGCAGATGACGGTGATGCGGTGGTGACGCGGCAGCAACGACAATGGCTCGACGGCCTCGGCGACCTCGGCGGCATCTTGCTCGTGGCTGGCTCGCTGTGGCGTCAGGCGCGCGCGTTCATGGAGCAACCATCGCGCCTCGACGACACGGCCGACAACCCCGAGCTGGTCATACACGATGTGGATTGCCGTGGAGTGGCGGTGCGCGTCGTGCGCGACGACGAGCTCGTGGCCGGCAGCAAGCAGCGCGCCATCGTGGCCTTCGTGCGGCGCTGCGCGGCCGCCACCACCGACGAGCTGCTGTACGCCGGGCCGACGAGCGGCCACGCGCAAGTGGCGCTCGCGTTCGCGGCTCAGCGCATCGGCATGAAGGCCACGCTGTTCGTGGCGCACACGCGCCCGCGCAACGCGCTCACCGACAAGGCCGCCAGCATGGGCTGCCGCGTGGTCGAGCTGCCGCGGCCCAACAACTCGCTGCGCGACCTGCAGCAGCGCGCCGCCGCCTACCACGCCGTCGACCCGGCGCGCCGGCTGCTGCTGCCGTTCGGCCTGCATGCGCCCGAGTTCATCGACGAGATGGCCGCGAGCGTCAGCGCCGCGCTGCCGCGCTCGTTGCGCCTCGAGCCGCCGCAGCGCGTGTGGGTCGCGTGCGGCTCGGCGACGCTGCTCGCGGCCCTGGCGCGCGTGTGGCCCGACGCGCACCTGCTCGGCGTGCAGGTCGGCAAGTGGGTCTCGGACGAGCTGCTGGGCACGGCGGCCGCCACCATCATGACGGCGCCCGAGTTCTTCACCGATGCCGCCGAGCTGCCGCCGCCGCCGGCCGCCTACGCCTCGGTCGTGTCGTACGACGCCAAGGTGTGGCAGTTCGTGCTGCGCCACGCGAGCGACCGCGACCTCGTGTGGAACGTCGCGCGTGATCCCGACACGTCCTTCGCGCTGCCGCGTGCCGACTCGACTCGTGCCTGCGAGCCGCTGCTTGGTGCCTTGCCGCCCGTGCTGCCGCTGCCGCCGTTCGGCCACCACCACCGATGCCGCGACGCTGACTTGGCCGCCGCGGCCCCGAACTCGACCTGCGAGGCGCTGCTGGCTCGGCTGCGTTGGAGCGCCTTCGACGTTCGGCGTATCGCCCTCGTGAGCCACAACCACGCTCAACCCGAGCTCCGCTCGTGCCTCGAGAAGGTCACTCGATTGCTCGATGCTGCGTCGTCGTCGACGCGCCGCTTGGTGCCGCACGAGCTGAGCGCCGAGCTCGTGGCGCTGATGCGGCCGCTTGGCGCCCGACGATACGACCGCCACGAGGTGCCCTTCTACCGTCGACTGCAGCAGACGGTGCTCGACGCGGTGTTGCTGCTCAAGCTGGCGCACGGCCATTCGGCGCGCCACAACCTCACCAACGAGCTCGGTTTGTTCGGCGGTGCGCAGGCGGTGTTCGACAGCGTCGCGCGGCTGTTCAACACGCGCGACCTCGCATTCCCGCTGCTTGAGACCACCCTCGACGCTCGGGACCTCGCTGGCACCATCGAGTCGGCTCTCAAGCAGGCCGCACAGCATACTCCAGACGCGAGTACCGCCGGCGTCGCTGCTCGCCAGCAGCACCACAACCCTCTCGGCATTCTGATCGACCTCTTCTCGGAGCGCGAGCGCATGCAAGCTCGCGTGGCCCCAGGTGCCTCGGCGCGGCCTCTCGACATGTTTCATCGCCGTGAGGCGCTGCAAAAGCTCGCCGAGCGGTGCCACGAGCAGCTCGGTGCGCTTCACATGCCGACCTTGCGTGACATGTTCCTCGCACGAGCACGGGAAGCCTCATGGCTCTTTGCGCCTCTGCCTGAGCTGCAGCTGCAGCTGGTGCTCGACCTATCGCGCCAGCTACAAGCCACGCACGTCTTCGACGCCGAGGTCGGTTGGGGCGAGCGGTTGCTCGCTGCTCGAATCTGCGGCCACCCGATGCGCTATACCGGCCGGCACAACGCCGACACCTGCGCCCCGAGCAGGGAGCACGTGAGGCTCTTTGAGGCTCCTTCGCAGCAGATCACTGTGCTCGACGACGGCGCACACCAACTCCCACCGTCTCTCGCCGTCGACCTTGCATTCGTCTCGCCCCTACCGCTGCAATGCACTGGCGCTTGGCTCGAGGATCTCGACCGCTGGGCAAGCACTACCGTGCGTACCTACGCTGTCGAGGCTTGGTCGGTTCTGGCTGCCGGCGGAACGATGGTGCTATTGATGTCACCGCGAATCCCCGAGCGTGTGTTCCAAGACATTGTGACATTCGTGTCCAACGAGCTCGCCGAGAGCCGCGGCCGAGAGTGGCCAGCATTGCTCGCCGATCACACCGAACCTCCCCACCTGCACTGCTGGACTCGCCCGCTCACTGGCAGCATTCGGCGTCGGGGCGACGTCTCTCCGGTTGCGAGCGAATCACCGAGCAAGCGAGCCAAGCTCACTCCACTCGCAGACACCGATTGCACGTAGCAATTCAGTCGAATGATTTTGTATATGTTGTGTAGCTGCTGTTGTACAATCTGCGCATCTCGCGCATAGACCTTAAGTTATTCAACCATGATGATTCTCGACAAGGATGACGAGTGTGCGAGAGTGATGCATGAGACATCGAGACCGAGGAGGTAGTACTATTGTGGCTGAGCAAGTCGCTGTGCGGCTCCCGGATAGGCCTCCGATAAGCAGCTCGCTGCCTCGGTCTTGCGAGCTGCATGGCTGGGCTCGCGTGCTCGGGCGGCATTCTTCTGCCATACCCACATGGGTCGACGCAAATCTCGACCAGCGAGAGCGGCCACGACGCCCAGGTACACAGCATCATCGAGGTACGCCTGCACAAAGAGATTCATCGGCTCGCAGCACGTGGCGCCGCGCGTGTCCGAGAGATGGATCACCATGTGACCACCGTCGGCGAGGTGCGCCCACGCCTTGCGTAGCGACACGAACAGAAAGTGCACGAGCCAGTCGTCGAACACCGGAAAGTCCAGGGTCGATTGGCCCTCGAGCGTCGTGTACAGTTCGAACGTAAAGTATGGTGGACTCGTGAACACGAGGTCGAATGGCAACTCGGTCTCGGGCAGCCGTGCGCTCTGGAATGGCTCGTAGATGACCGAGAACCGCGCAGTCGCTGTTGCTGCCGTGCTGCTCGTACTCGGGGTTGCGACACGCGCGAGTTGCTCGATGATGGCGTCGTGCCCGGCTCGCAGCGCCGTGTTGGGGTCGACGCCGAGGTAGCGCTCGACACCGGCGCCAATGGCTCCGATCAGTCGATCGCCCCAGCCAGCGCTAAAGTCCAGCATTCGCTTGGCTCCGAACAGCTGGATGACGGCGCGTGTCAACGAGGCCTTGAACTGCGTGCACTCCTTGGTATGATGGTAGACGGCCTCGCGCAGATGGTACGAATCGAGCGGCTTCTGCTGCTCGATGATCTCGGCAAAGAACTTCCGATTGTAGCTGGCTCGCTGCCAGCACTCGAGCGGAGAGTAGGGCTCGTTGTTGCGCCGTGCGCTCATGCGCTGCTCCTCGGTAAAGTAGTCGGTGATGACATCGATCTCGTCGTAGTCCTCGGGTTGCGAGACGAACGTCACGAACCGAGGTGGCGACGCTTCGTGCTCGCGTATCGGCAGCAGCGCAGCACCGAAGAGCGAGCTCTTGTTGGCGATGCCGAGTAGACTGAACGGTGAGTCGTCGATGTGCATCTTGTGTTGGAGCAGCGATTCGAACATGGCGACGGCCGACTTGCGCAGATGGTAGCGCTTGAACGGGAAGCGCAGGTGGCGCGCCTCGGCCAGCTGCGACAGCACCTGCAGCAGCTGCTCGCGGTCGTGCAAGAAGTCGCGAAGCAGCCGCTGCACTCGCTGTGCCTCGAGATTCGGCTGGCCGTCACGATCGATCGATTGTCGAATTCGATGCGACACGAGCTCGCTCACGATTCGTTGCATGGCGTGCTCCTCGTCGCGTGTGTGCATCTGGTGGTGGTTGTACTGGTGCTGGTGGCGCTGCTGCTCGTGGTTCGCACGGGGCCTGCTCCACCAGTGGCCGCAATACTTGTCCAGCAACTCGGAAGGAGCTTCTCTGATCGCGGGCGATGACGGCGCCGCCATCGACGACGGCGGTGGCCATGGTTCGGTCGAGTAGATGTGCAGTACGATGTGCAGCAGCGTCTGGCGCAGCGGACTCGATGATCGTTCGTTGTGCAGGTCTCTCATGCAGCCCAAGGTAGCCTTGCGTACATTGCACAAGGTCTCGATCGCGAGGTTGTGGCTTCGCTGAGCGTCATCGTCATCATTCCACGCAGCAGTGGACGCAGCAGCCTGGTGGCTGTGATCAACCGCTACTGCCGCGCCGTCCTCCGATGTGCGTTGCCTACGTGTGTGCGCGCATCGCCTGTATGTGAGCATCCCGACCATTAATCACCTGGGTTCGGAGGTTGAGTGCGAGAGATACCGCTTGCGAGATGGCTGTTCCATAGCTCTGGATTAATGGGTCGCGATGCAGCACAGCAGCAGGTGCGCGAGCGATGCAGCAGCGAAGTGAAGCCTTCCCGAGTCCGCCCATCTCGCAACTCTCATCGCGCATCTCGGCCATCAGTCGGCCCCTTGATTACGCCCGCCAAGTAGATGGCTGAACCCACTATGCCTCATGCGAGCGTAGACTCTGGTTCGATGCATACAAATACAGCTTCAATCGAAGAGAGGCGCTACATGGCTGCTCTCCCTACCTGCCACACGACTGCGGCCGCCACAATACCGTTACAGCCGTCGACGGCGCCGCTCGTGGCCTGTATCGTCATCGTCGTCCTCGTCGTCCTCGTCGCCATGGTCTTCCTCTTGCCCATCTCCTCTACGAGAGTTTGGAGCTGCTAAAGACTGGCGAGTAGTGTCCGTGACGGTGGCATCGGAGGCGTCCCGCTCGGACCGGCGTCGCTTGGCGCCTAGCAGCCGGCTGAGGAACATGCGTCGCTGCTCGACGCGCGACAGTGCCGCTGCCGCCGCCGCATCCTCCTCCTCCTCGCCCTCATCGTCATCGTCTTCCTCGTCGCCCTCGTTGTCGTCGTCCTCGTCGGCAAACTCGTCGCAGTAGCGGTCAAGGTCATCGTCGAGCTCGTCGTCGTCGTCGTCGTCGTCGTCGTCGTCGTCGTCACCGTCCTCATCGTCGTCGTCGTCGTCGTCAAAATTGTGCGAGCCGCCCTCGTGATTCTCGCCACAGGAGCATTCGCCTCCCGTGTCACCACGAGGTGGGCTCCTATCTGTCCAAAGATGCAGCCCAAGATCGCCATCGCTGTCACTGTCGTCGCCGCTGTCGCTGTCGTCGATGGCGAGCAATTCCTGGCGAGCGTGATGCTCGTCATCGTCATTGGAACGGCTGGCTGGCATGGCGATGAAGCCCATTCGAGTCAAGGCAGACATTGCTGCGCTGCCACTGTGCGTATTGCCCGAGGAGAGTCGATCAGAGGCAGCGCGCTCGAGCACTCGTTCGATGGCACGCCCGCTGAGACGCGCCAGCGCCGACGGCCGCGCGAACGTTGGCGCTCCCGTTGCTCCGCTCACGTTGCGGCGTGGCTCAGCTGCCTCATGGTGCTCGATTGCACGGCCACTGGCATCTGCATCGTCTTCATCATCCTCGTCGTCGTCGTCGTCGTCATCTTCGCCGTGGTCATAGTGGTCCTCGAGGAAGAGTACGTCGTCCTCAATGTCCGACTCATCGTCGAGGCCGATAGAACGAGAAGCCAGCAGCTCGTCGAACGGCACCAGTAGCTTAGAGAGCGCCGGTATCGATGATTGGTCGCGTGCGGTTGACGACGAGCGCGCTGCCGCTGCTGCTTCGACCTCGGAGCGTGAGCCAACAGGCGTGTCGGCTGCGAGTATGTGGCTGCGTGGGAGAGCGAAACCTCTCGCGGCTGCATCGCGCGGTGCATTACGGTGCCGCGTCAGTACAGCGTCCATCGATGGACAGCACTGCAAGGGGCGCGGGCATGGCGGGCGAGTGCTGGCAGTAGGCACGCACCGATGCTTCGAGTCGAGCTGAGCGTGAGCCACGGCGGCAGCGTGGTCGATGCCGCAGTGCCGGGCGCGCTCGAGCCGCCGTGCAATTCGGCCACAGCTCGATCCAACGAGAACATGGGCGGTCGTAGCCCCCTCACATGACTGCCAGCAAGGTCGCGAGACGCTTGACGTTGCATCAGCCGCAGCTGCGAGACCGGCACACCGATCTTGATGCCGCTGCCGCCATGATCGTGCTCGTGCTCGTGCTCGACCTCGATGCCGTCGTGCCACCGGCTTCTACGGATGCTGATCACTGGCTTCTGGACACCCTGCACGATCAATATCACAGCCAGCGATCAGTCTGTGGCGTGTCGAGAGTGTGCAGATGCCAGCACGTCAGCGTACAAGTCGCCGGATCGGCACCTCGATACGCGAGATGCGCACCGGCACCTCACGCGGATGCTCCTCGGGCATTTGGGCGCTGGACGCTACCGCGCTCTCTGCCACGACCTCGCTCGAGCACTACGTGTAGCACCAGAGTACACTCACTCGCTCTCTGCCTCGCTACGAGTGGCCGTCGGGAGTCAGGAGCGGTGCGGTGGCGTGGGCACTCTCCTCCTGCGAGCTGCGTGCCGGAGCGAGCGAGAACAGAAATGGAGGCCGCCGACCGCCGCTGTCGCATCGGTGTGCGGCGCACGATGGGTGCGTCGAGAGAAGGGATATAGATATAGCTGGCTTCATATGAAGGCTTGTAGCTATGAACGACAATGTGGTGGTGGGTGGTGGTGGGTGGTGGCACTTGACTCGCTCGGCTGCTTGAGGGTGGTGCCGAGGTTGTGGCTATGTGGCAATACAATCAACTCGCTTCTCGACAACGGGCGGACTATCTATCTATCTATCGTGGTACTGTTATCTTTGATAATCTATCTACTACTTCTGCTTCTACAACTACTGCTGCTGCTCCTATTATCACTCTCGAGGATCTACCGGCTGGGTATTGGTGAACACGATGCAGAGTTCGAAGCAGGAGGGAGGAGGGCGGTGTCGCTGCCTGGCATCCTCATACCATACACTCCCTCCCGGGTACTGGCGGGTGCAGCTCACTGGCTAGTGCTGCTGCTTGAACAGCCACTCCTTGAAGCGCAATGCAGCGGCTTCGAGCGATTCGATGTGATCCAGTCGGTCGATGAAGGCGAACGGCAGCGATGCGACGCCGTCACGGGCGCACGCGATCGCCAGCGACGCAGACACCACGGCGTCGGTCTCGCCGCCGAACAGCACCGCGTGACGCAGCAACTCGGCAGGAGCACCGCGGTACCACTTGAGCAGGTACAAAATGGCGCCGACACTTCGCATGGCATCGCCAGTCAGCACCGGCAGGCCGTCCTTGCTGCCGCACACGAGCGAGAAGTTGACGCCCATGCGCTCGTCGCCGTAGTAGTCGCCGAGCGAGTCGATGTCGGTCAGGAACTGAGAGGTCTCCTCGTCGATCTCCATCACCTCTCCACGCATGCAGTGGCGAATGATCGACTCGGGGTGGCCGCAGTCAACAGCAAAGTACTTGGTCGCTCGCGCCAGAAGCAATCTATCATGATGATCGACGCGAGCACGCGTCAGTCGGTCGGTCGGTCGGTCGCGGTTCAAGTCGGTCGCACTCGGGCGACGCGGAGCAACCATCACTCAACGTACATGGCCGCATGTGCCTTTCGGTGCGGTTGTAGTGACTTGGCAAGGACCGACGATAGTTCTTGCAGTTCATCGTGACCCTGCGCCAGCAGGCGAGTCGCCTGAGTGAGTCGCAGCGCATGCGCGGCAGAGCGACAGATACGCGCTGGCGCACGAGCACGCGACACGCGACACGTACCAGGAATCCGATCGGCAACGCACCGAGCAACAACGAGCTATCAGGGCAGTCGACTTGCTGCTGCTCGTCGCGTAGTCGTTCGATCGACTCACCAGCACGCAGTCGCCTAGAGCGCGAGCGAGAGCTGGTTAGCAGCAGCAGCAGCTCGATCGAGCACGCGAGATGCACGCTGCCGTCGTACTCGATGGTCGTACTGCCCGGCTGTACCGACGGCAAGTCGGCGCTTGCGTGTGCGCCAGCCACGCCTTGCAGGAACTCTCCTAGCGTATCAGGGTTCAAGCCCGCGACCCCACGCTGCTCCAGGCCTTGTGCCTACCCGACCGCAACACCATCTCTCGCAACTGAGCAGCAGCACGAAAGAGAGAGCGCGCGCCCATCGAAGCTCACAATAGACTGCCCGATAGCTGCACTAGGTAGGCAGCTTGATAGAGAGCTTGTATGACGTACGACAGCGAGCAGAGTCTCGGTCGGCAGCGACCACGAGCCAAGCTCCCGAGCGCTGACGCTCTCGTCCTCGACCGCGACGTACTTGTCGAACCTCACGTGCTCTGCAAGCCACTCTCGTGTCTGTACCACCAGCCACGTCGTATGCCCTCGTTAACCTCCCATCACAGAGCAGAATCGATACGCGATACA
>ERZ778026.3264-NODE-3264-length-14773-cov-11.731349_pt1 | contig 14773 bp, 13 predicted proteins | sample MGYA00375756_ERZ778026 | MGnify/ENA primary metagenome ERZ778026 (study PRJEB29350, sample SAMN05389820) | bioreactor metagenome | isolation source: Ammonium sulfate bioreactor | place: South Africa: University of Cape Town | collected 2014-02-18 ... | reverse complement strand
GCCGCGATCGGGCACAACCACCACCCCGGCCAACCCGTCCAACGATCACTCTCGGCCCACGACCACTGGCCACCGACCTCGGAATCAATCATCCAGGTGCCGCACCATCGCCGCGTGGGCGCTGCGGGTGTTGGTGATCGTCACCGAAGCGACGTCGGGGCGGTAGCGGTCGTCGGACCACTCCAGCGGCTCCCCCGTCGAGGTCATGGCCAGCCGGCGCTCCCGCAGCAGCGGCGAGCCCTCCGCCACCCCGAGCAGCGCGGCGTCGCGGGGGTCGGCGGCCACGGCGTCGAGCGTGTGGCGTGCGGTGTGCAGGTCGGCGCCCGCCTCGGCGAGGTGGGCGTAGATCGACACCGTGTCCAGGTCGACGTCGAGCAGCGCCCGACCGACCGACGTGACGAACGAGGTGCGCTCCACCATCGCCGGTTCGCCGTCCAGCAGTCGCAGCCGGACGAGCGCCACCACGTCGTCTCCGGCGTCGAGGTTGAGGGCCGCGGCCACCGCCGGCCCGGGACGACCGACACCGATCTCCTGGGTGACCTGCCCGGGCGTGCGGCCGATCATCTCCGCCCACCGGGAGAACGACAGCAGCGTGGCGAACGGCTGGGCCGCGACGGTGTCGAGGACGACGGCACGCCGGCCCTGCCCACCCCCGATCAGCCCCTCCGCCCGCAGGGCCGCGAGCGCCTGCCGCACGGGCCCGCGGGACGCGGAGAACTCGCGGCACAGCTCCGACTCCGACGGCATCGGCCCGCCGACCGGGAGCTCACCGGCCCGGATGCGTCCTCGCAGCTCGGTGGCGATGGTCAGGTGCAACGCGGATTCCACCACCTGACCGTACAAGTCACACTTTCCACGTAGCTTGTAGATACATGTGCGAGACTGGCGGCCGTGAAGACCGATCTGGTGGTCGTCGGCGCCGGCATCGTGGGTCTCGCCCACGCCGTCGAGGCCGTGGCCCGCGGCATGTCCGTCACCGTCGTCGACCGCGACGACCGCGCCGTGGGCGCATCGGTGCGCAACTTCGGCCACGGCTGCGTCACCGCGCAGGAGGGCGAGGCGCTGTGCTTCGCCGAGCGGGCGCGCGCGACGTGGCTGCGCCTGGCCCGCGAGGCCGGCTTCTGGGCGCGCGAGAGCGGCACCGTCGTGGTCGCGCGGCACGAGGACGAGCGGGCCTGCCTCGCCGCCCTCGCCGGACGACGCGGTTCCGACGACGTCGTGCTGCTCGACGCGGCCACGGTGCGCGAGCGCGTTCCCGTTGCCCTGGACGGCCTGGTCGGCGGCGCGTTCCTGCCCCGCGACATCCGCGTCGAGCCCCGTGCGGCGGTTCCGGCGATCGCGGCCTGGCTGGAGCGGCAGCCGGGTGTCCGCGTGCTGTGGTCCACGCCCGTCACCGGCGTCGGGACCGGCGTCGTGCACACCGGCCGCGGCGACGTCGAGGGCGACGCGGTCGTCGTCTGCACGGGTCACGACGTCGACCGGTTGCTGCCCGCCGTCGCCGACGACGCCGGGCTGCGCCGCTGCGAGCTGCAGATGCTGCAGGTGCGCGTTCCCGGCGGGATCGCGCTGGACCCGGCCCTGCTCACCGGCTCGTCGATGCTGCGCTACCCGGCCTTCAGTGGCACCGACGCCGCGGCGGCGATCCGTCGCCGCTGGGCCGACGAGCGGCCGGAGATGCTCGCGGCCGTCGTCAACCACATGATCACCCAGCGCCCCGACGGCGACCTCGTCGTCGGCGACACCCACACCTACGCCCGCACCCCGCACCCGTTCGACCCGCTCGGGTCGGAACGCCTCGACGACCTGCTGCTCACCGAGACCCGCATTCTGCTCGGCCGCGACGACCTCGAGGTCGTGCACCGCTGGCGGGGTGTGTACGCGAGCGCCGGCACCGACTTCCTGCGCGTCGCGATCGCCCCCGGCGTCGCGGCGGTGTCGGTGACGTCGGGCATCGGCATGACCACCGCGTTCGGGTTGGCCCCGGACGTCCTCGACTCACTTCCCCTGGGAGCAACCCGTGTTTGAGCTCGCCGCCCTCGACATCGCCGGCACCACCGTGGAGGAGGGGGGCGCGGTCTACCGCGTGCTCGCCGACGTGGTGCGCGACCACGGCGCCCCCGCCGCCGACGCGGACGTCCGCGTCTGGATGGGGGCCGACAAGCGGGAGGCCATCACGGCACTGCTCGCGCTGTCGGGCACCACGCCCGGCCGCGACACCGTGGAGGCCGTCCACACCGAGTTCGTGAGGCGCCTGACCGCCGCGTACGCCGCGACCCCGCCCACCCCCCTGCCCGGCGTGCCCGAGGCCCTCGCCGCGTTGCGGGCGTCCGGGGTGAAGATCGTCCTGACCACGGGCTTCGACCGGCAGATCACCGACCCGTTGCTCGCCGCCCTGGGCTGGGACTCGAGGGTGCTCGACGGCACCGTCTGCGCGCCCGAGGTGGCCGCGGGCCGGCCCGCCCCGTTCATGATCCAGCGCGCCATGGAGCTCACCGGCGTCACGGACCCCGCGCAGGTGCTCGTGGCCGGCGACACCGTGCTCGACGTCCGCGCCGGCCACGCGGCCCACGCCGGCGTCGTCGTCGGGGTGCTGACCGGGGGCCAGACCGAGGCGGAGCTGGCCGCGGAGCACCCCACCCACGTCCTCGCCGGTGTGCACCTGCTGCCCGCTCTACTGGGCAGTAGCCTCCGGGTGTGACCAAGGAGCAGCGCCGCGGACGCGCCATCGCCATGACCCCCGACGAGATCGACGCCTTCCTCGACGAGGAGCGCACCTGCCGCGTCGCGACGATGGGCACCACCGGCCCGCACGCCACCCCGCACTGGTACGCCTGGCTCGACGGGGCGCTGTGGCTGACCTCGCTCTCGCGCAGCCAGCGCTGGGCCGACCTGCAGAAGGACCCGCGCATCGCCGTCGTCGTCGACGCCGGCGTGGCCTACGACGAGCTGCGCGGCGTGGAGCTGCGGGGGAAGGTCGAGGTGGTGGGCGACGTGCCGCGCACCGACACGCCGGTGCCCGAGCTGGAAGCCCCCGAGCAGGCCTTCGCCGACCGCTACACCGGCGGCGTCGTCGTCCGGGACGGTCGGCACGCCTGGCTGCGGCTGACCCCCGAGAAGACCACGAGCTGGGACTTCCGGAAGCTGGGCCGCTGATTCGCGGCAACGGCAAGAATCCTTGCCGGACCGCCGACGACGGGCCACGCTGACGCCCATGACGCACCCCGTGTTCGACAAGGCCTTCTGGGACGCCCGCTACGCCGAGGCCGACGCCGTCTGGAGCGGCAACCCGAACCCCGTGCTCGTCGCCGAGGCCGCCGACCTGCCGCCGGGCAGCGCGCTGGACATCGGCAGCGGTGAGGGTGCCGACGCCATCTGGCTCGCCGCCCGCGGCTGGACGGTCACCGGCCTGGACGTCTCCGACGTCGCCCTGCAGCGCGCGGCCGCCCACGCCGGGGCCGCGGGGGTGCGGATCACCTGGCGGCAGGCGGACCTGACCCTCGACGCGCCCGTGGGCACCGGGTTCGACCTCGTCACCGCCCAGTTCATGCACCTGCCGAGCGAGCAGCGCCGCGCCCTGCACCGGCGGCTCGCCGCGGCCGTCGCCCCCGGCGGCACGCTGCTCGTGGTCGGCCACCACCCGTCCGATCTCGGGACGATCCCCCGCCCGCCGCTGCCCGACCTGTTCTTCACCGCGTCCGACGTGGCCGCGGAGCTGGACCCCGACCAGTGGGAGGTCCTGTGCGAGGAGGCCCGCCCCCGCCCGGTGGTGCATCCGGACAGCGGCCTCACCGTGACGATCCACGACACGGTGCTCCGGGCCCGTCGCCGGTAGCTGGCGTGCGCTGCGTCACGGGGCTGGTCGGTGCGGGTGCCGCGGCGGCTCAAGGACCTGCAGCTGGCGGTCCGTCAGGCCGTGGCTGAGCTGTCGGCCACCCTCGGACGCGCGCCCCGGCCGAGCGAGATCGCCGCCCACCTGCGGGTCCCGGTCGGGGACGTCGTGGAGGCGGTCGCCGTCGCGGAGGCCCACACGTCCGACTCGCTCGACGAGCTCATCGGCTCGTCCACCCTGCTGCGCGGCGGCGTCCTGGGCCGCGTCGACGCCACGCTCGCCGGCGTCGAGTACCGCGACGCGCTGCGGCGGGCGCTGGCCCGGCTCCCCGCGCGCGAGCGCGAGATCGTGGTGCGGTTCTTCGGCGACCTCACCCAGACCGGGATCGCCCAGCAGACCGGGATCTCGCAGATGCACGTCTCGCGCACGCTGCGCCGGGCCCTACCGGTGCTGCGCCACCACCTCGAGGGCGGTCAGAACAGGTCGTAGGAGGCCCGGGCCACCCGGAACCCGTGCCCCGTGGACTCGTTCGCGCACCGCATCCCCGTCTCGCGGCTGATGCACACCACGCCCGCGAACCGGACGCCCTGCCCGTACGCGAGGACCGTCAGCGACGGATCGGCCACGGTGTCCCCCGCGCACGTCAGCTCGCCGGAGCCGGTGCCGGCCAGGCGTGCACCGTTGCCGTAGTCGCCGATGCAGTCGGCCGGCTTCGGGGGCGTCTTCCAGGAGTTCTGGGCGACGTCGCAGCGCACCTCGTCGGCGCTCATCATGCAGGCGATGTTGCGGCTGGGCGTGGCGAAGCGCGCCCCGTCGGTGCCGAAGCGGCCGTCGGACCGGGCGTCGACGATGGCGGCGCCCGCGACCGGATCGCCCGACGGCGCCGGGGTGGGGCCGGCCGTGGCCGAGGGTACCGGGGGCTGGGCCACCGTGGTGTCCCGGTTGCGGGTGAGCAGGAAGGCCCCCAACCCGATCCCCGCGAGCAGCAGTACCGCGACGGCCACGGCCACCGGCACCAGCCAGGGGCGTCGGGCGGGCGGTGGGGGCGGGGGCGCCGCGTCGTAGGCCGGGTACATGCCGGCCGGGGGCATCCCTGCGGGCCATCCGGCGCCGGTCGGCACGGCGTCCAGCGGGACGGGTGCGGGGGGCGCCGGCACGACGGCCGGTACGTCCACCAGCGTCGACGACGGGGACGGCGCCGCCGCACCGGCGGCCCGCAGCAGCCCCCGCACCTGCGACGCCGTCGGACGCCCGGCCGGATCCTTCGTCAGGCACGCGTGGACGACCTCGCGGACCCGCCCGGTGAGCGGGCCGAGGTCCGGCTCGGAGTAGGTGATCCGGTAGAGCGCCGCGGCGGCCGAGTCGGCGGCGAACGGCGAGCGGCCCGTGGCGGCGAACACCAGCAGCGACCCGAAGGAGAACATGTCGCTGGCGGGGCCGATGTCGCGCTCGCCCCCGGCCTGCTCCGGTGACATGTACTCGGGCGTGCCCATCACGTGGCCGGTCTGGGTGAGCGAGGTGGTGTCGGCGGCCCGGGAGATCCCGAAGTCGATCAGCCGCGGCCCGTCGTCGGCGAGCAGCACGTTGGACGGCTTGAGGTCGCGGTGCACCAGCCCCGCGGCGTGCAGGGCGGCGAGGCCGTCGGCCATCCGCTCGGCGAGCGCGGCGAGGCCCTGCTCCCCGAGCGGGCCCTGGGTGGTGACGTAGGACTGCAGCGACGGCCCGTCGACGAACGCCGTGGCCAGCCACGGGCGCTCGGCGTCGGGATCGGCGTCGAGCACCGGTGCGGTGAACCACGCCGGGGCGGACGCCGCCATCTGCACCTCGCGGCGGAACCGCTCCCGGAACCCGGGATCGGCCGCCAGCTCCCGGTGCACGAGCTTCAGCGCGACGCGCTGCCCGGCGTCGTCGACGCCGAGCAGCACCCGGCCCATCCCCCCGGCGCCGAGCGGGGACTGCACGCGGTAGCGACCGAGAGTGGTGGGTTCATCCGATGCGGGGTCCATCGATGGAGCAGCTTAGGGGGCGCCCGTGATCAGGGGCCACAGTCCGTCCGCTCCCGCCTCCAGGGCCATCGTGCCGACCACGTCGTTCCACTCGGCCTCGGAGCCGTCCTCGTCGCGCCAGGCCCACAGCCGGGTGGTGACCAGCCGCAGGTCGTACTCGCGGGTGAACCCGATGGCGCCGTGCACCTGGTGGGCGATGCGGGCCACCTCACCGGCCGCCTGCGACGCCCGGGCCTTGGCCGACGCGATGGCGAACCGGGCGCCGAGGACCCCGTCGGCGTCGGCGGCGCGCGCCGCGGCGTCGGCGGCCGCCCCGGCCGCCGCCACCTCCGAGGCGGCGAGCGCGAGCTGCTGCTGGATCGCCTGTAGCTTCCCGATCGGGCGGCCGAACTGCACCCGCTCCCCCGCGTACTGCACCGACGACGCGAGCGCGCCCCGGGCGGCCCCGGCGATCAGGCAGGCGCGCCCGAGGGCTCCGCGCAGGCGCAGCTCGGTGCCTGCGTGGTCGCCGACGGACGCCGCCGTGACGGGTCCGTCGACGGTGACGGTGTCGCGCGGCTCCTCCGCGACGTTGCTGCCGTCGGTGACGGTGAGACCGGCGGGATCGAACAGCAGCACGCTGTCGCCGGCGAGCATCACCACGCTCGACGAGCGGGCCCACGGCACGCGGCGCAGGGTGCCCGAGGCGCGCTCGTGGGTGCGGGCGATGTCCAGGTCGCCGGTGGCGATCGTGAGCGGGCCGTCCGGGACCGGGATGCCGGCGCTGGTCAGCAGCCAGCCGGCCTGCAGGTCGGTCTCCACCAGCGGCACCCGCGCGGCGTGGGCGCCGGCCGCGGCCAACACGATCGCGGCGTCGGCGAAGGAGGCCTCGCTGCCGCCGGAGTCGCCGGGCAGGGTGAGCCGGGCCAGCCCGGTCTCCTCGAGGGTCGCCCAGAGCTTGGCGTCGAAGCCGGTGTCCGATGAAGCAGCATCGGCGAAGACCGAGTCCGCGAGCTCGGTGAGTTCGGTGTTCATCAGCGCAGCCCCAGTCCCCGCGCGACGATGCCGCGCAGCACCTCGTTGGTCCCGCCGCGCAGGGTGAACCCCGGGGCGTGCTGGATCGCGTCGGCGAGCAGCCGGGCGAACCCGTCCGGCGCGCCGGGATCCGGTGGGATGGCCACGAGCAGCCGCGCGGCGTCCACCACCTCGTTCTCGTAGCGCGTGCCCAGGTCCTTGACGACCGCCGCGGCGAGCTCGGGCGCCTCGCCCGACTCCAGCGCCCCGGCGATGGCCAGCGACATCCGGCGCAGCGCCCACAGCCGGCTCACCAGCGCGCCGATCTCCCGGCGGGTACCGGCGTCGACGGGACCGGCCGTCAGCTCCCCGATCAGCGCCGCCAGCAGCGGGTAGGTGGACAGGAACCGCTCCGGCCCGCTGCGCTCGAACGCCAGCTCGCTGGTGACCTGGTGCCAGCCCGAGCCGATCTCGCCCAGCACCATGTCGTCGGGGATGAAGACGTGGTCGAACACGACCTCGTTGAAGTGGTGGGCGCCGGTGATGATCGGGATCGGCCGGATCTGCACGCCGGGCGCGTGCAGGTCGACGATGAACTGGCTCAGCCCCGCGTGCCGGTGGGTGTCGTCCTTCGGCGCGGAGCGGGCCAGGGCGAAGAACGCGTGGGCCTGGTGGGCGCCCGACGTCCAGACCTTGGTACCGGTGAGCTCCCAGCCCCCGTCGACCTTCTCGGCCTTCGTGCGGACGCTGGCGAGATCGGACCCCGAGTCGGGCTCGCTCATGCCGATGCCGAAGTACACCTCACCGGCGGCGATGCCCGGCAGGAACTTCCGCCGCTGCGCCTCGGTGCCGAAACGCATGAGGGTGGGGCCGATCTGGCGGTCGGCCACCCAGTGCGCGGCCACCGGCGCCCCGGCGGCGAGCAGCTCCTCGGTGACGACGTAGCGGTCCAGCGGCGTGGCACCCCCGCCCCCGTACTCGGTGGGGATGGTCATCCCCAACCAGCCCCGCTTGCCCAGCTCCCTGGTGAACCGCTCGTCCCAGCCCGAGAGCCAGACGTCGGCCCGGGGCGACCAGGCGCCCGCCGCCCGCTCGGCGGCGAGGAACGCCCGCACCTCGACGCGCAGCTCCGCCGCGCGCGGCGGCAGGTCGACGGGCGGTGGGACGAGGGCAGGCAACCGCGAGAGAGTGGAGGTCACCCCGACATCCTGCGCCACACCGCCGCGGGTGGCACGCCACCCCGCCCAACGTCACCCCCCACGCGTCCCACCCCACCTCGCAGCCCGCGGAGCTCGTCGCAGGACGCCGGCGCGCTGCGAGGTGACACGACGGGCTGCGAGGTCGGGGTCAGTGGACGGGGACGGCGTCCGCCGCGGCCTGCTCCTGAGCCGGGGTGCGGATCAGGAACGCGCCGGCGACGGCGACGACCGACAGGCAGGCCGCGACGAGGAACGCAGCGTGGATGCCGCCCGCGGTCTGCTCGACCTCGCTCGCCCCGCCGGCCGCCAGCGCCGCCTCGCGGACGCTCAGCACCGACACCAGCAGGGCCACACCGGCCGCGCCGGCGAGCTGCTGCGTGGTGCTGAAGATGGCGCTGCCGTAGGAGTACAGGCGCGGCTCCACCGCCCCGAGACCGGCGGTGAACAGCGGCGTGAACGCGAACGCCAGGCCTGCGCTGAGCATCAGGTGGAACACCAGCACCAGCCACATCGACGACGTGGCGGTGAACAGCGTGGCGAACCACAGCGCCGCGCTGGTGACCACCGCGCCGGGCACGAGCAGCATCCGCGCGCCGACCTTGTCGTAGAGCCGGCCCACGATCGGACCCAGCAGGCCCATCAGCAGGCCGCCCGGCAGCAGGAGCAGGCCGGTGCCCAGGGGGTCGAGGCCCAGGACCGTCTGCATGTAGATCGGCAGCAGCACGATGGTGCCCAGCAGCGCGGCCATCATCAGCATCATCAGGATCGACGCGGTGGTGAAGGTGCGGGCCCGGAACGTGCGCAGGTCGAGCAGGGCGCCGTCGGTGCGCTGCAGCTGCAGCTGGCGCAGCACGAACGCCACCAGGCCGAGGCCGCCGGCCACGAACGGCACCCACAGCGGCACGACCTCGCCGGACGCGGCCTGCCCGATGCTGCTCAGCCCGTAGACGAGGCCGCCGAAACCGACCACCGACAGCAGCACCGAGACGACGTCGATGCGGGTGTCGGTGGGTTCACCGATGTCGACGATGCGGCGCAGCCCCAGCACCAGGGTGACCACCGCGATCGGCAGCACCAGCCAGAACATGAAGCGCCAGCCCAGCACGCTGAGCACCAGGCCGGACACGGTGGGCCCGATCGCGGGCGCCACGGCGATGACGATGGAGATGTTGCCCATGATCGCGCCGCGCCGGGCGGGCGGCACCAGCGTCATCACGGTGGTCATCAGCAGCGGTAGCATGATCGACGTGCCGCCGGCCTGCACCACGCGGGCCACCATCAGCACCCCGAAGCCCGGTGCCAGCGCGGCGACCAGCGTGCCGGTGCTGAACAGGCCCATGGCCGCGCCGTAGAGCACGCGCGTGGAGACCCGGCGGATCAGGAAGCCCGTGATCGGGATGACCACCGACATCGTCAGCAGGAAGCCGCCGGTGAGCCACTGGCCGACGCCCGCGGTGATGTCGAGGTCGGTGAGCAGGACCGGAAGCGCCACGCTCATGATCGTCTCGTTGAGGATCACGACGAACGTGGAGACGAGGAGCACCGCGATGACGGTGCGGTCCCGCGCGCTCAGGGAGATCGTACTTTCGGTCACGTGACGTCCTCTGTGTCGCGGGCGGTACCTCCGAGGTTATGGGATAGGACCGACAGAACGCCGTCGGTTAATCGGTCGGCACTGCCACAGCCCTCCCCGGGTGGCACCATCGCGGCATGACGACTACCGGAGAACACGTTCCCGGCGACGAGGCCCGAGTGATCGACGCCGTTCCCACCGGCCTGTTCATCGGAGGCACCTGGCGCCCGGCCTCGGGCGGCCGGACGCTGACCGTCGACGATCCCGCCACCGGCAAGGCGCTGTGCGAGGTGGCCGACGCCTCCCCCGCCGACGGCATGGAGGCCCTCGCCGCCGCCACGGCCGCACAGGCGTCGTTCGCCGCGATGCCGCCGCGGGAGCGCGGCGAGATCCTGCGCCGCGCCTACGAGATCATGATGGAGCGCATCGACGACCTCGCCCTGGTCATGACGCTGGAGATGGGCAAGCCGCTCGCCGAGTCGAAGGGCGAGATCACCTACGCCGCCGAGTTCTTCCGCTGGTTCGCCGAGGAGGCCGTGCGCATCGACGGCGGTTACGCCGTGGCGCCGGCGGGCACCAGCCGCTTCCTCGTGCAGAAGCAGCCCGTCGGGGTCTGCCTGCTGATCACGCCGTGGAACTTCCCGATGGCCATGGGCACCCGCAAGATCGGCCCGGCCGTCGCCGCCGGCTGCGCGATGGTGCTCAAGCCGTCGGAGCTCACCCCGCTGTCCATGCAGTCCCTCGCGGCGATCCTGGCCGAGGCCGGGCTGCCCGACGGCGTGCTCAACCTCGTCACCACCTCCGAGGCCGGCGCCGTCATGGAGCCGCTGATCCGCGACGGCCGCGCCCGCAAGCTGTCGTTCACCGGCTCCACGCCGGTCGGGAAGAAGCTGCTCGAGCAGTGCGCCGAGAAGGTGCTGCGCACCTCGATGGAGCTGGGCGGCAACGCGCCGTTCCTCGTGTTCGACGACGCCGACCTCGACAAGGCGGTCGAGGGCGCGATGCAGGCCAAGATGCGCAACATGGGCGAGGCCTGCACCGCCGCCAACCGCTTCCTCGTGCACCGCTCGGTCGCCGACGTCTTCGCGGAGAAGCTCGCCGCCCGGATGGGCGCGCTCACCGTCGGGCGCGGCACCGAGGAGGGCGTCCAGGTCGGCCCGCTCGTGAACGCCAAGGGCCGCGAGAAGGTCACCGCCCTCGTCGACGACGCACTCGAGAAGGGCGCCACCGTCGTGGTCGGCGGCGACCCGGTGGACGGACCGGGCTGGTTCTACCGGCCCACGGTGCTCACCGGGGTGCCGCTGGAGGCGCGGCTGTCGCGCGAGGAGATCTTCGGCCCGGTCGCGGCCATCACCGTCTTCGACACCGACGACGACGCCGTCGCCGCGGCCAACGACACCGAGTTCGGCCTGGTCAGCTACCTGTTCACGGAGAACATCACGCGGGCGCTGCGGGTCTCGGAGCAGCTGGAGTCCGGCATGGTCGGGCTCAACACCGGGCTCGTGTCCAACCCGGCGGCCCCGTTCGGCGGCGTCAAGGAGTCGGGGCTGGGCCGTGAGGGCGGCACCGTCGGGATCGAGGAGTTCCTGGAGACCAAGTACGTGGCCATCGGCTTCGGGGGCTGACCTCCGGGGTCGACCGGAACCTGTCCCCGGCGGCTCAGCCGCCCGTCGTCGGGGACGGTGCCGCCGGCGCGGCGGGCGCCGGGCCGTAGAAGGCCTTGGACGGGTCGGTGCCGTTGACGATCGAGGTGACCATCAGGACCCCGCCCTGCATGCCGAGCAGCGCGATCAGGCCCACCAGCACCACCGCGCTCGCCCCGGTCAACGTCTTGACCTGCCGGGATGTCCGGCCCAGCCGGGTCCGGCCGGTCTCCACCACCCAGGCCCGCGCCGCCATCAGCGCCAGGAACAGGGCGGCGGAGGCCCACACCCACACGTCGTCAGCCGGATTGATCACGCCGGGAGGTCCGTCCGCTTCACGGCCCAGTCGAAGCCGTCCTGGTAGGTGATGACGTACTTCCCCGACGCCACGAGCTGCTGCAGGATCGCCAGCGACCAGCCGGGGGTCTTGCCGTAGAGGTAGACGCCCTGCTTCTCGATCGAGGTGTACGAGACGATCGCCGCGGGCCGGTTGTCGTTCTGCGTGCACGGGATCGGGTCGTCGGCCAGCTCGACACAGGCGCCGAACAGCACGCCGCTGCCGTGCTGGTTGAGCCCCACCACGCCGGTGGGCCCGAGCCCGCTCAGGGCCACGATCTGCGCGCTGGGGGCGTTCTTGTCGGCCAGGGTGGGCGTCTGCGCGGACACCTGCCGGTACAGGGCCACCTCCTCCGGGTAGACGACCTGGTAGGAGTCGTTGCCACCCCGGATGAGCACGACGGAGCCGAACAGCACCACCATCCCGAGCGCCAGGAACACCTCGGTGACGCGCCCGCGGTTGCGGACCAGGGCCCGCAGGGCGTCGGTGGCGAGGATGGACAGGATCGGCAGGCCGTAGAGCACGATGCGCAGGATCAGCTCGCCGCCGTAGCTCTGGACGGCCGCGAAGAACATCGGCACCACGGCGAGGCCGATCGGCACCAGGTCGCGCCGGCGCCTCCAGTAGGTCCACGCGCCCGCGATGGCCAGCAGCCAGGTGAGGCCGGGCATCAGGACCCTCAGGTACTTGACGACGACCTGCCCGGTGTCCCCGGTCAGGCGGTCGGCCACCCCCGCCTGGATCGCGCCCTGGTCGCCCGAGCCGATGATCAGGCCCAGCTGGTTGATCCAGAACTCACGCCCGGCGATGAGGATGAACACCACGATCGCCATGACGCCGACGAGGATGATCCCGCGCCCCCGGAACCGGCCGACCACGGCGAGCAGAACGAGCTGGCCGACGATCGCGAACGGGGTGATCTGGTGCTCCGGAGCCGCCGCGAGCAGGCACAGAGACGCGCAGAAGTAGATGAGCAACAGCTGCCGCGGGGGCAGTGTGGGTTTGTTCGGTGGCGTCAGCAACGACACCATCCACCGCCGCACCACCGACAACCGTGGCGCGTCCTCGTGGGGACGCGGCCAGCCCGGCACCCCGGCCGGGTCGGTGCGGCGGGTGGCGAGCGGGCCGAGCGCGAACGTCAGCACCGTGACCATCAGCACGATGCCCGTGGCCTGCGGCGAGAAGTAGTCCTGCTCGATCCAGTTCAGGCCCACGAACAGCCACGCCGCCACCCAGGGCGCCCGGCTGCCGCCGAGCATGGAGCGGGCGAGCGCGTAGATGCCGATCGTCCACACCGTGACGACGGCCGGCGGGAACCAGCGCAGCACCGTGTCGAGCTGGGTGGCACCGCCCGCGTCGCGGAAGAACGCCCACTGGGCGAAGAACGCCGGCCAGTAGAAGCGCGCGTCGATGCCCTGCGGGGACGCGCCGGTCTGCGCGATGGAGTCGGTGAACCCGGCGAGCAGCCACGCCGTGGAGAACCGCGCCACCGGCTCCACCACCGACGGCATCCCCGTGGAGCACAGGATCAGCACGCCGGTGGCGGCGCCGAGCATCGGGATCCGCGGCCGCGGCGACCACAGCTCGGCCACGCACGCCGCCACGGCGCACAGCAGGGCGCCCCACGCGGCGGGGCCGAGGACCTTGGCCAGGCCCCAGCCGTCGAGCTTGTCGAGGTCGGTGGTGGCCGCCGCCACCGGCAGCAGGGCCACGGCCAGCAGCGCGAGCGCCGGCGAGAGCCAGCGGAAGACACCGACCGGGATCGGTCGCGCGGCCGGGGTGGACGGCACCGGCGGCGTGGGCCGCGGTCGCTGCACGGGCAGTGCGGTGGTGGGCGGGTCGACCGGATCGTCGTCGAGCCCCCTCCCGTCACCACGGGTGTGCGTCGATGTCACGGTGCGGGCACCTCCGCGTCGGCCCGGCGACGAACGACCGGGAGAAGTAGTACGGCGGCCACGCAGGCCACCTGAACGATGACATAGCCGATCGCCACGGGCAGCAGCGCGGCCACGCCACCACCGGCGACGGGCACCACCGCGGCGGCGACGAGCACCAGCAGCGTGCTCACGAGCTGCAGGCGGGCGTAGCCGAAGGCCCTGCCGACGGCCTGGCGCACGCCGAGCTCGTGCACCACCACCAACCGGAACGCGAGCCCCAGCAGCAGCAGGCGCAGCACGTCGTCGGCCTGCGCGTAGGCGTCGCCGAAGATCTCGAGCACCGGGTGGGCCACCAGCGCCCCGACGGCGAGTGCGGGCAGGAAGATCAGCAGCAGGCGACGCCGCGCCACGGCGGCCAGCTCGGCGGTGCGGTGCGGCTCCCGCGCCACCCCGACGGCCAGCGGGGCCATGAAGTAGGTGGCGGCGAGATCGACGACCATCACGGCCTGCCACGCGATGAAGAACACCGCGCCCGTCTCGGGGCCGAAGCGCAGGTTGACCAGCACCGGCACCTGGTTGAACAGCAGGGCGGCGCCGAGGTGACCGGCGGCGGTGGGCCCGAGGAACCCGACGAGCTCGGCGCGGCGCGGCAGCTCCCCCGGCCCCTGCGCCCGCCGGGTCAGCCACGCGATCGCGAGCGACCCGACGGCCACCCACACGACGATCGGCCCGATCCACGACAGCACGACGCCGAACGCGCCCAGCCCGGCGATCCCACCGAGGACCACCAGCAGGGTGATGCGCGCCACGGCGAACAGCCCGTTGCGCCAGACGGCCCACCACGGACGGCCCAGCGCCACCAGCGCGGCGTCGTGCACGGCGAAGACGCCCCACCCGGCGCAGGCCAGGGCGAACACGAGGACGCCGAGCAGGAAGGGCGCCCCGGGCCCGGCCGTAACGGTGGCCAGCCGTGGCGCGAACCCGACGTAGAGCAACCCGAGCAACGCGGAGAGCGGCATGATCAGCAGCAGGCTGCGCCACACCAGGCGCCCCGTGCGGCTGCCCGCGCCCGGGATCCACCGCATCAGCCCGACGTCGAGGTTCAGCTGCGCCGCGCCGCCCACGAGGATGAACGCCGACACCACCAGCTGCGCGTCGCCGACCTGCTCGGTGGTCATGATACGCGCCGCGATCAGCCAGCTCAGGAAGCCGGCCAGCGAGCCGAGCACCGAGCTGAGCGCGAGCGCCAGCCCGTCGCTCAGGCCGCGGGGGGCCTCGACGGCGTCGGTCTTCTCCGCGACGGCGGCATGGCGAGG
>ERZ778026.3260-NODE-3260-length-14789-cov-8.743383_pt1 | contig 14789 bp, 24 predicted proteins | sample MGYA00375756_ERZ778026 | MGnify/ENA primary metagenome ERZ778026 (study PRJEB29350, sample SAMN05389820) | bioreactor metagenome | isolation source: Ammonium sulfate bioreactor | place: South Africa: University of Cape Town | collected 2014-02-18 ... | reverse complement strand
TATGCGAGAGTCCATGATCCGAATGCAACAATCAATCAAGCTGATGCTGATGCTGCACAAACCTCATGAACAGTCTCGAGAAGGCCGAGAGGAACATGCTACCACTACTCAACAATCTCCTCGAGAATCGCGAGATGCGTCTCGATGATGGTCGAATGCTGGTACATCCACGTACCTTTGAGCATCTCCTGACGCATTACTCGCGTGATCATCTCGAGAACGTGCTCAAGATCGTGCCCGTGCATCCAAACTTCCGAGTGATCGCTCTGAGTCTGCCAGTACCTCCGTACTCGGGAATCACGCTCGATCCACCGCTACGATCTCGATTTCAAGGCCGATATGTTGGGTATACAATGCCACATATGAGATCAATCAAGTCGATGGACTGATGCTCACGATGTCAATGATGTGAGTAGACAACCTGCTCATCAGACACACCTCGAACTGCTATCGAACCAACAACAACAACAACAACAATCGACACAATCGACAACACGCCAGATGACTCCACTCGATAGCAAGATCATCAATGATATAGCAGCATTGGTCGAGAGTCTCTCACGTGCAGAAGCAAGTTCGTATCAAAACCAACCCTACTGCTGCTTCTTTTGATGATGATGGAGTCTGGATCAAGTGGCCAACTCACTCGAGCATCTCGTAATGATACAGCGGCACCAATGAAGGACATGATCGCAAAGCCACCCGAGTTCCCGATCATTGGAGCGTCGTACTTGCTACGTGGATTGCAAGTGCTGCCATTGCATCAGTTGCCAAGCAAACGACCCTTGTTCGAGTTCCTTCGACGTGTCTATCCATACCACTTGATGTCGGGCAAGAGTGGCACCGAGAAGCGACAACACATGCGCTCCGTGGTCGAGAGCTCGCTCGTCAAGTTCGGCCTGCTTGACAAGAACCACGAGCAACTCTACCACGATGCATCGACGCAACAACCGAGCATCCACATCAAGCACATCGATGCACAACCAAACGCTGCAACGGTGCAGGTTGCCTTCTCGTCCAACGAACCATCGAGTAGCTTCTCGTTCACGACGCCAGTGGGCGATGATCTCCAACATGCAGCGAGCTCGACAGCACACGGACAACGAGCGATCGAATCGAGGCGATTGTTCGTTGGAGGCTCGTACGAGAAGACGCTCGCCAACCTGCTGCACGATCATGCAATCGGCAAGGACATGTGCATCGTCGGAGAGCGCGGCTCAGGCAAGAGCATGCTCGTGCGTCTGTTCGCCGATGCTCTCGGATACGACATTCAACAAATGATGCTGTACCGCGACATGTGCAGTCGCGATCTCACCTTGCATCGAACGACGACCGACACTCGATCCGCCGCAAGCTCGAGCACCACTCTCATTCACGACACCCAATGGCAACATTCACCATTGATTCATGCAGCGATCCATGGCAAGTTGGCTGTGCTTGATAACATTGATCGACTGCCACCGACGTTGCTATCCTCACTCGCATCGCTGATTCAATCTCGCGAGGTACATGATTCGCTATCAAGCTCGCCCTCTCTCTCTTTCTCACTCTAACAATCGATTGTAATGTAGACCATGCTATTCGATGGAACTCGACTGGTACCCCACAACAAGTATCAAGAACTGATTCAAACCCTGCAAGAATCAGATACTTCCTTGGATCGAGACGCTGCCGAGAGCATTCTGGCCAAGCAGCGAGTGACACCAGTGCATCCGAACTTCCGCATCATAGCGACGGCCACATTACCAAGCTCAATGAGTGGCTCCGACACTGCCTCATCGAGTGGCTCACTACCAACGAGCGCCATTGGCGATATCTTCTCACCAGAGGTAGTGCCATTGTTCCACTATCATCACGTGACAGCACCGACAGCTGCCACTGAGTTGAAGCAATTGCTTCGTATCGCTGGTATCTCTCTCTCTCTCTCTCTCTCTCTCTCTCTCTCACTAGCCTCATCCTATCACTTGAGCACGCACTTCTCACTCAACATCGAATGATGAATGCATACAGTTCCTGAAGCAAACGAGACTGCTATCAGTGCTGTGACGCATCTACACGAGATTCTACAGCAACCACGCAATCGGCATCTGCAAATCCATCTATCATTGCGCCAGTTGATTCGAGCATTGCAGATGCATGCCGTCGGTGCATCGTTGCATCGATACATCCGAGACTCGTGTTTGAGCGAGTTCTTGCCGGCTCCAACTCGCAGAGCCTTCGAGCTGCTGCTCCAACAAGCAGGCATTCCCGACGACAGCACCACACGCCATGCTCCTTCGGCGTCTCCTTCGCAACAATTGCGCTCGACTGCCATCGAGCACGATGCACTTCATCATGTACCGAACGTCGTGTTCTTTGACAACGAGGCACAAGAAGCTATCATGGCTCAGATGAAGCAGGAGCTCGATCTAGGGCATCATCTCTTGCTTCAAGGCAATCAAGTACGCTCACCTTCACTCTCGAGTACTTGATCACTTTAGCTGCCTGATGACCGAATGCTTGCTTCTTTGATAGGGAGTCGGAAAGAACAAGCTCTGCGATAAGATGCTGCAGCAGTATCAGCTGCCGCGACAGTACATTCAACTACATCGGTACTGCTCCGTCCAACATCGAGATCATACCAACAACTACTCATCGTCGTCATGATTGCCTATTTTCCATTGATATTGCAGTGATATCACTGTACAAGCTCTTACAGCACAGACTGGAGTTCGAGCAGGCGCAATCGGTACCTCTCGCTCTCGATCTCGACCGACAACCTCCATTAGCCTCCCCAACTCATCATTCACCCTTCTCGTATCAATGTACACAGTTCATGAAGATTCGGCATTGATCACTGCCGTCGAACAAGGTCACGTATTGATGGTCGATGAGGCTGACAAGGCTCCGAGAGAGGTCGTGTGCGTGCTCAAGGGTCTTGTTGATGGCGATATGGTACCGACCCCCTCCTGCCAACCTTCTTGTTCAAGTGAAAGGCACTCACCAGACATTGCGAGCAGCTCCTCCCCGATGGCAGACGCATTGTATCGCCTGAACGATATGAGGCTCTCTCAGAGGTGGCACGCTCCAACGTCATCTGCATGCATCGCAACTTTCGAATGATTGTGCTTGCCAATCGACCAAGGTCTGTCTCAAATATCCAATCGATTGAGTTGTTGCTCGTTATTTGAGACTCATGAATCGCGCGACACAACAACAGTTGGCCATTCCTTGGCAATGACTTTTATGCCGAGTGCGGAGATCTCTTCTCGTGCCATGCCGTCGCGAATCCAACAATCGAGGCTCAAGTCAAGATCCTCTCAAGCTATGGCCCATCGGTGCCACTCGAAGGTATGCACTGGAGCGCTCTTCCTCACGCCAAGCTGCTGCCAATCACTGACCGATCCATCCGTTGTGCAGCAATCAAGAAGCTTGTGCTTGCTTTCGAGGAGCTCCGCTTGTTAACTGACAAGGGAGTCTTGGCGTATCCTTACTGCACCCGCGATTGTATCAGCGTCGTCAAACACCTCGAAAAGTTCCCCAACGAGCCATTATTCGAGTACGGCAATGAGCTGAACCACAATCACTTGCATCCCTGCTCACACTCGATCTCGATTGTAGAGCACTCTCGAACGTGATCGCATTCGATATGCATGACGATCAAACGAAAAAGTACTTGGCCGAGGTCATGGCACAACATGGCATCGAGTTGCCGGCTCACATTCTCGGACTCACCAATCGAGCTATCGTCAATGCTCGCAAGTTGTACGCTCCCCTTCCTCCTCATTGTTATCAGCGCCACAGTTCTCGATCTCGTCTAATCAATCCTCAAATCGATAGGCCACGATTGACGATATGGAAGGAGAATAACTCTGCACCATCGAGTAACCCAACGTGTCCCAAGCACGGCAAGGTCGATCCGAACAACGAGCCTCATGTCGGTGGCAATACGTGGGCTGGTGGCACTGGAGGTCGGGACACTGCAGGTCTCGGTGGACGTGGTGGACCATATCGCCTCGATGCTGGACACACGGTTCATCAAGTGTCGCAAGCAGACAAGGACAATGTCGATCCCCGCATCTTGGAGGCGGCGCGTGAGATGGCACAGAAGGCGCTGGCCGAGAGACTCAAGGAGATTGGCATGACGCACCATCAGCTCGACCAGTACCTATCGTATCGAGCAGCGGTTGCCGAACAAATCGACCAACTGCGCAACATTGTGCAGAGTCTCCGTACGTAGCTCTCAAAACCAGCCAACAACCAACAACTGACTCTCTCTCTCTCTCTCTCTCTCTCTCTCTCGCCTGTGTGAACAGAGAGTAAGGGCAAGGAGCGAGCGTGGATCAAGCACAAGACCTCGGGCGACCTCGATGACACCAAGTTGGTCGATGCCTTGAGTGGCGATCGATCGGTCTTCAAGCAACGAGGTGACAGCAACAGTCCACACTTTGCTTCGAGCAAGAAGCACAAGAAGAAGCTGTGGTTCTTGGTGGACGTAAGTGGCTCAATGTATCGCTTCAATGGATACGACGGACGACTCGATCGTATGCTCGAGGTCACGACCATGATACTCGAGAGTCTTTCGAGTGCCCAAGATAAGATCGACTTTTGTATCGTCGGCCATTCGGGTGAATCGTACGTCATACTCACCGATAGATAGATAGCTCACTCACAACTGATTGAGGTATACATATGTGTGGTACTGTAAAGACCTTCAATTCCATTCGTTCGATTTGGATCGCCACCTCAAACTGAACTCGATCGCTTCCGAATCTTGCTCCAAATGGTGGCTCAATCGCAATACTGTATGAGTGGCGACAACACGCTCGAGTCCATGCAGCTCGCCATCAAGCAAGCAACCTCATCCAACGACGACGACGATGATGCTAGTGACGGTGGCAACTTTGTGTTCCTGTTCTCGGACGCGAACCTCGAGCGCTACGGCATCTCGCCACGACAACTGGGCAACGTGATGCAACGAGGAGGAGATAGCGTGCAGGCGTATGCATTCTTCATCGGCTCTCTGGCCAATCAGGCCGAGCGATTGTCGAGCGCCTTGCCGAGTGGTCGAGGTCACGTGTGTCTCGAGACCTCGGTGCTGCCTAGTCTGTTCAAGCGCATCCTGCAAGATGAAGCTCTCCGTTGACGGCTGTGCCTTTGCTCTTTGTTGAAGGTAACTCGATGATGCATTAGTGACTTTATCAACTCAATACGATGAATGAAATGATAGAAAGTGCGAGAGCCAACAACACTACTACAACTGGAATCGTAGTCTCAATCAGCCTCAAAGGCACTGCCGTTCTTCATACGAGCAATGAGCTCGTCCATCAAACCAATCTCACGAGCTCCTTGAGCAGCACCGCCACCAATCTACACACAACATCCCAAACATAATGAGCTTCCTCCGATCGTGAACATTGCCTGGTGAGCCAGCGACGCATCACTCGTACCTTCTTCCTCTCGGGCTTGTTGGCTTGCCTCTGCTTCTCGGCAATGCGCTTCTTGTTCTCGTCCTGCGCCTTGGCAAAGTCGACCAAGAACGCACTGACGTAGCCGAACAACTCGGTCGATACCGTGTCGCTCGGCTCACCGAACAACTTCAACAAGGCGTCAAAGTTGCTCTGCACACCGGCGACGACGCCCGACAAGTTCTGCATGTCGGCCGTGCTCGCGTCGAAGAAGGGCTTCATCGCCTGCACGAACTGCTGGTCGATCTCAGTGTTCGCGAGAGCCTTGCCAAGGTCGGCCAACTCGGCCTTGAGCTTCTGCTCCATGGCACGCAACTCACTCAAGCTCACTATCGAAGGCAAACGTACTCCATCGTAAGCTTGCAGTGAATGAAGAGAGTGTGCAGGCCTCGAACGTACCATTGCAAGCAGAAGTGACGTAGGGCAATTGCTGAGGCAGCGTCAACAAGTCGGGAGCATGGCGCTCAACGTACTCGGCCAAGTAATGCAACAGCGTTTGGCCACGATTGATGCTCTTGACCTGTGCCAAGCTCGCGAGCGATTGGAAGTGGAATCCCCACGCAGCTCCACGGAACGAGCCACCGTTGAGGTAGTTACCGAGCGCCAGGATGATCTCGAGCAGACGCTTAAAGTTGTCGTTCGAGCCGACGTCATTGATGGCGCCAGCGATTTGACCAGCCAGCTGGCGAATCTCAGTAGCTCGCTCAGCGAAACTCAGCTTGAGCTGCAACGATTGCAAGCGTGTCTCGTAATGAGGCACATGCTAATAGATGCAAGAAATCCAAGTGATCAGTATTATGATCGAATGTTCAAACAACGTCATTTGATTGAATGGTATCGTACAATCAAGGTATGCATGAAGCGATCGGGCTTCGAGAGCAGGTTGACATCACCGTCGTACTCGACGAACTTGTCGATCTCGGACGAGTTGGGCAAGTGTCGCAACAAGGTCGACACTTGATCGAGCGTGATGCGCTCGTCGAGACTCGTCAATGCAACCTGGATCATCTCGAACGACAACTTGCAGCGCGACAACATGATAGCTACAGCATCGAGAGATCGAGTGAGTGAGTGAGTGAGTGAGTGAGAGAGAGAGAGAGAGAGAGAGAGAGAGAGAGATGCACGATCAGATACGAACAGATGTTCTGAGCTCGCTTGTGATCGAGCAACGACACGATGGCCGGCTTGCTGGAGGTCGTCGAAGGCGGTGCAGCAGCAGACGAGTCCTTGGCAGCCGAGGGCTTGTTGGGCGTGGCCTTTTGGAAGAGATGCTCGATCTCTCCAATGTCGAGCTGGACCTTGTCCTCGTGCACGTCTTGCCAGAAGGTTCCCTTGGCCTATCGAATCAACGAACCAATGAATGAGAGGCTGCCACTCACACAGATATGGTATCTCGAATGAATGAACCTACATCGTTGTAGCCCATTTGAGCCCAAGGGAAGCCGTTCAACGGAACCGAGGGCTTGATGGCGGGCTTCTTGGGCACAGCCGACTTGGCTCCCATCATCGGTGGAAGCGGCGGAGGCGGCGGCAATGCAACGACATCGGCCGGAATGAACAACGGCGGCTCCTGTGCTGCGGCCGTAGTCGAAGGCGGAGCTGCGCCGGCGAGCTCGGCCAGGTTCTCGGGCGGCCACGACGACGAGGTCTGCAGCTGTCGAATGACGCTGTCGGTGATCTCCTGCGCAAAGGCGAGCTTGTCGGCGTTGAAGGAGGTCGAGGCCGAGTGCACGACGAAGCGATCGATCATCTCCCAGTAGACGAGCGACTGCGGACCGTTGCAAGGCAGCAGCACCATGTGGTCGAGGATCGACGCAAAGTACGCATGGATCAAGTGGCTCTCGAGCACCTTGGACTTGAGCACGCGCGAGGCACGTTGGAGATCGTTCTCGTTCTCGTGCACCGACATGCGACGCTCGTCGCTCCATTGATCAAAGATGTTCAGCTGCATCGCGAGTCCAGCATCGGATGCCGCAGCCGATCGAAGCGAATCGACCGCACTGTGCACGCACTCGCATTCGTTAGTCAATGCACCATCGATCGAAACGTGAGGAACTCTCACTCGTGGTACATACGAAACGAGATTCAAGCGAGCACGGAACTCTCGACGAGCAACGGCATCAGGCAATTGACTGATCACGGCATTGATAGCCATCATAGCCATGGTCTGAATCGCACATAATGAGCGAGATTCTGACATTCGTTGTAGATCGAAGGCGTACCTTGACATTGGTACTCGTGTACTCGCTCTGAAGCTGAGTGGCAAGAATCATCATTCGAGGTTGCATGGCCTTGAGAGCCACTTGACGAGCCTCAGGCGATACGAGCGTCATCGCAGCAACGAGCTCGAATCCTTTGCCTCGAGCACTATACAGATAGAGATGTACAGAATGGGGCGTCACTTCTCGAATCTCGATTGCTCATGGCACTGATGAATGGAAGCGTACACATCATTGACCAACGCGAGACTGTCGATCAGAATGTCGATCGAGTTCGCAGTCTCCAAGACTGCCTGCAATCCGACACGAGTATTGAGCAAGGCTCGAGTGCAAGCAACGCAACTGCCAAGAGTATTCTGATCGACACTGCTCAGTAGTAGGATCGATCATACATTCGATAACGAAGATCAATGGGTTAGGATTCTATTACGGTATGGAAGATTGATTGGAGCAGGATCGTACGGTCGAGACACGAGAGCCTTGCCGTATTGATCGAAGAAGATGGGTACTCCACCGGATTGAACAAACTCTGCAACCCATGAAAGCTCCTACTCGATGACAGTAAATTGAATGAGTAGGGTTGAGGTTGAGGTTGAAGTTGAACTTGAGAGGAACATACACGGCATCGCAACGAGAGCGACAATTGAGCAGCAATGTTGGCCGTGAATTGATTCTGCTTCATGAGATCAATGTAGTATGCCGGCACCGAGTGCGACGACTTCTCGTCGAGACCGTGCGCTTGCACGAGGCGCCACTTGCGTTGATTATCGAGACTGCGCATGGCAGCTCGAGCGGCCTCGTTCTCGCACGTGTCTTCGATCACACACTCGAAGGCGGCATCGATCTCGGCCTCGGTGAGAGCGCTCGATGCGTTGGAGGCACCGGCAGCAGTCGGTTGAGCGAGGCACGACAAGTGTCGTCGATCGTTGTCGTTGATTGGCATCTGAGTCAAGACGAACGTGCCAGCCGAGATTCCACTCCTGTTGCATTCATTGATCGAGTGCCAGCACCATTGGTACACGAGCACCATTGATCCAATCGAAATCGAATCGAGTTCTTCATCATCATCATGGAACGTACAGATCCTCGGGATAGACATTCCACACGGCGACTGGAGCCTTGGATGAGAACAAGGAACGAATGAGACTCTTGGTGAGCCACACAAAGTAGCCATCGGCCTCGGGTTGAGCTACGGCAGGTCGAGTGGCCTCGCGCAACACGCACACCACCTCGGGTCGATCGCGTGGTTGCAGATCATCGAGCGATGGATGCACCACACATCCCAGTGCCGCATATCCCTGTTATTCATCGATTCACGGAGTCGGTATTGGTCGTTCATGTGGGAGTATTGAGTGAGAGCGCACTCGCGCGCGCGTACACTCGGAGGAATGGGCAACCAGATGGAGCACGGAGACTTGGCCGATGTGTGCGTGGTATCCCACACACGCGTGAAGCCGATCGGAGCAGCGAGCAACGGTTGCAACGATGGATTGTTGGAGGAATCCGACACGGCCCACGCGGTCGTGGTGCTCGGGCTCTGCTTCTGGCCGCGCTCGATCACATCGCCGACGATGAAGGTGTTGGGCGCAGGCGGCAATGGCGCAAAGAACGTCGCATCGTACGGCCTGAATCCGGTACCGACATCATCCCACACTTTGCGAAAGGCCGTCACTTGGTGCAGCACTACCGATCGTGCACTCGTTGCCATTCCCGCAATATCCGAGGAGATATTCCGAGAGATATTCCGAGAGATATTCCGAGAGATACGGCAGAGGTGAAGAGAGACGAGAGGTGCGTGCAGCAGAGGGGAATGAAGCGACTGGCGACGAAGATATTGCGAAACTTCCTTTCGCGACCGACTACTTTACCGTGATATCGCGCTATCGCGATAATGACAGGAGAAATCGATGTATCGGAATATCGCGATATCGAGAATGTTGGTTGGAGTGCGAGATTATTCGGTGCACTTTTCGCTACGAGATCGCGTAAATTGCGCTCTCGTTCTCAGAGGCGACCATCGTCGTCGCACTCGCTGGCTGCTGCGCATAAGAGAGAGAGAGAGGACAGAGGAGGAGGAGACTCAATAGAGCAAGAGTTCTAGACGGTAGTTGTGTAGCCGTCTCGTGTGAGAGATCGACAGGAGGCTATCTCCTTTAGCGCTCCGTTCACTTGCGCGCGAGAGAGAGAGAGTTCCAGGAGCGAGATTGTGTTGGATCAGCGCGTTTGTGTAGCGCGTGCGTAACGGAACGCGAGTGAGAGACCCATCTATCCCTCTGGAGAGCTCTCAGTGTGGCTCTCGGTTCCACACGTGTGGCAATAGACGAGTCGTAGACCGGGTGGTGTCAGTGACGGTGGTGAAGGTTTTTCGAGCTACACACGATGGGCGACGAAGACGAGGGCCTCGTGCTCAAGACCTCATGGAAGCGTAAGGAGGACCGCGTCAACTTCTTTGCCAAGGAGGCCACCGAGGCCGACTTCTTCGATTTGGTATCTACCGCAACACCAACTACACGACGCGCGTAACATGTGTAACGATGTAGTGGCGCGAGATATCTCTCGTTCGCTCTAGTTCGTTCGTTCGTTGGGTGTCAATCTCCTTCGTTCACTCAAGAGTGCTTCTCGTAACGTCGAAGAGCGAAGGAACCTCTCTCCGTATTCACACACCCCACTGACCATCTCGCACAACTACCCTCGTGAATGTGTACATGTACATGTGAACGACCGCGATAGATGAAAGCTGGTTGCCAACAACTCTCGGAGAAGACCGTACAATCGGGCTGGCTCACCAAGTGCGGTGGCACTGGTATCAAACAGAACTGGCGCAAGCGTTGGTTCGTGTTGACCTACGACAAGATCCTCTATTACTACAAGACTCCCCAGGTACGCGCGCGCTCGCTCGCTCGCTCTCGAGACAATGAGAGAGGCAATGATAGCTTGAGTGACTCGATGCGAGCGAGCTCCTGAGTCCATCCTGGTCGAGATTACGGGAGCTCGACGGAGGTGGCAATGAAGCGACATTGAGCGCGAGATCTCGGGCCTCTCACTCACCCACGTTGTACCCTTGCGCCGCGGTGTGCGTATTTGTGTATGTGTGGTGCATGTCTCTACCAGGACACACAACCGACTGGCGTGATCGAGTTGAACATCTACGAGGCGGTCTCGATCGAGGAGAAGAGCAAGCGCTTCCGCTTCTATCTCCACAACAACAACAAGTCCAACATTCGAGTCTTTCGTTTGACGGCTCCGACGCAGATGGAGCTCGTTCAATGGGTAGCCGCCATCTCACAAGTTCTCAAGGTATTAACGACGAGAGAGAGGAATTTTTGGATTTATTGGATTTATTCGTGTGTGTGTGCGGGAGGAGAGGATTTGATTTGAGTGAGTGCGGTGCTGCGGCCTCTGAGGACCGCTCTCTGCTCTCTCTCTCGCGCGCGCGCGCGCGTTCCTCTCCTCTGATTGGAGGATTTTTTGTATTTTTATTTTTGGAGGTGGTCCTCAAGATGGACACAGACACACTTGTGCTCTCTCTCTCCACCACCCTGATGCACATCTCCCATATGGTGTTTCTTTACTAGCCTCGCTTAGGCTGTTTCGGTTTTTTGTTGGTGTCTCTGGTCATCACTGTGTTTCTATGCGCTAACGAATGCCTTTCTTGTAGTCTCCGGTTCTCGAGAGCTCCAAGACCAAGGTCATTCGACGAGAGGGCAACATTGTTCTTCCATCGGGTGTTCGTCGAGATTGCCGACTCTTTATTCGAGGTTCGTTTGAGAGACTGCGCCAATCCTATCCAAGCTTACTAAGCCCCAACCTTGCTCGCATCGACGTAGTGGTCGAAGCACGAGAGCTTCCCAAGTATTGTGTCAACTCGTACTGCCTCGTGGGTCTCGGTAAGGCGCACCAAGTGCGTACGCAGACGGTCTGGAAGGCCAAGGAACCCATGTGGAGTGAGAACTTTCACATGGATGTCACGGATCCCGAAGGAGCGTTGGCCGTCACGTTGTGGCGTACAGCCGAAGGAGCTCGCGACAAGATGGTCGGCAAGCTCGAGGTTCATTTGAGCTCGTTGATGGATCAGAAGCAACACGACCAATGGCATACTCTTACTGCTGCCGATGACAAAGGTATGACTTGTGGTGATCGTTCACTCGCACTCGCACTCGCACTCGCAAAGACACATTTGCTCATTCCATGATGTGTAGAGTACATGTCGGGAGAGATTCATATCAAGATCGAACACAAGACCAGCGACAAGAGTAAGCCTGGTGTCCTGTTGGTTCAAGTCGTCAAAGCTCGTAACCTCCTACCCAAGGGTGTCAACGGCCTCGCCAATCCATTTCTGCGTCTGAGTTTCGGTAAGCGACGCGCCAAGAAGACCAAGGTCGTGTCCAAGTCGCTCGATCCTACGTTCAACGAGGTGTTCGAGTTCAAGGCCACCGATCCCGTGCCCAAGGAGCTCGTGGTGACGGTGTGGCACCAGGATGTGCTCAAGAACGTCTTCATGGGTCAAGTGACGATACCGATCGCTGAGCTCGAGCCCAATGTCCTGTACGACGCATGGTACATGCTCACCAACCAACTCGCCAGCGAATACGCCCTGGATGACGATGATGAGGACGAGGTGCGTTTCCGCTGCGTGCGCCACATTTGCCACTCGTAGATCCGACGCAACTACTGACCCTACTCCCTCCCTCACTGGCACAATAGCGTAAACTCTACACAACCGACTCAGCATCGGACTTGATTCGGAATTCACTCCTTGGTAGTACCGAGTCGGGTGATTCGTCCGCCTCGTCCTCGTCGTCCTCGTCGTCGACTACACCAGGCTCGACGTTGTTGTCGCCTCGGCTGAGTTCCGTGTCGCACATGTCGCTCGGTCGCACATCGTCGTCCGAGATCTCGCCGACGCGCCTCTCGCGGGCGATGGACGGCGCCAAGTGGACTCGAGGCTCGTTCCCGGCTCTAACCGAGCTCGATCCAATCCTCGCCATCATGGCCAAGGAAGTGGAGCTCGAGCGACAGGCGCGCGAGGAAGCCGCCCGCGCCAACGGCACCGAGTCTTGCCTCAGCCCGCGCGATGCCGAGGGCTCGGCCACTATCATGGCCGCTGAGACGACCGAAGTGCCTCTGCGCGACGACACCAAATCGCCGCTGCCGATCGAACACGACCTCGCGAGCGGCTCGGGCTCCTCGGCTGGCTCGTTGCTCGCAAGCCCCGGCTCGACCGAGAACATGAAGGTCGGCTCGATTCGCTTGCTTCTCAAGTACACTGAGGAGATTGTACTGCCGCTGCCACAATACGACGCTCTCCTTGAACTGTTGCTCGATGAACAACAAGAGGTCGTCGAGGCTCTCGGTGACGTGACGACCGAGCGTGAGGAAGTCGCCATGACCTTGTGCCGAATCTTTGAGGTCAAGAACAAGGCCATCATGATGATCACTCATGCTACTTGTCGAGAGATTGATGCCACTGGTATGATTTTCAACAACTAGCAACGTTGATGGCTGGCGACCATCAAGCTAATGATGATTTGGCGACTGTCCACAGAGAATCCCGATGTGATCTTCCGTGCCAATACGCTGGCTACCAAGGCATTGGATTACTACATGAAGCTCGTTGGTTTGCCGTACTTGTACAGTACGCTCCACGCCGTCGTCAAGGAGATTTACAACTACAAGAAGCCGTTCGAGGTCGACCCTCATCGCGTCGACAAGGGCGAGGACATTAAGAAGAACTTTCAGAATCTCTTGGCTCTCGTGCAGCAAACGACCAACTGCATCTTTGAATCGACAGATGTTTGTCCGCAGTACGTTGTTACCATCAAGAGACGTTCGGTTGTCGCGTACTTGCTAACGCTCTACGCGCGTGTCACAGCAAATTGCGGCATGTCTTCCACAACCTGCAACAAAAGGTCATGGCGCGGTATCCTGCCGAGCAGATTGAAGTCACAAAGTACACGGCCATAAGTGGCTTCTTGTTCTTGCGATTCTTTTGCCCTTCGATTCTCGGCCCGAAGCTCTTTGATCTCATGAAGGAACATCCAGAGATGAAGACTGCTCGTATCTTGGTATGATTGAGAAGCTCCTACTTTCCCGTCTGTCAATACGCTAATCTGATACTTGCTTCTTGGCGATGACTATGATGATTACTACTACTACAGACGCTTGTATCGAAGACCGTACAAAACCTGAGTAATCTGTGCGAGTTTGGCTACAAGGAGCCGTACATGGCTGATATGAACGAGTTCATTACGTCGAATCTTGGTAACATGAAGCAATTCATCAATACCATCTCGTCATTACCTGACACTCCGCGCAAGGAAGATACGCCCGAGATTGACCTTGGCCGTGAATTGGCCATGATTCATCGTCATCTCATTAACAATCGCGCCGCTATCGAGCAGCTTAAACCTTCGGTATGATGAGATTATCTTGGTTCTATCGATGCCCTAACTAACCAGCCAACCAATTGGTGGAATATAGTCGCCAGCGATCGTGCGATTGGGGGCAGTGCTGGATAAGCTCGAGCAAGTCAAGTCCGAGTATATCTCCACTTGAGTGTGAGTTGCCGAGCTAGCCCTACCTTCCTACACCGACCATCTCACTCTTCGTACTATCCATTTATCGTCATCGTCATCGTCGTCGTCGTCGTCGTCGTCGTCAATCGCCTCGAGTTACTGTCTTCCTTTTCGTCGCTCTCGTCCCGTACTGATACCGATAGGTTGTGGTCTTGTAAGTATGTTGTTGTTCTCTATGATCGTACCTCAGCGCCAACAACACCCTCAACCATCCTTGCTAACCATCTGCTGTTGCTACATACCATGCAATATCTCCCTTATCAATCTCTCTCTCTCTCTTCATTCTGAATACAATCTTTCATTTTTACCTTGCAATCGAGATTACCATATCACAGGAGAGATCAAGAGAGACTGCGAGTGATTCATCGAGTGAGAGTCGGATATCAAGGGTCATCTTGGTAGGTGGAGTCGATCTCTTTGCTTGTTGCTCTTGTCCAACGCACTTCATCTCTACGAGCCAATATCACTCACCAGCGCGCTCTTGATTAATCGCGATTCGATGGCAAAGTCAAAGAAACAACGAACACGCCAACGAAGTGCTCAACAAG
>ERZ778026.3255-NODE-3255-length-14802-cov-10.000882_pt1 | contig 14802 bp, 25 predicted proteins | sample MGYA00375756_ERZ778026 | MGnify/ENA primary metagenome ERZ778026 (study PRJEB29350, sample SAMN05389820) | bioreactor metagenome | isolation source: Ammonium sulfate bioreactor | place: South Africa: University of Cape Town | collected 2014-02-18 ... | reverse complement strand
CTCTCTCCTATCCTGCACGATGAGCTCCGATCTCGAGGATGACTCACTCGTGACACCCGAGTATCCCGATTGCCACGATGAGGTCTACGCCAAGCTGGTCGAGAGCTCGAATCTCGCTTGGAACACGAGGCTCGACGAGGCGCAGCGCCTCCTGCTCGCCGACGCGAACTGGACGCCCGACCCGACTGCCACGCTCAAGGACGGCCCCGACATTGTGCACTCCAACATCTCGGCGTGTGTGCAGCACGCCGAGGTCACCATGTGGCGCGCCACGCTCAATGATTCGCCCGCCAACTACGATGCCGTATGTGCGCGCGTGTGTGACTCACGCGCTGCCACCTCATGATGCCTGATGATGGTGGCCCTCCTGCGTGTACCCTACAGGCCGTGGCTCGCTTCGAACGTGTCGAGCAGATTGCAGAGGCCCTCCAAGCCGCCAACCAACCGACTGACACTGGCTTGCGATCTCTCGTGCGTCATTGAGAGCGAGCGTGAGCGCGAGCGAGCCTCGGCACGTGCAGTCTCTCACCACGATCGTGGCAGAGCAACTTCTTCCTCGGCATGGTGAGCAATGTAGCCGAGGAGACCGAGACACAGAAGCTACGCAAGCGCATCAACCATCTCGAGGCCACACTAGCGCTCGCCGTGACCTCGGGCGGCATCGCCATGTTGCACATGCGCAAGCAGCGCTACGTCGCTGGTACACCCACACGCACGCGCACACTCGAGAGCACACATTCGTGCCTGCGTGCCTAAGTGATCGCCCGTGATGATGACAGGCGCCTATCGAATGCGCAAGACCTGGACCTTGTTCGAACAAGCCGAGGAGCTGATGCGCCATCCATCGCTCGCCAACATTGCATCGACTCCACGTAGGTGCCATCCGGCTCTCCCTCTCTCTCCCGTGCGATGCACGAGCACTGCAGCTCATCACTGCGACCGCCATCACAGGGGGCCATCACATTGTGAACTGCATCAACTTTGGCATTGGCTTGTTCAACTACTTTGTGTCGATGCTGCCACCAACGACCAAGTGGATTGTACGAGCTCGTAGCCTCATGCCAACGTGACCCGATCGCTCATTGCATCACTGGCTCTCTCTCTCAGATTGAGCTTCTTGGATTCGAGGGCAATCGAGACAAGGCCGTCGAGCTGTTGCAAGCATGCTCTCAGTCAAACACAACTCGAGGTGCGTACCACGCAATCGAATCGCCTGTGCCTTGCGCCAATCGCTCCGATTGACGGCGAACGAACTGGCACAGCCACGTTGAGCCGCAGCTTGTTGGTCGGCGTGCGATTCTTCTTCGATGACGCCAAGGAAGAGGCAATCAAGACCGCAGAGGAGCTGCTTGCGCTGTACCCGTACGAGCGAGCGCGAACCGCACCGCCGGCTTGCTGTACCGCACTGATACTGACACCGCCGACCACTCGCTACCAGCGAGTCGGTGTTGCTCATGTCGACGCTGGGAGGATTGTACCGCCGTCAAGGAGACCTGACTCGCTCGACTGAGCAGTACGAGCGTGCCATCGCGCACATCGAGTCGCTCAACGCCGAGTGGTTATCACAGTTCAAGCTCGTACTGCGATACGAATTGAGCACCAACCTCTTCTTCCTGCAGCGCTTCGCCGAGGCCATTCCGGCGATCGAGGACTTCCTCGAGCGTACGAGCATCACTGTTGCCGCTTGAGCTACCCAAATCTGCTCACTCTCTCTCTCTCTCTCTCGGACGACTTGCAGGCTCGACCTCGGAAAACTTCAAGGCCTACGGCTCGTACAAGCTCGGCATCTGCTACTGGGTCACGGGTCAGAAGGACAAGATCGCGCCTGTACGTGCTCAGCACTGATCGTTCGTAGCCATCTCTCTCTCTCTCACATTGGCGCTGGCACTGTGGTCTAGTTGTATGAGAAGGTGCCTTCGTTCGTGCGACCCAACATGGCGTACGACAGCTACGCGCAGCGCAAGACAGCCAGCTTCCTGAGCAAGCAGGCGTTCGATGAGTACGCACAGTTCGCACTTACATTTCGCATCGGCTACTCCTCCACTCGGCACTCACTTGTACTCGTGAATGATTATGTGTACCAGCATGGAGATCATGCTCCTCCGTGCTTCGAACGCTCTCGAAGTACTCGCACACGAGCAGTCCCTCCAAATCCTCGAGGTACGTGCGAGAGTGCGTTTGTGGGAGTACACCTCCTGCCTTGCCTGTCTCGCTAACGCCACATCATCCACCAGAATGAAGTGCTGCCACTCTTGACTGAGCGCAACGACACGGCCGACGACATGGCTCACTACCTCCACCTCAAGGGCAAGAACCTGGTGACGCTCACGCGATTCGAGGAGGCCATCCCGCTCCTGCAACGCCTGCTGCAGAACCAAGCCAGCATCAAGGAGGACAAGTGGCTGATCCCGTTCTCGCTGGCCGAGCTCGCCAAGGCTGCCATCGCGCAGGCACGCTGGGAGGACGCGACGTCGTTCGTCGAGCAAGCCAAGGCCTTCCCGTCGGGCTACGACTTTGAGCGCGTACGTCGGTGTGGCTCGAGCAGCACGCCGGATACACACACACAGCTTGCTTCTCACCAACACGCTCGTCGTCGCCGTCGCGTAGATGCTCGCCATGACACTCAAGAAGCTTGCGTCGCGGATCACCAAGAAGGACTCGAGCCCCATCTCATAAGAGAGCGCATCTTCAACAAGCCTAGATACCTGATTGATAGATAGCTAGCCAGAGAGAGTGAGTCTGCTTGATATTACTCGAGAGTGATTATTGAAGGATGTATGAGCAGCAGCAGCACAGCATCATTCCTTTCGCTGCCGCTTCGCGCTCGCATCAGCTGCCACCTCTCCACGATGAAGAGACCAGCCTCGACTGAGGCTACCACCACCACCAGCACCACTAGCACCACCAATGATGAGCGTCCATCCAAGCGAGCCAAGACGACGTCGACGAAGGCACAGCAGCCCAAGCTCCTGCCTGGCGAGCACTGTTGCCAGCTCTTGCTCCCTCCAGGCCTACGTTCGCCGCCATTTCGATTCAATCATCTCTACGGCGAGGACGATGACGACGACCAGGACGACGACGACGACAAGTTCCAAGAGCTCAATGCACTGGAGCGGCTCCTATACCCGCTGACGCCCGAGCACTTCCGCACTCACTATTGGCGGAAGAAGGCGCTGGTCACCCGCGGTGGGGCCGCTCGCGTCAGCTGGCTCAAGGTACGCTGACGCCAGTGCACTCCGATACAAGCAGGCGATCGGTTATTGACGCAAGGAGCCCCTCGTACGATCAATATGCGGAGCACAGAAGCACATGGAGCAATTCGATCTCGCTGCACTGATGGAGGTATCGGCGAGCGAGGATATCTTTGCGTGGCTCAAGCAGCCCGAGCAGCCGCAGCAGGGACCAGCCGGTGCTACATCGACTGTCAAGCAAGTCGAAAGCATCAAAGTCACTCCCGAGGCAGCTGCTGTCTTGTACCAAGCTGGAGCGTCGTTGTACTTTAGGTGAGTCGAGAACGAGTTGCATCATCAGCATCGTCTGCGATATCGAGACTGATTGGCTCGATGCTCCATGATGCCACATAATGATAGATCGAGTCAAGCCTTTGCAGACATGGTGATACCAAGCCTCTCGACACCACTTGGTCTCAACTTTGGCATTCGCTATCCAGACAACACGCTGCGAGGCGAGATCGAGATCTTTGCATCTCGCAAGGGTAACCTGACCGACTTCCATCACGACTACATGGACAACTTCACGGTGCAGGTATCGACGCATGCCACACCGAACCGCGTTCACCATACAGCAGCCAATCATCTGACTCTCTCTCTCTCTCTCGCGGTGCAGCTTCAAGGCAAGAAGAGGTGGAGGTTCTACTCGCCCGAGGTCGTGGCGCCACTGCGAGGCTGCACGCCGCACTACAGCAGCCTCGGCACCGAGGAGCTGCAGATGAAGCTGCATCGCGTCGCCAACCTCAATGCCAGCTTCCTGCCATCGCAAGAGGTCTTGTCACATTCGACGACCGTCGAACTCGAGCCAGGAGACATGCTCTACTTTCCACCGGGATGCTGGCATCAAGTGCTGTGTACCGAGGACTCGCTCTCGATGAATATCAGCTTGATGCCGTCGAGCTGGACCGATCTTGCGGTGCGCGGTGTACAGCAGCTCATGTACGAATGCAATGCAATGCATGACGAGATACACGCCTTGCTGACACGTGTCTTGCACTCACACGCCTGCGACGATACGTGCTGTCAAGGTCCAAGCACGCTGAATGTCGCCAAGGAGTGAGCGTCCTCAGTCTCGAGCAGGCTCGTACCGACGCGAGTCTAGTGCTCTCTCGCATGCGCGAAGTGCTGAATTCACTCACAGCCGACGACTTGGTGCCGCGCGCCTTGATCGCAAGGCAACTACCCGGCGCCCCGCGGCTGGTAGACGAGTACCAACGCCTGGCGGCCATTCCGGCAGTCGATGCGCGCGCCATCAAACAACGCATCCGTGAGAACCAGCACTTTAGGCTCAACTCGCTCGCCGTCTTGCTGACCGACGACGATCTGACGAGCTCGAAAGCCGTGCCGCGCGATGCCGCTACACTCGGCCTCAAGCTGCATTGGAACTTTGGTGGCGGCGAGTTCGAGTCCGAGCTGCGCAAGGAGCTGCTGGTGCCGCGCTCGATCGCTGCCTTCGTGCACACGCTGCAACGCAATCCGAGCGGCCCATTCACTCTCGCGAGCGCAGAGACCGCGCACCCCGACGTGCCTGCCAAGCTCCTCTTCCAACTGTTCTTCGTCTTCGTGTGGAACGATTACTTTGTAGCCGCGACAGCCGAGCAACAGCAATAGAATCGACCATCGCCTCACTCGAGTTCATCAACAAGGCAACGGCTGCCATCGCTCTCGACGAGACGCGCTCGTCATCATATTTGCGTCGCAGCGATCGCAACACCACCAAGCACAGCAACCACGGTAGCTGCAGCCACCGCCAGCGATCCTGATCCCGACGACGACGACGACGACGCAGCTGAGGATTCATCGCTCGCGCTCGTCGTACTGCCATCGGCACTGGCATCGAGGGCACTCGAAGATGACGAACTTGTCGTCGTGGTAGATGTTGTTGGTACGGTGGCTTCTCGACTCGCGGCTGCGCGAGGCACGCTCTGTGCCGGCGCGCGGCGATGGGGCAGCTTCTTCAGGTCCTTCTCGAACAGCTTGCAGAACATCTTGTTCTTCTGATTGAACGCGATCGACGCAGCTGCCAACTCGCGTCGTTGTGCCTCACTGGCCTCGACCGTACCGGCTGACGCGGTCTCCTCAAGCTACGAGTTGCACGTCAATCGATTGCTTGCTTGTTCGAATTGTGAGGACGGCGGCTGCACGCACCATGAAGCTCAGCAGGCCGCGCAGGATGCTCGATACGCTCCACAGAGGATTCCAGGTCTCGGGATGGTAGTTGCTCATGCTCATGCAGATGGCCTTGTTGGGCTCGAAGCGTCCAGACGGCGTGTACATTTGTATCTCTATCAACACGAACCGAGTACCAGCATCGCGAGCAATCAGGTCCTCGTTCGATTGCGAGGTAGAGAGAGCACATGGCTCGTGGTACCTGGCGGCTTGTAGGGATAGTCTGAAGGGAAGCGAACGATGCCGTGGTACTCTCCGCCTACGAGAGCGATCAGATACGACGACACGATGAATCATTCGAGCATCACATCATAGACTCGCGCGCACACACTCCCACACACACCAGCGTATGGTGAGTCTGCCGGTCCGATGATGACGTAGTGCCAGTCGAGTATGTTGGATGGATTGAAGGTCGTCAGGATGCCATCGATCGGCTCCTTCAGCAGCTGGCGCATCTCCTTCTGCAACCGAACCTAAAGGGTTCATGATCGTAATGGCCCCCGATGAGGACACAAGGTCGGTGGTGATAATGATGAGAACGACGAGCTCATGTTCGACGTGTGTGTGGCACATGGTACGAGCGACCGCTCGCTCGCTCGCGCGTACCGTGGCAGTCTTGGAGGCCGCCATCGAGTCTCGAACCAACTGTTGATAAATAGCTATCTGATCACTCACACTGGATACTCGATCGATGAATCGATTGAGTGATTGATCGGGTAGGATGGATGGAGTCGATGAGATTGCTTGTGCGTGCGCGAGCGAGCGAGGAGCGAGACAATGACGATGACGACGAGGTTGTGGTCGTTGTTGTTGCTGTTGCTGCCTGCTCGTGGATGGGTCGACGCTCGAGTGTCGTATAACATGGCCAAGAGACGGCGGAATGATTGGATCATGGATCAACCATCACGTAGACCTAATGGTGCTCATGATCCTGATGATGACGGCGATGAGCTCTATCGAGCTGTGCGGCCACGGCTGCACGCAATGACATCGGCGTCGTTCGTGGCGACGCATCCATCGCTCGATGATTCAACGACGACAACGACAACATCAACCACATCACATTCGAACCTATCGTACTATGTGGAACTCCCGAGTGTCGTGAGTCTCTCCGATCAAGACGTCGAGTGCATTCGATTCGAGAACGGCATCGAGGTCGAGGCGCCCGACGCTCACACGACGATCGCCAAGCCCGTGCGCTCGTTCGCCGAGGCCTCGCTGCCGACCTGGGTCTCGACGCAGCTCCTCACACTCGGATTCCAGGTCCGAACGATCAACGAACCATGCTAGCATGCCCTCGATGCGAGATCGCTGATCGAGCCTCGTGAAGAACAGCATCCCACGCCGGTGCAGATGCAGGTCATACCGTGCGCCATGAGCGGCTGCGACCTGATCGTGACGGCCGAGACCGGCTCCGGCAAGACGCTCGCATACGTGCTGCCGCTGCTGGCCTTGTTGCATGTGACGCCTCCTGCACAACAAGGTACCAGCCGTATACAATGGAGCGGGTGCCTCGCGGTACTGCGTGCTTGCTCGGTCTCGCTCATCGTCATCGTGATAGCCGAGGGCCCCGTTGCGTTGATCATGGTACCAGTGCGCGAGCTCGCCGAGCAGATCTTTCACGTGATCCAGGACTTTATACCGCAGCAAGTCGAGGTATGCAAGAGCGAGCGAGCGAGCGAGCCAACGAGCGAGCCTGAGAGATCGAAGTCACACACACTGACGAGTGATGCTCGGGAACAGTATCCTGCGAGACGGATACTCGGCCTTGTCGGCGGCGTGCCGATCGATGCACAGACGAGTATACTCGCTCGCGGCGTCGATGTCATCGTCGCGACGCCGGGAAGACTGCTGGATTTCGTGTCACGACGTGTGGTGCCATTCGATCGACTGAGATACCTCGTGTTCGATGAAGCGGATCGAATGCTTGCGTCGGACTCGGGCATGGAAGGGCAGTTGCGTCTGGTACGCACGTTGGCTGATGCTACGAGCGATGCTCGGTGCATGTCTGCTGACTCGCTGACTCGTTGGCAAACGCACGCAAGTTACTCGGGCATGCAAGTCAATCTCCACGCCAGACGATGCTCTTCTCAGCAACCATGCCTACTGCTGTTGAGCGTTTGGCACGTTCGGCAGTGAGCAATCCGATTCGTGTCGTTATCGGCAGCCGAGTACGCGACCATGAGAGAGAGACAGAGAGCGCACGGCAAGAGCGAGATGGCTCTCAATGTGGCGGTACTGATCACGATCATGCTTCAGGCCGGCAATGTCGCTCGATCCATACGACAGAACGTGGTGTTCGTTGCGAACTCGAACAAGAACGTGCGTGGCACTTGGCACCCAGCATGTGCGGATCGTTATCGTGGCGGTGGTACTGAATCGCTGCCGAGTGAGCAGGAGCTGTTGCTGGAGACATTGCGCAGCATCGAACGACCGCCAGTGCTGATCTTCTGCCGTAGTGCCGCTGGAGTCGAGAGGCTTACGGCGTTCCTGAGGTCGCAGCAAGTACGTGAATGCCGAACACACTCGATGAGAACGATCAACTGACTGAGGCGATGGCAGTTTCACGTGGCCGACCTCCATGGCGAGAAAGCGCAGGCGTACAGGTTCCGCGTGGTCGAGGCGCTCAAGAACGGTACGGAGACGAGCGCTCGATAGCGAGAGGCTTCTGAAGCTAACTGAGAAGGCGCTTGGGGCTTGTGGCTTGCAAGGTCGCGTCGATATCGTGGTGGCAACTGACGTAGCATCCCGTGGCCTCGATGTTCTTGATATCGAGCACGTGATCCAGTACGACCTGCCAGACACCATTGAAGACTACACCCATCGTGTCGGTGCGTCACGCTACTGCTGTGGTTGCTCGCGTACGATCTATCATCGCTCATTAGCGGCTCGCTACTCGCATCTCTCGAGAGAGCAGGTCGCACCGGTCGCGCGGGCCAACTTGGAAGCGCCACGGCCTTCCTGACCTACAACGATACGATCGCTGCTGCATTGCGCGAACTCTTGCAGAAGAACCGCCAGCCGGTGCCGAAGGAGCTCGATGACCTGCGGTTATTCAGGAAGCGAGACGACACTGCACGATACGGCGCAGAGCCGCCTCAATGAAGTGGCCTCGTCTCACACAAGTCGGTTGTATGCGTGCGTATGCGTGCGCATATGTTGTATTGAAGTCGTGAGTGGGAGTGAGCACTTCACACCAACACGAGGCATTCTGAATGGTGGAACACAACGAGTGCTAGCGCGTCAGTTCGTGTGCTCTGCTGCATGCAACGTACGTGCGGCGACGGCGCGTACCTTCACACATGGCAAGGCCCATGAACGGACGCTCGGAGCAACATTGCTCGCAGAACGCCTTGCCGCACAGGTGACAATTCACAAAGTACGCCTTGAACCGGAACAGCAACGACTTGGGCACGAGCGTACGCTTGCACCGGCTGCACTGCGAAGCAGATTGCATGCGATCCTTCGGCACGACGCACGCGCGCAGCTTCTGCGCAACGACGCGCAGAACCTCCTCGACCTTGATCTGCTCCAGCCGTTCGATCTCGAGAAACTGCCGGCAGATTCCACTATCCATCGTGATAAACACTCGTTTGGAGCGCGAGTAAACGTCGATCACCGGCTACACTCTGCGTGTTAGTCATTCGTTCATGTGTCGCTCTCACTCTCTTTCTCTCTCATTTCGATCTACACACCCCGATCTTGCTGCAATAAAACAAGATTGGCACTTGCGCCCATTCCGGTCGCGAGCGCACACGAGTCAGCAGTTGCTTGCCAGCAGTATATCCACCATCATTCGGACGGTTTCTAACGATCGTTATTGCCTCGCTCGTATGAGTATGTGCGATCTGCCATCAGAGGGTATGTGTACGGAGTGCAGCTCGCGTACCGATTGGTAATGATGCGGAACGCGTCGTTGCCGAACGACGCCATCACCTGCTCGAGCGCCGCTCGGTTGTGTTGCATCCAACTCAGCGCATCGGAGGTCGTGTCAGCGTAGTGAATGTCGACCTGCTCGATGCCTTCGACGAGCGCACTGTCGGGCTTCGGGTCGACCCACAGCACCACCGGCATCTGCGTTTCAGGTGGCCGGTACAGGCCCCTCGGGCGTGTGAACACAATGTAGCGCGGCAGTACTTGGCACGGATTCAGCACGGCCATCTTGTCGAACTCCGCCTCCTCGATGCTCTTGCCATCGGGCGCAAAGCCCACCAGGCGAGCACTTTCGCCCGCACCGTCACCACAGAGTAGCATGTATGCAGAATCGTAGCCGTCCGGTATTGCCTGTATGCCGGTCGTTTGCGTGACCGGGAACGTATTTCCGAGCAGCACGTGGCACAGCAAGAGAGCCTTGCAGGCGTAGCGAGTTTGTTGTTGTGCTGCTGCCTGATGCGGCGGTGGTTCCACGGTGAGCGACTGCGTCATGTCCAAGGCGCGAGATGGAGACTGCGAGTGTCCCAAGATTTCTGATCATCATCATGATGATGGTGGTGGCGAAGGCATGAATCAGAACAGCGCTTTGGTTATCGTGGGGAGTAAGTGGCGAGCGAGATGGCAGCTCGAACATACCCATCACGGTCATTGGTGAGGAGGACTGCGAAAGCTTCATGGTAGTGCGATCGGACAGTGTGGCGTCTGGCAGTTGGTCGCACCATGATGCGAATCGTGTGAGATAGATCGCTTGGTCCTGCTCGTCGATGGATGTCGTGGAAGCATTCGAGGCCACTGGCGTATGCATGCCGACGAAGGCGCGATAAAAGTGCCTTCGATCGCGAGTGCCGCTCGCCCACGCCGAGACGAGGTTCACTTCCTCGGCTCGGCGCTCGGGAGTCCGGTATCCGTGGAGGTGGTTCAGCGTGTGTCGTGCCAGTGCCGCCGAACCTGCCACGCAATCGTAAGCACAACCATCCAGCGGTACTGCGTTCGAGTTCGATAGCTACACGTACGAGCGTTGAGGATGGGAGCGCGAACAAGCGGTGTTGCATCTTCGGCCGGCAAGCCGTCGTGCTTGTGGTTGGTGCTGACGGTGATCATGCGCCACTTGATCTCGTAGTAACACACGGCGAATTGCTCCTCGAGGTACTCGTTCGAGAGTGCGATGATCTTGACGACCTCGGTGTTCTGTCGCTCGTGTTCCGAGGTCGAACGAAAGTACATACCGCGTACATGCTCGAATTCGGCCTTGCGTGCTGACAGCCGCTCGTTCGCATACAGGATCGTGAAGCGCAAGTGAGATGGTAATGCCGCTATCGGCGACCTCTGCACGCCACACGTTCGCGAGTGAGCGAGCGAGCGAGTGTTTCATGAGTTTCGCGTGCCACAACACGAACCTTGAGATGGCGCTCTTGGTCTGCAGCGTTGGCAAAACGATAGGCGGCAGACACTTCTCGCGGCTCTCGCTCGCTCTGCTCTCGTGCAAGTGCAGCGTCAAGAACGAGATGCACCGGTCAGAGCTTCGATCGATTCGATTCGGTAGTAATGAGTGTGGGGTGGAATACGCACAATGCTTGGCATCATTTCGAGCTCTCTATCGGTGAGATATCGAAAGTATGCGAATCGCTCCAAGAACGGCTTAGACTGCAAAGCGTGAGACAACGTGTCAGTGGTTCACGAGCTCGAGACCGAAGCCACCTCCGATGCACGAGAGCAGCAACGTACGATGCCCAAGCGTTCGACATGCTCCACGGTGCCTTCCTTCCATTTGGACGGCTCGCCGGTCACAAATGCCTCGCCTCGGATCCAGGACCATGGCGTGTTGCGCACGATCTCGAGTGAGCTTTGCGTCGACACAGGACGACGAGTCAATCGAATTCCCTTGGCCTCAGCGCGCTTGATGATGAGTTCGAGGAGCTCTCCAGCGACCGAGTCCATGGCACTCGAGACCGACACACGCAGTGTACGGTCCGAGTGGAGCACCACCATGCCGATCGTCGGCGTGGCAGCTGACGGCCCGTTGCCGACGAAGAAGCCGTTCGAGTACAGCGGGTAATAAGCATGCCAGATGTCCGAGAGACTGAACTGAAACGAGTCGAACGTGTGCTGCGAGACCTCGTGGGCGATGGCCGTCAAGCGGCGTGAATCGAGCTGCAACTTGGATCGGAATCTCACCTGCGGTACTTGTGATGACGATGATAGTGAGGGAGTAACACCAGAGCCACTGGTGGTGCTTGCTGCAGAAGCAGAGCTGCCAGAGGTGCTGGTCGTCGAGGAAGTGTTCTGTGCATTGACGGCATTTGCTGCACTTACAGCTGATGCAACCAGCGACGAGATGGGCAGGTTGGAGCTCGATCCCTTGCCGAGAGGCGGCGTCGCTTGGTCAGAGAGGTCGATCGTAGGGAGTCGAAAGATCAAGCACGCTGGCCGAAGTGCCGGGAACAACAGCAGTCGCGAGTTGGTGAACGGCGCGAGCTTGTTCTTTTGCGGAATACTGTCGAGGTACGTGCATAGACCCCATTCGATGAGGGCATCGAGAATCTCGATATTGTCTGTATCACATCATCACGCACGTCGTCCATCATTGAGACAGAGAGAGAGAGAGAGGGCGAGAGAGAGAGAGAGAGAGAGAGAGAGAGAGAGAGATTGTACGTACTGGACCAAGAGAGCGACAATGAATCACGGTGTGGCGAGCCGCTCGGCGTATCACACACCTTCTCGATCCACACCAGCGCGTCATGCAGCGAGATGATCGACCGATCACTTCCCGCATGCTCCGATACTTGGATCTCGAGCACGGTCGAGGAGCGATACCCGTACGGCAGCATCAGTCGCGACAGAACGTGCATGTCGGAGCACACTTGGCGCTTGGAGGGTGAGAGTACGAGAGAAGCCGAGTCGTGCAGATACTCGGCGATCTCGAGCACCTCATTCTCGGACTCGATTGTGAGCTCGCCGTACATCTCGAGAAAGTGACTAAAGTCCGAGACACCCATGAACAATGGCAAGTTCGTCGTGGCTCCGATGGCGAACGAGCCGTCAATCGAGCCGCTCAGGCTGCCGTTGTGCGTCAGCAGCGGCGAGGGAAGGCGCGTCGACCGAATCCGCTCGACGACCTTGTAGGCCTCGACACAGCGCGCCGGCACCAACCTCAAGGCCGAGCTCGAGAACAACCGAGAAGCCGCGCGCGTCAACGAGCCGTGGAGAGCGTGGCGCAGTTGTCGTGGTTCAAAGGTCGATACCAGCAGCGGCTCACCGACCACGGGAATCTTGACCAGCTCGGCCTGGAGTTGGCGCAACAGGGCCGTCATACGCCCACCGCCCTCAGCCTGCTGCAGCTTGTCGGAATGTGTGCCGATCAACTGGAACAATGCTGCCGGAGACTCGTGTGTTGCTCGACCGCTCACATACGGAATACTGCTGTCGAGACCAACGACTGCCGACTGATACGCTGATTGGAAGAGTGTGTCGAAGGCGTACGCCGCCCATTGTCGAATGTGTTGCTCGATCACGTGTTGCTCCTGTGACACGTCGACTGTCACCACAAAGACCGTGTTCTTGGTAGTGATGAATGACTGCGGTATTGTGTCGATAGCAAGGTCGATGATTCGTTAGCAATTGCGACAGATCGTGATCGAGAGAGAGAGAGAGAGAGAGAGAGAGAGAGACGCTGGCATACCCGTAGCGATGAGAGACATTCGATGGGCGCACAAAAGTCATGTACCACGACCTTGGTATCGTGTGCCAGTTGCAACGCCGACACATCGATACCGAGTGCGCGTTGATTGCGTTCGCGTGCCTCGGAGCCACCCGACGACGACATGGAGTGGAGGGGTGATGTGTCGGCGTCGGTCGATTGGCCGAGCGATGAAGTGTAGAGTGCCGAGCCAGTGTGTCGCAGCAGCTGCAAGATCGAGGTCTTGCCCGAACGCTCGTGACCAAGGAGCAGCACGCGAATGACCTTGAGTGCCGGAACGGTAGCCTTCTTGATCCAATCGAGTGTTGCCTGATGGCCGGAGCGTGCTATCGCAGGAGGAATGGCATACACCGAGTCGTGTGGTTGCAGTGGCTGCTCGATCAACGATCTGAGGTCGGCGCCGCTCTGGAGCAGCTCGTTCACGAGCGATGTATAGCCTCGCTGGCATGCCACGCGTAGAATCGATACCGCGCTTCCATGGAGCTGGCAGATGCGGAGAGTGAGCGATTTAAGCGAGCTCGAGAGTACTCGGCACAAGAGTGAGAGAGAGTGAGCGAGATACCTTGGTCGTGGCATTGACGCCATCGCGGGCGACAATGTGCCGGCACGTAGTCTCATGTGAGAAGTTCGAAACAAGGTCCGAGAGCTCTGGTGTCATGGCCACTTGAGCTGGACTGTCTCCCCATCTCTGCATGACGCGAGCATCGCGAGAGCACACGACGCAGCCTTTGCATTGGTCTCATGTGATTGAAGCACACTCTGGTGCCCGCACGCATAGAGTGCGTACCGACTGAATGGTTTTGTCGGCACCTTGCGCGAGGAGGTACTCGACCACACGCTCGTGGCCCTTCTCGCATGCGACGTACAGCGGCGTGCGATTGCCACGGGTCGGCAGGTTGACGTACGCGCGTCGATCGAGCAGCAGCTGCACGCACCGAAGGCTCCCTCGCTCGCAAGCCAGGTGCAGGGGCGTCTCGTTGTCTTCCGATGGGGCGTTGGGGTTGGCGTTGTGGTCGAGTAGGATCTCTACGGCACCGAGCGAGCCCGAGCGACTCGCAAGATGCAGTGGCGTTCGCTGTGCGGCATCGAGAATGTGCGCGTTGGCGCCGAGCGCGATCAACTGTTCGACGATCGGAGCATGGCCACGCTCGGCAGCCCAATGCAAGGCGCTCCATCGCAACCCATCATTCGATCGAGCATCAATGTTTGCATGGAGGTCGACGAGTGATCGGATGGCGGCGACAGCCGCGCCCGAGCGAGCGGCCTCTCGCAGTTGCGCCTCGAGCGACGTCATGATCGCGGCGCCGCTCGACGACGACGGTATTGGAGAGTGGCGATCGAATCGAGATAGGAGACCTGTACCATATGAGCTGTTGGTGAGCGAGAGCTAGAGAATGAGAGCTAGAGAATGAATGAATCCGAGTTGGTTGCTCGAGTGATGCTCGAGTGATGAACTTGATGATGAGATTGATGATGAGATTGGTGAGATTGATGGTTGTGATGATAGCGTGGTGGTTGTGGAGTGGTGAGCGCCAAGCAGCAAGTGAACGAATGAAGTCCGAGCACCGCAGCACTGTTCCTGACCTTGAAGGAATGTCTCCTCGAGTCCAACACAAATATCCACCTCAGCCAAGCCCGATCCATATCAACCGAATGGAATGAGTGTGAATAAATACTCTCAATCTTGTTATTATTCTCAAATATGGTACAAGTTGAACGAATGAATGAGTGAGTGAGTGAGTGAGTGAGTGAGTGAGTGAGTGAGTGAGTGAG